>Ga0209199_1000991_pt1 | contig 36179 bp, 25 predicted proteins | sample COGITO_mtgs_1105_7_FD_184805 | JGI IMG/M metagenome (GOLD analysis project Ga0209199, IMG submission 184805) | Pelagic marine microbial communities from North Sea - COGITO_mtgs_110523 (SPAdes) (version 2) | ecosystem: Environmental > Aquatic > Marine > Epipelagic ...
TACTGGTGACAACATTTCTCCTAGATTTTTTTCTGGAATGACTCAAATTAATGATCAAAATTTATTATTATTTGGAGGGCAAGGAAATGAGACAGGAGAACAAAGTATTGGTAAAACGTATTATTACGATTGTTACAAAATTAATCTCAAAACAAATAACATACAGAAACTTTGGGATGTTAAACAAGAAAACACCAAAATGGTTTCTACAAGGAATATGGTTCTTAGCAAAGACTCAACCTCGTTTTACACTATTGGCTATTCAGAGTATAATCCTTCTACTTTTTTACAATTATATAACTATTCCATTAAAGATGGTAGTCACAAAATATTTGGAGATTCAATTCCTATGATCTCTGAAAAGATTCGGACTAATGCAAATTTATACCTAAATAATTCAACGAATCAATTTTTTTGTGTGACTCAAGAATTTGAAGAAGATGGATCAAATAAAATAAATATCTATTCATTAAATGGCCAACCCGTTTCTAAAGAGAATATTTATATTATAGAAAAAAAATCGAGTTCAAAAATTGTTCTCATACTTATAATACTCCTATTAATGCTAGGAGTGTTGTACTACTTAAAATATTTAAATAAAATAAGAAATAAGAAAAAAGATGAATTCAAAGCTCAAGTTCAAAATATATTAAAACCTCAAAAAGCAAATACATTAGAAAAAAAATCTAACTCTACTTTTTTGTTTGGTAGTTTTAGAATCATTGATAGAAACAAAAAAGATATTTCATACCTATTTAGCCCGAAGATCAGACAGCTGTTTTTACTATTGCTTTTTAGCAGCAAACAAAAAGATGTTTCGGGATTAACCTCTGAAAGAATCCACTCTACCCTTTGGCCAGATAGTACCCCACAAAAGGCTAAAAATTTAAAAAATGTAATTATCAGTCAATTAAGAAATATCCTAAAAGATGTAGACGGTTTGGAGCTCATCTACTCTAAGGGTCGATTTTTTATGGAGATAGAAGATGAATTTTATTGTGATTATTTTAATTTTTCGACTCAATTGGAGTCTTTAAGAGATGATTTACTTGATTATAATTCCTTAAACGAACTGACTAATTTAATTAGTCCAGGAAAATTTTTATTATCAATTAATGATGAATGTTTTGATAAAATAAAGAAAAACTTTGAGTATGAAGTTTTAAAAATTATTCCAAATCAACTGAAGCGGATGTATACAAACAAAGACTACTCGCCTATCATCCCTCTAACAGAAATTTTATTTAATATTGATTCGTTAAATGAAACTGCCTTTTACTATCGAATCCACACCCTACATAATATGGATTTGACGCTAAAGGCAAAAAAACAGTTTAATGATTATATTATTAGATATAATAAAATCATGGGAGACAACTTTCCAAGCACCTACAAAGATGTTATTAAGCAAATACCCGATGAATTAATCTAAGCCCTAACAAACTCAAAAAAAACCTTGTTAAACATTAATTATTTAACTTTGATGTTTATCTGTTCTGACAGACCGTCTGAAGCATTCCCTACGTAAATCGTATAGCTTCCCTTTTCTAAATTCCAATTTGAAATAGATTCATCATAAAAAGATAAATCAGACACATTTATAGTAATTATTTCGCTCGTTTGGTTTCCGGCTACTAAGTAAGTTTTCTTAAACCCCTTAAGCTCTTTCAAGGCTCTCAGGACTTTAGAATTTGATTTCCCAATATACACCTGAACAACTTCAGCTCCATCCTTGCTTCCTGTGTTTTTCAGCTTGTATGTGATATTTATAATATCATTGGCTGTATAAATTTTCTTATCAGATTTAATGTCTGTGATTTTAAAAGATGAGTATGACAATCCATATCCAAATGAAAATAATGGTTTTATATTTTTAGTGTCGTGCCATCTATACCCCACTAAAATACCATCTTTATAATATTGTGTTTCACCATCTCCAGGATAGGACAATTCCCCAAAAAAATGAGCCGAATTATCGGTTAGTTTAACAGGAAAAGAAAATGGAAGTTTTCCAGATGGATTCGCATCACCACTAATAATATCTGCAATTGCATTTCCAGCTTCACTTCCTAAGTACCACGTTTGCAGTACAGTCTTAACGTCAGAAATCCAAGGCATGCTAACAGCGTTTCCACTTACTAATAAAACCCCAATGTTTGGATTTACTTTCTGCAACTCACTAATTAAATAATCTTGATTGTATGGAAGCTTTAGTTCTTCGCGATCTGCAGCTTCACAATCTTGGCCTCTATTTTTATTTAGGCCTCCTATGAAAAGTACTACATCCGCTATAGAGGCTGTTACTAAAGCATCTTTAATAAGTGATTTAGGATTTTGATTTGAATCTTCTGATGCATAGCCTTTTGAGAAAATTACAGAGGCGTTCTTAAAACGTTTTTGTAAACCTTCAAGAGGAGATATTTCATAATTAGCTTTTAACTCTGAAGATCCTCCTCCAGTAGTCATTGACTTTATAGCATTTTCACCAATCACAGCAATCGTTAATTTCTTTGCTGGATTTAAAGGGAGAAAATCATCTTTATTTTTCAAAAGAACAATCCCTTCTGTAGCTACTTGACGCGCCACCTGACTGTGTTCACTATTATTTATTTTACCTAACGGCCGATCTGAATCCAATGTAGTACGCATCATCAAACGGAGAATTCTTCGCACTTTATCATTCAAAATACGCTCGTCAATCTGCCCACTTTTCACCAATTCCAAAAAGGATGTGCCTAGAAAATTAGCATCAAAAGCCTGTCTAGGCGATGTATTCGTATTTATTGGAGACCCCATTTCTATGTCAAGTCCGTTGAGAGCTGCCTCTTTAGTACTATGTGTACCACCCCAGTCTGAAATCACAACCCCATCAAAACTCCAGTCGGTCTTCAGAATTTTATTTAGAAGAAGTTCGTGATGACTACAATGCTGACCCCTAAATTGATTGTAAGCCCCCATTATAGACCAAGCCTCTCCTTGTTTTACAGCAGCCTCAAAAGCAGGTAAATAGATCTCATACAACGCCCGATCACTAACCTGAACATTGATATGATTCCTCCATAACTCTTGATTGTTTAATGCAAAGTGTTTAACACATGCTGCAACCCCATTCATTTGTACGCCCTTGATGTAGGGCACCACCATTCTAGACGCTAAATAGGGATCTTCACCCATGTATTCAAAATTTCGTCCGTTAAGTGGCGTCCGATATATATTAACGCCCGGTCCTAGCAAAATATCTTTTTTTCTGTAGCGCGCTTCTTCTCCTATACTAGCCCCATATTGATTTGAAAGGGATGGATTAAAGGTTGCAGCAAGACACGTTAATGCAGGGAAAGCAGTAATATAATCATTTGTCCAACCGGAGTAATCCCAATTAGACCAATTAATTTCTGCTCTAATTCCATGAGGTCCATCTGACATCCATAATTCAGGAATTCCTAATCGAGGGATTCCTGGTGAACTAAATTGAGACTGTGCATGACACATAGAAACCTTTTCTTTTAGAGTCATTAGGTTGAGAATACTATCTATTTGAGAGACTCTAATTTCTAGTCTAACTTGGTCAGCTGACAAAGAGCTTTGAGGCTGTTGTTGAGAATGAATATTTGTGCCATAAAGACTCAGAAAGAAAACACTTATTAGGAGTGAAAAACGCATATAAACGGGCTTTAATAAAATCATATTTTTATTCAGATGTAAATGAAGAAGCTGGAAGTCCTTCACGATTAAAAAGGCAAGGAACTGCTTGGTCACTCCAGCCATATCTTGCATATTTTGGATTAGAAACTGTCGAGGCAGAAAGTTCGATCGTATTATTTATAATATTCGCCTCTGCAACCTTATATATCATATCAAGACCAGCTATTTCGAAGCCCCTTAGAGCGCCTTTGGAAATCAAACCACTGCCAATCTCGTCAAAATTAACAACCAGTATCTCTCCACGTCTTTTTATACTTTTAAATAACGGGCCTGAGGCTACTAGTTGCTTTCCGTACTCATTTGCCAAAGCCAACCCTGCCAGTCTTTTTCCAACTGCTTGTTTATTTGAAGGGTGGATATTATTAAAATTACCTATATCCATAGTCACAACCATCCCTGTGTTTATTGTATTCAAAGTGCTTCGCTGAGCCTCTCTTAATTTTTGAGATTGGTCCAAAGCTGTTTTTTTTTCTCTAGGGTATTGAAACGGTGCAATTTGAACAAAATAAAATGGAAAATCATAATTCCATCTTTCACGCCAATCACTAATCATTGCAGGAAACAGTTGCTTATACTGTTCTGCCCGCCCCACATTCTCTTCACCTTGATACCAAATAGCGCCTTTGATTGTATAGGGTATTAGTGGATGAATCATGGCATTAAATAGTACTGTTGGAAGTTTTGGGTTTACTTTAAAAATAGCAGCTTTATCCTTTAAATTTAGGTGCTCAGTCCCATACAAATATAGCTTTCCTTTATAAATTTCAGCAGCCATTCTGTAGCTCCAATATCCAGTTAATGAAATTTTAGATCCAGAGTCGCTACTTAATAGCATAGGACCTTTGAACGTGCCTGGCCCTCCAATATCAATCGCACGAATGGCTATGGTATTAGCGCCTTTATTTAAAAGTCTCTTTGAAACTTTATAAGCTCTTTTGGAATTGGAATAACTAGCCCCCGCAAAACCACCAACCTTGTTTCCGTTTACGTAGATAAGGTCCATATCATCAATAGCTTCAATTTCTAGCGTATAGTCTGACCTTAAATCTCGAATATGAACTGTTTTACGAAACCACATAACCCCATCAAAATCTACTTGAGTAATCGCATCAAATTGACCGGGTAAATACACTTGGTTCCACTGGCTATCATCATAATCAACTTGTTTAAATTCAGAGTCGTAAACAACTAATTGATCCCATTGTTTATCTCCTACAGGAATCGCTATTGATTTCCATTTTGAAAACCAATCAGAGGTCTCTTTTTGAGGATCAACAGAACTAATGGTATTTAAAATCCGATCAAAGTCTCCTGTTTTTTTTACTTGCTCGTTACTAGTCCAAGCTTCAACAGGTGTACCTCCCCAACTCGAATGAATGATTCCAATAGGAACCTTTAAAGTTTTATGTAATCGACGAGCAAAAAAATAGGCTGATGCACTGAACTCACCCGCAGTTTCGGGACTAGAAACCTTCCAGCTTCCTTTAAATGTTCCTCTTGGATTTAATGAGAGCTGTTTCTGAACTGTAAACATTCTAACCTCAGCGTAATCTGCTTTTTGTATTTCTTCTTCTGAATTATCAATAATATCATTAGGAGGCCAACCTCTTAGTGTCATTTCCATATTGGATTGACCGGAAGCAAGCCATACTTCTCCGATCATAATATTTACTAATGATTTTTTATGAAATTTAGTTTGTATTTCAACGGTAAAGGGGCCGCCAGCTTCGGGAGTCTCTAAATCTAATTTCCAATGGCCGTTAGAATCTACTATTGTCGTCGATTTACTCCCCCAACTACCTGTAACGGAGAGCGTCTCATTTGGGGTATAGGTTCCCCAAAATGATACGTTGGCGCTTTGTTGTAAAACCATATGATCAGAAAACAGTGCATTGAGTTGTAGAGAATTCTCTACACTCATTCCTTGAGAAAAAGAAAGCGTATAACAGAAGATAGAAAAAAGCGATAAGGTTAATTTATTAATCATAGAGAGCTTTTTAAATTTATTTTAGCAGCATCAATCCTGACTCATTGAGTATGGCTTTGAAGATTGCTCAGTCCCTAAGCCCCTATTCGGTTCAGAACTCATTTCTGTAGAAAAAACAGAACCATTCATAATATCTTTGTAAGTAATATAATTTTTGGTGTAGGGCGATTTATTTTTATGAATCGCGTTGATGTATATATTTTCCTTCGAATTATTTGGCGCTTTTATTTCAAATGTGTTTCCATTTTGAAGATGTAATTTCACATTTTTAAACAACGGACTTCCCATCGCATATTGACCTGTGCCTGGAGTTACTGGATAAAAACCAATTGCCGAAAAAACATACCAAGCAGAAGTTTGTCCATTATCTTCATCGCCACAAAGGCCATCCGGAGCAGAAGAATATAGTTTATCCATTATTTCTCTGGCGCGCATTTGCGTTTTCCATGGCTGCTCAAGCCAATTGTATAAATAAATAGCATGCTGGATCGGTTGATTCCCATGTGCATATTGTCCCATATCCCCTACTAGCATTTCAGTGATTTCATGGATTTGCTGGCCGTAATAGGAATCATTAAATGTTGGTGCAGCTGTAAAAACCGCATCCAAACGGTTGCGCATTTTTTCAATACCACCAAAAGAATCCGCCAATCCAATTGGATCATGAAATACACACCAAGTCCAATGCCAAGATGAACCTTCGGTGAACGCATCTCCCCATTTGTCTGGTGTAAATGTTTTGGCCCAACTTCCGTCTTTATTCTTGCCCCGCATAAACCCAATCTCTGGGTCAAATAACTGTTTATAATTTAAGCTTCTATCTCTAAATAAATCAATTTCTTTTTGAGGCTTATTTAAAGCAACTCCAAGTTCGGCTATGCTCCAATCTGCAAAGGCATACTCCAGAGTTCGTGCAGCATTTTCATTGACCCCTACATCGTATGGAATGTAGCCTAAATCGTTATAATAATCTGCGCCATAGCGTCCTACAGAATTCACAGGGCCTACACTATTACTGTTTTTTATAATTGCTTCGTAAAGCGTTTCAATATCATAGCCTCGAATCCCTCTTAAATAGGCATCGGCTATATTGATTGCAGAGTTGGACCCAACCATGCAATCCCTGTGTCCAGGACTTGCCCACTCTGGCAACCAACCACTTTCGTTATAAGTATTAACCAAGCCTTGCATGACCTGACTGGTATACTCTGGATACATGATTGTGAAAAATGGAAACACGGCTCTAAAAGTGTCCCAAAAGCCATTATCTGTAAACATATAGCCCGGAAGTACCTCTCCATTGTAAGGGCTGTAATGAACAACTTCATTAGCAGCGTTAAGCTCATAAAACTTTCTTGGAAACAATAAGACTCTATACAGCGCCGTGTAAAAGGTTCTGTATTGCTCAACAGTACCCCCTTCAATTTCTATTCTACCTAGTTCTGTATTCCACAGTGCTGCGCCTTTGGTTTTTGTTTGATCAAAAGTATCTGTACCGATTTCTCTACTTAAATTCAATTCTGCTTGTTCTAAACTGATGAAAGAGGATGCTACTTTTGCCGTTATTTTTTCGTTGTTTTCTGTTTTAAAACTTAAAGCGGCTCCGACATGAAAGCCTTCTGCAACTAATGCCTGACTTAACCTACTGTTATCTACTTTAGATTTTTTATTAGTTTTCCATGTTTGTGAGGCTTCAAAATCTTTATCAAAATAAATCACAAAATAATTGTAAAAGTTTTCGGGAACCCCACCAGCATTATTGCGACAATACCCTACTATTTTTCGTTCTTTAGGAAATACTTTCACCATTGACCCCTTATAGAAACCATCTACTAATACATGGGCGTTGTCTGTTTTAGGAAATGTAAATTGAAACTGTGCACCACGTTCAGTTGGAACTATTTCGGTTGTGACATCATAGTCTGCTAAATAAACTTTATAGTAGTGTGGCTTGCTAATTTCTGCTTTGTGAGAAAACCAAGAAGCACGTTCGTCCTCATTTACTTCAAGCTTTCCCGTTTCAGGAAACAATGAAAAGGCAGCGTAATCATTAATCCATGGACTGGGTTGATGTGTTTGCTTAAAGCCTCTAATTTTATTAGCGTCGTATGTGTACCCCCATCCATTGCCCATTTCGCCCGTTTGTGGAGTCCAAAAATTCATACCCCAAGGGGTTGCAATTGCAGGATAAGTGTTTCCATTAGACAATTCAAAAGCGGAGTCAGAGCCCACTAAAGGATTTACAAAATCTACAAGACTAACGGACTGGTTTTGACCATCAGCCTCTGTGGATATAATTACAAATAAACAGAACAGAATTTTAACTATTTTCATTTACTATATTTTATTTATTTATTTGGAGGCGTTTAAGATTAGCTATTCAACTTAGTTAAAGCTAGGTGGCTCTGTATTTTCTCCCCACGTTTTATTTGGTGTCTTAGAAGATTCGAAATCTATGGTGCCACCATTTTTAATTAAGTCCCAATCGATCCAAGTAGACTTGTGTTTCTTTCCATTAATTTTTAAGGAATTAATATAAGGAGCTTCAGCAGAACCTCCATTAATAGTTAACAGTCCTTGAGGTAAATTTACTATTGCTTTTTCAAATTGAGGCGTATTGACAGAAAACCCTGCCACTCCGGGAATCATTGGATAAATTCCTATTGAAGCAAATACATACCACGCCCCCATGGTTCCTAAGTCATCATTGCCAGGTAATCCTGTTGGTTCGCTCGTATACATTTCATTAAAAACTCGGTGAACAACTTCAGAGGTTTTGTAAGAAGTATCCGTCCAATTATAAATCCATGGCGCTTGAAAATCGGGCTCATTTCCTGCAGCAAACCAAGCATCATCGTATGAAGCGTCTAAACGCTCAAAAAAAGTATCCAGGCGTTTTACAGCAACCTTAGAGCCTCCAAGGGTATCAATTAATTCTTTTAGGTTGTAGGGAACCATCCAAAAATAATTCTTGTAGGTCGCTTCTCTCCAGTCATGCTCAATAGCTTTCCACTTACCGTTTGGGTATTTAGAATTCAACCATTTATTTTTTGGATTATAAATATTTTTCCAATTTTGAGACCTATCAATGAAGTAAGAAGCATCCTCTTTGAGGTTTAAAGCTTGAAGTGCAAATTGACCTATAGCAAAGTCTGACGAAGTGTATTCCAACATCATTGACGCAAAGGTATGTCCATCCCTTAAATATTCCGTCAAATAGGGACGGATTTCTTGATTTTGAGAGCGTAAACGGGGAATAGTAGCCCCTCGCTTCATATACTTATAGGCTTTATTTAAATCAAAATTGGTGGCTCCAAAAGCATACGAATTTGAAATAAGAATTGGTGTTGGGTCCCCTTGCATGATTCCTGTTTCAATATTTGCTAGAATCCAACGCCCATACCCCCCGCTTTGTTCTGCAAAATCAACTAAAGACTGCATCATATCACTGCTCTGATCAGGATACAACATGGCAACTAATTGTGCTTGTGTACGGTAGGTATCCCAAACACTAAAGGAACTGTATTGAGCATCAAGTTTGGTTTTATAAACTTTAAAATCAGCCCCCATATAGTCTCCGTTTACATCGCTCACAATGTTAGGATGTATTAAAGAATGGTATAAATGGGTGTAAAATTGAGTTTTACGATCTGTATTTGGAGTTTCAACTGTAATTTTTGACAAGCTAGAATCCCATGCGGCCTCTGCGTTTTTTTGGTAAGCACTAAAACCACCATCAATACTGCTAGCCTTTAAGTTTTCTTTGGCGTTTTCTATTGAAACATACGAGATTGCTATCCGATAATTAACCTCACTATTTATAGTCGTATCAAATGAAAAGTAAGCTCCAGATTTTTTTCCAGATGCTTCATTCACTCCTTCTGATAATGCGTTTTTCTCCCATGTACCACTAGAGTTTGCTGCTCTGTCAAATTCGGCAACAAAATACAGTTTATAGTTTGTTGAAGAACCACAAAAATCTCCGCCTTCGGCAAATCCTTCACAACTTGAATCCGATGTAATTGTAACCATTGCATTGTTTATATCCGTAGAACTAACCCCAGATCCAATAATAACTGTACCTGCCTTTGTTGCTTCATCAAACTTAAAATTTGCTACTCCTGAACGTTTGTTAGCTGTCAGCTTAGCAATTGTAAGGTCTGGCATTTGAAGAGATAAAAAACCTGCATGCGCTTGATTTATCAATTCATATTTTTTAAAACTATCCATGTTGCCTGGGGAGTTTTTTAGTAGACCCGCAATTGGTAGAACAGGAAAATTTCCCATGTGAGGACAACCGGCTCCACTTAACTGATTAATTACAAAACCTTTTTGGGGTGAAAAAAAGCTGGGAGTAAATTGAACCATTCCAAAGGGGTAAGTCGCTCCAACAAAATTATAACCACAGCCAAGTCCACTGCCTTGAGAACCAATTTGTGGATCAACAACTTTAGATAATTGCTGAGCATTAACAGAAAAATTAACTGAAATTAGCAACAAAAAAGTAAAAAAACAAGGCTGGATTTTAAAGGTTTGTATAATTTTGGTAGTGGATTTATAAATAAAGTTATAAAATAGGGATTGATAAACATGAATTAAAGCTAAATTTATACACTAAATATAAATTTATTTAATTTATTGTAGTAAATATAATAGTAACTAATTAAGTCAAAGGTTAATTATCGATTAATGGTAGATTAAGTTTAGATTAATTTAATTAATTTAATTAAAAACAGCTAATAAAAAACGATAATCAACTTAATATATCAGAATTAAACTGCTCACAAAAGATTAATAAATAATTAAATAAAGGAACAAAAAAATAGTATTTTTGAACTATGTCAAAAGAAAATAAATTTAAAAACTGGAAAGAAAGAGTTCATGAAATTATTTATGAAGCAGACACCCCAGCTGGTAAATTATTTGATGTTATCTTATTATTCGTGATACTTTTAAGCATCCTTCTAGTCATGTTAGAAAGTGTTGAGAGTATTGGTTCACAGTACGCTTATCTTCTAGATATTTCAGAATGGATTATCACTATTTTATTTACAATAGAATACTTAGCACGTATTATTTCTGTTAAAAATCCAAAAACATATATTTTTAGTTTTTATGGTGTTATTGATTTACTATCTACAATCCCAAAATACATTTCTCTTTTTGTCTTAGGAACGCACTCATTAGTAGCGCTTAGAGCCCTTCGATTGTTGCGTGTTTTCAGAATATTAAAGCTCACTAGATTCATTGGCGAAAGTGCTAATTTCAGTAAAGCACTAAAACGAAGCCGGGCTAAAATAGCAGTATTCCTTTCATTTGTAATTGTTTTGTGTATCATACTTGGCACGATCATGTACTTAGTAGAAAGTGAAGAAGGGAGTGGTTTTAACAGCATCCCAAGAAGTGTCTATTGGGCTATTGTTACCCTTACTACTGTTGGTTATGGTGACATTGCACCAATCACAGCCCTTGGTCAATTTATTGCCTCATTAATCATGATATTAGGGTATGGTATTATAGCCATTCCAACGGGTATTGTAACCTCTGAAATGACTAAATCTGAAAAAGAGTTAGTCCCTAACAATACTCAAAATTGTGCTAATTGTACTGAAGCTTATCATCAAGATAATGCAGAGTTCTGTCACAAATGTGGTCATAAAATTAACCATGAATAAGTATCTGATATCAATTATTGGCCCCACAGGGATAGGAAAAACGAATCTTAGTTTAAAGCTAGCTTCCTATTTTAATACAGAAATTATTTCTGCAGATTCCAGACAGTTTTATAAAGAAATTCCAATAGGAACTGCAGCACCTACCACGGCTGAATTAGGTTTGGTAAAGCATCATTTCATACACCATAAATCAATTAAAGAACGATACAGCGTAGGCGCTTTTGAAAAAGAGGCTAATTCACAAATAGAACAATCTCACTTATTAAACCCGGTGGTTATCATGGTCGGAGGCTCTGGATTATACGTCGATGCGGTCCTTAAAGGGTTTGATGAGTTCCCAGAAGTTAACTCCGAAATTAGAAGTCAACTTAACCAAGAACTTGCAACTCATGGTATAGAAGTACTTCAAAAAGAATTAAAACGACTAGACCCCTTAAGCTATGACAATATCGCACTAAAAAACCCACACAGGTTAATTAGAGCACTTGAAATTTGCAGAGGCACAGAGAAGGCATATTCCTCTTTCTTGAAAAAGAACCATACGCAACGAAATTTTAAAACAATTTCGATTGGATTAAAAGCAGATCGTTCATTAATCTATGAACGTATTAATAATAGGGTTGATCAGATGATTAAAAATGGCTTATTAGAGGAAGCTAAGTCTGTGTTTAAATACAAAAATCTGAATGCACTGAATACAGTTGGCTACAAAGAGTTATTTAACTATTTTGAGGAACAGTGGACTTTAGATTTTGCTATTTCAGAAATCAAAAAAAACACAAGGAGGTTTGCAAAGCGGCAACTTACTTGGTTTCAGAAAGACAAAAACGCAAAGTGGTTTGAATATGATACAGATCCAAAAAAAATAATAAGCTATTTAAATACAGAACTTAAAAAAACCAGCTAATTGCTGGTTTTTTTCTATTAAGGATTGACGACTAGTCGAAACCCTTCTCCATGAATGTTTAGGATTTCAACTTTAGGATCTAATTTTAAATACTTTCTTAATTTTGCAATGTAAACATCCATACTTCGGGACGTAAAATAGTTATCATCTCTCCATATTTTCGTTAGAGCAATTTCTCGCGGCATCAAATCATTTTCATGTAAAATTAACAAACGGAGCAACTGATTTTCTTTAGGTGATAATTTGGCAGGCTTCCCAGAACTGTGAGATAAAAATCTAAGTTTTGAATTAAGGCTAAATTCTCCAATCGTAAATTCAAATTTTTTGCTATCCGCAAGTGTATCTACCGTTTTACGTTGAATAATTGCTTTGATTTTCATTAGAAGCACCTCACTATCAAAGGGCTTGTTAAGATAATCATCTGCTCCTACTTTATAGCCTTTCAAAACGTCTTCCTTGAGTGCTTTTGCAGTAAGGAAAATAATAGGGATTTCTGTGTTTTTTTCACGAATCTCCTTAGCAAGAGTAAAACCATCTTTATAAGGCATCATTACATCAAGAATGCACAGATGGTAGTCTGTCTTCTTAAACTTCTCAAAACCTTCCATACCATTTTTGGCATGCGTGACATCATAACCGTTGATTGACAAATACTCCTTAAGAACTGTTCCAAAATTTGGATCATCTTCTACTAATAATATTTTTTTTAAGCTTTCTTCCATAGTATTATGCTATTAGTGGTAATTTTATAATAAAAGTACTTCCTCTACCTTTTTCACTTTCAACAGAGACTACCCCTTGGTGATTCTCTACAATTCTTTTTACATTTGACAATCCAAGGCCATGGCCCTTAACATTATGAACATCTCCTGTGTGTTCTCTATAAAACTCTTCAAATATACGTTTTTGTACGGCTTTATTCATACCCTTCCCTTTATCTTTAATACTTAACAAAATATTGTTACCTACATTTTCAGTGTAAACATCAATTTTTGGAGCCTCTTCTGAATACTTTATAGCGTTGTCTAAAACATTTACAATTACGTTTGTGAGATACGTTTCATTGGCTAATACAGATGATTTAATGGCATTAAAATGTGTTTGAATATAACCATTTCGATCATCTACAATTAGCTCTACGTGCGTAACGGCATCCTCAATCAAATCATGAAGCTTGTAGCGATCTTTACTTATATTTAGCTGCTTTTTTTGAAGCTGTGAAATACGTAATACATTTTCAACTTGGGCATTCATACGCTTATTTTCTTCTTTTATCATTTGAAGATAACGCATTACTTTGGCTTTATCACTAATAATTTTTGGATTTTTTATAGCGTCTAACGCCAAATTAATCGTCGCAATAGGCGTTTTAAACTCATGCGTCATATTGTTAATGAAATCTGATTTTATTTGTGAAATCTTACGTTGTTTGATAAGCTGATAAAGTGCACTCGTATATGCAATGATTATGATAAGAGTGAATAACATTGACAAGAGAGTGACTCCAATTATAGAGGATACGATGAATTTTTTCCGTTCAGGGAAATTAATAAATAACATGAAATCACTTTCATCATTATCATCAAGGAATATGGGAACACCTAGCAAAGGAATCAGTAACTGGTCAAAGTTCTTTGATTGTATTTTAGTGCCTATATTATCATGGAAAATTGCAAATTCAAAATCAATATCTATATTGTCCTCTCTTAATTTTTTACTTAACAGATTTTGGACATCTAAGGCTGTTACTCTTTGGTGTATTGGAGTGTTTTTAATTTCAGATTTGTATTGTGTTTCAAAAGTGGCCTTTTGTAATTTATCCATGTTAAGGACTTTTTCAAAAGACTGCTCGTTGGAAGACACCATATCACCGGCAAAAACAGTATTGTCATATATTTTAGTCGTTGTTTTGCCTCTGAAATTGCTTAAGCCTAAGCTATCTACATTAAGATCTATAAGCGAGGGAACTTTGAAGTTTTCTTCAAGAATACCAGTGTTGTAAACAATTATTTGATTGGTTGTATTGTCTTGTTTGTAAACCGTAATGTTACGAATAGCAGTGGTATCTGGCTCAATACCATCTGAAATTATTTTATTTAAAGCTTTGACATATTTTTTGTACTCATTATCTGCTATTTGTGTCGTCGTATAACTAAGTGCTTTTTTGACATTGAATGTAAATTGTCCCTCTTTAGTTTCTAAAGAATTATTAATAAAATATGCTTGAACAAAAATAATCCCTATCAAAGATAGGCTCATTAAAATTACCAATAAAGTGAATAATTTTTTGTTCATATTTCAAAATTAATATTTTATATTATGCTTAAACCTCTTTTAACCTTAGCTTAACAAAAATGTTAAATTATAATGGTTTAATTATTTTTTTTAGAATAATTTTATGCAATTCGAGTACTTTAGCCTCTGTAGTTTTAATTAAATTATTTTGTATAACAAAATCCGATTGTTTAATTTTTTCGGCATCGGGCAATTGGTTTTTGATAACTGAATGAACATCACTTTCAGACTTCTCCCCTCTTAGTAAGACGCGATTAACTCGATCTTTTAAAGGAGCAATCACGGAAATGATATAATCAAAGTTACTTTGAGAATTTGTTTCAAACAAAATTGCGACTTCCTTTATTACATATACCGATTTTTGCTTAGCCAACCAGCTCTCGAAATGAGTTTTCACTTCGGGATGCACAATGGCATTTAACCGAGTTAATAACGCGCCGTCGTTAAAAACTTTAGATGCTATAAATGCGCGATTTAAGCGTTTATCAACATAGGCGTTTTTGCCAAATAATTGGACTAGACTTTTTTGGATACTTTTGGAGTTTTCCATTAAAATCTTGGCTTCATTATCAGAAATATAAATGGGTACACCTAATTTTTCAAACATATAGGCGACCGTGCTTTTACCACTGCCAATCCCGCCAGTAAGTCCAACAATTTTACTCATATTTAGATGTTATTATAAATTCTAGTTGGGTGATTTTTAACTGAGCTGTTTTTACATTCAGAGGTTGTTTAATTAAAACAGGATTTAAATAATTATTATCTGCTGTAAGTAAATTAAAATCACACTCAACTGTAAAATCAGTTTCGTCAATGCTATTATAAGCCTCTAAAGAAGAATAAAATATAACTGATATTTCTTTAGGAAAAAAATTGATATTTAAATCCTCCGGTACATTAACAACCGTCACAGGAACGTTTACCAGACCTTCAGTAAACTTATCAACTTTACCAACAACAGAAACCGATTGATGCGAGAACTTTAATTGACTCAAGTCTTGTGAAATATTTAACTCCGCCGACAAATCAATAGTTGAGTTTACTTCGCTCAGCTCTATCTGTTTGGTAGAAACCGAGCCAATGGACTTTAGCATGGACTCTGGTCCTATAATAGTAACCGAGTCAGGAAAAGATTGAAATTCATCTATTAAGTCAAACCCCACTGTAAAGGTTGGATTAACCAAAATCTTAATCGGTACTTTTTTAATAAACTGACTATCAAAAGGGAATATAACGGTATCCGGGTTGATAGATTTGACCACGATTTTGGAATCAAAATGATTAATTATTTTTTCAAGTTGCCCGCGTTCCGACCATATATAATGAGTATTGTTTTTTCTTAATTGAGAAAAATCAACTTCAATGATGGGTTTTTTAATGTAATATTTTAGGAGTTCAAATCCACGGCCAGATATAGTGACATTGATCGATTTTGGTACTTCTGAAATTATAAGTTCATTAGACTTTAGCTCTGTTGGGGATAACTCAAAATTTAGCGTTTGTGTGTAGGTATTGGAAAGCTTGACTAGTAATGAAATTACAAAAGACAAAAACAGAAACAACAAAAAAACATTAAGACGTTTTTCTTGTGCTGATTTTAGTTTTATATTTTTATTTTTTTTAGTCATTCGGATCTAAAAAATAAATTTGGAAACAACTGTTTTTCACTTTTGTTTGAGATTGCTAATTTAAAGGTTGATTTTAAGAACCCTAAACCATAGCCGAAAAACTGAATTGCAACTGCTGGTATAACTAAAAAAGCGACTATTATATTGTTAGTTAATCGAAATGCCCCAACCATAGCGGCTAAAAAATAAAGACTAAACAGAAACAAACACCAATAAAAATCTAGCATAGCCAACAAACTACTGACTACAAATCCCAACGTAAATAACGAAGGAAACCAATAGGTTAACCGCTTTGAGCTTGGGTGCCATTTATTGAGTATAGGGCGTGCTTGACCAAACTTATTCACTTGGACATAAAAACTCTCTAAAGAAATCCGTCGTTTATGATACACAAAAGCTTCAGGAATCAAGTGTAAATGATACCCCATTTCTTTCAGTCGAATGGATAAATCAGGGTCTTCGCCAGGATGAATACTCCCAAAACCCCCAGTAGCCTGAAAAGCTTCTTTTGATACTCCCATATTAAAGCTTCGAGGCTCGTAATTTTCTGTAGAAATATCTCCCCCTCTAATTCCACCCGTTGTCATAAAGGAAGTCATAGAAAAATTAATAGCCTTTTGAAGGTCAGTGAATGTATCTTTAGCAGCATCAGGTCCGCCAAAGCCATCTACATAATGCGTGTTCAATTTAAACAGAACAGCCTTTAAGTAACCCCTTGGCAAAATACAGTCAGAGTCTAGGATGATAAAATAACGACCTTTGGCACGTTCCATTCCATAGTTTCTAGAATGTCCAGGCCCTGTGTTTTCTTTGACGTAATAACTTATTTTAAGTTGCTCTGTAAAATTATCTATGATCAACTTTGAATCTAGGGTGGAGCCATCTTCAATGATCACAATTTCAAACGTTTTAGGGGCCTCCAAAGCACAAAAACTTTCAAGAAGTTCTCTAATCTCTTCTGGGCGATTAAAAACTGGAATAATAAATGAAAAATCACTTGCAATCATAGATACAAAGTTAATCAAAGAGATTGAATTGAAGAGTCAAGATTGTGTATAAAAAAAGCCTTACTAATTTCTTAGTAAGGCTTAAAGTAAAAGTTAGTTAGCTAGTTAGGATTTAATCACTCTTACTTTTTTATATGTATTATTGACTGAAACCTCCACAAAATAAGTTCCGACCTGTAAACCAGACATATCAATTTTAGTATTGACTGTGTTTGGACGTAATCGAACGACGGGTTGGCCTAACATATTATAAACAATGATACTTTGGATAGGCGCTTGTGCTTTTATTGAAAGTAGGGCATTTACAGGGTTCGGGAAAAATGAAAAATCAGAAAGCAAATTACCTTCATCAATTCCTAATGAAGTCGCCGAATCTACCACCACATTATCTATAAATATATAATACTGATTTGTTGTGGCTATATAAAAGGCGAAACAGATGTCTTGACCTTCAAAAGCAGATAAATCATACACATAGGTTTGAAAAGCAGTTCCTGGAGTAACCCCAGCAGCAAGGGTTTCTAATAACAAAGACATGTCAGAATTCCATACCTGAATATCAATTATTTCTGCCGTAGAAGTGCTTGAATTTCTAGCGTCAAATGTTAAACGATTAGAAACAAAATCCGTTACCGTAAAAACGGGTGATATCAAATAATCATCATGGGCGGAGGTTCCATATTGAATTCCATAAGAAGTGGCTCCACCTCCCGATTCGGAGTTATTAAATAAACTCCATCCGTTAGCATCTCCGCTATTAATAACAGTCCAACAGTCGGTGTTTGTTTCAAAATCATTAGACCAAGGGTCTTGGATCACCTCACAGTCTGTAGTAACTCTAAATGCTTGAAGTCGCTCTGCTTCTGAATTAAGGATTTCTTTTTGCCCAAAGGATAAAACAGAAACTGCAAAAAATAAAAATAGATAATAATTCTTTTTCATGATGTAATTTATTAAAAGTTAAAATTGGTTAATGCAAACTTGACAATAAAAAGGCAATAAAACTATTTATTATTGCGAATAATTTATATATAATATGTATTTGTTATATTATATTTATTATAGTTTACTTATTTTGAATATACTTCAATATAACTTTTATACTCATTAAAGAATGTTGGTGGGAACTAATAAAAATAGATGTCTTTATTTAAAGGTTTAGAGGCCTAAAAAAAAACCTAAAAAAGGGGCTTATTATATTAATAACTGAAATTAATAACGCATAATACAAGAAAAATAAGAGTACAAAAAAGCCTCGCTAATTTCTTAGCGAGGCTTTATATAAAAATTAAGTTATCCTTTAATTCTTAATCACTCTAACTGTTTTGAGCGTGTTGTTAATAGACACTTGTACAAAGTAAGCACCGGTCTGTAATGCAGACATATCTACTGTGCTATCGTTTGTATTTGGAGTCGATCTAACCACTGCTTGGCCTAACATGTTATAAACGGTGATACTATCAATAGAAGCTTGCGCTTTAATTGTTAATACGTTGTTTACTGGGTTAGGGAAAAACGTGAAGTTAGACACTGTACTAACATCCTCAAGACCCAGTGTAGTTGAAGTAATAGAGAAGTTATCAATATTGAAGTAATAGTCTTCAGTATCATCAACAGTTCCTTCGTCAGCATGTAATGCGAATCGAGCACTAGAAGATGTTCCTAGTTCAATTTCATCCATACCAACAAATATATTTCCTAGATTATCCGCTGCAGACCATTGTTTTAAAACAGTCCATGTGGCTCCGTCAGTTGTCATAACAAGACTTACAACGTCATCAGATCCCATAGAAATCTCTACACCACCAGTATAAGCAGTTACTGATACATCTAAATTGAGATAATAAACTTGTGCACTTAAATCAAATTCTGGTGAAATTAACCAATCAGTGTCATTGTCATCCCACAAGTTAAATCTTGCATAAGATGGAGCCGAAAAGCTGTCACCATTCCAGCCCGCGGTAGTACCTGAGGGACCATCAGCAATAGCACCTTCTCCTTCTGACCATAAGTCTCCAGGAAAGGTTGCAAAATCATTGGTATACTCTGGAACTGTAGCAGGGATCAAAGTTGTAAAACTTACCGTGGCCCATTCACTAGTTCCATTCGCACCACAATTGGCTCTCACATACACATTAAAGGATGTATTAGATGTCAAACCTGTAAGCGCTAGTGGGTTATCTGAAGTTGCTTCTCCTGTTTCAGCAGGCGTTGCTCCACTCTCAACCACTTGGTATTCCCAAGACGCTTCACTGTTGTTTGCTGTCCAAGCTACAGAAGCCGTTGTTGTAGTGATACTAGATACTACTAAATCGGAAGGAGCTAAACAAGCAGGAGCTTCGATAACCAATGTATCCAAAGTATAAGCAGTGCTTTGTGGTGAGGCCCATGTGGAAATATGTATGTAATAGGTCTCACCAGCAATAAGGTCGTCAGATGTAAAGCTATTTGTCCCGGTTGAAGATCCATTAGTTACAGAACCAACGCATGTGTAAGCTGTTGAGTCGCCTGAAGGGCACCCTAATGACATTGAAACGCCTCCATAAGTAGCTGTGAAATTGACAGTTACGGTCATGGTTTCACCATCTTCTGTGGCAACGTAAGAATAAATAGCATCATCACCACTGTCATAGTTACCTAGACAAAGACTATCATCAAATAAATTACCAAAATCACCAGTATTACCAGACTGCTGAGTTCCAGGAGTTAGGGATACAGCGCTATCACAAGGGGTACAAATCGTAGAAGATAATGTTATAGTTTGTTCTACACAATCCTCAGCATTTCCAATCAAATTGTATGGCGTAACAGTGTAATAGTAGCTTTGTCCAGGTACAGCAGTAAAAGCGTAAGACGTTGCAATTAAGTCCACTGCATCAGCAAGGTCATTACCACCAGAACTAGTTCCTGCAGTAATCAAATACCCGCCTGCACCAACTACAGTGTCCCATGAAACAGTGAAATCCTCGTTCCCACAATTGGCATCAACTGTGTTTGTAAAATTAGTTGCACAATCAGGAACTGTAGCAGGAGGATCATAACATGCAAAGGTAAAAGTCATTGTGTCGTTTACAGAAGAATCTGAATCTACATAAATTAAAATAGTGCCATCAGTAGACTCGTAAGTACCAGAAAGACTACCTGCTATTGGACTGGCTTGCGAACCATAAAGAGCATTTCCAGATCCATCGGTTATCCACATGTCGTCACAACAGCTCTCAGTTTGTCCGCCTGCTGTAACTGAAGCATATTGTCCTGATGGAGCTGAAAAAGAGTAAGCAATACCATTGAAACTATTTTCATATGTGAAAGAAATAGAATCTCCACATTCAGGATTAGTTGTAAATGTAAATGGACCAGCGTATTCGCTTTGTTCATTAACTACGATTGGATTTGTACCATCGGCTGAGTAATCACATACATTAACTACATAAAAGTCATATGAAGTATTTGACGTTAATACACCCTCTCCGGTTAATGGATCTAACAGAGAGACACTAGTTGACGTATAAGGCGTAACATCTCCAATTACATATCCACCTGCGCCTTGTGTTCCTTGTGGAACACCAGAGCCTTGAATTTCAATCATAAAGGCATTTCCATCTGAAACCCAATTCAATGTAGCTGAAGTAGTTGTAACTCCAGAAACACTTAAATCGGTTGGTGTTATACAAGCTGGCGCTTCAGCAACACAAACATCATCAATCATAACTCCATAGCCCCAACCAGATGTAGCATTGAATGCAATATAGTAATCGCTACTAGCATTAGGTAAGGCTAAAGTTACTTCTGAAAATGTGGTTGTTGCATCTGTGTAAGTACCTAAAACAGACCATGCGTCTGCTGCGGCAGCTTTATACCAAACCTGTAATGTCTCTTGATCACCACTCCAGTCAGGATTAGCAATCTGAAATGTAAGCTGAGGGCTTACTACAGATGAAAGATCCAATGTAGGTGATATGAGAGTAGAGTTATGACCAGCATAACTACCACTAAAGTAATAAGCACTACCTCCACCTGAATTAGCTGATACTCCGTTATTTGTAGTCGCTGCAGATACCCAATCACCAGTACCAGATACTATTTCTGTTGACCAATCTCCTAAATCAGCGTCAAAGCTTGAACAGTAAGGAAATGATGTTATTGCCGCCGCTTCAACGGTTACTGTACGTGTCACTTGTGTTGCTGCATTTCCTGCAGCATCACTTACATCATAAGTTACAGAGTAAGACCCAGCTGTTGCTGTGTCTACTGCTGTTGCGTCTATAGCAATAGTTGCTGTTAAAGCTGTATCATCATCTGTATCATCTGTTGCTGCAGCTCCTAATTCCACGTAAGCATCGCCTACTGTTAATTCTTGTGGATTAGCACCTACGAGCTCAATCACTGGAGGTGTTGTATCTTGTACACTTGTTGAAGATACAAGATTATCTATATAAGCAGTTACTGTATCCTGATTCGCTTCTGAATTAAATTGGATCACTACCTGATCAAAATCGGTACGGGCTGAAGATGCTATAAAATCAAATTCTACCGTTTGCCATGTATCAACTGCAGTTACAGGAACTACAACTTCTACTTGTGTTGTGTAAGCATTTCCAGCGAGAGATCTGTCTTGTAATTTAAAAGATACTTGATTGGGCGCTAAACCTGAAAGTGAACTCCCCTCAATGTAAACATCCATTGTGAAGAAGTTGGTTACGGCCATATCAAATTTATTACATGTTCGTAATTGAAGGTTTGCGTAATCGCTTCCTGCTCCTCCTCCATCTACATACTCCAGTACATTTGATGTTGATCCTACTGAAGTTCCGTCAATAATTGAATAGGTAACGTTGTTATCTCCCGCATATTCTAAAATATCCACTGAATTCCCTTCAAAATCATCAGCGATAGCTGGTGCACCAGTAACGCCATCACATGGGTCTGATGGCAGTGTACCTACAACAACACTACCGTTTGTAGTCACAGTTGGATCGGCTGGTAAACCTGTCATTGTAAATCCGTATTGGATAATTAATCCAGTAGTTAATTCTGCAGCTGTAGCAGATACAATAAAAGGTCCAGCAGTAGTGATTTCTGTGGTATTATTTACTACAGTTGCATAATCATTACTAGGATCTAAAGCCTTAACAAAAGCAACTACTACATACCCAGCATCTAAATCATCAACAGAAACAGTTCCTGAAAAATTTAAATCTGAACCTGCTAATGCATTATTTTCAATATAAGAACTTGCTTCTATATATTTAACCGGAACTTGGGATCCTGACGAGTTATCAAACCAAGCAACATTCGTAGCTTCTCCAGTCCAAATAGCAATATTTGGTTCAAGAGTCATGCTTGTTGCGGTAGCTGTTGCTCTTAGGTCTGCAACACCATAAGCGAATCCAAATGCATACACATTATCAGAGACATTAAACGCATTTACGTACCCATTCCAAGCCTGTGAACTCTCTACTGTAACGTTGTTTATGTTTGCAACACTATTTGTGAATGATCCGATAGGAAACTCAGAAGCACACGTAGAATTTGATTCACAAGAGTCAGTAGCATTAATTCCGCTAAAAGTCCAGTTTGCTATCGTGAAAGTAGTACCATCTGGACCTGTAGAACTAGTTCTGTAGGCCCAACCGTCCAAATAATCCCAGCCTGTACCAGAACCGTCGAGTTCTCCAAAAGTATCTATAACAACTCCCCCGGAGAAAAGCTCCAATGCATCATCACCATTGATACTTGCAAGACTATTTACATAATCTGCTTCAATGCCGAAATAAGTCATAAGGTCGGCCTCTGCGCCAGCAGTAATATAAATGAAATCTCCTGCAGTGGCAGAGCCTGTAAAAGCTAATTCTTGACCATCCGTTCCACCGCCGTTATTAGCGGAACCAATACCATAGGTTGATAAGTCGGTAATGTCATTTATGACATAAACTTCAATAAGTTTCGGGGTCCCACCAGTCAACGGTCCATCAAAGGCACCTGTTATAACCATGTCTTGTCCGAAAGACAAGCTCGTAACCATAAGTGTTAGTAATAAATAGTAAATCTTTTTCATAGTTAGTTTTAATTTAGTTTAATTAATAATAGTTTATGAAAATATGGTAATTTATAATGACTCTATAACTAAAGTTCTTAAAATCGATTAAATGTTTATTTAATACGTTTAAAAACGAAACAATTAGTAAAAGGAGAATTAAAAATATTCGATATCAAAAATAGCTGTAAAAACAAAAGACCCACAATAAATTGTGGGTCTTTAAAAAGTTCAGTTATGGTCGTTAGTCTTTGGTGACCATATCCATAACCGCATTACTAACGCCCATATTGCTAAAACCGCCATCGTTAAATAAGTTTTGAAGCGTGACGCGCTTAGTAAGATCACTAAATAGACTCACTGTATAGTTGGCGCAGTCTAAAGCAGTTGCATTCCCTAGAGGAGACATTTTTTCGGCATAGGCTATAAACCCATCAAAACCTTTCACGCCTTTACCGGCAGTGGTAGGTGTTGGCGATTGTGAAATGGTATTGACACGCACGTTTTTATCACGTCCAAAAAAGTAACCAAAACTACGTGCTATGCTTTCTAAGAGTGCCTTATTATCGGCCATGTCATTATAATCTGGAAACACACGCTGCGCCGCCATATAGGTCAAGGCCACAATACTACCCCACTCATTCATGGCGTCATTCTTATAAAGTGTTTGCATTACTTTATGAAAAGACATGGCAGACACATCCGTTCCCTTTTGAGTCCAGTCGTATTTTTGATCGGTGTAAGCACGGCCTTTTCTTACATTAATGGACATGCCAATAGAATGCAGTATAAAGTCTAATTTCCCACCCAAGATCTCTACAGATTGCTTAACTAAGTTTTCTAAATCTTCTTCAGAAGTAGCATCGGCAGCAATCACTTGAGAACCTGTTTTTTCAGCGAGCTCATTAATCTGCCCCATTCGCATAGCAATGGGTGCATTGGACAATACAAAGGTACCCCCTTCTTGATGCACACGCTCGGCAGTGATCCAAGCTATTGAATTTGGATCAAGAGCTCCAAAAATAATTCCGCGTTTTCCTTTTAATAAATTGTAAGACATAATTATATATTTTAGTGTCAGTGTTTAGTTAATTCCTGGGACAAAGATAGCATTAATTCAATAACTGCTGCGCATGGGCAACTGCAGAAACAGAACCTTTAATTCCTCCTAACATTTGTGCAATTTCTAGCACACGCTCCTCACTGGATAACTTTTTAAGAGCAGTTACAGTTGTTTCATCAACATCTTCTTTATAGACTTTAAAGTGAGTCTGCCCTTTGGCGGCAATTTGAGGTAAATGTGTGATTGAAAAAACTTGCATACTTACACTCATCTGCTCCATAATAAGACCCATTTTGTGTGCGATCTCTCCGGATACTCCAGTATCAATTTCATCAAACATAATGGTTGGTAGTTGTTGGTAATTAGATAATATAGATTTAATTGCCAACATAATTCTTGAGAGCTCTCCTCCTGATGCGGCTTTTTTAAGAGGTAAAAACTGAGATCCTTTATTAGCAGTGAATAAAAACTCTAACTGGTCCTTTCCATTGTACAAGTAGGATTCTGATGGGGTTAACTCAATTTTAAATCGCGCATTAGGCATTCCCAAATCAGTTAGAATCGTTTCCAATTGCTTAATAAGTTTTAAAACCTCTGGTTTTCTTTGTTTATGAATCACAGAGGCCGTCTTATCTAGTTGCTTTACTTGGGACTCGAGTGCCTTTTCAGCTGCTACAATGGCCGTCTCCAAAGAGGCTAAAGTATCTACTTTTAATTCCAATTCAGACTGAATATCAATAAGTGCTTGTACCGAATTAACGGAATGCTTAGAAAATAAGTTATGTATTTTTTGAAGGATGGCATCAATCTCAATTAATCGTGACGGATTGGCATCTACCTTTGATTGTTCGGTTTCAATTTCATTAAAAACATCCTCGAGTTCAATAGAAAGACTTTGTATTCTATCTGATAATGACTGATAATTTGAAGAAATACCAATCAGTTTATGAAACACTTGTTTTAACGTTATTAAATTGGAGGCAATCCCTAAATCTTCAGTGCTAATTAGTTGGTTTGCCAACGTAAGTTCCGCTTGAATAAGCTCCACATTATTTAACGTACTGTACTCTACTTCTAGAGATTCCAAATCGATTGATTGTAGATTTGCCTCCGTTAATTCATTCAATAGGAAAGTATGGTAATCCGTATCTTTCTGGGACTGTAATTTCGAAGCATTCAAATCTATCAATTCTTTTTGTGTAGATTTATAGGTTTTTAATAACTGCTGATACGCTTCAATAGATTTCTTATTTTGAGCCAGGGCATCAAGGACCTGGAACTGAAAATCATCACTTATTAACTCTTGTGTTTGTTGCTGTGAATGAATGTCTATCAATTGCTCTCCTAGGGTTGCTAAAATAGAGAGGTTAACAGGAGAATCATTTATGAAAGCTCTTGACTTTCCAGAGGGTAAAATCTCTCTTCGAAGAATCGTAAGAGATTCGAAATCTAAATCATTGCTTTCAAAAAAGGGTTTGAGATTAAAGGTAGTTATATTGAAGCTGGCTTCGATAATACATTTTTTGGAAAGGTCGTTAATATGTGAAAAGTCAACACGCTTTCCTAGCACTAGTGCCAAACCACCAAGCAATACCGATTTACCAGCACCTGTTTCGCCAGTAATAGTAGTAAATCCACTGTCAAAATGCACCTGAAGGGTGTCAATTAAAGCATAGTTTTTAATAGAAAGTTCTGAAAGCAATGGCTAATTTATTTTTAGGAACTAAGATAATCTTTATAGCAAACTAATTAGAAGTGAAATGAGAAAAGATTTAAAATTTAATATTTTTCCACTTACTTGAATACATAGGAGCCACCTTTGAAAGCATTGAGACTAGGTTTGCAATATTTACATTAGGGCCATCTGAAAAAACATCAGAGATTTCATCTGCTTTAGCATCAAAAAAGACACGTAAAAGAAATGAATTAGGACGTCTTTTATTTAAAGCTTCTAATTCCATGAGTGAATTCACCAGTGCTGTTTTTGCCACTTTAACGTCTTTAGCCATTACATCAAGGCCATTAAGATGATAATTAAATAAAACGGAATGAAATTCCTTAAAGGTTGGTGAAAGGACATTTTTAATTAGGGCACTACGCGTTTGAGCTCCCCCTGTTGGTGGCTCCCAGCCTTTAAAATTACTTTGTTGAGAGTAGCTCACAATATCACGGGCTTGTTTATAATAGGAGCTCCCGCCATTAAGTTCAAAGGTATCTGCATCCATCCCTAAAATCATAAACACATGAAAGGCGATTACTGAAACTAAATTAGACTCAAACTGAGTGGTATTAAAGTTTAAGTTCTGGTATTCTAAATAATTAAAATTAAAGTCTTTGTCATTGAAATTATATACTGAACTTGCATAAAATGAATTATGAACAGGTCTGGCTGATTGAATTTGAACAGACGCTTGAAAAGCATCTGACTGGTAATTTTGGATATTAATAACCATGCTGCATTCGATTCGCTCTTGAATCTTAAAATTTTTAGAGGTCCAGCGGGTGTTATTTACAAATTCATTTAGCTGTTTTTCAAGTGTTTTAAAAACCTGAACATTTTCGTTTCCTGTTTGTTGCGCGTTCACAACAACTGTACAGTTAAGCTCCTGAGAACTCATAGAAAATGAGATTAATAAAGCAACTAAATAAATTAGGTTACGCATTGATTTGTTTTTGAATTTCAGTCATTATATCAGCAGCTACTTTAGCTTTTGATTTGAGAGGATAAACGGTTTCAACTAAGTTTTTATCAATCAAGGTTACTTTATTAGTGTCGCCTCCAAAACCGGCTCCTACATCATTTAACGAATTTAGTACAATTAAGTCTAAATTTTTGGATTTTAATTTTTTTATCGCGTTGTCTACTTCATTATTGGTTTCTAATGCAAAACCCACAAGAAGTTGATTTGTTTTGATAGCGCCTAATGATGCCAAAATATCTTTTGTTTTCTCTAACTCTAATGACAACGTAGGTTCTGACTTTTTTATTTTAGCGGTCGCGATGTATTTAGGCTTGTAGTCCGCTACTGCAGCAGATAATACAGCCACATCAACAGATTTAAAATAGGAATGTACTTGAGTATACATTTCATGCGCACTGACAACCGGGATTGTTTTTATTCGTGAATCAGTTGTCTTAAAATGTGTTGGACCCGTGATGTATATCACTTCAGCCCCTAGATGCGCTGCTTTTTGAGCAATCTCAAACCCCATTAGTCCGCTCGAATGGTTTCCTATGAATCGAACCGGATCAATAGCTTCATAGGTGGGGCCTGCAGTAACAAGAATTGTTTTACCATAAAATGGCAACTGATTTAACGTATGCGATTCTATGAGACTTACAATGGATTCTGGCTCTGCCATCCTACCCGCTCCAACTAAACCACTTGCCAACTCTCCAGACGTTACAGGGATCATAATATTGCCAAAAGACTGTAGGAGTTCTAAGGAAGATTTTGTTGAAGGGTGTTTGTACATATCCAAATCCATTGCTGGAGCAAAATAAACAGGACATTTAGCTGATAAATAAGTAGCAACCAAGAAATTATCGCTTCGACCTGAAGCCATTTTAGAAAGCGTATTTGCCGTGGCTGGAGCCACCAAAAACAAATCCGCCCACAAGCCTAATTCCACATGATTATTCCAAACAGCACTGTCATCTTCATCTTCTGTAAAAGAAGAAATTACAGGGTTTTTGGAAAGTGTTGAAAGCGTAAGAGGTGTAATAAATTCTTTCGCAGCCGGGGTCATAATAACCTTGACATGGGCACCAGATTTAATAAATAATCGAACAAGGGATGCTGTTTTGTATGCAGCAATACCCGCAGTAATTCCTAATAGAATATTTTTACCGCGTAAGATTGACATGTTTTATACTTCTTGAGAATCGTCTTCTACATTACGGTAGTAAATCTTCTCATTCAACCACTCTTGAACTGCAATAGCATGTGGTTTTGGAAGACGTTCGTAAAACTTAGACACTTCGATTTGTTCTTTGTTTTCAAAGACTTCTTCTAAGCTATCATTATAAGTCGCAAATTCTTCGAGCTTGTCAATCAATTCTTTTCTGATATCAGTATTGATTTGTTCAGCTCTGCGAGATATCACAGAAATCGCTTCATAAATATTTTGCGTGGGTGCATCTAATTTATTTCGATCGTAAGTTTCTGTATTAACGGGTGCGTTTACTTTTTTTAAGTCCATAATGAATATTAACTTTTAGTCGTTGTTGTTTTATTTTGAATTTCTTGTAAGTCTTGATACATCTCTTTTAATTGCTCCAAATATTTAGTTTCAGGAAACACAAATAATAATGAGTTGTAATAATTTAGTGCTTTTTCAACACGTTCCGATTCTTTCCGAGTTACACTATTAGTCGCTAGTTTATAAGCTGAATCGAATTTATAAAATAAGGCATCTTCTTTAAAAGCTGATCCAGGGAATTCAATTAAAAAACTATCAAAAGCTGAAATAGCAGAATTGTAATCTCTATGAAATGGTCCTGTTATGTTATACTGAAGTGCAATATTATATGCTTTTTTCTCTAACTTATAATCTAACTCTCTTACCAATATACTGGCTTTGCTCATATATTCTGAGTTAGGGTATTTATTGATAAAGTCCTGAAGTTTCTCTATGGCTATGATCGTTTCTGATTGGTCTTTAGAATAAACAGGGGATAGCATGTAATAACTCTTGGCGCTTAAAAAGCCAATTTCCTCAACTTTTTCACTTTTTGGATATGCTTCTACAAAACGTTCCATTTGATAGTTGGAGGTGAAATAATCTTTTGTTTCGTAAAATGTATTACAATACATATACATTAACTTCTGAGCTTGAGGCTTGCCACGATACTTAGGAACAATTTGAACAAAAATACGGTTCGCTTTGGTGAATTTTCCAGCATCATAAAGCTCCGTACCTAATTTAAACTTGGCAGCTATGTCTTCACCTTTGAGCACGCTTTGATACTCACTACATGAGTTTAACGAAAAAGCTACTAACAAAATGTATATATAATTCTTCATAAATAATTTAAGAATGTGTGCGAAATTACGGATTTATAACGGATTTAAAAAACTAATATTTCAGCTAATTTAATCTGTTTGGACTCTCAGAGTCCGGGTTTAATAAAAATTTAACTTAAACTGATCTACAAATGCAGCTATTTTTGACTGCAAAACAGGAGATGCTGGAACTAACGGTAAACGAACTAAATCAGTACAGTAACCCATATGTTTGAGAACAGCTTTTATTCCTGCAGGATTATTTTCTTCAAATATTAAATTGATTATTGGCATTAAACGCGCTTCTAAGGCACGAGAAGCCTTCACTTCATTATCTAATCCCAATTGAATCATTTGAGAAAACGCTTTTGGAAACGCTTGGCCTATTACAGAAATTACTCCTGCCCCACCAGCTAAGGTCACGCCTAGTACTAAATCATCATCTCCAGAGATAACCAAAAAGTCCGTGGGTTTATTTTTTATCAGCTCTAGATACTGGTCCATATTATTTCCCGCTTCCTTGACCGCAACGATAGTCTCAAAATCCGTAGCAAGCCTTAAAATGGTAGAGGCCTCAACATTTTTGGCAGTACGACCGGGAACGTTATATAAAATTATTGGCGTAGTTGTTGACTCAGCGATTGCTTTAAAATGCTGATAAAACCCCTCTTGCGTTGGCTTACTGTAATAAGGAGCTACAGAAAGAACAGCTGCAAATTTAGAAAGATCTGTAGCTTTTAGTTCAGCCACGACACCAGCGGTGTTGTTGCCTCCAATTCCTATCACTAAGGGAACGCGACCATTATTAGCCGTGATCACTGTTTCGGTGATGGCTTTTTTTTCTTCAAGGGTTATTGTGGCACTTTCTCCAGTAGTGCCAGAAATTACTAAGTAATTAACACCATTAGAGATATTAAAATCTACAATAGAAGCTAATGCCTGATGATCAACGCTAAGATCTGATTTAAATGGAGTGATTAGGGCAACTCCAGTCCCTATTAATTCTTTCATTTTATAACCTATTAAGTTGGGTTAAATATTTTAATAATTCTATTCTAAAAACAGCTATTTTTGAAGGTTCAACATCAATTATTAAATCATGTAACCTAGAATCTTCGCTGTTAATTCCAATTTTAAAGTTGGCTTTGGAAAGCGCCGTCACTAAGTTTAGCTCTAACTTATTGGAGCTGTAATAACTAATTAGAAGATCGAAAGGCTGATCCACAAATTCATCAATTTCAATATTATTGGGCTTTCCTAACCAGTCAAAATTTTCTAAGCTGAAAAAAGAATCCCAACTATTAGGTCTGTTTTTTTCTTGGGCTATCATTGCAATGAAACGGATTTTATTTTTCATGACTCCGAGTTCACTAATTAATTCTTGAAAAAAATCATAATTATAATATGACTCGTAATCAAAAATAACTCCAACTGAAGTCACTTTAGCACTTTGAAAGTTCTTAGTGCGAGACTTAAGAATCAATGTGATATTTTTTTGAAGTGAAAGCGTTTTGAATCGTTTAAAAAACATGTACCTTTATTGTTACCACAAATGTAACACAAATGATGAATAAATTCATTCAAATAATAGGGTTTCTTTCTTTGCTTTTATCCTGTGATAATTCAAAAACACTCGCTACAACTGAAGGGGAAAACATATCCATAAACAAAGAACTTAAAGCCGTAAAAGAGATTGAAGATGTCATCGCTCCTTACAAAGTGAACTTAGACAAAACAATGAATCAAGTTTTAAGTTTTTCTGTTGACACTTATTCCAAAAAAGATGGAGACTATAACACTGCCATAGGCAACTTGATGGCGGATGCTGTTTTTGAACTCTCCAGTCCGGTGTTTAAAAGTAGAACCGGAAAAAACATAGACATGGTTTTACTGAACCACGGCGGCATAAGATCTATTTTACCCAAAGGAAATGTCACTACCAAAACAGCCTATAATATAATGCCTTTTGAAAATAGTGTGGTTGTCACAGCTCTTAAGGGTTCTGTTATTTTAGAAATGACTACTTATTTGAAGGCGTTTAAAAAAGCGCACCCTATTTCTGGACTTGAGTTGGTTTTAAATGCCGATAACAGCTATCGAAAAATTCTAGTTGGTGGCAAAGCTGTGGACTCTGAAAAAACGTATTATGTAGCCACCAATGATTACCTTTTTAAAGGAGGGGATCGAATGGATTTTTTTAAAAAAAGTGACACATTGTATGATTTGAATTATAAAATCAGAAACGTATTGTTAGATTATTTTTCTAAAAATGACACGCTTAATCCAACTATAGACCAACGCTTTATAAAGCTAAAAAATTAACGTATGAAACACCCATAACTAGATATGATAACCAAAAGAAATGAGTATGTGGATGTAAGATGTGACCGCTTAAAAACAATAAATAAAGACACATGAAACGTAGAAAATTTATTCAAAAAACAGCAGCCTCAACGGCCCTATTGTCAATGACAGGTATTGGATTATCATGTTCAAAATCAAGTGCCACAAAAATAACAATACTACATACCAACGATGTCCATAGTCATGTAGAGGCCTTTGGACCAAATGCGGGACGAAACTCTAACAAAGGAGGGGTTGCCAAAAGAGCAGCCTTAGTTGATTTGGTACGTGAAGAAAACCCAAACACCTTACTTTTAGATGCTGGAGATATTTTTCAAGGAACCCCCTATTTTAATTTTTACGGAGGTGAACTAGAGTTTAAACTAATGAGTCTGCTAAAATATGACGTTGCTACCATAGGAAACCACGATTTTGATAACGGCATTAACGGGCTTTATGCGCAGCTTCCACATGCAAAGTTTGATTTTATTTCAGCCAACTATGACTTTTCAAATACCGTAATGGACACTCATGTAAAGCCCTACAAAATTTTCATGAAAGAGGGCGTTAAAATTGGTATTTTTGGCTTGGGGATTGAATTAAACGGTTTGGTAACCAAGGACGCTTTTAAAGAAACTAAATACCTGGACCCTATTGAAATTGCTCAAGACATGAGTCGTATTTTAAAAACTAAAGAACAGTGTGACTTGATTATATGCTTGTCTCATTTAGGCTATAATTATAAAAAAAATCCTTCTAAAATATCAGATTTAAAACTTGCTAAAGCAACGCAAGACATTGATTTAATTATTGGAGGACATACCCATACTTTTTTAGATGAACCAACCGTTGAAACCAACGCGATTGGAAAAAAAGTACTGGTTAATCAAGTGGGATGTTATGGCTTGTATGTTGGGAAAATAGATTTCTATTTTGAAGCTAACAAACTAAAAGAGAGTATTGGTAGTAAACTAGCGGTTTAAACCCGAGCTTTTTCAACGGAATTTATAAATTAAAAATTATAACTTTAGAATACGCTTCTCAATTCTTTAGGGAATAATAGTATCTTTGCAAAAATTATCTTTTATGTCTTTTTTAAGTGAAATAGAGCGCCGTAGAACTTTTGGAATTGTCTCGCATCCGGATGCTGGTAAAACAACCTTAACTGAAAAACTACTACTGTTTGGTGGCGCTATTCAGGAAGCAGGAGCTGTTAAAAGCAATAAAATTAAAAAGGGAGCCACAAGTGATTTTATGGAGATTGAACGCCAACGTGGAATTTCTGTGGCAACTTCAGTTCTAGCCTTTGAATACAATGGTATCAAAATCAATATTTTAGATACCCCTGGGCATAAAGATTTTGCAGAAGACACCTTCAGAACTCTCACCGCTGTTGACAGTGTCATTGTCGTAATTGACGTTGCAAAAGGAGTTGAAGAGCAGACAGAGAAACTTGTAAAAGTGTGTCGCATGCGAAATATTCCTATCATCGTATTTATTAACAAAATGGATCGTGAAGGAAAAGACGCCTTTGACTTACTAGACGAAATCGAACAAAAACTAAACCTTAAAGTCGTCCCCTTAAGCTTCCCTATTGGAATGGGCTATGACTTTAAAGGGATTTATAATATTTGGGAAAAGAATATAAATTTGTTCACTGGGGATAGCAAACGAGATATTGAAGAAACTATTAAGATTTCAGAAGTTTCTGACCCAGAACTAAACACCCTTATTGGAGATACTGCAGCAGAAACACTTCGAGAAGAGCTAGAACTTGTTGAAGGTATTTATCCGGAATTTAATAAAGAAGACTATTTAAATGGGGACTTACAGCCTGTATTTTTTGGTTCTGCACTGAATAATTTTGGAGTTCGGGAATTATTAGACTGTTTCGTCTCTATTGCTCCAAAACCACGACCAAAACATAGCGAAGAACGCTTAGTAAACCCTGATGAGGACAAGTTTACAGGGTTTGTATTTAAAATACATGCCAACATGGACCCGAATCATAGAGATCGATTGGCGTTTATTAAAATTGTGTCCGGAGAGTTTAAGCGAAACACACCCTATCTTCATGTGCGACACAATAAGAAATTAAAATTCTCGAGCCCTAATGCCTTTTTCGCAGAAAAAAAAGAGATTGTAGACATTTCCTACCCTGGAGACATCGTTGGATTACATGATACAGGTAATTTTAAAATTGGAGACACACTCACAGAAGGAGAAGCTTTAAATTACAAAGGAGTTCCTAGCTTTTCCCCTGAACATTTCCGCTATATAAATAATGCAGATCCTTTAAAATCAAAACAATTATTTAAAGGAATTGACCAATTGATGGATGAAGGGGTTGCTCAACTTTTTACGTTAGGTTTAAATGGCCGAAAAGTAATTGGAACCGTTGGCGCCCTACAATATGAAGTGATCCAGTATCGATTAGAGCATGAATATGGAGCCAAATGTAGCTATGAAAACCTAAGTGTCCACAAAGCCTGTTGGATTGAACCTGAGAGTATGAACCATCCCGAATTTGTTGAGTTTAAAAGGGTCAAGCAGCGGTTTTTAGCAACTGACAAGCATGGACAACTGGTGTTCTTTGCAGATTCAATATTTTCATTACAGATGACTGAACAAAAATATCCCTCTATAAAATTCCATTTGACTTCTGAATATTAGAAATGCTATTAAACAAAAAATCCCACTTTGTAAAGTGGGATTTTTTTGTTTAATAAGAGTTAAGCTTGTCCAGTAGGCCCAAAATTTAATGGAACTGGAGGCTGCTCATAATCTTTAATTTCTCCATGCGCTTTTTCAAACCGTTTTACATTTTCATGTAAAGCTTTGGCTAGCCTTTTGGCGTGTTGTGGCGTCAGTATAATACGTGACTTCACTTTACTTTTAGGCGTTCCCGGCATGATACTCACAAAGTCAACTACAAATTCAGAAACGGAGTGATTGATAATCGCTAGATTAGAATAGGTGCCTTCTGCTACCGTATCGTCTAACTCAATATTAATCTGTCCTTTTTTAGAAGGGTCTTTGGGAGTGCTCATTTTGTTTAGTTAAAGTTTAATTCTTCCTTAGCTTTGATTAACTTGTCAAATTCTTCATTAGAACCAACAATGATATTTTCATAGGCTCTAAGTCCAGTTCCTGCTGGTATTCTATGACCAACAATAACATTTTCTTTTAAGCCTTCTAAAGTATCTACTTTTCCGTTCACAGCTGCTTCGTTAAGAACTTTCGTTGTTTCTTGGAACGATGCCGCAGAAATGAACGATTTAGTTTGTAATGATGCTCTTGTGATTCCTTGTAAGATTGGAGTCGCTGTTGCAGGACTTGCGTCTCTAGCAACTACTAATCCCTTGTCTTCTCGTTTCAGTAAAGAATTCTCATCTCTTAAAGAACGAGCCGTGATAATTTGACCTGCTTTAAAGTTTGCAGAATCCCCTTCGTTTTCAACAACTTTCTTTCCAAAAATTTCATCGTTTTCTTTAATAAAATCAGAAGTGTGAACTAATTGATCTTCTAAGAAAATAGTGTCTCCAGAATCTTTGATTCTTACTTTACGCATCATTTGTCTTACAACAACTTCGAAATGCTTGTCATTAATTTTCACCCCTTGTAATCGGTAAACTTCTTGAACTTCATTTACTAGGTATTGCTGAACAGCTGATGGGCCTTTGATATTTAAAATATCATTTGGTGTAATTGAACCATCTGATAATGGCATACCTGCTTTTACAAAATCATTTTCTTGTACTAAGATTTGATTCGATAGTTTGACAAGGTATTTCTTAATATCTCCTAATTTAGATTCAATGATAATCTCACGGTTACCTCTTTTAATCTTTCCAAAAGAAACAACACCATCAATTTCACTTACAACGGCTGGATTTGAAGGATTACGTGCTTCGAAAAGCTCGGTTACACGAGGAAGACCCCCTGTAATATCCCCTGCCTTGGCAGACTTACGTGGTATTTTAACTAAGATTTTTCCTAAGCTAATTTTCTCACCATCATCAACCATAATGTGGGCTCCAACTGGTAAGTTGTAAGATCTTATAAGATTTCCTTTCGCATCTTCTACTAAAAGAGTTGGTATTAATTTCTTGTTTCTAGATTCAGAAATAACTTTTTCTTGGAATCCTGTTTGCTCATCAATTTCAACTTGAAAAGTAACGCCTTGTTCGATATTTTCGTAACGAACTTTTCCAGAAAATTCTGATATAATAACGCCATTATATGGATCCCACTGACAAATCACGGTATCTTTTTTAACTTTGTCACCATTCTTGACAAAGATTGACGATCCGTAAGGAATGTTGTTTGTACTTAAAACAATGCCTGTTTTCTTGTCAACTAATTTAATTTCAGATGTTCTTGAAATTACGATATCAATTTCATTGCCCTCGTTATCTTTACCTTTAACAGTTTTAAGATCTTCGATTTCTGCAATACCATCAAATTTGATGATTAATTTATTTTCTTCAGAAATGTTACCTGCAATACCTCCAACGTGGAATGTA
>Ga0209199_1000995_pt1 | contig 36079 bp, 30 predicted proteins | sample COGITO_mtgs_1105_7_FD_184805 | JGI IMG/M metagenome (GOLD analysis project Ga0209199, IMG submission 184805) | Pelagic marine microbial communities from North Sea - COGITO_mtgs_110523 (SPAdes) (version 2) | ecosystem: Environmental > Aquatic > Marine > Epipelagic ...
CGCTGGCAGTAGCAATAGGCATGCGCCATATCTCCAATCAGCTCCGCACCCGACCAACCGATGTCCCGCCACAGCTCTAAGGGCAAAGGTTCCGTCACAATTTGAGCGGAGTTGAGAGGCAGCCAACCCCGCTCATATCCAGGCAATTGGGCGCTATAGCCTTCGGTTGCTTTCAAGACCACCGCGCAGGCCACTCGGCCCTGATGGGTTATGACCTGACCTTTGGAAATTTCATGGGCCTGGGTCGCTTCGTAAATTGTAACTCCTAATCGCGCCACTGCATCAGCCAATCCGCGCACCAATTTGGCCGGCTGTACCCGTGCCACACCAGAGGTCACAAGCGCGCCCCTGGCGCTTGGAATGGCAATCCGCGCACGCAATTGCGCTTCACTTTCAAGCGAGCTGCGATGATCACCCCAGTGGTGCAACCGCTTCAACTCAGGTGCAAGACGCTGAAATTGATGCGCATTCGTGGCAATGGCCAATTCCTGTGTGCGGTGGATATCAGCATTGATGCCTTCCATCTCAGCCGCGGCAATGACCTCATCAACAGTTCCATGAAACGCCTCTACCATGGCCTTGACCTGCTCGGCCGTACCGCTGCTCAGATATTTTTCATGATCCCAAGCGAAATTGCCCGATAACCAACCGCCATTGCGACCAGAGGCGCCAAACCCGGCAAACTGCTCTTCAACAATAACAATGGTCAAAGTCGGGTTGGCTTTTTTAAGATAATAAGCTGCCCAAAGCCCGGTAAAACCCGCGCCAATGATGCAAATATCTGCGCTTACAGATCGGTCTAATGCTGAGCGCGGCTTTGGTAGCCCGCCCAGCTCCTGATACCAAAAGGAAACGCCGCCGCGTTGCATTGCCCCATGCACTCCCCGTTTGGTCAGTTTTAGAAATCCAAGTTTGACACATTTAGCGCATTATTTTGGATGAATTCTCGACGCGGTTCCACCACATCGCCCATCAGCTTGGTAAACAGATCATCCGCTTCTGCGACATCATCAATACGCACTTGCAACAAGGTTCGCGCATCTGGATCCAATGTAGTTTCCCAAAGCTGATCTGGGTTCATTTCACCCAAGCCCTTATAGCGTTGCAGCGATAGCCCCTTTTCACCCTCTTCCAAAATCGCGCTCAACAGCGTGAGAGGGCCATTAATCACCTGCACCCGATCTTTGCGCACCAATGTGCAAGTACCGCTATAGGTATCTTGCAAGCTTTGCGTCAAAAGCCCGGTGCGGCGCGCTTCGCCTGACCGGAGCATTGCGCCATCAAGATTGCGCACCTCTTCCACGCCGCGCAAAATCCGCGCCAAGCGCATGCCTCGGTCCTGTGTCGGACGGCCTTGCCAACCCCGCTCATATTCCAAAGCAATCAGATCCAGCCGGCGCGCTACTACATCGGCCATGCCTTGCAAGTCACGATCCACCGCTCCAGGAACGAAGGCCCCTGCGATTGCCGCTTGCTCCAAAATGTGACGCGGGTAATGGGTGGGAAATGCGTCAACAATACGCTTCAACTGACGCGCTTCTTCCACAACACGCATCAAATCAGTTCCAATAATTTCTTCACCATTACTCAACCGCAGTAAAGCACCTTCAATACCCTGTTCGATCAAGTATTCATCCAGCGCCGGCTGGTCTTTAAGATAAACTTCAGAGCGCCCGCGGCTCACCTTAAACAATGGCGGTTGCGCGATATAAAGATAGCCACCTTCAATCAATTCTGGCATTTGGCGGAAAAAGAATGTCAGCAAGAGCGTGCGGATATGCGCACCATCCACATCGGCATCTGTCATGATCACAATTTTATGGTATCGCAGCTTTTCAATATTGAATTCATCGCGACCAATGCCTGTGCCCAGCGCCATGACCAAATTGCCAATTTCTTGACTGCTTAGCATCCGGTCAAACCGCGCGCGCTCCACGTTCAAAATTTTCCCGCGCAGGGGCAAAACCGCTTGGGTCATACGGTCACGCCCCGTTTGGGCAGAACCGCCAGCGCTATCGCCTTCGACTAAGAAGACTTCAGTTTTTGAGGGATCTTTTTCCGAGCAATCTTTGAGCTTTCCTGCCAAGAAGTTCACATCCATCGCAGTCTTGCGCCGGGTGAGGTCGCGGGCCTTGCGGGCCGCTTCACGCGCCATCGCAGCCTCAACAATCTTGCCAACAATAACCTTCGCCTGTGCTGGGTTTTCCTCGAACCATTCAGCCAGTTTTTCGCCCACCAACCCCTCAACAGCCGGGCGCACTTCTGAGCTGACCAATTTATCTTTGGTCTGGCTGGAAAATTTGGGATCGGGTGCTTTGACAGATAATACGCAGGTCAAACCCTCGCGCGCGTCATCGCCTGTGAAGCTGATTTTCTCTTTTTTGGCGATGCCGCTTGATTGAGCGTAGTTATTTATTGTTCGGGTCAAAGCCCCTCTGAAGCCCGCCATATGGGTGCCGCCGTCACGCTGTGGGATATTATTGGTGAAGGGCAGTACATTTTCGTGATAGGTGTCATTCCACCACATCGCCACTTCGACGCCGATATCATCGCGAGTGCCTTTGACATAAATCGGCTCCTCCATGATTGAGGATTTGGAGCGGTCAAGATATTTCACAAATTCGCGCACACCGCCGTCATAATACAGCTCACTGCGCAGAGGTACGGCTGGGCGCAGGTCTTCAAGAATAATCCGCACACCTGAATTCAAAAACGCCAATTCACGCAGGCGCTTTTCCAGTACCTCAAATTTATAGTCAAGATTGGAGAACGTCTCTGTTGACGCCAGGAAACGTACTTCCGTGCCTGTCCGATCGCCGCAATCGCCTACAACTTTTAAATGTTCTGCTGTGTCACCATGCTCGAACCGCGCGACATGCTCTTTGCCTTCGCGCCAAATGCGTAGCTCAAGCCATACCGACAGGGCATTAACAACTGAAACCCCGACACCGTGCAAACCGCCAGAAACCTTGTAGGAATTGCTGTCAAATTTACCACCCGCGTGTAGCTGGGTCATAATCACCTCAGCAGCGGAAACACCCTCTTCTTCGTGAATTCCAACCGGAATCCCGCGACCGTTATCCGCGACGGAAACCGAGCCATCAGCATTGATCCGCACCAAAACATGGTCCGCATGACCAGCCAGCGCCTCATCGATGCCATTGTCTACAACCTCGTAAACCATATGATGCAAACCGGAGCCGTCATCAGTGTCACCGATATACATTCCTGGCCGTTTGCGAACAGCCTCTAAGCCCCTAAGAACCTTAATGGATTCTGCGCCGTATTCTTCAATATTCACAGATTGCTCAGACATCCCGATACCCTTTGTTGAGTTACACAACAACTAGCGGAATTCGATATGAATGTCACGCAAATGGCACAACAGATTGTGGTTCAGGTTGTGATTTTTTAAGGCACCACCCCGGATGCCATCTTTTGCAAAAAACCGCGTGTTCTGGGGGGCTACGCAAAGGGGATAACGATCCCGACAGCGATTAAAAGACCTCCTGATATGCGGTTAATCCGCCGAACCGCCTCAGGTGTTTGCAGCAAATCACACGCATGATTTACAAAGCCAGCAATGGTCAAATTCCCCAAGAGCGGAGTAAGGATAGAGACCACAACAATGGCCAATACATCCCATGCCCCTACCTCAGTCAGGTCAAAAAAGCCCGGCAGAACGCCCATATAAAACAAAATGGCCTTTGGGTTGCCTAGTATCACCACCACACCTGCGATAAAGCCCGCCCACATGCCCGGTCGCGTCAGCCGCTGGTCACCGCTCAAAGCAACGTCGGCCTTGAGCATCAACAGTGCGCCCATTGTAAGGAAGACCGCAGCCGCGACATAGCGCAAGATGGTCATGATGCCCGCAATTTCATTGACCACCCAGCTCACGCCAAGGATGGCCAAAATTGGCCAAACCGCATCGCCAATCGCCACGCCCAAGGCCAAAGGCCAAGCCGCTTGAAAGCCGCCCGACATTGCGCGGGCCAAAAGTGCGACCCAAACCGGACCGGGCGTAATAAATAAAATAAATACAGCAATGGCGTAAAGAGCCAGATCAGAAAAATCCAATGTCATTTTAGATCCACTTTTGATTTTCCCTCAACCTCTGTCACCAATAGATGCTGCGCCCTTTCACCAAGTTGTTCAAACAATTCAGGCCCAGTACCACTCATCCAAGCCTGAGCACCCAGTGCGCAAATTTCATCATAGAGCGCTGCTCTGCGGGCAGCGTCCAAATGTGCTGCCACCTCATCCAAAAGTAGGATCGGCGGTAAACCCGTTTGTTGTTTCAGCGCGCGGCCGTTGGCAAGGATTAGCGAAATCAAAAGTGCCTTTTGCTCGCCTGTGGAGCTGTCTTTTGCGGGAACATCTTTTGCCGCAAAGACACCGAACAGGTCATCGCGGTGCGGACCCACCAAACTGCGACCTGCGGCCAGATCGCGGCTGCGATAGTCAGCCAGAAATTGAGTAAGATCATCACTATTGTCTGAAAAATCTATGTTTTCAGAATTGGTCAGGGTCAAATGCGCAGTTGGGAAGGCTGTTTCTGCCTGATCTTGCGCCGCCTGGATATACGCCAGAGCCTCCTCCCGTGCCTTTCTGATCTTCACACCAGTGGCGGCCATTTGCCCCTCAATGGCCCTATACCAATGGGCATCAGCGACTCGTTCTTTCAGCAGACGATTGCGTTCACGCATGGCTTTTTCATAAAGAAGCACCTGCTCGCCGTGGTTTGGGTCGAAGGAGAGAGACATACGATCTAAAAACCGACGGCGCCCCTCGGCACCTTCAATCCAAATACGATCCATTGCGGGGATCAACCATAAGACACGCGCAACGCGCCCCAGCATGACCTGAGTGGCCGTTTTACCATCAATCCGCAGCTGGCGCGCCGCGCCATTTTGCGACCAGGTCTCAATCTCATGCAGACGATCCTGCCTGCGTAAAACTGCCGAGATCTTCCAGCCAAGCGCCTCTGGACGGCGGGTCATGTCTTCCGCACTCGACCGCCGCACACCACGTCCGGGCGAAAGCAGGGATAATGCCTCTAAAATATTGGTCTTGCCGGCCCCATTTGCTCCGTAAATCGCAACTGGCCGCAGGTCGCATTCGATCTGCACTACATGATGCGACCGAAAATGCGATAGGCTTAAAGATTCAACAGCAAGATTGGGCATCTGCGCCCTTCAACTTCACGCCAGCTTAAACGCGCATGGGCATAACGACATAAATGGCCGATGTGTCATTGCCCTCACGCATCAAGGTTGGATCCGCTGAAGTGTTAAATAGGAACACCGCATTTTCCCGATCAACCTGACTGGCAATTTCGAGCAGATATTTCGCGTTAAAGCCAATTTCCAATTTTTCATCACCATAGGCGACGGCCAATTCTTCTTCGGCGGCACCGCTGTCTGGCGCATTAACCGACAGGATCAGGCGGTCTTCATCCAGTGCCAATTTCACAGCACGCGATCGCTCAGAAGAAACGGTAGCCACGCGGTCAACTGCCTTGGCAAATTCGGCCGCATCCACTTCCAATTTCCGCGTATTGCCCGCAGGGATCACGCGTGTGTAATCTGGGAAGGTGCCATCAATCACTTTTGAGGTCAGCGTCACATTTGGCGTCGCAAAGCGCACTTTGGTTTCCGAAACTGAAACGGCAATCTGTGCGTCATCATCATCGAGCAATTTGCGCATTTCACCAACAGTTTTGCGCGGCACAATCACACCAGGCATGTCTCCGGCACCCGTCGGCAGATCCGCATCAATCCGCGCCAATCGGTGACCGTCGGTGGCGACACAGCGGAGCTTTTGACCGCCATCGCCCTCAGCCACATGTATGTAAACACCGTTCAAATAATAACGGGTCTCTTCAGTGGAAATCGCAAATTTTGATTTGTCAAAGAGCCGGCGCAGGGTCATCGCAGAAGCGGTAAAATTGGAGGCATATTCGGACGTAGCCATAACCGGGAAATCTTCCTTCGGTAGAGTCGTCAAAGAAAAATTGGATCGGCCTGCTTCAACAGTCAAACGGCCAGAGGCTCCGTCATCGGTCAAAGTCACCAAAGCCCCATCAGGCAATTTTCGCACAATCTCATGCAACGTCACCGCAGAGACCGTGCTGGCCCCTGCGCGCTCCACCATGGCTGTCACACGATCTACAACCTCAATGTCCAAATCTGTCGCACGAAACGACGCATGCTCTCCGCTTGCCTCAATCAATACATTTGCCAAGATTGGAATTGTATTCCGACGCTCTACAACGGACTGAGCTTGGGACACAGCCTTCAACAAAGATGCGCGTTCAATAGACAGTTTCATTGCCGTTCTCCGTCACGTATTTTAAGATAAACCGTAAAGAGTTTTCCACAGGACACAAGGGTGTGTTAACGGGTTTAACCCTTAAAGGTTTTGAAAAGAAGCTATGCCTCCAGTGAACGCCGCAACAGGTCCAGATCGTCGGACATTTGACTGTCTTGGTTGCGTAAATCCTCGATTTTCCGCACCCCATGCATCACCGTCGTATGGTCGCGACCACCAAATCTGCGGCCGATTTCTGGCAATGAACGGCTGGTCAACTGCTTGCACAGATACATGGCAACCTGGCGCGGCCGCGCAAAACTGCGCAGGCGCTTTGGTCCTAGCATATCTGACAGGCGGATATTATAGTGGTCGCTCACTTTACGCTGAATTTCCTCAACCGTAACCTTGCGGTCAGAAGCACGCAAAATATCAGAGAGACAATCTTGGGTAAGCTCAACCGTTATTTCACGCCCAACCAGTGAGGCAAAGGCAAAGAGCCGGGTCAAAGCCCCCTCGAGAACGCGTACATTGGTTGAAATGCGATGTGCTAAAAATTCCACAACTTCTTGACGCACTTCAATGCCCGGATAGCTGGACTGATACAACTCAATTTTAGACTGCAAAATGCCAAGGCGCAGCTCATAAGTGGTGGGATGTAAATCCACCACCAACCCACATTGCAAACGGCTGGCGATGCGATCTTCTAACTGTTTTATCTCACCTGGGGCGCGGTCAGCGGAAATGATAATTTGCTTGTTTTGATCCACCAAGGCATTGAACGTGTGGAAAAATTCCTCTTGAGTGCTGTCTTTTCCACCAATGAATTGCACATCATCCACCATTAAAACATCAACCGAGCGGAACAGCTCTTTGAAATCCATCATCTTGCGCTCGCGCAAAGCCTGCACGAATCGATACATGAATTGTTCAGCAGAGAGATACATCACATTGATATCGGGGCGATTCGACTGAAGCTCCCAAGCAATTGAATGCATCAAATGGGTTTTTCCCAAGCCTACGCCACCATATAAAAACAGAGGATTAAAGGTGACTGGTCCCGCTTCCGCAACACGTTTCGCTGCTGCATGAGCCAACTCATTGGGCTTGCCCACAACAAAATTTTCAAACACGAAACGTTGGTCGAGCTTTGCACCTTGTATTTCGCGCGGCTTCACTGGCTCTGCGATAGCAGGGGACGGCTGGCGCGCGACTGGCGCTTGTTCCGAATGTCCCACGGAAAACGTCGCACGGGTAACCTCAAACCCAGATTCACGCATTTGATAGAGGATTTGATCTTCGAAATGCTGGCGCACGTAATTACCAAAAAAACTGGTCGGCACAAAAAATTCTGCTGCACCGTCCGATTCGCCCATGAACTGTAGGGGCTCAATCCATGATTTGTAGTTGTTGTTCCCGAGAGACCTGCGCAAGCGATCCGCGGCAATATCCCAAAACTCTAGTGCCATACGATTCACTTAATCCCAATACAAACGACCACTCGTCCGGTCTACCTTCAACGCGCCCAATGACAACGTCGCTCTAATTTCTTTATCACTGACCACCCACCAGGCAGACAAACGTTCCGAAAAATAGCGTCCATGACCCATAAAATGGATTTATCATGTTGTATAATCCCAAGGTCATGTCGCCGTGCAGCAGTGGCAATCTCTTGGGACAGATATCCCCCGGAGCACTCAAAGTGACTCGCTAAGACATTTTTATCCCTCGGCCAAGTGACTCTGCAACAGATCTTAATTCTTGACTCGGTATTTTTTGAAAAAGAATCTCTTACTATCTATGGTTGTTATAATTTAGTCTTAAAAAATATAAATTTTACCGCTACTTAAACGAAAAAAGGCGCGGGAATTATCCCACGCCCAAAATTCATGAATTTGTAACAATTATTAAGACAAGCCCTTAACCCGTGAGGCCAAGCGCGAAACTTTTCGCGATGCTGTATTTTTGTGGAAGATGCCTTTTGTAACACCGCGCATCAGCTCAGGCTGTGCGGCTCGCAGAGCTTCAGTTGCCGTGGCTTTGTCGCCGGACGCAATCGCTTCTTCAACAGCGCGCAGGAATGTACGGATACGAGATTTGCGGGCTTTGTTGACCGCTGTGCGGCGCTCAATTTGACGTGCGCGCTTCTTTGATTGTGGTGAATTTGCCATGTTCAGGTCCTAACTTAATCTTGTGCCACACGTATCACCGCTAGGCCCAAACCGTATGGACCGGATTATCTAAAGCCAAGCGGGCCACACGCGCATTTTCTGAGGCGGTCTATATCCGCTTTCTATGGAGATGCAAAGCAATTTTACCTATTTATCGCGAAATTGCGGCTCTCTTTTCTCGACAAAGGCCGCCATACCCTCTTTTTGGTCTTCTGTTGCAAACATCGAATGAAACACGCGCCGTTCAAACAATAGGCCTTCCGCCAATGTGGTCTCAAAGGACCTGTTCACCGCATCCTTTGCCGCCTTAATCGAGACTTGCGATTTTTCAGCAATTTTTCCAGCAACCTCCAGGGCCACTTCCATCAATTTTTTCACCGGCACCACACGGCTGACCAACCCTGAGCGCTCCGCTTCCGCGGCATCCATAAAACGCCCGGTCAAATGCATATCCATAGCTTTGGATTTTCCAACCGATCGGGTCAAGCGCTGCGTTCCACCGATACCTGCGATGACGCCAAGATTGATTTCTGGCTGTCCAAATTTCGCGTTGTCAGCGCAAATGATAAAGTCACAAAGCATCGCCAGTTCGCAACCACCGCCCAAGGCATAGCCTGCCACGGCTGCAATTGTTGGCTTCCGAGCCTCTTGCAACGGGCCCATACTCGCGCCGAATAGATCATCGGACACAACGTCCACAAAACTCTTCTCTGCCATCTCAGTGATATCAGCACCGGCCGCAAAGGCTTTCTCCGATCCGGTTATCACCATGCAACGGACTTTGTCGTTCGCTTCCGCCTGGCGCACCGCATCGCCAAGTTCTGCCACCAATTGGCTATTCAGCGCATTCAATGCCGATGGGCGGTTCAATTTGATGACGCAGATATGCTCTGCAATCTCTACGATGATGGTCTCATAAGCCATGGTGTTCCCAGCATTGCCCCTATCAGACGTTAAAGCCTATCACGTTCGCCACCTATTTCAAGCTATCTCTGACAGGTTGGACAATAGAAGCTAGAGCGCCCCGATTGGCTCACCCGCGCAATTATGCCGCCGCATCCCACATGCTTGCAGGACTGGGATTCTCGGTCGTAAACGTGGAAACTGTGTTGAAAATAACCCAGCTCTCCCCCTGTTTGACGATAATCCTTAAGACTAGAGCCACCGGCTTCAATCGCCTCTTCCAAAACTGTCCGAATGATTGGCACCAAAGTACCCACCTGCATTTTGGACAGGTTCTTGGCCTTACGCATGGGCGAAATTTTGGCCCGAAAGAGCACTTCGCAGACATAAATATTGCCCAAACCCGCGATGAGTCGCTGGTCCAAAAGTGCCGTCTTAATCGGCGTATTGCGCCCCTCGAGTGCTGCGGCCAAATAAGAGTCGTCCAGATGGTTACTCAATGGCTCCGGTCCAAGGCTGGCCAGCATCTTATGCGTTTCAACCACCGCGGTCGGTGCAAGATCCATCGCGCCGAAACGCCTGGCGTCGTTGAAGGTCACCCGTGTATCATTTTCCATATGAAAGACCACATGATCATGTTTTTCAGGCGCGGGATGCTCTTGATAAAACTCGCCAATTTGCTGGCCCGAAACCAACATTCGACCAGACATCCCGAGATGCACAATCAAAGTCTCCTGTGTATCCAAGTCCAATAGGATATATTTTGAACGCCGCCAAAGCCGCAGGACTCGCGCTCCAGTAAGGCGTTGCGCCATATTGGGCGGGAAGGGCCATCGCAAATCGGGCCGGTTCACCTCAGCACAAATGATTTTTTGGTCTTGCATCGCTGGTTGCAGGCCGCGGCGGACGGTCTCAACCTCTGGTAATTCGGGCATCTCGCGCTTCCTTCTGGTACATCACATTGTATCAGCCGTCCTGCGTATTATAAGGGGGGTGAAGTTACAAAAGGCCTGTTCCATGCAAGACACCGGTGAAGACACAACCCATTTTGGTTTTGAAACCGTTCCAGAGGCCGAAAAAGCCGGCAAGGTGCAGGGTGTTTTCACCTCCGTAGCCAGCAAATACGACGTTATGAATGACGTTATGAGTGTTGGCATACACCGCATCTGGAAAGAAGCGATGATGGATTGGCTGGCTCCAAGAGCTGGGCAAAAACTTCTCGATGTCGCCGGTGGCACTGGGGACATAAGCTTCAAATTCCTCAAGCGTGCGGGGTCTGGCCATTCCACAGTGCTGGATATCACTGAAAATATGCTCACCGAAGGGCGCAAACGTGCTGAAACTGCACAAATGGTCGATAATTTGGATTGGGTTGTTGGAGACGCCATGGCCCTGCCCTTTGCCGATAACAGCTTTGATATCTACACAATAAGTTTTGGCATTCGGAACGTAACACGGCCGCAAGAAGCCTTAAATGAGGCCTACCGCGTCCTGCGTACCGGAGGCCGGTTGATGGTTTTAGAATTTAATCAAATACCCGTGCCTTTGGCGCAGAAGGCCTATGATCTCTATTCCTTCAATGTCATTCCACGCATGGGCCAGATGATCGCCAATGACCGCGCCAGCTACCAATATCTTGTCGAATCGATTCGCAAATTTCCCGATCAAGAGACATTTTTGAGCATGGTACAGCAGGCAGGGTTTGAAAATACCAGCTATCGCAACCTATCGCTCGGTATCGCAGCCTTGCATTCCGGATGGAAAATTTAGATGCGCGGTCCGCATAATATTTTTCGCCTGATCCGCACCGGCGCAACATTTGAGCGCACAGGGGCGATGAATGTGATCCTCAACGCCTATCAAGCTCCTGTCGGTCTGCGCTTGACCGCAAAAATTCTTGGTTGGCCATTTCAGTGGTTGGGTTACAAGGGTGATCCTGCAATGCCCCCGGTCACGCGCGCGCTGACCGCTTTGGGTCCAGCCTATATCAAATTCGGGCAAATCCTATCGACCCGCCCCGATGTGGTCGGTGATGAGTTGGCCGCACAATTGCGCGTGCTGCAAGATAAATTGCCACCCTTCCCGATCGAAGAAGCGCAGACAATGATCGAGGCTGAGCTTGAGCGACCTTTGACATCCATCTTTCAAGACTTTAGCGCGCCTGTGGCCGCCGCCTCTATTGCGCAGGTCCACCGCGCAAAGCTCGCCGTCGATGGTGCAGATGTCGCCGTAAAAGTCTTACGCCCCGGCATTGAACGCGCCTTTCGCAAGGATATTGATGCGTTTTATTTCGCAGCCCGAATGGTTGAAATTCTGGCACCCGGCGCGCGCCGTCTGCGTCCACTCGATGTGATCGCGCATTTCGAAGGCGTGGTTCTCGGTGAGTTGGACCTTCGGCTGGAAAGTAGTGCCGCGGGAGAATTTGCCGCCAACACCGAATCCGATGAAGGATTCCAATTGCCTCATATCAATTGGAGCCTGTCAGGCAAAAACGTCATGACTATGGATTGGGCTGAGGGAATCTCTGCCGGAGACAATGCCGCCCTTGATGCGGCCGGACATGACAGGCGGCAAATTGGCGAGCGGATTTTGCAATTGTTTTTGTCACACGCGCTGCGCGATGGCTTTTTTCACGCCGATTTACATCAGGGAAATATTAAGATCGCCGCCAATGGCGATGTGATTGCCTATGATTTTGGCATTATGGGCCGCATTGATGAATATACCCGGCGGGTCTACGCAGAAATTCTATTTGGCTTTATTCGCCGCGATTACAAACGTGTGGCGGAGGTGCATTTTGAAGCTGGATATGTGCCCGCTGATAAGGATGTCGATGAATTTGCCCGCGCCCTCCGGGCGGTTGGGGAACCCATTTTTGGCATGGATGCCACGCAGATCAGCATGGGACGTGTCTTAACCTACTTATTTGATGTTACAGAACAATTTGGTATGGAGACCAGAACGGAGCTCATCTTGCTGCAACGTACGATGGTTGTTGTTGAGGGGGTTGCACGCAGCTTGCATCCTCAGATTAATATTTGGGAAGTCGCCAAACCCATTGTCGAAGATTACATTAAACGAAGCATTGGGCCGAAAGCCTTGATAAAAGACCTGCTTAAAACGGCCCGCGTCCTGTCGCGCTTCGGACCAAAACTTCCTCAGCTTGCGGAAGCGGCCTTGATCCGCACCTACAACACCGCACAACCGACTGTGCAAAAGCCAGGGATGAAAAAGCGGTGGCTCGTGCTTGCCTTGCTCGTGGGAGGCGGCGGCGGTTGGCTTGCCGCACATTTTATTTAAATTTTTATAACATTTAGACTAAACATCTTTTTACCGGTAATTCGGAACTATACATCAAGGCTGATATCCGCCTTGCTTCAATCTAAGACCGCAGCGATTTGAGAGGAAACTTTATGACGCGACACCTATTTGGAACGGACGGTGTCCGCGGCACGGCAAATACCTATCCCATGACTGCCGAAACCGCTCTGCGGCTTGCGGCGGCGGCTGGGCGGTTTTTTCGGCGTGACGCCTCTCCAGGCCATCGTGTTGTGATTGGCAAGGATACACGCAGATCAGGCTATATGATTGAAAACGCGCTCACCGCTGGATTTTTATCAACCGGCATGGATGTGGTTCTATTGGGACCAGTTCCCACACCTGCCGTCGGCATGCTCACCCATTCCATGCGCGCAGATGTCGGTGTGATGATCACCGCCAGTCATAATCCGCATCACGACAATGGTATCAAATTTTTCGGTCCAGATGGTTATAAGCTGTCAGACGCCGCCGAAATGGAAATTGAAGCCTTATTTGCAGGTGATGTGGATCTCTGCTTGCCAGAAAACATTGGGCGGGCCAGTCGCATCGACAGCGCAATTGGGCGGTATGTCGAAGCCGCAAAGGCAACCTTTCCAACGGGCAAGCGGTTAGACGGTTTGAAAGTTGTGATTGATTGCGCCAATGGCGCCGGATATCGCACCGCCCCTGAGGTGCTTTGGGAACTTGGCGCGGAGGTCATCGCCATTGGCGTGCAACCCAATGGCTATAACATCAACAAAGGCGTGGGGTCGACTGCGCCAAAAGCGGCCGTTAATGCCGTGTTACAGCATGGTGCCGACATTGGGATCTGTCTGGACGGTGATGCAGACCGAATCGCCATTATTGACGAAAAAGGCCAGGTCGCCGATGGAGATCAGCTCATGGGGTTGATCGCCGCGCGCTGGGCTAAAAGCGGAAAGCTACGCGGCGGCGCTTTGGTCGCCACCGTGATGTCTAATTTGGGCCTCGAGCGCTGGCTGGGCGACCAGGGAATTGATCTGCGCCGTACTGATGTGGGCGATCGTTATGTGGTGGATGCCATGCGCCAGGGCGGATTCAATCTTGGCGGTGAACAATCAGGCCATATCGTGATGAGTGATTACGCCACTACCGGCGATGGGCTTTTGGCTGGATTACAATTTCTGGCCGCTATGGTCGAAACAAGCCAACGGGCCAGCGAACTTGCCAACGTCTTCGCACCCTGCCCACAAGTGCTGAAGAATGTCCGGTTTTCCGCAGGTAGGGCACCCTTGGAGGTTGCTTCTGTGCAGTCGGCTATCCAGGATGCGGAAGCCTCTTTGCTGGGCAAAGGACGTCTGCTCATTCGCAAATCCGGCACCGAGCCGCTGATCCGCGTGATGGTGGAGGCAGAAGATGAATCCCTGCTCAACGCGGTTGCAGAGACCGTATCGCAAGCCGTGAAAGACGCCGCATAGAGCAACAATCGCCTCCATGCGCGAAACGTTTAACATTTATTATCGCGCCCGCACGCTCTGGATAGAGCTCAATTAACTCTTTGCGAGATGATTGCTGAAATGTCATCTTGCAAAGGGTCTTGAACCATGTCCACTATCTCACCCAATCTCTACTTGCCCTATATCTTACAAAACTAAGCGCAAAAGCATGTCACCCATAATGAGGGCATGCGCCTGCTGGATGGGGTGTTACAGCTCAGTGTTCTCAGCCGGGCCCACCCCCCCACAAGCCCCGTTGCGGGGGATCGCTATATTCTGCCAAGCATCTGCAGCCGGCGATGTTTGAGCCGCACGTCATAATGATCGGTAAGACCGTCTAGACCTGTGACATTCCAGCCCTCTTGCAACAGTAATTCCGCTAGATAAAATCCAATGAAATCGGCAGAACCGGTGATATATGCATGGCGCATTGAAGCCCCTTAATCATAAAAATGTGGTGCGGGGCGAAGACCCCAAAAATTAACAAATTCAAAGACCACCCATTCGGGCCGTTCTGTGGTACAGGATTTAATACATTGAAGTCACACGCGTCAATGTTGGCAATCAACGCGCGACGGCGTTCTGCGCGTAGCTATTCGGCTGACAACCCCGTCCCGTTACAGTTTGCCGTGGCAATGTTTGAATTTTTTGCCAGATCCACAAGGGCAGGCCTCATTGCGTCCCGGATTGCCCCAAGTGGCCCGATCATTCTCATCGAAAGCACCGGGCGCGGTCGGAGTGACATCCATTGATTGCGCCGCCGCAGCGATGGCGGCTTGTTGCCGGGCCATTTCTTCCATTATCGCCTTTTGCTCTTCGGCCGAGCGCATACGCACATGTGTCAAGAGCTGGGTCACCCGCTCACGCAAACCGTCGAGCAGATTCTGGAACAATTGGAAGGCTTCGGATTTATACTCGTTGAGCGGATCGCGCTGCGCATAGCTGCGAAACCCAACCACAGACCGCAGATGCTCCAGCGTCAGCAAATGCTCGCGCCATTTGCCATCAATCGTCTCTAGCAAAATTTGCTTTTCAATCATCCGCATGTTCTCAGGTCCAAACTCAACCGCCTTGCGGGCCATGAAATCATCGCTAAAGTCTTCGAGCTTTTCACGGATCGTGTCATCATCGACACCCTCTTGCGCGGCCCACTCCACCACTGGCGCATCAACCCCTAAGTTCTCTACAAGAGCAGCTTGCAGACCCTCTACATCCCACTGATCTGCATAGGATTTTGGTGGCATAAATTGCGTCACCAAATCATCGATTACCTGGTGGCGCATATCCTGTGTGATTTCTGCCAAATCATCAGCTTCCATGATCTCGCGACGTTGGCCAAAAATCACCTTACGTTGATCGTTCATCACATCATCGAATTTCAAAAGCTGTTTGCGGATGTCAAAGTTGCGACCTTCTACTTTCGCCTGCGCGCGTTCTAGAGATTTATTGACCCAAGGGTGCACAATCGCCTCACCCTCTTTCATACCCAAAGTATTAAGCACTTTTTCCAAACGCTCCGATCCAAAAATCCGCATCAAATCATCATCCAATGACAGAAAAAAGGAACTACGACCTGGATCACCTTGCCGGCCAGATCGACCACGCAATTGGTTATCAATGCGGCGCGATTCATGCCGTTCGGTAGCCAAAACATAAAGGCCACCAGCTTCTTTTACCGCCTGCTCGTCGCTGGCATGTTCCTCTTCAATCTGGCTGCGAATATCATCGGGGTTCGCCTTAGGGTCCGCGGCAATGGCCTCCATAATGGTGAACTCAACATTGCCCCCCAATTTGATGTCTGTGCCTCGCCCGGCCATATTGGTCGCAATCGTGACGGCGCCCAGCTTACCTGCATCAGCGACGATCTTGGCCTCTTGCTCATGCTGACGCGCATTCAAAACATTGTGAGTGATGCCAGCAGCAGTCAACAATTCTGACAGCAGCTCGGACTTCTCAATTGAGGTGGTGCCGACCAGAACAGGTTGCTTTTTCTCATAAGCCACCTTGATGGCATCCACGACAGCGTTGTATTTTTCACCAGCAGTTCGGTAGACTTGATCATCCTCATCGGCCCGTGCAACCGCACGATTGGTCGGAACCTCGACAACACCTAAACCATAAATTTCGTGAAATTCATCAGCCTCGGTCAAGGCTGTTCCGGTCATGCCGCCCAATTTATCATACAGGCGGAAATAGTTTTGAAAGGTGACCGAAGCCAAAGTGACATTTTCGGCCTGAATGGTGCACCCTTCCTTGGCTTCAATGGCCTGATGCAATCCATCAGAGAGGCGTCGACCCGCCATCATTCGGCCGGTAAACTCGTCAATCAACACAACTTCATCGTCCCGCACTATGTATTCTTTATCACGAATAAAGAGCTTATGCGCCCGCAGCCCTTGGTTAACATGGTGCACAATCGTGGTGCTTTCCGGGTCATAAAGCGATTGACCGTCCGGTAGAATGCCCTTGCCGCTAAGCACCTCTTCCAACCATTCGTTACCTTCATCGGTGAAGGTCACATTTTTAGTCTTTTCGTCCAACGTATAATGGATCTCCAAAACATCTGGGATCAGCTGATCAATGGTTTTGTATAGCTCCGAGCGATCCTGCGACGGACCAGAAATAATCAGCGGCGTGCGCGCCTCATCAATTAGTATCGAGTCCACCTCATCAACAATCGCGAAATTGTGGGAGCGCTGATGCATTTGGCTCAATTCGGCCTTCATATTGTCGCGCAGATAATCAAACCCAAGCTCATTATTCGTCGCATAGGTGACATCACAAGCATAGGCCACCGCTTTTTCATCATCGGGCTGCTGAGGGTAAACAACCCCTGTCGTCAGGCCCAAAGCCAAATAGACTTTCGACATCCACTCCGCATCGCGGCGCGCCAAATAGTCGTTGACCGTAACGATATGCACGCCCTTACCCGTCAAAGCATTGAGATAGGCCGGGAAAGTGGCCACCAAGGTTTTGCCCTCACCAGTTTTCATTTCTGCGATATTGCCTTGATGCAAGAATATGCCGCCCATCAGCTGTACATCAAAGGCTCGCAGACCCAAGGCGCGCTTAGCGGCCTCGCGGCAATTAGCAAAGGCCTCTGGCAGCAGGATGTCCAAATCCTCACCAGATGTGGCACGCGCGCGCAGCTCAGCCGTCTTGGCCACGAGACCCTCATCATTGAGAGCCTCAAATTCAGGTTCAAGCGCATTGATTTTCTCGATCAACGGCCGGGTCGCTTTGACCTTACGATCATTTGGTGTGCCAAAAAAATTTTTGGCAAGTGTTCCTAGGCCCAGCATATTTGCCCCGCATGGTTATTCAAATCAAAAGAGGGATTTGCTTGCCCACCGCGCCACCGCAGCTTATGAAAAGCCAAAGGCATGTGCAGAGTTGAGCCGGCCCCCTCAGGGCCACCCAAACGATGTATGGGTCTCGCATTACAGTGTCAACGGCACGGGTGATTCCGTGTGCTTTAAAGGATAAAACAATGGCGAAATTAAACAAAATTTTCCACAGCATGGCTCTAATCTTATTCTTTTCGACAGGCGTGGCCGCACAAGAGCCTAAATTAACCACTGTGGTCGCCACCGTAAACGGCACAGAGTTGACACTCGCCCATGTGCTCGACATCAAACGCCAGCTTCCAGATCAATATAAAAACCTCGAAGACAGCGTATTGTTTAATGGAATAATCGAACAATTGGTTCAGCAACAACTTTTGGCCAGTTCCGTTGAGACACCGCCAAGCTGGCTGCCCACGGCGATGGAAAATCAAGAGCGCAACCTGCTGTCAACAACTGTGATTGAGGCCGTTCGCGCAGGTGCGCTGAGTGAGGCGGCCCTGCAATCTGCCTATGACGCCAAATTTCCTGCCGGTGCAGGCGAAGAAGAATATCAGGCCGCGCATATTTTGCTCAAGACTGAGGACAAAGCACGGGAACTGTTAACACTTTTGGAAGAGGGCGCCGATTTTGCAACGCTCGCCCAAGAACATTCAACCGGCCCCTCCGGTCCGCGCGGTGGTGATTTGGGCTGGTTTGGTAAGGGTCAAATGGTGCCGCCCTTTGAGAATGCAGTACTCAACATGGAGCCGGGCAGCTATGCCGGCCCAGTGCAAACGCAATTTGGCTATCATCTCATCTTGTTGAGAGATCGCCGCGTTATGGCCCCCCCAAGTCTAGAGGAGATGCGTGGGGAGCTGGAAGTTGAGCTGCAAAATGCCGCTGTGGAGGCACATCTGCGCAGCTTAATGGATGGCACGGATGTCACCCTGTCAAGCGATGGTATTGATCCCTCTGTGCTGTCAACCTTGGATCAATGACACCATGACAAAGATATCACCTCTGGCCCCCGCTAAATTTCCAGAGCTGCCGATCATTGATGGGGTGCAATTTGCCACCGCCTCGGCTGGGGTGAAATACCCTGGGCGGACAGATGTCATGCTGGCCGCCATCGCGCCAGGAGCCACCATCGCCGGCGTCTTCACCCGCTCCGCCACCCGCGCAGCCAGCATATTGAATTGTCAGAAAAAAATAGGTGGTGATATGTCGAAAGGGGCGGCAATACTTGTTAACTCCGGCAATGCAAACGCGTTTACAGGTGCGGCCGGCAAAGCCTCGGTTGACCGAATCTGTTCCGCTGTCGCCGATCGGCTAAACATTCCAGCTGAAGCGGTTTTCACCTCCTCAACCGGTGTGATTGGTGAGGTTTTGCCAGATCAAAAAATCACAGATTGCCTAGATCAATTAACAAGCTCTCTTAGCCCAGCGACGCAGGAAGACGCCGCGCGCGCTATTATGACAACCGATACCTTTCCCAAAGGTGCGTCAAGAACATTGCAAATCAATGGACGGCCCGTCACGATAAGCGGCTTTGCCAAGGGTTCCGGTATGATCGCCCCGGATATGGCAACTATGTTGGTCTATATCTTCACAGATGCAAAAATTTCACAGCCAAATCTGCAAACCATGCTTGGAAATTTGACCAATCAAACTTTCAATTGCATTACTGTCGATAGTGACACGTCAACCTCTGACGCGCTCATCTGTGCTGCGACCGGAACGTCGGGTGTATATATAACTCAGAACCACGATTTCACTGAAGGGTTGAAACAGGTCATGCTGGATCTCGCCCATCAAGTGGTCCAGGACGGCGAAGGCGCAACAAAATTCCTCACAGTTGAAGTCACCGGCGCCCGCAGCGAAGCGGATGCGCGCAAAGTAGCTATGTCTATTGCAAATTCTCCCTTGGTCAAAACGGCGGTTGCGGGAGAAGATCCAAACTGGGGCCGCATTGTCATGGCTGTTGGGAAATCTGGCGCCGCGGCTGACCGTGACCGGCTCTCCATTTGGTTTGGGCCGCACCTTGTGGCCGAAAATGGTTGGGTTGCCTCCAGCTACAGAGAAGAAGCCGGCGCCAGCTATATGCAGCAAGCCAAACTTCATATTCGCACAGATCTGGGCGTCGGCACAGCGCAAGCCACTGTTTGGACATGCGATTTAACGCATGGCTATATTGAGATCAATGCGGACTATCGCTCATGAAAACGGTGCTTGTCTCTGCGGTTGCGCTAATCGATTCAGATGGTCGCGTGCTTCTAGCACAGCGTCCTGAAGGAAAAGCCATGGCCGGACTTTGGGAATTTCCCGGCGGCAAGGTCGAAGCAGGAGAAACGCCAGAGTCCGCCTTAATCCGCGAATTAGAAGAGGAACTGGGTATTAATACCTGGCAAAGCTGCCTCGCCCCGCTGACATTTGCCAGCCATGCCTATGAGGATTTTCACCTTTTAATGCCGCTATTTGCCTGCCGTAAGTGGCAAGGCATTCCGCAACCTCAGGAGAAGCAGTCCCTAAATTGGGTCCGCAAACAAGACCTTAGATCTTATCCCATGCCTGCTGCAGATCTACCCTTGATTCCAATACTTTACGATTGGCTCTAATTATATCTGAAGTCTTAGTAACTTTTACATAATTTGACGCTACCTTGTCCCCAAGAAGTCTGGAGACAGGTGCAATGCATCAAATTGACATCCGCAAAGATCAAACAGTCGTGAAAACGATTATTCTGGGCTCGCGGATTCTGGCTCGGGGGATTTACAAAGGCGAAACTGCCAAGGGTACAATTCAAATCAAAATCAAGCAAAAATTATATGAGGGGCAACCCGTTTCATAGCGCAAAAAATGGCGCCCAACAGAGGCGCCATTTTCTACATCTTTAAAATTAAGCCAACTTACGTTCAACTTCTTCGCGTTCAAAAATTTCGATCACATCATTTGGTCTGATGTCATCATAATTTTCAAAGGCCATACCACACTCTTGACCCGATTGCACCTCAGGCACCTCGTCTTTGAAGCGCTTCAGTGTTTTCAGCGTGCCTTCATGAATAACGACATTATCGCGCAGCAAGCGGACCCCGGCGGATCGGCGTGCCACCCCTTCAGTAACCAAACAACCGGCAACTTTACCGACGCCCGACACTTTGAACACTTCCTTAATATTGGCGTAGCCAATGAATGTTTCACGAATTTCGGCGCTCAATAGACCAGACGCCGCCGCTTTCACATCATCAACCAAATCATAAATCACTGAATAATAGCGAACCTCAACGCCTTTTTGGTTGGCTGTATTCCGCGCTGAGGTATTTGCCCGCACGTTAAAGCCAAACACCGGCGCCCCCGAGGCTTCGGCCAGTCCAATATCTGTTTCTGTGATCGCACCGACACCAGAGTGCAGAACCCGCACCCGAACTTCATCATTGCCAATTTTCGCCATAGCCTGAACAATAGCTTCCGCAGAGCCCTGAACGTCGGCCTTCAAAAGAATTGGCAGCTCGCTGATGTCCTCATTGGCCTTCGCATTGGCCATGAGCTGTTCCAAAGTTGTCGCTGCACCCAAAGCGGCACGTTTATCTTTGGCCGCCTGTGCACGGTATTCTGCAATTTCACGCGCCTGTGCTTCGGTTTCAACCACATTCAAAACGTCACCCGCTTCGGGTGTGCCATTCAGGCCAAGAACTTCAACAGGTGTTGATGGGCCAGCGGTTTTGATCCGCTCTCCAGAGTCGCTGATCAAGGCGCGCACTTTGCCCCATTGTTCCCCAACCACGAAAATATCGCCAAGTTTCAATGTCCCGTTTTGCACCAAAACAGTGGCAACTGGTCCACGACCAACATCCAACTGCGCTTCAATGACAGCGCCAGAGGCCGAACGGTTTGGATTGGCTTTCAGCTCCAAAATTTCAGATTGCAAAGCAATTGCTTCCAGCAATTGATCCAAGCCTTGGCCCGTTATCGCAGATACCTCCACGTCCTGGACCTCACCGGACATTTGCTCCACGATCACCTCATGTTGCAAAAGATCGGTCCGCACTTTCTGAGGATCCGCTGCAGGTCGGTCAATTTTGTTGATGGCCACAATCATCGGCACATTGGCCGCCTTTGCATGCGCAATCGCCTCAATCGTTTGGGGCATCACAGCGTCATCTGCTGCAACAACCAAGATGACAATATCTGTGACCTGCGCCCCACGCGAGCGCATCGACGTAAAAGCCGCGTGGCCCGGTGTGTCGAGAAAGGTCAAAAGATCGCCGTTCTGCTCAACTTGATAAGCACCGATATGTTGAGTAATGCCGCCGGCTTCACCAGAGACAACCCGCGCATTGCGGATCGCATCCAAAAGCGAAGTCTTACCGTGGTCAACATGGCCCATCACCGTGATAATCGGAGCGCGTGGCTTGAGATCTTCAGGGCTATCAACCACTTGGTCAATCACATCCTCAACATCCGCATCAGAAACGCGCACAATTTTATGACCAAACTCTTCCACGATCAGCTCAGCTGTGTCTTGGTCGATGGTTTGGTTCTGTGTCACCATCATGCCCATTTGCATCAAGGATTTCACAACATCAGCGACCCGCTCGGCCATGCGGTTGGCCAGCTCTTGTACCATAATCGCGTCAGGCACTTGCACATCGCGGATAATCTTCTCGCGCTCAACAGCCCCACCCATCGCTTTTTGACGGGCGCGCTCTTGCTTACGTTTCATGGATGCCATAGATCGATGCCGCCCATCATTTCCGGCGCTGGCCTGATTAACAGTCAGCTTGCCAGAGCGGCGATTGCCCTCCCGGCCTTTGTTACGGCTTGGACGCGCAGGTTCCTCACGGCGCACAGGCTCAGCGACTTTGCTACGCACAACGCCAGTTTTTGCAGCCCGCTCTTCGGGTGTTGGCGGTGGTGCAGCCGCAAGCAATGCTGCTGCCTCTGCTTCGCGCTTTTTCTCTGCTTCGACCGCGGTTTTTGCCTGCGCCCGCTCTTCGCGTTCACGCAGTTCGCGCTCTTTTGCTTCCTGTTCTTCGCGGCGGCGATTGCGCTCAGCCTCCCGCTCGGTTTCTTCTTGAGCGCGCCGTTCTGAATCTTCTGTCTCCCGCGCTTTCGCGGCTTGCACAGCTTTTAAACGACGCTCCATTTCCGCATCAGAAATTCCAGCTGGCCGACGCGCCGGATCGCTGCCACGCACAGCTCCAGGAGCGGCGGGTTTTGCGGCGCCCGGCTTGGGTACGACAACGCGTTTACGCTTGGTTTCCACCACAACATTTTTGGTCCGGCCGTGACTGAAACTTTGTTTCACATTTCCTGAACGTGACCCGCCCATCAAACCGAGTGTTTTTTTTCCGTCGTCGCTCATAAAGCTCTATTGTCCTTTTCAGTGGGCTATTGCCCTATGCCACCTTGGTGGCTTCTCGTAATCCGCGCAATCTTGCGGCCTCATGTACTACACGTTCGCTAAGTTTGCCACCGGAGAGTGCGCAGTGTATCGCATGCCCGCGCCCAAATGCCAAACCCAATTCCTGCGCCGTTAAACACCCAAAAAATCGTCCACCCTCTGGGGTCCATAATTTATCTTTACCGCGAGCGGATCCATCACTGGCTTGCAGCAAAACTTTAGCCCGGCCCTCGGCCAACCACCCTTTTACCTTCTCGAAGCCTGTCACAGCTTTGCCAGCCTTTCGAGCAATGGATACAAGATCTACCACCCGGCGCGCCAGCTGGCGATCAATCTGCGCAATCAGATCTTCCGGCACGCTCACCTGCGCTTTAGCACCGCGCGCAAAAACCTTGCGCTTTACTGCCTCTTCCAAAATATGCAGGTTCGCGGTGACATAGTAGCCCCTACCGGGTAATTTTTCCAGTATATCCGGCACAACCACCCCATCAGGACTGGTCACAAAGCGAATTAAACCCGCTTTCGGACCAGAATCCTGACTGACCAAGCACTTGCGCTCGGTCAGATTTTCTGGAGTATATGCACCGCTGTGGCTCATTCAGCTTACCTGTTCCGCATTGTCTTGTGGGTCCTCCGACTCCTCATCGAGCAATTCTTCTGGATCCACCCAGCCCAGCATAATCCGAGCTGTCATGACCATGTTTTGCGCCTCAGCCAAATCCACATCGAATTTTTCGAGCACGCCGTCATCTTTGACCCGCTCACCTTCAACAGTGGTCCACCCACCTGCCAATTCCCAGTCAGCGCAAGTCGCAAAATCTTCCAAGGTTTTCACTCCATCATCAGCCAAGGCCTCGATCATGTGTGGCGTTAAGCCTTCGAAATTCACCAGGCTGTCTTCGACACCCAACTCTCGAGCGCGGGCCATTGCGCGGGTGTTTTCGGCTTCAATCACGTCACGAGCACGCGCTTGCAGCTCACTTGCCGTGGCTTCATCCACGCCATCAATGACCAAAAGCTCATCAAGTTCCACATAGGCCACCTCTTCAAGGCTGGTGAACCCTTCAGACACCAGAAGTTGTGCAAAGAATTCGTCCAAATCCAGACTGTCGATAAAGAGTTTGGTGCGCACTTCAAATTCGGCCTGACGACGCTTGGATTCTTCTTCCTCTGTCATGATGTCGATATCGAGGCTGGTCAGCTGGCTGGCCAAACGCACGTTTTGGCCACGACGTCCAATGGCCAGGCTCAGCTGCTCATCTGGCACAACAACGACAATCTTGCCAGCTTCTTCATCCAGAACCACTTTGGTCACTTCCGCAGGTTGCAAAGCATTCACCAAGAATGTGGGTTGATCTTCATTCCAAGGGATAATATCAATTTTTTCCCCTTGCAGCTCATTCACAACCGCTTGCACCCGGCTGCCGCGCATCCCCACGCAGGCACCGACAGGATCAATGGAGCCGTCATAAGAAATCACGGCAATTTTAGCGCGCGATCCTGGATCACGGGCCACAGCTTTGATCTCAATGATGCCATCATAAATTTCTGGCACCTCCATTTTAAACAGTTCCGCCATGAATTCTGGTGCAGTCCGTGACAAGAAGATCTGCGGGCCGCGCTGCTCACGGCGCACTTCCTTGATGTACACGCGAATACGATCGTTGGGACGATAGCTTTCACGGCCAATTTTTTCGTTGCGACGCAACACAGCTTCACCGCGGCCAATATCAACAATTACGTTGCCATATTCTTCACGCTTCACCAGACCATTGATAATCGTACCAGCCCGATCCTTGAATTCTTCATATTGACGATCCCGCTCAGCTTCGCGGACTTTTTGCAAAATAACCTGCTTGGCAGATTGTGCGGCGATGCGGCCCATCTCAACTGGAGGAACTTCTTCAATATACTGCTGTCCCACTTCTGGGCTCTCCATATGTTGCTTGGCTTGCTCGACTGTGAACTCCGCCTGGTAATTTTCCAACAATTCGTCTTCCACAACAGTGCGCACACGGGTGAAGGTCGCCCGGCCAGTTTTGCGGTCGATAGAAACGCGGATATCCATTTCTGCGCCGTAGCGAGACTTTGCCGCCCGCGCTAAAGATTCTTCCATCGCCTCAATCACCAGCCCAGGATCAATCATTTTTTCACGAGCAACAGCTTCGGCGGTTTGTAGCAACTCAAGCTGGTTTGCAGATGTAATGGCCATTAGTCTTCCTCTCCATCAACGATGGTTTGCACTTCATCATATTGTGTTTCATCAATTTGACCCGCGTCTTTGCGACCTTTGAGAACCGCGCGTATCAAATCATCCGTCAAGATCAGCTTGGCATCAGCCAGCCAGTCAAATTTGAGACCAATCGTCCCCTCTTCAACGGTGATCAAAACCTCGTCCCCATCGGTGCCCGCCAACTCGCCCTTAAAACGGCGACGACCGTCAATCAACTGTTCGGTTTCAATCTTGGCCACATAGCCAATCCATTGGTCAAAATCTTTCAAGCGAGTCAAAGGACGATCAATGCCAGGGCTTGAAATTTCAAGCGTGTAGGCTTCAATAATCGGATCTTCGACATCCATCAAAGCGGAAACTGCTGTGCTGATCTCAGCGCAGCCATCCACTTCCATCGTACCATCAGGCTTTTGCGCCATGATTTGCAACGTCGGGGTATTGCCGCTCATCAAGCGTAAACGCACCACTTCATAGCCCAAACCCTCAATCATCGGGTTCAGGATCGTAAGCAGTCGCTGGTCCATTGCAGCCTTGGCAATTAGATCTGTCATAGATACCTTTCAGGCACAAAAAAACGGGCGCGCGGCCCGTGATGTTTTCCGGTGGAATTTCGGGGGTGGAAGCCGAAACGCCGCTATTTGTCTCCATTACAGAGTTTACCAAGCGGTTTCAATCCCAGAAGAGCGATTCTTTCAAAAGGTTCTCTAACACAGCAGCACCGCCGCTCACACAACCGATTTCCTCATCGCAGGTGAAACAAAAAAGGCCCCGGAAAATCCGAGGCCTTTGATCAATAAAACCCTAAGGTCTTACGCAAACCACCAGCGCTCTGTGAGTCGGCTGGAGTCCATTTGCCAGATGTTGCCAATATCAGGACCATGGGCCAATTTCGTAGAGGCCGCATCCACAGTATTTGCAAACATTGGAATAACAGTTCCACCCTCTTGAGAACATATCAATTGCATTTCAGCATATTGCTCACGCCGTTTATTGCTATCAAGCTCAGCTCGGGCGGTTAACAATAATTCCTGAAAACGAGCGTTCTCCCAGTGTGTGTCATTCCAAGGCACCCCACTCTCATAGGCCGTTGAGAACATCCAATCTTCCGTTGCACGGCCAGACCAATAGCAAGCACACCAGCCCTTTTTCAGCCAAACGTTAGACCAGTAGCCATCAGCTGGCTCTTGCACCACATTGATATTAATGCCGGCACTTTTGGCAGACGCTTGATACAATTGCGATGCATCAACCGCACCAGTAAAAGCCGCATCTGAGGCGGAAAGTTCTACATTTAACTCCGTCAAACCAGCCTCTTTCAAGTGAAACTTTGCCTTATCGAGATCAAGCTCAATTTGGGGAATTTCTGTAGCAAGGTATTGGTTCGCAGGACCGATTGGATGATCGTTACCTACCATACCATGACCCTGCAGAATTTTATCGACCATTTCTTGACGATTAATCCCGTATTTCAGCGCCTTCCGAACGTTAATGTCATTAAATGGTGCCTGATTGGTTAACATTGGGAATGTGTATTGCATATTCCCCGTGACTTCAAAAATCTCAATGTTTGGATTAGCACGCAACAATGGCTCGGTCTTAAAGTCAACACGATTCACCGCATCCACCTGACCGGTCATCAAGGCATTCATCCGCGCAGAGGAATCATTAATCGCGATACATTCAATCTCATCAAACCAACCGGCACGGCCATCTTTATAATGGCTGTCCACACGGGTGAGCACGCAGCGAACGCCAGGATCAAAACTAACAACTCTGTAAAGCCCTGTGCCAATGCCTTTAGCTATAGCTTCGTCAATCATTCCGGCAGGATACATCAAGATGTGATAGTCAGACAGCAGGAATGGGAAATCAGCATTACCCGCAGCCAAAGTAAATTGGATCTGGTGATCGTTCATCTTCTTCATGGTTGTGATCGCAGCCACAATTGGTTTTGCAGCAGATTTTGCACCTTCTTCTGTGTGCATATTTAAAGATGCGATAACATCATCTGCCCCAAAGGATTTGCCGTTATGGAACGTCACGCCTTTGCGCAGGTTAAACGTCCATGTTTTGGCATCTGAACTAGCTTCCCAGCTTTCTGCCAACTCACCTACGAGCTCACCGGAAGCCGTGACCTCTGTGAGGCAGTCAAACACGGTCCCATGGCCCATGTGGATCATGAATTGATCCGAATGTGTTCGGCCGTCAAAGCTGTCAGATGTATTCGCGCCGTTCAAGCCCATACGCAGCTTGCCACCGCGTTTTGCAGCAGATTTCGCCGGCAGACCGGTCGCGGCAATCACACCAGCGGCAGCCCCTGTTTTTAAAAGTCCACGTCTACTAAGTTGAGACATTCATTTTCTCCCTGGTTACTTTCATTTTGGCGGGTCGCCCCGCGCCCCCTATTTATAAGGGGGGGGTGATTCGATCTTACATCTTCCCAACCGCCGCGTCACCGATGTTATCCACGCCACGGCCATTTAACAGGTTTGTTAGCCAATCTGGGTCCATTTCAGGCACAGATGAGAGTAAAAGATCAGTATAGGGATGGTGTGGCGGTTGGAACATCTCGGCTTTTAGCCCCTGCTCAACAACCCTGCCATCTTTCATGACCACAACATCATCACTGATCGCCCGCACGGTCGCTAGGTCATGGGTGATGAACATGTAGGATAAGCCCAAGTCGTCTTGTAGCTGTGAAAGAAGTTTCAAAATGCCCTCTGCTACGAGTTGATCAAGCGCTGAGGTCACCTCATCACAGATGACAAACTGCGGCTCGGCAGCCAGGGCGCGGGCAATGCCAATGCGCTGCTTTTGTCCACCAGACAATTCGCTGGGCAGGCGGTCGATATATTGTCCTGGCTCCAGTTCAATCTGCGCCAACAACTCCTCAACCCGTTTGCGTTTGGCCGAACCTGTGAGACCAGAATAAAACTGCACCGGCCGGCCAATAATATCACCAATCGAGCTGCGCGGGTTGAGCGCCGTATCCGCCATTTGGTAAATCATCTGCACCTGACGCAATTGATCTTTGCTGCGCTTACGATAATCCAACGGCAAGACTTCGCCATTAAACTCAATATACCCTAGGCTTGGCGGCAGCAGCCCGGTGATACAACGCGCAGTTGTTGATTTTCCAGATCCAGATTCGCCCACAACCGCCACCGTGCGACCCGCGTGGATATCAAATGCGACGTCAAACAAAACAGGGGATTTTCCATAGGCCGCGGAGACGTTTTTCAAAGACACAATCGGCGTTGCTCCGGCTGAAATCGCCGGTTTTGCTGGTCTTTGAAACGACCGCACGGCCCATAAGGACTTGGTATAATCTTCACGCGGCGCAGATAGCATGGCGCGGGTCTCGGCCTCTTCCACCTCATCACCACGTAACAAGACCTTAATCCGATCAGCCATCTGCGCCACAACCGCAAGATCGTGGGTGATGTAAATCGCAGCCGTATCCAACTGCTCCACAATATCACGAATAGCGGCCAGAACTTCAATCTGAGTGGTTACATCCAGTGCCGTGGTTGGCTCATCAAAGATGATAAAGTCAGGCCGGCATGACATAGCCATCGCAGTCATTGCGCGCTGCAATTGCCCGCCGGAAACCTGATGCGGGTAGCGAAAGCCAATGTAATCGGGATCGGGCAGGCGTAGACGGCGATAAAGCTCCATACCATCCAACTCGCTTTCAGCCTTGACCCGCAACTTATGTTGTGTTGGCGCTTCTGTGTGTTGGTCGATCAGACGATGCGCTGGGTTGAAACTGGCCGCAGCAGATTGCGCCACATAGGCTATTCTCTTGCCCAGCATGTTGCGCTTCACCGCGGCAGAAGCGGTCACCAAATCCACCCCGTCAAAATCAACCGAACCGCCAGATATGCGGCATCCGTCACGGGTAAATCCCATCGCGGCTAGACCAACCGTCGATTTGCCTGCGCCCGATTCACCAATCAATCCTAGAACTTCGCCCTTTTTCAGATCAAGATCTATTCCATTGACAATTGGAATCCAAACCTCATCGGATTTGCCTTCGATTTTCAACCCACGTATTTTGAGGAGCTGCTCTGTCATGACATTAATCCTTCAAGCCCGAAGATTTGTGCAGCATCCAATCCACTACAAAATTCACCGCAACAGTCAGCAATGCAATTGCTCCAGCCGCCAACAGGGGCGCGGTGGCAACATTTGGTGCGAAAGCAGCGAAATTTATGAATTGCGACAGATCTTTGACCATTGTTCCCCAATCCGCGAGGGGCGGCTGAATGCCCACTCCCAAGAAAGACAGCGACGCAATGGTCAGGAACACAAAACAAAACCGCAGGCCAAATTCAGCCAAAAGCGGTGCCGTTGCGTTGGGCAATATCTCTTTAAAAATGAGATATCCCATGCCCTCTCCGCGCAGCTTGGCCGCTTCGATATAGTCCATCACGACAATATTTTGCCCCACCGCGCGTGACAGACGATAGACTCGCGTGCTGTCAATCATCGCAATAATCAAGACCATAAAAATGGTGCGATCAACACCGAGCTGGTTTGACCAGACACTGGCGATAGTCATCAAAAGCAGTGCAAAAATGAGGGCCGGAATGGCCATCAAAACATCAACAGCGCGTGACAGGATTTGATCCAGCCACCCCCCAACAATTGCTGCAAGAAACCCCAGAGAGCCGCCCACGAAAAAGGCCAAGCATGTGGTAGCAAAGGCTATACCCACCGTATTCTGAGCGCCATAGATCAGGCGGCTGTAAATATCCCGACCGATTTGATCCGTACCAAGCGGAAAATTTGGATCGCCCCCCATCATTGGATTGCCGCCTGGCACAATATTGGCATTCGCAAAAATCTCTTCCTGCCCATAGGGTGCAATCGATCCAGCAAAAATGGAGACAATCGCGTAAAGCAAGATGACCAATACCCCAAAGGCAGCCGTCAGCGGCATAGCACGAAACAATTTTCGCGTCCCAGCGGTTCCAACGGCCCGACCAAACAGGCGAAATAGATAGGCCGCAATCGCAAAGCCGATGAAGCCCTGCACCGCCCAGCGGAAAAAGATCACCCCAGCGGACGGCACGCCGTTGACCTCAACCGGACGAAAATAATAGCTCACTGCGGCAATCAACACCAACAGACCCGCAACATAGCCGAAGGCGACCACAAAGGGCATGTCACGAAAGAAGGGTTTGTTGTGGGTGAATTTTTGACCCAAAAAACGAAACACCCAGGCGACAACAGTCGTCGCAATCAAGATCAAAATCAAATTTAGCAACCAACTCATTTCGGGTGCCTCAATCTTGGGTTGGAAAGAATGGATAGAATGTCCGCCATCAAATTCAGCAAAATATAGGCCGCTGCAAAGATCAGGCAGCAGGCCTGCACCACGGGAATATCGCGGATTTTCACGCTATCAACAAATAGCTGGCCAATGCCGGGATATACAAACACGACCTCAACCACCACCACACCAGTGATTAAATAGGCAAGGTTAAGTGCAATCACATTGATAATCGGGGCCAAAGCATTCGGCAGCGCATGGCGCACAATCACACGCATGGGTTTGATGCCCTTGAGGCGGGCCATTTCAATATAAGGACTGGCCAAAAGGTTGATAATCGCCGCGCGGGTCATCCGCATCATATGAGCTGTCACCACTAAGGTCAGGGTCAAAGCCGGGAGCATCGTTCGGTTGAGTTTTTCGCCCAATGCCATGCCCTCATAGACATTCGACAGGGATGGAAAAATCGGGTTGAGCACCGCCAGCACCAAAATCAGAATGTAAGCGAGAAAAAACTCTGGGCTGGAAATCGACGATAGGGTCGTAATGTTGACGGCCCGGTCAAAGATAGAATTGCGATAAAGTGCTGCCAGAACGCCCAACGTGATCGAGATTGGCACAGCGAACATTGCAGTAACGCCAGCCAAAAACATTGTCGCTTTAAACCGTGGAGCAATTTGCTCCACCACGCCCACCAATTGATCCCCGCCCATATTTGACGCAAAATTCATCTGAGCAAAGCTTATCCCCAGATTGCCGGTCAAAACATTGGCCAGCCAAGAAAAATATCTCATGAAATAGTTTTGGTCCAAACCCAAATCCGCACGGATCTGCGCCACGGCCTCTTCTGTTGCCCCCTGCCCCAAAATTGCCTGGGCAAAATCACCGGGCAAGGCATTCACAGCCACAAAAATAACCACCGACACAATCAGCAATGTTAATATGCCAAGTACCAAACGTTGAAGAATGATCTGAAAGATAGACCCCACCAGACATCTCCTAATTCTATTAATTACCCCAGCGAGGTTAACGCCTGAAAGGCATATGTAAAGTCTCTTCTGTGAGTTTCCCGCTATGGGCGCAAAGCATCCATAACTTTCACCAATTGCGCGCTTATGGGTGCATCAGACAATGCGTGGCCGGCTTTGCCCACCATTTGCAATCGTGCCTTTGGCCATGCCTGCGCCAATTGCCAGGCGGTTTGTGGCGGGCAGATCATGTCATAGCGGCCTTGAACAATGTCACCAGGAATCGCAGCCAGCCGATCCATATTGTTCAACACCGCCTGATCCACACTCAAAAACAACTGATTTGAAAAATAGTGGTTTTCAAGCCGCGCGAAGGCGCGCGCATATTGTGACGGGGTTTCACCAGACATTCCCGTTGAATCAATAGAGGCCAAGGCATTCTCCCAACCTGCCCAGGCACGGGCATAGCGAGTTTCTTGCATCAAATCCCCACTGAACAGCCGAGCGCCATAGGCTGCAATCAGATCATCTTGCTCTTGCTTGGGAATTAAATCGGCAAATCGCGCCCAAGCTTCTGGCCAAAACCGCCCTGCGCCGCCACCGTAAAACCAATCCAGCTCAGATTTCTGGCCCAAGAAAACGCCACGCAAAATCAGATGCTGCACGAAAGAGGCATGGGCCTGCGCATAAATCAAAGCCAAGGTCGCGCCCCAACTGCCGCCAAAGACCATCCAACGCTTAATGCCTAGAGCCTCCCGAATTTTTTCGATATCTGACACCAAATGCCAAGTGGTGTTATGTGCCACCTCCGCATGAGGCCGAGAACGCCCACATCCACGCTGATCAAACAGAATGATTCGGTACACCGCGGGGTCGAAATACCGACGCATCGACGGGCTACACCCACCACCGGGACCACCATGCAAAACAACCACAGGCACGCCATCGGGCTTGCCACATTGCTCGACATAGATGTGATGCCCGTCGCCCACACTCAAGATCCGTTGATCGAAAGGCTCAATCGACGGATAAAGAACTTGCACTGCGCGTTTTTGACCTGCGACTTTGTCCATAACTGTCCTATATAAAGCAAAGGTCGGGTACTGCCCTGCCTAGTATGTTAAATCCATATGGAGATGGGAATGCAAGGCAACCAATCGACCGTCGATCCTGCTGAGGTCGCAAAATTTGAGGCGATGGCCGCAGAATGGTGGGATTTAGAGGGCAAATTCAAGCCCTTGCACATGCTGAATCCTTGCCGCCTGGATTACATCACCCAGCAAATTTCCATGGAATTTGACCGTGATTTATCAGCAGATCATCCCTTTAAAGGTTTGCGGATCTTGGACATCGGCTGTGGCGGTGGGTTGCTCTGTGAACCCATGGCCCGCCTTGGCGCCACTGTTGTGGGGGCGGATGCAGCCGCAGGAAATATTCCTGTTGCAAAACTGCACGCAGAGCAATCAGGGCTTGAGATTGATTATCGTTACATCACTGCCGAAGCCTTGGCGGACGCCAATGAGCAATTTGACGTGGTGTTGAATATGGAGGTGGTCGAACATGTGGCCAGCCCGCCGGCCTATCTCTTAGCCTGCCAACAGCTTTTGCGCCTAGGCGGCCTGCATATTTGCTCCACACTTAACCGCAACCCCAAAAGCTTTCTGTTCGCCATCATCGGAGCAGAATGGGTCATGCGATGGCTGCCAAAAGGCACTCATGATTGGAATAAATTTATCACCCCAGATGAACTCTTCAGTCTGCTTCAAGAAGCTGGGCTTAAACCGGTAGACCGTAAAGGATTTGTTTTTAATAAGATAGCTTGGAGCTGGTCCATCTCAGCGCGAGATCTCAGCGTCAATTATGTAACCGCAAGTATCAAGCCCGCCTAGGAATCGCTGGACATGCTCAAGCGTAACTCACGCAAAATGGGCAGAATGCTCTTGATGTTTTCCTCACCCGAAACACCAGTTGCGGCGGTCAGGATTGGCGCGATTTGAGCAAAAGCATGATCGCGCGCGGCTCGTCCAGCGGGGCTAATCACAACTTGTTTGCGCCGAGCATCATCCCAATCAGGCCGAATATGAACATAGCCAGCCCATTCCAACTTGTTGAGTGTGTTGGTCATCGCGCCGCGTGTCAGATTAAAGGTTTTGGCCAATTGCGCTGGGGTCCGCTCTCCACCCACATGCGCCAAATGATTAAGCACTGAGAAATGCGACAGCTCCATACCTTTCGGCAAACCCTTCGAAATTCGACTGCGCAACAATTGTTCCAGAGCCAAAATTTCCGAAAACAGGCTGACCGATAGAGTTTCAATCGTTTTTGTCATTACTTTGATACCGTTTCAAATCAAATGCGCGATCATGCTGCAAGGATGCCACACGCGCACGCGCCCTGTCCACTTCACCTAAGTCTAGTGTCACGAAATGCAATCCTGTTTCCAGCCCTGCGTCCAGAATTACCTCCCCCCAGGGTCCAACAATCAAACTATGTCCAAATGTTTTGCGCCCCGATCCAGGATGCACACCGGTTTGCGCCGACGCGATCACGAAGCACCCCGTCTCAATCGCGCGCGCGCGCAGTAAAACATGCCAATGCGCCGCCCCCGTTGGGCGGGCAAAGGCAGATGGCACAGCCAAAATTTGGGCCCCCGCCTGCGCAAGGGCGCGATGCAATGCCGCAAACCGTAGATCATAGCAAATACTGAGCCCTAGCTCAGCCCAAGGCGTTTGCACGACAGCCGCCTTGGTGCCAGGGCGATAGCCCTTCGACTCGTGATACCTCTCTGTGTCAGACAGGGTGACATCGAACATATGAATTTTGTCGTAAAATGCGACAATCTCCCCCTCTGCATTGATCATAACAGAGCGGTTGGCAAAGCGGCCGTCATCATCGTCAGTTTTGACCGTCACCGAGCCAAGCGCAACCCAAAGGCCCAAGTGCCGCGCGCGCGCGCAAATAGCCTCAATAAAACTGTTTCCCGCATAGGGTTCCAAAACTTGGAATTGATGGGCGCGGTCAACCGAGATGCAATTAGTCACCTCTGGTAAAAACAAAATATCCTGACCCGCCGATTGATCCATAAGGCGCGAGACCGTTGCTAGATTCCCCGCGGGCTGATCGCTGGACGTTATCTGCGCGATGGCAACTTTCACGGCGCCAACATAACGGCCAATTTGCCAGATCGATCCAGTGCATAAAGCTCATCACATCCGCCAATATGCAGATCGTCTATAAAAATCTGCGGGACTGTATGCCGACCATTGGCCCGCGTTTGCATCTCAGAGCGGCGCTCCGGGCTCTGTGAAAGATCCACTTCCTGAAACGTCGCGCCTTTCGCATCCAAAAGCCGTTTGGCGGCATGGCAATAACCGCAAAGCGGTGAGGTGTATAATTCGATAATCGCCATTCACTAAAACTCCGTTGAATCCGCGGCCATTACAGCCCGCCAGTATAACGCTGATACCTATAGCTCACCAGCCATTGAACGTGCTGTAAATGATCCAACCGTGATATGGCAATTTTTTTCTATCGTCGCCTATTTTCTATCTGCGTCGCGCGGGCCATCCCCGCAACGCTGCACACCAGATCAGGCCGGTTTCGCAGAGCGAGCCGATGCAATCACAGAGACAGTTTTCGCTCCAGCCTCCAGACACGCGCGCGCAGCTTCCAAAAAAGTGGCCCCAGATGTGAAAACATCGTCCACAAGCACCACCTCACGCCCAGACACACATCCAGCGCGCGCCGGGTTCTCCACCATAGACGCATGCAGAAGCTTCCAGCGTTCCGCTGCTGTATGATCTTTAAGCTCCAGTGTGCGGCGACACTTCTTTAGCCCGTCTAAACAGAAGTCAATTCCCGCCATCCACGCCATCTTCTGCGCAATGAGTGCTGATTGATTAAACCGTCGGAGCAACTGCCGTTGCAAATGCAAAAGAATTGGAATGAGCAAAGGGGCGGGGGGTGTTCAAGCAATCGTCACAAAGAATATGCGTACCATTTTGATCCCCTAACATTTGCATACCACATTTCGGACAGATACAGCCAGAAATAAGATGAGCCTCGCGCCAACATTCTGGGCAAAGATGCAGGTGATCTTGCACCAAGACCCGACATCCGGGACATTGATGAGGATAAATCATTTGCAACACACCTTGCAAATCACACAGCTCCCTTCTACCTCAGAGCAATGACCGCGCCTCTACTTTTCGATCCCAAGGCTGAAGCCGAAGCCCGGGCCCGGGCCCACGCCACCGGCATGTTTTTGCAAGAGCTGGCCTGCACTGAAATCATAGAAAGACTGAAAGCGGTTAACAGGCAGTTTAAATCGGTCGCCATCGTCACAGGTTTTCCTGAATCTTGGTCCATTGCCCTTCCAAGCGCGAAACTGGTGCCCGATGAGGATCTTTTGGAATTAAGCCCTGGCCAGCATGATCTCGTAATACACGCAATGGCACTGCATCATTGCAATGACCCTGTAGGCCAAGTGGTGCAATGCGGCCGCGCGTTAAAACCCGACGGATTGTTCATGGGGGTATGTTTTGGCGGTCAAACCCTCACAGAACTGCGCAGCGCCCTATCCGTGGCAGAAGCGGATTTGCGCGGGGGCCTGTCGCCGCGTATCACCCCTATGGCGGAAATTCGAGAACTTGGCGCCCTTTTGCAACGCGCCGGCCTCGCTTTGCCAGTGGCAGATTCATTAAAAATACCGG
>Ga0209199_1001002_pt1 | contig 35869 bp, 49 predicted proteins | sample COGITO_mtgs_1105_7_FD_184805 | JGI IMG/M metagenome (GOLD analysis project Ga0209199, IMG submission 184805) | Pelagic marine microbial communities from North Sea - COGITO_mtgs_110523 (SPAdes) (version 2) | ecosystem: Environmental > Aquatic > Marine > Epipelagic ...
CGTGCCTCACGCGTACCCGCAGGCTAGCAGGCCCGGAGGACCCGTTTAAGGCGTTTTGAGTGGGGGGAAGCCGGTTCTGGGCGCAAGTGCTTTTAATAACGCAAAACGCGCTTAAAACGGCTTAAAAACGGCCCCTTTTTAGGCCCGCTGGCGGGCGGTATATCCAGAGGGCCGGTAGGGTAGCGCGATAGGTTTGGGCAATGTGCGGCGATATTTGCGCGGCATAGTTTCCGCCTGGAATATAGGCAGGCAAGCGGACAACAAAAAGCCCGCTCAATGGCGGGCGGGCGGGCTGGCAAGCGGACAACAAAAAGCCCGCTCAATGGCGGGCTTGATGTTAGGTTATGGCGTCGCGCTTAGATCAGCGCCATGATTGCCAGCATGATTGCAATGCCGCAAAGGTTACACGTTTTTTCCATTATCCCAATCCTACCATTTTTTCAGCCGCCAATTTGCAAGCGGTCACTTGCTCAATTGTCATTCCATTATTTGCAATGCTTTCAGCCATTGCTATGCATTCAGCCGCGCGGTTTTCATCGGGCGCTGAAATTGCAAGCGCAAGCGCCATTGTCAGCGCGTCAATATTGTTTTCGATATTCATACCAATTCCCCCATATTTGCCAGCATATTTGCGGCCGCCGGGCATGTCGCGGCCAATTTTGCGGCATTGCCGCGCTTTTTCGTGCTATGGTCCGCAATGATGATATCCGGCATGCGCGCGCCTTTTCCGGCCGCGCCACTACAAGCGCCGCAATCGATGCACGATGTCGCGCGCCCGGTAATTGTCTCAAATTCATTCGACGCCGGGCAAACCATTGCGCCAGGTACAATTGCGCCCGCTTTTATGTCCGCGCGCGTATTGATTGCGCCGTGGGGGATAACATAAAAACCACGATATCCGGCGTCGCGGGCGGCGCGTAAATCGGCCGCGCTATCGCATGACGCCATAAGCAAGTGACGTAAGCGCCAGGCATTGCGCTTAAATGCCGGAAATGCGCTTTTCCAGCCGTGGGTATAGCCCGTACGACCCGCGCAATTTTCCATAAACGCCGCCCAAATTTCGGGCGCGCATGCGGCCGGGTCGCCATAAGATCCGGCGCGTATATCGCGACCCGCGCCAATATCGGATATCCAGGCGGCCGGAAAATCGACGCCCGCTATCGGATATGCGCCGCGATATACGCCACCAAGCGTCGCGGCGGGCGCTTGATATTCGCGGACATAACATGTCCCCTTTTCATTTTGCCCGGTCGCGGCGTTATATTGCCATGCATGCGGGCAATCGCCGCAAATTGATTGCGCGGCCGTATCTTTCAACCATGCCATAATTTTTGCCGGGCGCGACCCGGTGCATTCAATCCCGGCGGCGTGCGGGTCCGGCAATATCCAGGTTTGGACCATTGCGCCGGTTTTATCGTTCCCGCTTTTCGCGTCGAACCTATTTGCGACCAATACAATTGGCGTGCCGTCGATTGCGCTTGCGCCGCGCCATAAGATAACGCCGGGAATTTTCTTGCTATCCAGGTCCGCTATAAATTTTGCTTTATTAGTATATTTCATGATTTTCCTACTTTCCTAGTTTACGATTGATTGCGATTGAATTTGCGCGGCGTCGCAAAGCGCGCTTGCTGAAAATTGGAAATAGTATCCAACTTCGAACCAATTGTTAAAAACGCCATATCCGCATGCATCGGTCCAAAATTCGGTAGCCATAAGCGCGGGCGCATAAAACACAAGCGCGGCAAATAATATTATGCCGACAATTCCGGCCACAAATTCGCCCGCTATTTTATAGTGGCAATCAATCGCGCCCATCGCGGCCATTTGCGGATAAGTTCTACATTCTTTGCACATTGTTTTTTCCCTTTCATATCGCGGCCAATCATACCGCCTGTCATCTCAATATATATAAAGCATATACCGCGCAAGGAAAAAATGCACCAATATCCAATTTTTTGCAATTAAATCAGCCCGCCCAAAATGCCGCAATGCGGCGTCAAAATCATGCTGCAATGCGGCAGGCAGGCGGCAAAACGCCACCGAAAGCATACAAAACCATGACCGAGGGAAAAGCTCACCCCACCGTGGAAAAAGCTCACCCTACCGAGGGAAAAGTTCAGGCCACCGAGGGAAAAGTTCAGCCGCGAATTTTTGCGGTGCGCAGCGCGCCGACGAAAGATTTGCGGAAAAGTCTGGGGAAAGTTCGCGCGATGCCGCGCTTGGCCGCTGGCAGGGGATCATACACGCGTTTAATCTTTGCGCTTGGTGATAAAGTATAAAGCGCCTTTATCTTTCTGTTTTTCTTGCCGCCAGTGCGCTCCATAATCATGCTTTTACCAGTGCGCTTGCTAGTGCCATAAAAAGTATTCTTACGCGCCAGCACCTGCTTTGGCTTCGATGCCTCGGTGATACGCCCCGCCATAGGGCCAGACCCCTTACGTCGGGTGATCTTTGCGCCGCTGATCGGAATGGCGAGCTTTTGGCGCCCAGATGTCTTGGTCCCGCCTTCGACATGCCGTTTCATAAACTGCGTGCCAGCTATTGTTTTTCTTGGGCCTTGTTTCTCACCACCAGCGGACTGGGTTGTCCCAGCAGGCACAGGATCATCAACAGGCTGAATTGACGCCACAGCCATCCCAGTTCGCTTGGTGTAAGATGCGTTGGCGCCGAAAACCCGGTGAACTGCCATGATGAAAGATAAGTTACGCGCCTCAAATGTCCGCATGTACTCGCGGGTGATGTCCTCATTACGAACTTTCACCGCTGTTTGCGTGACAGCTCTGGCAACCGCAAACGGGATTTGCCTGCGAGCCAAGTTGTCCAACTTCTTGTACATCTGGTCGGTGTCGGCCTTGATTGAGAAGCGAATAGACATTTTGACCCCCTGCGATGGAAAAGCTCACCTCCGATGGAAAAGCTCACCCATATGATACACGATCAGTGGATAGATTGCGAGGTTTCTGCGGATTCCTGTATCATTTGAACGACACATAACATTGCAACCATGATTTGCGCCGCGTTATATCCCTCGTCATGGCACTCATCCATAAAGTCAAAGACCGCGTCGATAATCTCGGAGTCAATCTCCATACCCTTCGAGACCACAAAAACTTCACTTGGCATCACTCAACCTTTCCATCTGGGCAGAGCTTACGATCAAACAAAGCAAAAAAGAACCCCTACCGCAAGGCAGGGGTCCAAGTAAACATGAGCATGTCTGGGAGGAGGTATGCTAAAACTTCTATAACACAAATTTAAGCAAAAATCTACCCATCTCAAGATACCTCGGCCCCAAGTGCCATATATCCGGCGCAGTCCACTGATGAATCTCTATGGCTGCCGTTGCGTAACCTAGCTATTTTCAACAGCGCCATCATGTGACAAACATCAGACGCGCTGATCGGATAGCCGAGATAAGCCTGCCACATAGTAGCAGTACAGCCGAAATTTTCACTCGGTTCACCGTAGTGCCTCGCTCGATCTCCATTAATAAGCTGCGACGCTTCCTTTAGCACTTGTGTCCTAATGTTATCTTTCATTTTACTCTCCGTTTGGTTCAAAGTTGATTTCATCATCGTATAGCCTGACCGCTGTGATCTTCGCTTTGGGGAACTCATTCACTACAGGCGCCACCAGATCGTCTGTAAGCGCGTTTAAGACGGCACAAACGTCAGATATTGCGTAGACCACCCAACTTGGGTTTGCGCGTCTCACGGCGCTTATATCGCCGCTGGCGAGTAAGCAGTATATCTTCTCACCCCACTGACAGATATGCCCGTCAACCTTTGGCGGTTCATGGCCATCTTGGCGAGCTTTGATGTTCATCATCTTGAGCGCCTTAATCAGGCTGGTGGCCAGTTCAACGCAACGGGCGTGATCCTCGGCAACCATCGCGGCTTCTAGGTCACCACGAAGCTCGCGGTATCTCAGTGCGTATGCTGGCGGCACACAATCAACCAGCGTATCGCCCCACACCTTGCTGGCCGCTGCTGACGCGAAGGTAAACGGCTCAACCGCTGCGGCGACCTTGTAGTGGATCGGCTTAGCATGGTCAGTGTGCTTGCTGTCAAAGGTTCCACGATTGGCCATTGCAGCTTTAGCTTTGGGCTTATTCTTCGATGACATCGAACTCATCATCTTCAATATCATCATACAGATTTGTACAAACTGAGCTTATCAGATTGTAAATATCAGCCCAGCCCTCAACAGCTTTTTGATATTTGATCTGAGCCTTCGCCTTATGCGGCCAAAAGTTTATCTCAACTTTTTGGCCGTTTAAATCACCGATATCACATTTCATGTGCCAAGGTGCTTTTTCATAATTTGGCCAATAGATACGATATTGATTAAAAGAAACATCGTTAATGTGGTCTTCCAATTCAACAAAGGCTTTAAGATTATCTATATCATCCCGATAACGGTAGAACAGCACAGTCCAATCGTTGTGCCAATGCTTTTTTTCAACTGTAGTTTTAAATTGCATATTTCCCTCTCCTTTTCACCATCAAATTTATACCGACATACGAATACGATTGCTTATATAAGCAAATCGTATTCTTCGTATGTTATGTCCAATCATACGATTTTGCCTACGATTAGATACGAAAAATACGAAAAACGCATTTATACTGAGTGAAATCAATAACATGAAAATCGTAGCAAAATCGTACATCATGCGACCCTTCCTTCCTTGGCAGAAATCCATATTTTGCCCTCGTTTTGCACCATATACCCGCTTGAGATTAGCCCTTTGATAGCCGCTGTATATGCTCCAGATGGGTTCGCAGATGTCATTTTACCCCTAGCGAACTCTCTCAAACTCTCTTCATCAATGCACCAGAAACGCCCACTTTCGGGCCAGCCTGGGCCAGTTGGGTTCTCGCCACCGATACCCTCGCCGCGCAATTGTTTGAAGGCTGACACGACAACTTTCTGGTTTGCGCCGCTTGGCCGCTTCTGATTCATGTCGGCCACCTCGTCGGGATCGGCCTGCTCGATGGTACAGGTTGTGACCACATCGCCGTCTTCATCTTTGCCCAATTCATGAACCCTTAGCTTAAATGCAAACGGCTCTTGTGGCTCTAGGTCGCGCTGTTTGGTGGCCGTTGCCGTCCGTATTGAGCCTTCAACTAACAATTCTATCTCTGAATCGGTCGCAGCACGTAAACTCGAATGGCCACGAGCAGCCTTAGATAAATCTTTGCCGCTGTGATGCACGATCATGATATGTGCGCCTGTGACTTCGCGCAGGGCGTCTGCGTTGGCGATAAAGGATGTCATGTCTGTCGGCCCGTTTTCATCGCCGCCAGCCATTGCGCGGGATAGCGTGTCGATCACGATCATGGACAGCGGCTCACCCTTCTCAGCCTCGATTTGCTTGCACAGCTCAATCAGGCTTGCCAGGTCGGCCTCTGGGCGCAGTAGATCAACGGGCGATGGCCTGACAGCAAGCGGAGCGTCCGTTATTCCGTACTGTTTGCGCAGGGCCACGCAGCGTGACTGAAATGCGTTGCCCCCCTCAGTGGCCAGGTACAGAACTGGTCCGCCCTTAACTTTGCTTCCCTGCCACTCAATGCTGGCTGACACGCAAAGCGCCATGTCAAGACAGAAAAACGACTTGCCGACGTTGGATGGCCCATAGACCACTGACATCTGACCTCGGCCCAGCCAGCCTTTGATAAGGTAGGACGATGTTAGAACTGGTTCTGCGTCCTTCAGCCAGAAGATCGGCTTCTGTTCGGCGTTGGGTATGATGATTGTAGCTTTAGGCTGCACTGGCTCTGGCTCTTGGTCAGGCACCATATCAAAGTCGGCATATGGGTCAGAGGCGGCTTTCACGATCTCTTCGCGCTGTTTTGCTGGCGTTGGCCGGATTTCCTTGCCGTACTCTCTGACGGCATCTGACATCCTGCCGCTATGTTCAAAGTGCGCCCAGATGTCAAAGGCGTCTCCATAGCAGAACTCACCGCTGGCTTGACCGATGCCGGATGCTCTGTCGGAGCCGGAGAGGCTGACCCAGTGAGTGCCAAAGTCCTTCGTGGCAAACGATCCGCTTGACTGCATCGGGCTGCGATAGCTGTCTGATCTGCCTTTGCGCTCATAGCCGTATTTAATCATGATGTCGGAGATTGTGTGGCGCTGGTTGAATACCTCAATCGGGTCATCACCGTCGTATTTGTTGCGCTTTTCCTCTCGCTCTTGTGCGCGCAATGCTCGCTCTGCTGCGGCTCTTTCTGCTGCGATGGCTTCATTCTTGCGGCGGAAAAGCATGTTTTCCCAGATGCGGCTTTCGGTTGGGATCAGCAGGCCATCGCCTCTGTGCTTAATACCGTGGTAAAAGCTCGGCGCACCAAACTGATCTCTGCGCGCTGGCGGCACGTTGGGCAAATATATGGGCTGGCCGGTGCGAGATAACGCAGAATCACAGGCTATATTTTCAGACTGCATCAGGTCAAAAAATGCGAGCTGTGCTTCTGCGTAGTCCTCGCCGCTGATCGGGAGTGCCAGGGGGATCAAAACGCGCCACTTGCGGTTGTCTTCACTGGCACCGGATGAAGAGTATATCAGCGCGGATGAATTGCCTGTGACTGTTTCAACAGCGGTTCGCAGTTCTATAAGTGATGGATCGCCTTCGTCCACGTCTAAGGCCAGCATCCAATATTCGCCATGCTCGCGTTGAATAGCATGGTTTCTGCCATCGTGTTCGCGGTACACCGAGGGAATGATAAAAGAAGCATCGGCCTTTTCTTTAGCCTGCGGCTCGCTGACAAGTTTTGCTATATTAGATAAATTTATGCCTTCGTATTCTAAATCTTTATCATTGATTTTTGTATCAAGAGCGCCATGTGCTAACAATAGCTGCTTCTTGCCAACCTCGCTGTTTTTTGTTAAAGTATTCATGTTCGGACCCTTTCACACCAATCACCGGACTTTCTTCCTAGTAACCCCTGCCAATGTCCCTATCGGCAGGGGTTTTTATTTGTCTAGAACGGGATTTCGTCATCCTCTAGCGTTGCGGCTATATCAGCCGCCGGTGCTTCTGTTGGCGTTGTTACTATCCCAAAGTCATCAAGAGCTTCTTCAACGCCGCCAGCAATTGTAGTTGGCACCTCATCGAAGTCATCGAGATCGTCACCGTAAACGGCGTGAGTGACCTGCACTTTTTGAATCAAAAGGCTGATGCCATTCTCTGGCGGGTTCGTTTGCGGGTTTTGAGAAGGGTAAGCAGACACTTGTATATTCCCTTTTGAGCCGCTCCAAAAAGCTACGTCTGCCAGCGCCTTCTTCATGCCGTCAATAACCTCTGGCTTTTTGTTCAAAGTGCCTTGTGAGGTTACGCCATTGCGTTTGGCTTTAAACTCATAGTTACCATTTTCCAGCTTCTTCATGCCAAATACTTTTTGAAACGGTTCGCTTTTATGAGCTTCATAATGTGCTTTTAGTTCACTATAGAGCTTTTTAGCTTCCTGCTCGCCCATCTCCCAATTGATAGAGTACGCAGCGCCCTGTGCTGTTGGCGCGGCCTCCTCGCTGCGTTTTTCCGCTGCATTATAGCGATAGGTGGCGTTCAGGCGGGGCCATTTAAATTCCACATTGCGGATCATGATTTTCTTAAAGTGATCTTTGTTGTACATGGTTTTCTCCTAGTTTTAAAAATCGGCTTGCAGCCATCGTGGCAGATCAATCACGTTTGTGATGTCTGACCAACCTGTGTCCCATTTTTGACTTTGGTTGGCTTTTGCAATCTTGTCCAGGGTCAGGTGCATTTGCTGCATACCCCATTCAAGATATTCGGGTGATAGAATGTTCGTTGATACAGCAAAGGGTGCCGCCTTTTCAACATTTACGAAGACGAATTGTTTGGCCTCATAGCCCGCCAGGTTCAAACAGTACATATAGAACGCAGCCTGGATGGCGTAGTTGTAGGCCTGCATATCTTTTGCCACGCCGCGTGGGCTGGCGTCTTGGCAGGTTTTTAGGTCATAGATGACGCCTTTTGCGTCCCAGTAGCTATCGGGCCTGCATTTGAGCTGCAATCCGCTCACTGGGTCCATAGCGAAAAAGCTCGCCTCATTGACCGTTGTTGGGCCTGCCATGCGCTGACCTGCCGGATGGAAAAGCACGCTGTGTGCCATCTCCTGCGCCAGATCATAGTCACCAGCGGTCAGCAGTGTTTTACCTTCTGCCTGCGCCTGTTCGTATGGTTCCGACCATGCTTTACCTCGGCGGGTTTCTGGTCCGCGTATCATTCCGGCGCCGTCTTCAAGCACCATTGAGTGAGTGCAAGTGCCAAGATCGAAGGCCACGCTGGACTTGTAGACCTTGGTTTTCCAGTGTGCCAGCGACTTGCTGTGGACCAGCTTCACGTCAGATGAGCTGATCGCGTCATCGTCGTGATATTGCGCGTTGGTTAGTTGGTCAGCGGGGATCATGATAAGTGTCGATAATTTTGCAAATATAGGAACGTAGTTTTTTGGTGTGATTTGGCTGGTTTTCTTCGATCCAATATTGCGAAAGATCTTCTAGATGGGCCATCGAATAACGACTTGAGTAAGCCCCGTCAATTTGCACAACTGTTTTTGCATCCTTTGCAATAACTATTAAGTAACGATCTTTCATCCTAGTAACTCCCTAGCAATATAGCAGAAGGTCTCGAAATCGACCTCTGCCGTGTAATCGTGATCGCAATCGGTTAGCGCAGCCAGCGGGATCACACATCGCATTGGCTTACGGTCGTATTTGTAAATCAGGCACGGCATCTTTTGCTCACGCTCGGCGGCGGTTTTGACTTGCTCCCACCAGCCTATTGAACCGCCGATAGGGCCGTCCTTGTAACGCTTTAACTCCAAGGTAAACGGGAATGCCGGATCATCAGGCGTCAAGTCACCGTGATCGGCTTCCTGATACTGAATTAGATTGCGCTTAAAGCCAATTCCGAGTTCATCGCGCAAGGCGTTGGCTGTCTCGCGCTCAAAACTTGCGCCCTTATTGCGCCCGTTGACCATCAGTCTGGCTGCGGTTGCGTAATTTCAACGCCAGAATCAACCGCCTTTGCTACAGCGGAACTGCGCACGAATGCTGTAAAACTTAACCCAGACCTGCGCGCCGCCTCTGCGATGGCATCGTTCTGAGCTTGGGTAAACCCGATTAACTTCTTATGATCCATTGGAACACTCCTATACCTACATGCCATCCTTAATATTAAAAATATATTAGCGCAAGTACAAAATATGTATTGCGTATATTTAAATCATATGCAAGAACTGGATTACTAGGAAGTTAAAAGGGAAAAGTTATGATTAATAAGATTGATTGCCCTGAATGTGAGGGCGATGGCACGGTCGAGCGTGAGGTTTGGGTTCGCCAAAGTGCCACTTGGCACGGGGACTTTGAGTCTGAAATTCAGGATTGCGATAACTGCGATGGCAAGGGTAAGATTGAACCAATGGAGGAAGACGAATGAAAAATGTAACGATCACATTGGATCAAGCCAAGATTGCTTTGGATTGCGTGGACCTTTCCATTGAGCATGTGCAAGACACAGACATTGATTATTTAGATATGGCTATTTTTAATCTGCAACGGCTTGAGCTGAAAATGCGCCTGAGAAGGGCAATTAAAATCGCAGAGGAGTCATAGCTGTGCTAAAGTTATCCCCCGCCGAGCAGGCCATATTGCAATATTTGCGCAACCAAGTGGATCGTTTGCAAGACGAGCGGTATCGGAAGGACGCAAGGCCGAGCATTGTGAACGAGCTTTACATTGCCCAGCGCGATCTGAAGCAATACACATCTGACCTTAGACAAAAAGGATACAATATATAATGGTCAAAGTCGTAGACGTGGAAATAAATATAGCTGAACTCAAGGCCAAAGCTATCCCGACTAAAAGTAGGGCAACGGCTTGGATGGAGCTGGCAAAAAGGGAGCGGGAAGCCCACCGCAAAGCCTGGGGTTATATCCAAAAGAATAAGTTCACGCAAAGCAGTCATGGTATAGTTAAAGATGAGAGCGATTGGGCTGATAGCAAGCACAAACAAGTAAAAAAACGCGGAACAAAAGACCCACAAAGATTAGCATTAATTAGAGAAATGCGTGCAAACGGGTTATCTATGAACGAAATAGGCATCAAGCTAAAAATCTCTGAGGGTAGCGTCAGATATTGGTGCCAGCACTACAATATAGTGAAGAACAACGGGGATGATGACGAATGAAAAGTAAGTTTACAGAACATGAGGTTCATATAGCCGGACTGGTCGGCGCCATCGTGGGTTTCTTATCCGGCGCTGGTTTAATGATGATGGTAGGGATTATATTTTAAGAAAAACCCCCGTGGCTTTCACCACGAGGTTCTTTGTAACTAACGACGAGTGGTGACCAAACCTCCCGTTTAAAAAAGCCTTACTCTTATTATTAAACATTGCAAGATAAAATGTCGTGTGGGTGGCAGATGAATGATTGGCGCATTCGGTCTATAGCACGTTAACCAATAAACAAGGTTAAGTTTGAAGCCACCCACACGATATTTAGATCATAAGTTCAAAGTGAGGTCCATCGATAAATGGACGTTTTCCTTGGCTGCGGCGCAAATCAACATAGGCGTTCATGGCCTCTTCCATCGTGCCATCCCACTCTCGAATGTCATTGATGTGCCAAGCTGCTCCCCACCGCACAGGAACACCCACGTCAATGGCTGCTTGCTTCACAGCATCCGCAAGGTCATCGTAGAGATTTAGTTCCCACGATCCACGCGAGCCAACATAGGCTAAAAGGTCAAGAGCGCGGCCCTCAATGTGTTTGGACTTCATCGTTTTCGATGCGCCCTTTTTGACAAGCTCACGTTGCTCTCCGATGGTTCTTAGTCCACAGATTACACCAAAGTCGGTTTTTGTGTGGTTTATAGCTGCTTTTGCAACGGCTACTAACCGCTCGTCTACGCCTTCCATTCGGTCAAGACTGCGCTGTGATAGTTTATATGTCATTTCATTCCACCTTTCATGTCCAAAATTCCGTTGTGGTCACGGCTTATGTATTTAAGATCGTTTTCAATCAGAGACACCCGTTGCTGCAACTGCGTTACCTGCCCAATGGAGTTAGCTAAGTTACCTAGTTCATCCCAGACCTCATCAGCTTCATGCCACAGATAGTCTATTTCCATCGCATTGTCTTGAACATCACGCTTGAGATTTACGTTATCCTCAATCGCCATCTTAGAACCGATCTGGCTGACCGTCTCTTCCAAGTTGGCAATCGTAGCCGCCTGCTGGCTTACCCACCAGACACCAGCAGCAAGCTGGACGGCCATAGCTGCCACAAGGGCCAGAGGTAGCTTGATGTTTTCCATCACTTACTCATGTACTTTGATACAGCGCGGCCACCGAACCAAAATGATATTATGGCGGCGAACAAACCAGACGTGGCGTCGTCCCAAATTAAAGAAAGAGACCTTCCAAGATCGTTTCCTTGACCCATCAGCGCAATTATAGCCGTCACCTTGATGGCAACGAAAAGGCCAAAAAAAACATAAGTGATGACAGGCCGGACACTACCTCGTAGTGCGTTAATAAAACCTCCAGCATCCATGCTGTCATGTTTGTATAACCCCTCCGTCTCTTTGATCTCAGCCTGCTTGTCCAGAATATCCAACTTCAGCTCATTGCGCCGAGCCATCATATCCATCTCTAGCTTCATGCGCTCAAGACTGTGCTTGTGCTCCTGACCCGCACGAAAGAAATTAAGAACCTCCGGCAGAAAGGAGGTGCCAAAACCAAGCAAACTTCCAAGTAATGTAATCATTTGTCATAGCTTTCTTTGTGAACAATCTTGTTTGAAGTCACAGTGGTCGTAGACTCTTTGCCCATCCAAATGCCGAAGGCTCCCGTGAAAGCCCCTGTTACGACCGAAATCAATCCAGCCTGACTAACAGACAAATCCGGTTGCGACATCGCCCACTCCAAACAACGTATATACATGATCGTCGTAACCAGCATCATCAAACGCGGCAGGATCTTCCAATCATCAAGTACCGTTTGTGCCATCTTCTATACTCCTCGCGTACGCAACCGCGTACCTCTTGTGGTGCGTTATTATAACAACTTTTCCATATTTGTCATATACAACGTAATCGCCTCGCCTATTCTGGTATAACCTCAAAACAATACACCGTGGTTTGACTCGTAGTTATCAAGACCTTTGCGTCTTCAAGAGCTTCTCTGCACTCGTTCTCAGTGGTAAACTGATTGAGCTGATAGTGCTCAATGTTATTATTCATAACTTGAAACCAAACTAAGAACCACATCACCACTTCCCCTGATAGCGGCCAAGATAATACATGCCTGTTACCACACCGGCCCCAGCAACTAAGAATATGACTGAACCAACGACAAAGTTGATAGCGTTGTCTATCATCTCTTGCTTTTTGTAAGCCTCTTCCTTGCGGATGCGGCGCATCTCACCCTCGATAGCAAGTACTTCCTCCCACGCTTTTGGCCCATACACGAAACTGATGTGGTTTTTTACCTCAGTTCTCATGGCTTCCATTTTCTTTTTATGAGCAAAGATTTCAATAGCACTGGAGCTATTGTCCGACATCATTTTATAAAACGGTGGGTTCTTGGCTTTCTCTTCTGCGTACTGAAAGTCAGAAAAAGCGGAACCCCACTTAGCCAAAGTGCCGCTCATTTCTTGAATATCTTTTCCCGCGCTAATACCCTGCTTGAGAATATTGAAAGCACTTGTGGCTAGTCCAACCGCTGTTACAGGATCAATCATGTGTCCATGTACCTCTCAGGGCAGTAAGCGTCTGGGTGGACAACGTGCCGTTCATCGTACCATTGGCCGTTCTTTCCGCCCGGTGCGCCACAGTCGTAGTAACAGGCTTTATAGAACAACGTGCCGTAGTTGTTTACAAAAGTGTGTCCGTACCCAACAAATACAAGAACACAGATCATCAGCCCATCTTGGTCAACACCGCCACAAGCATAGCGATGATTGTGCCAGCCGCACCAATCAAGATAGCTTCCAGACGCTTAATTCTGGTGAAAACCTCTTTGAACTGGATATGAACCTCTGTCTCCAACTTGGTGATCCGTGGCTCAATTTTATCAATACGCTTGTGCGCTTCTAAAGTAGTTCGTGCCATGATTTCACCTATGTAATATCGTCTGTAATTTCGACACGAATATAGCCGTTATTTGGGAATGTCTCAACTGACAGGTCGCCGTAGGTCACCTCAAACTCTGCCTGATATGATCCAACTGTGTCAGTGTCAGATGCAGCCCAATCATATTGAACAATGCCAGATGTCTTTGGCAGGACGATTGAAGCATCTGCATCAACTTTAGTTGTTGTACCGCCAATTGTACGCATGTGAAACCTTACACTCGCATCGGTCAAGTTTACAACATTTCCGTCACCATCCTTTAGCGTCGCGCGAATTGATGGCGATGTATCATTTTGTTTAATGTAAAATGTCATCAAGCTGCCCTATTGTAAGTTGGTTGAACTATAACACTGTTTTCAGTCAAGTCATATACCTCTAGATCGTTTTGGTCTACGGCCTCAATGTCAACACTGTTTGCCAATCCCGTTGCGACCTCAATCGTACCAGACTTGCTAAACACTGTACGCTGCTCGTATCCGTCAAACTCAAAGCGATTAAACACAAACGCAGTCCGCGCGTCCTGACCCGCAATCGCGAATGCCGCAGCGTCAACAATAACTGTGACTTGTATTTTAAATTCTACGTCTTGACCACTAAATGCGAAGGAAACCTCTGGAATTAGCTCCACAACGTCTTTCAACGCATCTTGACCAGTAAGAGCAAATGATCCACTATTTGCGCTTAAATTTACATTGAACGACACCGATAGACCAGCAAACGTATATTCAACGTCTGAAGCAATCTCGCTTATGCCCTTCAGAGCATCTTGCCCCACCAACGCAAAGTTCGCCGCTTGTGGTGCAACAATTAAATCTTTAGTGATGGTTACATTTTGCCCAACAACAGTGAACGCCCCAGAAGCTGAAACAAAGTTGATATTCGCAGAAATGTCTTGACCAGTTAGTGCAAATGCGCCCTCATCGCCCTCAACTGCCATATCTTTGACAATTGCAGCATCTTGGACCAGTGACGCAAATGATCCGTCCTCTGCGATGGAATTAATAGCAAAGGAAGCGGCTTGGCCCCTAGATGTGAAGCTCTCATCATCTAAAATTGCTCTTGCATTAAATACAGCATCCTGACCCGTGGCGCTAAAGGCACCAGCATCGGCTGCCATAGATAGAGTAGCAAATAAAGTTGCGTCCTGACCTGTCGCACCGAAAGTTCCAGCATCGGCTGGCATAGATGGCAATAGATCAACCGCTTGACCAGCACTTGCGAAGGAACCAGCGTCGGCTGCAAGCCTAATTTCGAACTGATTGCTCTGACCAGAATAAGACAGAGAAACGTGCCGTGCCGCTTCAGAGATAGCCTTGTTGTGCGGTAAGCCAGTGAGTATAAATGATCCGGCCTCAGTCAAACGTGAGATGACAAAAGATGCGGCTTGTTCAGTCGATGTAAACGTACCAGCGTCAAAAGACGCTTGCGGCTTATAATTTAGTGCAGCGTCTTGTTCCGCTGCGCTGAATGATCCAGATGCAGCAATAAAGTTAATATGCGCTGCAACGACTTGCCCAGCCGTTGTGAATGTACCCACTTCAACAGGCGCAGAGACTGCAAACTGAGAAGCCTGACCTGAAAGAGATAATGCTCCAGACGCAGCAAGCATTGCTGTAGCGAAAACGGCGTCTTGCGTTGTAATGTTGTAAAGTTTAGCGGCAGTCTCGGCCTTGCCACCCATACCGCTGTGAACGCCGCAATAGTAATAAAGTGTCGGCGTGCTGGCGGTTATGTCAATCTCAACGTATGCTCCAGCATCTCCAGCGCTTCCGACAACAGTTACACCAGTTGTATATTCTGACCCACTATCATGGGTGCCGTTTGCTGTAGTGGAAAACTTGAACGGATGACCGCTGTTGGAGCTATCAGATTGGTCAAATCTGTAAGTAATGCCGGGTTGCAAGCGCAAAGTCGGTGAGGCACTCGGTGACCCAGAGACGTAGAATTTATTGCCTGTGCCGTATTGGTTGGTGCCAACTGCAACGGATACTGCATATTCAACAAGGTCAACTGTTGCATCAAAGTTGATGTCAAAGTTCGCATCTTGACCTGTGATGGAAAATGCGCCCTGATCCGCCTCAACGGGTATGACTCTGGTAAGAGAGGCTTCAACACCTGTAGTTGCAAACGATCCAGCGTCTGCCGAAATTCCAACATACTTATTTAGGTTCGCATCTTGACCTGTCGCGCTAAAGCTACCTTCAAGCGCAACGAAATTATCACCAAACTGCAATGCCGCCGCTTGGCCTGTTACCGCAAAGGCTCCCTGATCCGCGACAAAACTATAGTTCTGCTCTGCCGCGTCATCAGCTAAAGCTATTTTCGCTAGTGCAACAAAGCCAAGCATTTAAATCACCTTAATCAGTGGTTTTCCAGTAAGTACGACCACGGGCGACACCTGCACTCAGTGGTGCAATATCTTTCCCACCGTCTGTATATTTGCTATCAAGCAACTCACTTTCAATCATCTGTACCATAGCTATTGCCGCACGTTTCTTCTCTTCGTCGGTCTCGTCGTTCAGTCTGAAACCATTGATGATGTTGTCGATAGCATCTACCTGATGAAGTAGTTGCAGGTAATCGCGGTCTAATTCGTTCACAGCCATTTTATGCTCCTTCGAGTTCAGTTATACGCGCTTCAAGCGCATCACATTTAGCCGACAATTCTTGCACGGCTTTTATTAAGATTGGGTAAGTTCTGACGTAATCAGCTTCAAGTCTGCTTGGGTTTTCCCAGCTGACTAAACGTGTTCTGGATGTAGACGAGTGCTCTAGTTCAACGTCATACAATTCTTGAGCAATGAAACCCATGTCCTTCTTGGCACCTAAAGTCCCATCACGGCGGTTCCATGTGTATTGCACAGGTCGCATATCGTTAATGAAACTCAAGCCATGTGACAGGTCTTCGATTGCTGTCTTGTCTCGTTCATCTGATAGACTACTGATAGTCTGCACGTTGCTGCGCAGCCCAGTGATGTTGGAGTCGCCAAGGGTTATTTCGTTAGCTACTGTGGATGATGAAGGCTCAGACTGAGCACCGATACAGACGTTGTTATTACCTGAACTTCCATTAAAGTGTGCTCTGTAGCCGAGAGCGGTTACGTTATCTGCGTTAGCGCCGTTAGAATTGTAACCAGACTGCATTCCTATATATGTATTCTGATCTCCCGAGGTGACTGTACGCCCTGCTTGGCGTCCCATCGAGGTATTGTTTTGCCCTGAGGTCAACGAATACAAGGCAGAATAACCCATTCCTACATTATAAGCACCACTGCCGCCGCTATAACCCGCGTAGCTCCCTAAAAACGTACAGTAATCCCCACCATCCAAGTCGTACCCAGCGCGATAGCCTACAAGAGTACAATGATCTGACTGGTTATACATGGAGTATCCAGCCTCCTGACCAACGCTTACATTATAGCGATAGCCACATTTGGCCCGATACCCCACCGATGTGTTATAGGCTGAATTAGTATAGTAAGTTTCTGCATTTGCACCTAACATGGTGTTATAATCACCTGTCGCAAGGTTAACTCCAGCATAATATCCAACTACAGTGTTCATGTAATAACCAGATGCGTTATATCGGTTTAACGAGCTGGCACCTACTACTGTGTTATAGTCATTTATACCTGTAGCCGCAGCCATTGCAGAAGAGCCAACAATGGTGTTGGAGTTGTTTGGAGTTTGAGCAGCCCTATCCCCCACGATAGTATTACGGATACCAGTATAGTTATTTCCAGCATAAGCTCCCACGGCAATATTGTTAGTGAGCATGTCGGTTTTTGCGGTATCACTATTCAACGCACGGACACCGATAGCGATATTTTCAGCACCGGCAGTATATGTGCTAGGCTCTTGAAAGGCCAAATGTCCGATTGCTATATTACCGGGGATGCCAGCAATGCCGCCATTCGATGTGCTTGCGTCAAGCATCTCTCTTCGCCAAAGCATCGCAGTTCCAGATTGGTCAGGCAGTGTGATTGTACGGTCAGCGGTGGGGTCTTCATTCTGAATGGTTGTTTCATAGTCATCATCTGTTGCACCCTCCATAATAATCCGACTGACTAAAGTACCATCCACATTATCAATTACAAGCGAACCCCAAGCATCACCAGAGTATACTTCAAAACCACTGTCGTCGGTATTATAACGGATCATACCGTTCTCACCCGTGGCCGGGCGCTCGGCTGTGGTGCCACTAGACAACAGCACAGCACCATCATCACCAATTTCCAAGTCGGCATTGGTTCCGTTTATTTTAAACATTGTTGTGAGAGCGCCATCTTTCGCGGTCATAAACTCTATTTGGCCACTTTCACTGCCATTCGTCACGCCAGATGTGATGAATTTTATCCAACTGTAAGTTTGATTTTCACCCGCATCATTTGTGCCTTTGTGCGCCACATATGCTCTATCTATCGTGCTGGGTGAGGATGTTGTGTGCTTTAGTGTTACATAAGGTCCGTTAATACCGTCGTCTTGAGATTCAAAATTAAAGTTACTTGTAGTTCCATTGCTCTGAAACGTAATATCACTATCAGATTTTATAACAGCTTCACCGTAGTAAGAGTTGTTATAATATATTTCTAATTCGTCACTAGGGCCGAATAGTGCCTTGTTGACGCCATAGCCTATATTTTCGTTTATGGTTCCGTCTGAAATACTTAATAAATCCTCAGCAGACGCGCTTAAAAACACCACATTTGAGCCAGTTAAACTTAAAAGTGAACCTGTAGAACTTTTAGACAGGCCGCGTTGTATTTTTGAACCATTCGCAGTTGTGCTGTCATATTTTTTAATAAGAGGGTCTCCGGATGCAATCCAAGCGCCGACGAATATATTTGAGTCATCTTTAATGTACATACTGCGGAAATCATAAATATCCGCGTCAATAAGCTCTCTGTCATATACAAGATTAGAAATATCATATGATGATGTAGTTAGAACATGTACCTTGTTGTCGTCTGATACATAAAGCTCACTACCATTTGAGTTCCATTGTATTGCAAATACACCAGTGCCGATTTGAGAAAAGTTACCCTCGATCTCAACCGAAGCATCCTCGTCACCGGGTGACCCGATGCTAGTAGATGTGTGGTCATATGCAGTAGCTGCATTAAACTGCGCAATTTTAGTTGGAACACTAGAATTTTGGCCGTTGTAGTGAGATACGAAAAGTTTCGTTCCATCACCGTTCCAAGTTCCACCCGTTATGAAGTGAGCAGTGGAGCTAGTACCGCCTTGAGATATAGAGCTTCCCGCTGTCGTTATGTCCCAAGCCGTTGATAAATCATAAGCAACAAAGTTGACCATTGTGTTCTTGGCGAAATAAAAAACCTTTGTGCCGTCTGGCTTAAAGAAAATATTGCCACCATTATAAAGACCCTCGGCGAGGGTTTTATTGTCATAAGTCGCAGTCGTTAAATCATACGCCGTCGATAGGCTGTATTGATATGTGTCAGTCCTATCAACAACGTACATTTTTGTACCATCAGTGCTAATCGCAAGCCCCTGACCGCCATAAGTTGTTGTCTGAGAAATAGGATCAAAGGATGTACCCGTGTCATAGTCAATTGAGAAACGACCCTTACCTATTTCCCAATTATCGCCAACCTCAATAACATAGCGCAAATTGTTGCCTATTTTGGCACCAGCGGAAATAGGTGTCTGATACCCATCCTCTGCGGAACCGACAATAATTTCGCCAGTTCCGCTGGTTGAGGTTGTAAACTTAACGCGATTGTAAAGATTAGCCATTTTCTACCTGATTATGAAAGTTGCAGGACACCATTAGCTGCGCTGAAATCAACGGTGAAGCTGTCACCATCATTAAGCGTTAATGATGAAGCGTAATCGTAATACCCAATGATAGGATCGGCTGGGGACGTTACAGTATCATCATACAAGTATATATAACGGAAAGGTCCAATAGCCCCGCCAGACGCGGTAAGCGTCAAATCAGCCAGAACTAATTTGTATGTCCCAGATGCTTGGGAAGATGAAGACGTTGTTACGTTCCGAGAAGAGCAATTTGTATAACTGATTTCAGTTACATTTCCCAAAATACCATTGCCGTCGGCAGAAGGGTCAGAACTCTCTGAACCGGGTGCTGTGTTGGACAATGCGACAACGACCTGATCGCTCTCTAAATCCATATTGTGAACTGCGTTAACTACGAAATCGTTAACCTTATTGAAACTTGCCATAATCGGCCTCCGAAGTTTGTTTTAGCATATGCACTCGCAACTTATCACAAGTGCATAATTTAGTAAATCAGGAAGGCTGTATTGGCCAAACTGGATTTGCGGGGTCAGTTATCATTTGTTGGAGCCTCCTCCATCACTTCGTCAAAGTTTTCGACCTCAACAGCATTACCCAAATCAGAACTTATGTTTTCTATAGGTGTATTAGTTTCACCGTATGAAACAACTTCACCATCTTCATTGTATATAACAAATTTATAATTCATCTCTTAATATACCTTGCCTTTAGGGTTCCAGTTACCTGCCCTTCGTCCCAGTAAGTGTCTAGGTTCCCGCTTGTATCCCTAATTGACTGCGCAATATAAACTGAAAATTTAGCACTTGAATGATTTTGCGCATTCCCAGCGGGGAGTATTACGGTTCCAGTTGCCGAGATTAATGGCGCGAAAGTAACATTATGCTTTTGGGCAAAATATCTCTGCTCAGGGCCAAAAAAATAAAATGATGAAGGAAGAGAAGCATTGTAAGCTATCGCCGCCCTTGCACGCACCTCAAAGCCGTTGCCAGTTGTTGAGCTTAATCTACCCTGACCAACGCTATGCGCGTAAGCGTTAAATACAAGATTATATTCAAATTCAACAGCAACACCCGCAACCGTTGCAAATGTAAACTCTACAACTCTTGTATTTAAAGTTTGCGCATTAAATACAGTGTAATTCGAATTGGTAAAGTTTTGATACCCAATCTGAGAAATTGCGTTTGCAGCAATTTGATCTGTCCCAACACCTCCATCCTTAACGATAAGTTGGTTACTCGCGTTTGTGTCTAACGTAACATTGTCTATTTGAATTTGGCTTGCCGAAAGCGTACCGCGTATAGATGCTGCACCAAATTCAGCGTTCCCAGTATTACGTTGTATTTGCCAGCCAGATAAACCTGAACTATAATTATCTGACTGAATGTTATTAGCAATTTGTATTGCCCCAGATGGTGTACTAAAATCAATAGTTTGAACCGAAGTTACCCCGTCAATAGTTACTGTAAAGTTAGACGACCATTCAAGATCGGCTAGTTTGCTGATACTAACGGTTGGCTGCGTCAACGACCAATTAGAAGATAGACTGACAAAAGATGCAGATGATACATTATAGCTGGACGCTGATGGCAAATTTGGAGTGCCTGGCTGAAGGATTTGATAGTAGACAATGCCAGTAATGATTGTATCACCGTTGTCACCGTCTGTTCCTGGTGAGTCCTGTGGGTCAGCTAATGTTGTACCTGATGCAACTGAGGAAAATCCAGACAAATTGCCTGTAAAATCTTTAGACTTGGCCCAATAATATCTAGTTACACTTTGAGCCAATCCACCATGTGTAAAATTGGTTCCAGCAGAAGAGCCAAGTAGAGAGGCCGTGCCAGAATTGTTCGATGTGTTTACATAAATTTCAACTTCTTTGAAATCTCTGTCCGTTGGATTTGTCCATTGCAAAACATTAGAACGATAGGCAGGGTTAACCGATAGAGATGTAGGTACACCCGGCGCTGTGGTATCCGCTTGTGCAGTAAATGTAATTGATGCAAATGATCCTTTATACCCATTCTGAGTAACGGCGCGAACTCTAGCCGTATAGCCCGTGCCATCTATCAATAAGCCCGTGTCAAGAGAAGTATTTGGAGTTGTGGTTGATTGATAATCTGCATCAGTTGTTTTGCGCCACTGAACTTCATAATAGCTTGTAAATGCGCTAAAAGCCACATCCCAAGACAACCTTCCAAAAACAGTGTGCGTCCCATCAGAAGTCATTTCAGTTACTTGAGAAACAGACAAATTTGATATCTGCAATCCAGCAGTGAAATCTGGAAGATTAGTATTATTGTTAATAATATCGCTCTCTTCAGCGTTCCAGTCAAAGGCTGCCTCAGATGTCTCTTGCAGGGTCAAAGTTACCCGCAGATCGCCAGCCTGTTGATTGGACGCAAACTTCCAGCCGATGACTTCAAACTCTTTGCCATCGAAGCCATAGCGATCATTGTCAAAGGCAATGATGTCACCAACCTCAATGTTGAACGCCTCCAACCCAAAGTCAGCACTGATCGTCATCTGCTCTCTGCCGCGATAAAGAGTCATCTTCGCGATGCGCTGGGCTGTAGAGGCCGAGGTGGTGAATGGCAGTGGCAAGTCAAGCAGCATCTCATCGCCGCCGTCCTCGTCTTTGAACACGTCACTTTTGATCGGAGGATAATCAGCGGTGATAAAGTCACCATCAGCGTTGTTAAATGTACCGCCAACGCCGTTAAAGCTGTCCCTAGTGCTTGACCGAGTTTGCAGGTTGATCGGACCACGCAAGTCATCAAGGGTTAAAGTTTTAACTGGCGCAGTATATGCTCCGACCTTCAGCTTCCAGTAGCCGGAACCCCAGAACAAAGTGCCAGCGCAAGCAGTGGACATTTCGCCCAAAACCTTGCCTGTAGGGGAATTGGCCTTCACAATGCCATTGATCGTATAGCGTTTTTCGCTGAGGTACGCATCTCCCGTCCCAGAGCCAACACCTGTGGCTACAAAAACCTGACCCACTGTGTTTGCGCTGGCCCCAATAGCTGTAAAGTCAGTTGTACCAACTGTTTTGATCTCATACTGCTGACCGATAACAAAATTGCCAGCATCAACAATATTAGATAACCTAATATCTTCATCACTCTCGTTAGCCGCAGCGGAAAAGCTCACATCATCAATAGCATTGTCATTTAAACCATATGTGCTTGTGATAAAGTCACGAATGCAGAGAGCCGCACTGTTACTATATGCAGTCGTGGATGTTCGCGGGTCGTAAACCTTCTTGCCCTTCACTATTACAGTCACCAAAGGCAAACCGCTGGCAAAAATTTGACTGTCATATCTGTAGTGAACATAAAGGTATGAAATGCCATTTCCTACAAAGTCACTGGTGATGGCATTTAAACCTGCAAGCTCTGATCTAATAAGAAGCAGTGGTGGCGGAGTGGTTTGTGTGCCGTCAAACTTTTCTATTCGCAAATAGCTTTGGTAGTTAGCATTAGTGCCACTATCGTAAAATATCCCACCAGAGTCAGATAATGAGGCATTCACCTGCCGCGCCCAAGCTGTTTCAGTAACCCATCCATAAGAGTTCGTGCTAACAATCTCATCATTTAAATAAATGTCCCCAAGTTCCTCAACTTCATGGGCGGCAACAGTTATGATTTGTTCTAAATACTTATTTGCGTCACCATGGCTCTCAAGGAACGTAACAACACCACCTTTGCGGACTTGACCGTAAACAAAATCAGCAGGCGCAGTGGCATCTCTGGAATTGACCAAAGTACCCTGCGATCCAAAAGAGCTAAAGTCTGGCTTTGGGGATAGGGCGGATATTGCCCATGAAGTGACGGCGGTAACAGCAATGTATGTCGCCGCCGTAGCAAGGAAGGCCGCAGTACCGCCAGCCGCGATTGCTGATGGAAAGATAAAAGCCGCAATAGCCTCGACCCTTGGAGCGCGATCCCAGTTTTTATGACGCATCACATTGTATGGAAAATTCTTACTCATGATTTAACCCACGCTCCATCAATGTCATCTAGCGGAAGGTATATCACACCAACCTTGTCCAAGAAAGCACCCTTGCTGCCAGTGCAGATGCCCATAGCAACACCTGTGACCCACTTGCGAGCCTTCTTCGTCGTTACAAGCGCACCAAGAGGCGGCACATGCTCAATGCGATCCAGCTTGTCATCCACAGCTCGGTAAAAGTCGCTATAACCAAACTCCTTCACCATTTCGCTGCGCCTAAAAACCCTGCTACCTTCCATGTAGCGACCGAGCCAATCGTCAGCCCAACCATCGCCGTGCATAGCCCTAAAAGCATCGTTGGTGAACGTGAGGCAATCATGCTGCCCCCATAGGAAAGGCTCACCCTTCATGGCTTTAAGATAGCTATTAAGTCGCTCTCTCGGTCCCATCAGTCAGCGACCCCACACGATGTCACGATCTTGCAGGTCAGCAACGTAAGCAAAGAATGTATCGCTGCTATAACGAGACTGGTGGCTTCCCTGTGTGTAGCGCCAGTTTGACGCTTTCTCCAGGCGCACCAGCTTGCTCTCTACAGTCAAAGAGATCGTGCTACTGTCACCACTATCTTCAATGGTCATAACGTCCATCAGGCCGCTGAATACCTCTATCGGCGGAATATCAGTATGACTCAACTGCCATGTTCCTGAGCTATCACGAACAGTAGTGCCAGTTGTTCCGAAGTAAACCTTGCAGTCACGGTTCTGATACGGCTCTTGCAGTGCAAGTGAAACCAATGATGCGGGAACGCCAGAAAGCTGCAACGTGATCCGCTTGGCTGATAAGTCGTTGACTTCTTCCAAGCCGCCAATGCTGAGAAGGTTGCCTGTGCCGAGGTAAGTTTCACCGCCGATTGTGCGATCACCGTAACCAGTCCAAAAGCGAACTGGAGCGGTGTCAAAGTCCATCTCAACAGCGTAAAACGGAAGAACCTCTGGCTGGCTGAGAGCCGTCAGTAAGGATGCTGGAGTGCTGCGGGTCATATCGCCTCCATCGCGCTGAAGCTAATGCCGTATATTGAGGCGTTGTTAATGCTCCACGACTGCTCGTTAGTCGAGAGCCTAAAGCGCCCCTGTGCGCTTGAGAGGTTAGCTGAAGCACTGGAATGGTCAGACCTTATTGCAGGCCAAACTTCTAACGTGCCGCTTCCTGACTGATCCTGCAAAACCTTGTGCAAAGTCGCCGTTCCCGCGCTGCCGAGCTGTATATAGTCGCCAGCAAGTAATGTGCCTGTCATCGTGACGGAAACGCTGCTATCACCAGTTAAGCCAGTGATCGTTGCAGAGCTGGCCGTTCCGCGAGGTGAAGTATTCAGCGGGTCTCCAAGCAAAAAGGTTCCGAATTGACCGCGTAAAGATACAAGCCAAGCAACCCACTGCTCCGCGTCAGCCCTCTGCATCGGTGGAAGGCTTACATCAGCGAGCCAGGTTTGGCCTGAGTATGCGTGAGCTTGTCCGGCAAATGTAAACGGGCTTTGAGAATATGCCACCGCATTTTTCGTCCGTAGTTCAATCTCAGCAACGCCTGTATGCGTCGGCAACGAGAGTGGATATGAGATAGCCATTATGCGAAGCCTTTTCCGTATGATCCGCCCTGGCGCTTGGCATCAAGCACCGCAGCCTTTGATGCCTCAACCATCCGTGGTAAAAGCGCACTAACCTCAGAGCGAGTAACGCCACTCTGGAATGTGTTGTTCTGGATGACGGTGATGCCGCCGCCTTGGCCCTTGGTGTGGTCAACTACGGTTTCCCTTGGGTGCATCATGGCCATGAAGCCGCCCCTGCCATCAAGGCCACCAGCTCTTGCGCCGTTGCCTGTGTAGCCGCCTCCAGCGAAGGTGCGGGCCTGCGGGCGGACACTTCCGATGCTGCCCGTGCCACCCATACCACCAAACATAGCAGGGTCGCTAATGAAGCCTGAAATAAATCCCGTGATCTGCTTTACAACAAACACTCGATAAAGCTCTTTGATGATCTCACTCGCCATTGACCTGAAGGCGCTCTTGACTGAAGAAGTGCCATCAACGGCACTCATCATGGCATCTTCAAATGACTTGCCCACTGATTCTGCTATTTGGTCTAGCTTGGTCATAGCTGGTGAAAGCTCAGTCTTAACCTTTGATGCAATATTAGATATTGCCTTCGTGCCAGTATTGTTCAGTTTCGCCGCTGCCTCTTCTGCGTCCGCGAGTTGCTTGCGAAGCTCATCCATCATGGTAAATATGCGAGGATCGCTTCCACGACCACCTTGGAACATACTTTTCTGATACACAGTTGCCTTTACAACAAGCTGCCCCATCAGGGTATCTTCATCCTCAAGCATTTTCTTCCGGCGCTCTCTGTCATCAAGTATCGCCTTGAGAGCAGAGTGAATTCCACTAGCTTTTACAACCGTTTGCCCCATAATCGCGTCTTCTTCACGCATAAATCTAGTCAGCTCTTGTGCAACAGCAAGTCTGTCTTTTTCACTGGAAGTGACTTCTGACATCATTGAACCCATAACGCCCGCTGCTTCAGCGGCTTCAGTGATTGCCCTTGAAATCCTTACCCCTAACAATCCATCCATTTCTTCAGCTTCAGCTTTTATTTGAGCTAAACCCTCAACTAGCTTTTTAGGGTCTGTTTCCCTCATAACAGACTGAATCATATTGAATATTTTAGTTACGCCTTCCGCTGACCCACCCATAACTCTAAGGTTTTCTTGAGCAATCTCTAGCTGCGTGTTAAGTCTTAAAAGTTCTGCCGTATTGTTAGGGCTTGTGATCTTTATGCGAGCTTGACGACTTTCAATCTGTCGGATGTAACCGAAAGCAGTGTCAAGCTCTTCGTTTATAGGCTCAAAGCCAGTCGCTAACTTTTTAAGGACCTGAATCCTCTCAAGGTTTATAAGAGAATCAACAAGGTCCTGAACCTGTTCAGCAGATTCACCAAACTCTTTCTTTATCATACCAGCGATAGCAACAAGGGAGGACTGTTTTGATTCAAGTCCCTCCATCGTAGATAATAATCCATCAAAAGCCTCAGTGGCGTCCCTGGCCGAGACGCTGGATTTTTGAATAGCCACGCCAATCGCTGCAAAGATAGCAACCGCCGCACCGACAACCGCACCGATAGGGCCAAAGATTTGCAAGAGCTGCGGAGCCTGCTGCCCAAACGCTTGCATCTTGGATGTGCCGTTGGCAACCTGAACCGCAAAGTCACCCACCTGATAACCAGCCTGCTGCATACCGCCCATGGCAAATTTGCGCATATTGGTATTTCCAACAGTTACACTCTTATTAAAACTGCCCATTTTAGATTGAGCATTCTGCACTGATTGACCAACGCGCTGGGTGGACTTGGATACCTGATCCAAACCCTTGATCGCGCTATTGGTCTGGGCAGCGATAATAATGTTGATCTTTTCACTCATTTTTATCGCGCTCCTCAATCAGTGCAAAATATGCGACCCATTCATTATACTCCGAAAGACTAATTTCCTCAATCTCTGAGATCGTCTTGCCAAGTCTGAGAGCTAATCCGAGAAGATTGCACCTAAATGGGTCGCCCTTTAGTTTTTTAAGTGATCCTCTGGGCTATCAGTATCAAAGATAGAACCAAACACTTTTGCAATCACATTTACAGGCTCGCCAAGAAGAATAGCCTTGTCTTCCAATGTGAATGCTTTCTCGCCAGCCTCATCCTCAGACTTGACAATAATCATCTCGACCATTGCACTCATGCTGGGTTCAGCCAGAAAGTTGGGATATTTGCGCTGAACCTTCTCAATATCTCTTGCCGAGACTTGTGTGAAGTAAAGGCGAAGCGGATTATCCGCCTCGCCCCACTCTTCAACGTCAGAGAAACCACGCTGCTGATCCGCTCGCTTCGCCGCGATACGTTTTGCTAAGGTCATATTATGACACCGTCGTTTCAGTTAGTGCGCCAGAACCCTGGATGGTGAGTGAAGCCTCTACCAACCCATCAAACGATGAATTGATTGTACGACCAGTAACAATGGCAGAACCGCCATAGTATGTGTCGCCAGAGGTTGCACCTTCTGGATAGAAGTTAAGAGTAACTTCAGCCCCAACAGTCAAAGCGCCTTGGCCGCCTGTATCTGTTTCATCCCAGAAAACATCAACGGAACCCGTGAAGTTTTTGAGTGAAGGGGAATATGTGCGAGATGTGTCGCCCATAGCTGTCGTTTCTAGTGTGTCCGCAGATTCTTCAATGCTGAAGGTGCGGATTTCTGCGATTACGGTGTCAGAACCAGCCGCGCCGACTTTAACGGTTCCTTCACTTCCTGTATGTGTTGCCATTGTTGGAACTCCTACTTGGCTGTTTCTACGTCACCGATAGCAGTAACATATCTGATTGAGTATGTCAGCTTGGCTATACCAAGTATTTGGTCAGCCTCACCATCAAATTGAATTTCAGTTGATTGTAAAACGCTAAACTTAGCAAGACCATTAATCGTAAAATCTCCGGCTAATGATTCCTCAACTTGAACGGCTATCGCGTCCACATCATCATCGAACTTACTTGTTTCGCGGACGTAGATGTCTACGTCTAGCGTAAGTTCGCGAATAATGTCAGTGACGCCTGCATTCATGCGCTCACTGGTCTCAGAACCAGTATAAACGCTTATGGCAGGCAAATTAGTATCATTCAACGGATGCACTCGCGTAGTAAACACATTACGCTTAACTAAGCTGACATCCGACTTTATTTTCTCGGCAACGCGGTCCCTGATTTGCTTACGAACATGCGCCATCTATTGTTTTTCCAACTGCAATGTTGTTACGCCCGTTCCATCATGCAACCAAGCGACAACTCTATATTCAATGCTACTGACAATAATAACATCATCTTCAGCAATGTATGGAACATCTGTCGTCCTACAAGTAAAGCGCGGTTGCTCTTGATGCACCGATGCAATGCCGCCAGCATCAACTGGGACAGTTTCGTTGTCAAATATACCTATGATCGAGCTATCGCCCAGGCCAAGTTTGCGCCGATAAGAGACGCTAGACGCAAATTCATCTACGTCAAGTATAGCATTCAGATCATCGGCAAATGGAATAGCCATTATTCACTTTCATCTTCTTCTTGGGGTTCAAGTTCAACTTGATCTTCCTCTGAATATTCCTCCGCATACCCACGCGCAATAAGTTTTGTGGCGATAGCGTCATGCACCTCATGCACAGTCCCCTGACCCGCCGTGATGTCGCCCCAACGGGCCAACTTTAGCAAAGTTATCTTCATTTCTTAGACCGCGTTGATTTGGGAGCTGCCGCACGATCTTTTGGTGCCGCAGTCGGTTTAGGTTCTGGTGCGGGTGCAATACGACCGTATGAAGTCAATGAAGCTGCCTCATCCGCAGATAATTCTATAATTTCACCAGCATTTCTTGATGCGCCTGATGCAACGCAAGATTTAAGAATAATGTATTTCATTTTTGACCCCCCGTTAGAGGGGGCGGCCTTTGAGCCGCCCCAGGTAAGCATTATGCGCCGTCGTTATTAAGTGCGAAGCTCACTGCGTGACGTACTGCTACGTCACAAGTTTGCAATGCAACAATACGAACGGTGCCGGATGTTGATGCTGTGTATGGATCAACTGTGATGTCCAAGCCGCCATACATACCAATCAACAAGTCAGCAAAGTTACCAAAGTACAGATCACCAGCAGTAACCTGATTTGATACGATTGCATTATAACCGTTGAGCTGGTTGCCATCTGCAACAAACAAGCCGGAGCCAGTGTCTTTTGCAGTTGTTTTCAACGCACCCAGCATAGACGCTGGCAGGATATAGGCCAAGTTGCCCATCAAAGCATTATCTTCTGCAACCGCAGTTTCCATCGCAACAACTTCTGCCCAAGTTGGGTTAACTGCGGCGAAAGAAGTCGGAGCGTTAATGCCTGATGTGTTCTTGATACCTGTTGGCTGGCCAGAAGAACCTGAACCTTGAAGCGCACCATTGTCGATTGCCAATGCGATGCCTGTTGAAAGGTCATTACGCACAAGGTTCTCGATGTCTAGGCTGGACTGCATCATCATCAAACGAGTGATGTCTGTAAATGCGCCAACAGTCTTGGGTGACATTGTTACCTGACCAAATGTTGGTTCACTTTCAGTGGACGCGCCACCTTCAGTTGCAATCCATGCACCAGATGAAGCAGCAGTCTTTTTCGGGATTTTTACGTCACCGGAAAGACCTGTCAACATTGTTGCGCCAGCTTGCATCACGGATGATGCGTTGCGAAGTACATCAATGAAATCACCGCCACGGTATGCTTCTGCAACCAATGCGCTGTCATTCGATGTGTTCAGATCACGTTGGTTCCAAGAGCGCAAAACGTCGTGTGGCAAATATAGACCTTGTGGGTCAATGCCTGCACGCTGTGCCGCTTCGCGTGATGCTTCAAACTCAAACTCTGCATCGCGCTGGGCGTTGCGGTCAGTTGGGTTTGCCATCGCACGAACTGCCTTCATCAAAGAGAAGTCACGAACTTCGCTTTTTGTAAGGCCAATCTCTTGCGTATCAAGTGGCTGATTTCCGATTGCTTCCAAAAGTTCACCACGGAACTCTGCAAGTGTGCGGCCTTCTGCAACCGCTTTATCTGCCATGTCACGTTTGCTGTGTTTTGCTGCTAAACGGTACATTTCTGCTGTATCTTTAGCTGCGGCGCGAGCTGCGTCTGCGCGAACCGCCTCTACGTCAACTTTGACTTCTTCTGTCATAGTCTTTACCTCATTACGAGTTTCAGTTTTGGGTTTTGCGGGTGGCGCTTCTGCTGCGGAACGTCCGACACCGACTGTCCTGTCAGCGGGGATGGATACAACCGAAACTTCCATTGGTAGCCAATTATTGACGCGGTAGCTTGCCTCGCCGTCCTCGACCATTGAGTTGACATGATAGCCAACTGAAATGTTGCTTCTGATACCATCAACAACATCATCGAAGACCTCTTTGGCAAGCCCATTCCTTCCGAAACGAACTGTCGCGCGCAATCTACGCGCCGAGCCATCAAGGTCTACGTTTTCCACAACGCCAATCTGCTGACGTGGATCGTGATCCAGCAACAAAGGCATCGTACCTGATCGAGCAAAGCTAAGGTCAATGCTGCGATCATTGTGATCTAATATTTCTGTTCCAAAGCTACGCTCAACAGGTTCTTCGCTGGATACAGCTATCTGAACCGTCCGCATTTCTTCATTTACAACCTTATTGTCGAACATCATGCCGCGCGTCTTCATCTCGTTACGCTCAAAACGCTCTTCAGTCGTCTCTTCGTCATCTTTTGCGTATGTAATGACGATTGTGCTTTCGGTTTCCTCAATGTTTACAATGTGACGCTCTTTGTCTTTGTAACCACGTTCAGCCACTTTAGTTAGCGTGGAGAACCGATGCCCCGCCATCCGGCCAGAGGCTTCATAGCCATCCTCGCCTTCGCGGTACACTTCAATCAAAGCCGCTGGATCATCCGCATCACCATTCACAGTGAAATCACTGTCTGGCACGTTTATTGAGCCGTCACGCTCTATGCGATCTATGCGCCCATAAGCTGAACCGCCAGAGCTATCCCACTGGACGTAATCGCCAACACTCAAGCCATCTGGCTCTGCCCTAACTTCAGTTTCCATTTCTTCGCCCTCTGTAGTTTCGGGCAGTATATCAGATTTTGCCAAATCTTCCATAGAGCGTTCCTTTTCCATTTTAGCAGCTAACTTGCGCGACCAAGAAAAGCCGCTGTCGCCACCCCATAAAGCCCAAGCAATTCTACCGTTTGACGGATAACCATCTTCACCTGGGCGAAATCCATCAGCCTTCTTATCAACCTCATGTCGGCTGAAAAAAGAATACATGCGCTTGACCGTATCATCGGACAGGTTCTTACCGTTTGAAATGTCCCGCGCCCGTGCAATGCCAACCTCAGTCCCGCCGCGACCATACTCGCTACGCCAAGCCAAACCTTTCTTGGCCTCTGATACCATGCCACTATTAGGTTTGTTCGTCATTTGCCTCAACCTCCGCTGGGACAGGCTGTTTATCGCCAAATGGCTCGTAAGCCATTGATAAGTTGTAGGCAGCGGCCATTTCTTTGTCACGGCTGATCTGCGAGAATGTTTCCTCTGCATCTCGACCATAGTTGGCTGCAATGTCAGTATGGCTCAAGATGCCATTCTGCAAACCGATAACAGCAGCATTAATTTCCTTCAGCGGATCAACCCACTGGAACCCACGCGCTCGCCAGGAAATACCTGCGCTGAACTTTGCAATCTTGTTTGTACCAGAGATCGGAATAACGCCAAAGCCCATTACATGCTCAAGCCACTCACGAAATAACGGATCAATAAAGTGGTCGATCATAAACCGATGCAAAGTCCGATAGAAATCACGCTCTTCAAGGGCGCCCTGACGTATGGAGGAATATGAAGTACCCTCTAGATCATTGGCCAGTGAGGTATAGCTAACACCTAAGCCACCTGAAATTCCACGCAAAACGGCCTTCTCAAAGTCGGCAAAGGCTGAATTAGGGTGACTTGGATCAAAGGCAGTGAAGTCAACTCCGGCCGGAAGCTGATGAAAGGTTCCAGCTTCAGCATCATATATTGGAGTTACGTTGTCTTCGTAGTCGTCAGCGGTAAAACCATCGCCGGCTGGAGACGTAAAGAAACCCATCTTAGCAGCGCCAACTCTGGCCGCAACCAATTCAGCCTCGCGGTAACCATGCAACATCTTTAAAGAGGCTATAGCGGAAACTGACCAAGGAACACCGCGCGTCTGATCCGCACGATCTGGACGATAGATGTGCATCATACGATCCGCAGGGACACGGTTGCGCTTCTTGCCGTTTGCCAATGTAGTGTAGTCGTAATCACCAGGGTGAGCCGTTAAAACGTGATAAGCAACTGGTCGGCGGGTAGATTCGTTAATCTCGATACCCATGCGGATAGGATTGCCACCTTTAACACGCTCATTGTGGCTTTCATCAATCATGTCAGGCTCTATGAGCTGCAAAGCATACCCCTGACGCAAATAGTTCGCGCGAACCTTCATCAAGAATACTTCGCCGTCCCTAGCAACGCCAGTTATCACATGATTTAGCAGGTCAATCATAGACATCTGACCGTCAACTGTCGGGCCACCGTATCGGCAGAACTCGTTCCAGGCAGACTCAACAATATTGTTGCCACCAATGTCCATGCCGCCATCTGGGTTGCGAGCCTTCATCTGTAGCCGAATGCCACCCTCACCGACCACATTCGTGCGCAGCAACTGCAAGTAACGGCGCATATATTCGTTGTTTCTCTCCAAGTCACGCGACCTGTTGCGCAAGTCGCGCAATACTGGGTAGATTTCACTATCAGCACTTCGATTACTTGCGTTAAAATCAGCGAAAAGCCGCCCTTTGCTAGCGGCTGCATAGTTTCTGCGACTTTTCGGCTTTTTAGACCGATTGAAAATGTCCAAAATGCCCATTAGCTAAATCTAACCTTTACAGTTGTTCCGCTGGCTTTCCCTGCCTCTATTCTCAGCTTGCGACGATAAGCCAAGACCTCCTGACGATACCTGTCGCGGGCGACCATAAGCTCATCAAAAGTCATCTTTGTTAGAGAGCGACCAGCAATGCTATAATTAGAAACATCGCTGTCAGCTTTGCCTTCAAGTATAGTTTCAATCTTGTCCAGCATAATCTCCGAGTGCGTCCGAGGATCAGTGCCGTTTACGTCAAGGTCAACAATAGCGTTGAACTCACCTCGCTGCACAACAACGCGATTGCCGCTGGATGTCTCAGTGATCTCAAGCTGCCAGTGATAAAAGCCGGGATCGAAATCAACAGATGTAGCACTATCAACAGTGAACAGATAGTAATCTGCACTGCCGACCCCGACCAACTTGATCTCGCTATTTCCGCCACCAGTAACCCTGGCCACATATTCAGCAGTATGTGTCGCAGAAGGGTAGTCAGCGACAAGATCACTTCGCTTCCATTGGAGAAAGTCACCTACAACAACTTCGAGAGGTTCGCCCTCTGGTGCATTATCCGAGTCAAAAAGATTAGCCATTATCTGTACCCATGCACAAAGGAACTGCGTCTAGGCACTACTGGACCCCTAGACGGACGTTTAGTTTGTTCGGATAATACCCTATTTTGTGCCTGCTTGTAAACTGCTTCAATATTCAGGTTTAATACGGCCAATGCGGCGGTAGCGTAAACTCTGCAATCCAATGCTTCGTTCCTTTGCCTAATCTTAACCCACTCGCGTTTTGGGCGCCCCTTAAAGTATTTGGTGATCTTCTTCTCAGCAGTCAACATACGAAAATATTCCGCATTTCGATCTTCTGGAAAGTGGCAGTAACCATCACCCTCATCCGTCATCTTCAGGCGAGCATACACTAATTCCTTGGCAGTGTCAGTACCCACTGGGAAAAGGTTTATCTTTCCTATGTTATTCTTGGTTGGCCGGCCAATGATAGGCTTCCCCTCACCGCCGATGCCTTTTATTGCAAATACCCTCCTGCCAGACCTTTGCCGCGCATAATTGTAAACCTGCTGTGTATAATGACCGCCAGAGTCAATGCAGGAGGAACGGATCACCATTTCACCATGCAAGGGATGCGTAAACGTCTTTTGCAGCAAGCTATCCAACCTAATCCAAAGCTCAGATGTAGAAGGGTCTCCATAAAGCGTATCGTAAGAAATCGACCAGCTTTCCTCACCTCGGCCCCAACCAACGACCTCAACCTCCAAGCGATCATCCTGAACGTCAATGCCAGCAGTCATAATAAGAACATCTGCCGGAAGCTCATCACCCCAATCTTCTCGGCGCTCCATCAAGTCAATATCATCAACCCGGTCGCCTTGCTCTTCCCAGGTCTCACCTAGAAAAGTGTTAACCCACGTCTTGAGCCGCATTGGGTCTCGCTTCGACGCCAGAAAGTCTCTGACCGTATCCTCCATCGGCGTCCAAGGTGAATAAAGGCCCGAAAGGTGAAAGCCAGCAGTCTTACCATCACCTTTAGCCGTAGATCGCCATTCGCCATACCTGATCGCCGCAAAACGCTTCACATCGCTCCAACAGCTACCGCAATGCTCGCATATATATTCAGCAGATGCAGGCTTACCCTCTTCCCACTTCACATTGGCCCACTTTAAGACTTGATGCTCACCGCAGTCCTGACACGGAACAAAATATCTGCGCTTATCGCTTTCCTCATACGCCGCCTCAATTCGGCTGGCACCCTTGTCGGTTGGCGTGCTGACCATAATAATCTTGCGGTTCCAAAATGTTGCGGATCGTTTCTTAGCCAGCGAAACAGGATCACCCTCAGTGCCAGCAGATAAAGGATAGCGATCAACCTCATCGCACAAAATAATTCGACATGGCCGAGATGCAAGAGAGGAGGGCGAGTTTGCACCACACGCAGTAACATGACCGCCTGGGAAAACTTTATGCAAAGTTGTATTACCACTGTCGCGCGACCTTGGATTCCTAATCTTATCAGATAAAACAGGGGTATCCCTGATGGCTGGTGATAAACGGTCTTTTGACCAAGTTTGCGCCATCTCAAGAGTTGGCTGCACAACAAGCATCGGAGCTGGGTCTTGATGGATGTGATAACCGACAACATTGTTAATCAGCTCGGTCTTGCCGATCTGAGCGGCAGTCATAAGCACAACTGTCTCAATATTCGTGTCTGAAACGGAATCCATCATTCCACGTTGATACTCAGCTCTTGATGTCGTCCATCTTCCAGCTTCCGCAGAGCTTTCGCTTGATAGCTGTCGGTAATTGTCAGCCCATTGACTGACTTCCAACTTTGGAGGAGGCCTTAATGCGTTAGCGATAGCCGCAGATAAGCAAGAATCAAGTTTCTTCGCTTGCTGCTTCTTTATCGTATCCGACCAATTCATTCAGTGCCTCTACTATTTCGGCCTCAATCAAGCTCTGGACCTCTTTTACCGTTGCAGCAATGTGAGCTTCAGGTGCAACCTTTGTTGGTACAGCCAACAACTTTGTTCTAACCTTGGTCAACTGCAATTCAAACTGTTTAGCTACATTTTCGATATACACAAGATCACCACGCTCAACAGCGTTTTCCATTTCTTTAGAGTCAGCTTGCTCTTTGGCCAACCGCGCTCGCTCCTCTTGCAGATCGAGATCGCCAACCTTTGCTCGGCCAGCAGCGACTTCTCTGACATGCAGGATGTATTGCTTGCGAACCGCGTCGATCTCGTACTTGCCACGCTCCTTCTTCTCAATTATACCTTTATTTATAAGCTCTTGAACGCTCTTCGTAGTCATTTGAAGATGTGCTGCCAAATCTGACATGGTTGCCATTTTACTTAGTCCCTTTCTCATACACCCCCATATATACATTCCTATCACTAAAAAACAAACGTGCCTCACGCGTACCCGCAGGCTAGCAGGCCCGGAGGACCCGTTTAAGGCGTTTTGAGTGGGGGGAAGCCGGTTCTGGGCGCAAGTGCTTTTCATAACGCAAAACGCGCTTAAAACGGCTTAAAAACGGCCCCTTTTTAGGCCCGCTGGCGGGCGGTATATCCAGAGGGCCGATAGGGTAGCGCGATAGGTTTGGGCAATGTGCTGCGATATTTACGCGGCGCGCTTTTCGCCTGGCAAGCGGGCTGGCAAGCGGACAACAAAAAGCCCGCTCAATGGCGGGCGGGCGGGCGGGCGGGCTGGCAAGCGGACAACAAAAAGCCCGCTCAATGGCGGGCTTGATGCTAGGTTATGGCGGCGCGCTTAGATCAGCGCCATGATTGCAATCATGATTGCAATGCCGCATAGGTTGAAAGTTTTTTCCATTATACCAATTCCCCCATATTTGCCAGCATATTTGCGGCCGCCGGGCATGTCGCGGCCAATTTTGCGGCATTGCCGCGCTTTTTCGTGCTATGGTCCGCAA
>Ga0209199_1001004_pt1 | contig 35785 bp, 35 predicted proteins | sample COGITO_mtgs_1105_7_FD_184805 | JGI IMG/M metagenome (GOLD analysis project Ga0209199, IMG submission 184805) | Pelagic marine microbial communities from North Sea - COGITO_mtgs_110523 (SPAdes) (version 2) | ecosystem: Environmental > Aquatic > Marine > Epipelagic ...
TCTAGGATGTAGGCATAGGTTTTGTTGTAATGGTTCTTGAATATTTTGGCCAGCAGCATGGGCAGTAGGTTGTTTCTAATTGACTGCTAAGATACTATTTCTGTTGGAATTTTATTTAATGAGACACAGTCTTATCTCCCGCTACTTTAAAGAGGGTCCGCCACAGTATTTTTAGGTTCAAGGCCAGCGATTGGTTGTCCAAATAATGTTTTTCCAGCGCCACCTTTTCTTCTAGGGAAATACTGTCCCTTCCATTAATCTGTGCCCATCCGGTAATCCCAGGCATCTGTTTCTCTACCCCTGCCGCTAGCCTGAGCGCCATAAGGTCTTCCTGGTTGTGCAAAGCAGGCCTAGGCCCCACAAAAACCATCTCTCCCCGCACTATATTGATTAAATTGGGTAATTCATCTAGGGACAATTTACGGAGCAAGCCTCCCAAGCCTAATAAATACTGCTTTGGGTTGTCTAATAAATGGGTGGCCACATTGGGGGTGTTTTTTTTCATGGTCCTAAACTTGTACAAGCTAAAAAAGCTATAGTCTTTACCCACCCTTTTTTGCACAAAAAACACCGGCGCCCCATCTTCTAAATAAATGGCCAGCCCCACCACTACAAAGAGCGGAGACAACAAAACCAATAACAACAAGGCTAGTACTCTATTCATCTACAAAAGAATCAAAGGTTTTCTTAAAGCCGTCTAAGGTACGCAAAGGCAAAGACTTTATGCCCAAGGCCTTTAACAAAGGACTAGCGTCTACCACCGCATTTTCTGTAAGCTTCTCCAATCGCTCGCTGTTCAATGGCAGCGGCAATACATCTCCTAACTTAGCCAATAGAATTACCAGCCCCTTAGGCACTTTCCAAAAAGCCACTTTCTTCCCTATAGTCTCGCCCGCCAAGGCAACTAGTTCATTGGTGCTCAAAGCCGCTTCATCTCCCACCGCATACACCCCAGAAGCTACATTTTCATTAGTTATGAGTTCTTTAATTACAAAACAAAGATTCTCCACAGACACAAAAGACCGCTGGTTTTCAAAAACCGCCAAAGGCCAAACACCCAAACGTTTCACCGCCCCAAACAATACATTCAAATTCCCTTTATTCCCAGGACCATGAACCATCACGGGCCTTAAAATATACACCCGCTTTCCTGCCGGAACCTTTTGAGCCAATATATACTCCTCCGCCTGGTACTTAGATTGGCTGTAAGCCGATGCTTCTACATCATTCCCTTCCACAGCCTTAATGGTACTCATAAACACAAACACCCCAGCCTCAGAAGCCAAAAAAGCATTAAAAACTTTTTTAGTAAGCTCAGTATTCACGGTGAAATATTCTGAAGTAGCCAGCGTCTTTTTCAAATCATGCGCCTTCCCTGCTAGGTGCACCACCGCAGCTCCCTTTTCAAAAACCAAGGGCTCCTGCTTTCTTAGATTTACACCCACCACATACTCTCCCAGATAGTGGGATAAGTTTTGGCCTATAAAGCCTGTAATGCCGGTGATGTAAATCATGATTTTGAATGAATAAAAAGCAAAGATAAAACTTTCAACTACAGCCCGTAGTTATGTAAACTTTATCTCTTGAAACCCTTGATTTTATTGACTTTTTATGTTAAATAACATAAAAAATAACGTATATTTAAATGTAATATTTGAGTAAAATTAAGCTATAATAATTGATTGTAAATGTTATCTAATTAAATTAAATCAGGCTCTATCACCCTCAAAATTACACAAATTACACAGTGAAAAATGAACAAAGCGAACACTTTCGGACACACTATTTCAGAGGATCAGGGGTATTTAAATACTCAGATTTTTAATTATATAAAGCATGCTCCTTTAAGAAGACTTAAAAGAAGTGGCTCACTTGGACTATCTGAAAATTCGATTCGAAATTTAAAACGCTTTTATGTTTTGATTAAAGAATTTGAAGGGCAAATAAATAAGACTATCATGTTAAAAGAGATAGATCACATGTTAGTTCACACGCTTAAAGAGTGGCTTTTAACAGAAAAAGCCTATTCATTAAATAATGCTGGCCTTCAATTAAAGCTTTTAAAAATGATTTGTAAAGAGGCGGAAAGAATGAGTATTCCTGTAAACCCATATACTAGGCATATAGAATCTTTTACTCAAAAAAGTAAAGACAGGGTGTTACAAACCATTTCTTTTGAGGAGATTCAAAAAATAAAAGGAATTACAGAATTACCTAGCACGCTAGAAAATGCCAAAAAATGGATGCTAATTGGGCTTTATATAGGCCAGCGGGTTTCTGACTTATTAGATCTTAAGCCTAGCCAACTCAGATTTATAGAAAACGGCACATATATAGACATTAACCAACAAAAAACTGACAAGTATGTAACGGTTGGAGTGGTGGACAAAGAGGTTATTCAAATATTAAAACAACGTTTCCCGTACGCTATTTCTGCACAGTTATTCAATAGGCAAATTAAACAGATTTGCCAGATAGCTGGTATTAACAATATGGTAAGTGGTTATAAATTGTGCCCTAAAACAAGAAGGAAAAGATTAGGAGCACATCCAAAATATAGTCTTATATCTTCTCATGATTTAAGAAGGTCTTTTGCTACGAATTACTTTGGTAAAATTGAAACTCCTATTCTTATGCAAATTACTGGCCACTCAAAGGAAAGTACTTTTTTAAGTTATATAGGCACACAGGTAAATAAAGACACCTATGCAGATGCTTTTATGAAAGTAGCAGCTACGTTGTAGGATATGGTGGTCTTTCCATAAGTGGGATGCTCTCTCTGTCTATAAGCTTCTGAATGGTAAATTCATCCCTAATAGGCTTTGTTTTGGCGAGAATATAACCTGAAAGACTTTGAAGAAGTTTTACCCTTTCTGACATTGAAAGTTCTTGTTGGTGCACTATTAAATGATCCAAAACACTTTCATAAAGAATTTCAACTTTTTCTTTAATGTTTGGATCCAATAATTTTGAAGGCCCTCTTTTACTTCTTTTACCTGCTGCTTTAGCTGTTTCTGTATTAAATGGCATATTACAAAATTACAACAAGGTGTACCGTTTTGAAAAATGAATTACAGTAAAGTTTTTAACAAGTTTTCTTAATAAAATATGTTACCTTAATGTGAATTGTAAAACTACAAGAATAGTAGTTAGTATAAATAATCGTCCTATTATTTACCTATGTGAAATAAGACAGTAGCCCCAAAAATGTCTTGATTTTCAAAAGAATTAAAGTCAAAGTCTTTAAAAAATGATGGTAAAGAATTAGCGTCTAAAGTATTTTCGTAATTATTATTGTAACTTAATAATGAAATTTTTGAATTATTGTGTAAAAGTAATTGCACTTTATTTGCATAATTTGACACAATTTCACTTGGCATTTCTATAAAAGAATGTGAATTATTAAAATAATCAAATTTAAAATCTATGTCTACTATCTGATCAGGTAATAAAAAGAAAATCTCTAGAGAATTGTCGTCTTTGAACTTAATTTTTTCGCCTTTTTTAAAACTATCAAAAGACCTTACTTGATTCCCATAAAAACTTTGAATATAACTATTTGATATATAAAGATTAGGACAAATGTCAACTATAACTATTTTTCTAATATTGGAGAAGTTCTCAATAATACAATGAGGGAGTACGCCAAAACCACTCCCGATTTCCAAAAATGATTTTCCTTGTGAGTAATCTATATGTGAGCAGGTAATTTCTAACTCAGATAAAATTCTTAGGTAATTACTTGATATTTTTGTCTCATCTGTTTGTATAAAATCTTCGCAGCCAGCCTTGGTGGTATCTTTAGGAATTTTGAATTTTGAATTTTTATAAAATATTGAATTTAAAAATATTTGTTTTTTTAGCTGTTTATTTTGTTCAAATAAATCTTTTGTAAACCGTAACTGACCATTAAAAATTTTTTGAAAAGGAACAAATATTTTTAAGAGTTTAATGAAAAAAAACCTTACACCTCTATCCCAAAAACTTCTTATATCTAAATTTGGATTATCTGCAAAAGAAAGACCAATTAAAGATCTGTGAGATCTAAAGTCATTTAATCCAAACTTAATGATTCTTTTAGTTGCGTTCTTTGTTTTGTTTTCCCAGTAGGGACCGGGTCTGTATAAATCATTACTTTTACTTTGATGATCTAACATATTAATTAATAGTTCCTTATTATTTTTCAAAGCGCTAATATTTTAAGTTATTTTTTTGCATTTTCTATTAAGTGAAAATAGTGATTAATTACATGAGTTTTGGTAAAATTTTCTTTAATAATTTTTCTCCCATTTTCACCCATTTCTAATTCCAATTCTTTGTCATCTGCTAGTTTTAAAAAAGCTTCCTTAAAACTTGGCACTGAATGATTTATAACAAGCAAAGCCGTATGGGTTTCTTTTAAAAAATTAATTATGGGTGTTTGCTCTGAAGAAACTACTGCCAAGGGCTTTCCAGAAGCCATAATGCTATAAGCCTTAGAAGGAAATCCCTCGTTCTCCATACTTTTGTCCATTGCTATAAAATGAAAATCCGCAAACAAATTAATGACTGGCATATTCCAAAATTACAGCAAGATGTGCTGTTTTAAAAAATCAATTACATTAAAGTTTTTAACATGATTTCTTAATAAATTAGAAATTACATTTTATCCCAATTTAAACGGATTTAATAGCGTCTTATTTAACTTGACTATAAATTAAAATTGTATTTAATGGGTATATTTGTATTTGAAACTATAAAAATTATAAATGTATTCATTCAAGGAATTATTGAGAATAAAAAACATAGACGTTACTTCTTTTGTTAAGGAAAATGTTGCGTTGATGTCTGATCAATCAAGCCAATTTCTAACTAAATCTATACGTGGATATGGTTTAAAAAAATCCTTGAATCTTTCTATTTGGGAAGCTCCTATTGATCAAATTGAAAATCAAATATTAAACCCGAGATCTGAATTTTACAATAAAATTTTTGATACAATTATAATTTTTGAATCATCTCATTCTCTTCAAAAAAAATATAATCTGTCCTCGAATAAAGAGAAATTTTCCGAAGAAGAATTTAGCAGGCTAAAAAACTTAATTGACCATTTACTTATATCTACTCATTCTAGAATAATATTATTTAATTATTACGAGTTAAACGATCAACTATATGGAAATTACTCATCCAAAAATATAACCTCATTTATCTTTCATTTAAGAAAATTAAATTTTTTAATTAGCGAGTATTTTTCTAGCACAAATCTTCTTTCCATTTTAGATATCTCTTCCATACAGAACAGAATTGGTTCTAAAAATATGTTTGACTCATCCCTTTATGTTAATTATGGGATGGTTGTAAACATAGATTCACTCCCATACATCTCAAAAAATATTGTAGATATCATATTATCTTACAATTCTATTTTTAAAAAATGTTTAATATTAGATCTAGACAATACATTGTGGGGAGGAATTATTGGAGATGATGGAATTGAGAATATTCAATTAGGCAATCTCGGAATTGGAAAAGCTTTTGTAGATCTTCAGCACTGGGTAAAAAAACTGAAAGAACGAGGTATAATAATATGTGTGTGTTCTAAAAATACCAAACATATTGCTAAAAATGTTTTTATAAATCATCCAGACATGGTTCTATCATTAGATGACATCTCTGTTTTTGTGGCTAATTGGGGCTCAAAAGTAGATAATATTAAAAATATTCAAAAGGCATTAAATATAGGGTTTGAATCAATTGTTTTTCTTGATGATAACCCCTATGAAAGAAATTTAGTGAAAGATAATATCCCAAATATAACTGTCCCTGAATTACCAAAAGACCCATCAAATTATTTGAACTTTTTATACGAAGAAAATCTATTCGAAACTGTTTCTGTTTCTGGCCTAGATAAGGATAGAACTAAACTATATCAAACAGAATATAAAAGAGTAAAATCTAAAAGTAACTTTACCGATTTATCAGACTATATGTCAAGTCTTGAGATGATTTCTAAAGTAGAATTGCTAAATACTTTTAATATTCCGCGAGTGTCCCAATTATCACAGAGATCTAATCAATTTAACCTAAGAACTATCAGGTATTCAGAAGAAGAACTATCTGATATAATGAAATCAAATAATAAGTATGGGTTAGTATTTGATTTAAAGGATAGATTTGGAGATCATGGGATTATTAGTTTTGTGATTTTAACCTTAACTTCGTCTGATAAAATTTTTATTGAGAATTGGGCCATGAGTTGTAGAGTACTAGAAAGGGGAATGGAAAATTTCATCATCAATTATCTACAAGAATTTTGTGTAAGCAAGAATATTGAGATTATAATTGCTGAATATATAGAAACAGCAAAAAACTCAATAGTTAGAGATTTATATTTAAAATTAGGGTTTGATATATTTGAAAATAAATATTCATTAAACACTCATGAAAAAAAGACTTTAGACAATAAAATAAAAATATATGATGGAAAGAAATGAAATTCTAAAAAAGGTTAATGAAGTCTTCATTGATGTCCTAGAGGAAGAAATAATAATAAAAGAGGAGTACTCTTCATATGATGTTGATGGATGGGATTCATTGACACACATAATGTTAATTGTTGAAACTGAAAAAAAATTTAATATTAAATTTCTTTCCAGTGAAATTATTTCATGGGAAAATGTCGGAAAAATGATTGATTGTATTGAAGAAAAAATAAAATAAATGAATATTAAAAAGGGCTCTAAGTTTGTTCATGAATTTAAAATCACAAAAACAAAAATTGATTTGTTCCTTGAATTGTCTGAAGATAGAAATCCTCTTCATGTTGATGTTGATTTCTCAATTTCAAAAGGATTTAAGGCTAAAGTAGCTCATGGTAATATTCAAAATTGTTTTTTGTCTTATTTTGTTGGGGAGATTTTTCCAATAAAAGATGTTATGATTGTAGCCCAAAGCATAAAATTTAAAAATCCTGTTTATGAAAATGATCGTTTATTTTTTGAATCAATAGTTGTAAACTTTGTGGAATCAATATCAGTTTATGAATTAAAATTTAATTTTAAAAATTTAACTAATATTGTTTCATCAGGTAATTTAATGCTAAAAGTTATTTAATGAAAATTTTAATTACAGGGGGGGCTTCTGGATTAGGAAAAAGTATTTTGGAAAAAATGCATCCATCAAATGAAATCCATTTCACATATAATAAGTCTGTTGAATCCTCTAAAGAAATTGAAAAATCCTTTAAGAACACACATTCATATAAATGTGATTTTACAAATGAAAATGAATTAGAAAAGTTTTTAAACAAAGTAAAAAATATTGATTTTGATGTTCTGATTAACAATTATTACTCTGGAAAATTCTTAGATAAACATTTTTCAAAAACCAATTCTTCAGAATTTTTAAATGTTTATAATAATAACATAATCCCTGTGATTAAAATTTCCCAGGTTTTATTAGAAAACTTTAAAAAGAGAAGAAAAGGTTTAATTATATCTATTTCTAGTCAATCAATATCTAACCCCCCTGTTGGATCTAGTTTATATTCTATTATTAAATCCGTGATTGAACAATTATCGAAAATATGGAATTCAGAGTATAAAAAATATGGAGTTACCTCTGAAATCATTTCGCCATCTTTTATGAGAACCAATTTGACGTCAAACTTAGATGAAAGAATAATTGAAATGTTTTATGAAAATGATTCAAATCATGATGAAATTAATACTATTTCAAATGACATTATCAAAATCTTAAATAACTTTTAACTTTGATTTTTAATAATGGACCACTTATGCTCTAAAGAATTGATGATTATTAATGAAAAAGTGAAACTAATTGCTGACAATCTTGGTCACAACAATGTCTTAATTCATTCAGAAATAAAAAATTTGTTTTTGTTTAAATTTAAATCTAAAAATGATATTTTAGATAAACATTTTCAGAATATTAACAATATTTTTTTTGGATTTAATATTTGGATGCCCACTTTTAATTATGATTTCACAAAAACAGGTGTTTATAATATAAATGAAGACAAATCGCAAGTGGGCGTTTTGAATAACTATTTTAGAGATTTTTGTGATTGGAGAAGTTCAACTCCGGTTTTTAATTTTTGCGGAAATGGTAATTATCCAATTAAAAAAATTCATTCTGACTGCACAATAAATCCGTTTTCATATGGCTCTGAGTTTCATTACTTGTATCAAAGTAACTCTCTTCACTGCCATTATGGTTCCAGCTTTATTAATTCAACCTTGATTCATTATGTTGAAAAAATTTCAAATAAGCTTTTATACAGATATGATAAAAAATTTCACGGCTTAATAATAGATGGAGAAGTAAAAATTTGCGTTACCCTAGATTATCATGTCTCCCCTTTAAACCCAAGAGTAGAATATAATTGGGGTAAAATACACCAGGATTTATTAAATGATAATTTAATTCATGAATTTAAAATTTTAGGAAATCTCAATTATATAAGTCTTTTTTCAATAAAAAAGATTTCTGATTACTGGATTAGTAAACTTAGTGATGATCCTTTTTATTTCTTAAATGAAGAATCTAAAAAATGGGTAATTCAAAAAATTGATAAATTAGGCAGAGGTTTTGAATTAAATGATTTTGAAAAATAAAAAAATATGATTTATAATGATTATTTGAATAAAAGAAAAAAAATCGAGATTAACTGGGGAAAAATGGATCAATGGCCACTTTATGTTGGAATTCATAATTTAGCTAGGTCAATCCATAACCAAGATTTAATAAGAAATACTGTTGATGTACCAGGTCATGTAGTAGAATTCGGATCTTGGAAAGGATCTAATCTTATTTTAATGGCTAAAACATTGTCAATTTTCACCCCTATGTCTCAAAAAAAAGTAATCTCTTTTGACTTATTCTCTAATGGACTGGACTTTTTTGATGAAAAAGACAAACATGCTATTAATAATAAGGGGAAATATGATGGTGATTACCAACATTTAATCGATATAATCAATTTGTTTCAATTAAACGATAAAGTAGAGTTAATTAAGGGAAACATCTTAGAGACTTTACCTTCATTTATTGACAACAATAACCCCTTCTTTTCTTTAATTTATGTGGATACCGACCTATATAAAACAACAAGTTTAATTTTAAACTCTCTTCATGATAGATTATCAATAGGCGGCATGTTTGTTTTTGATGAGTGGAATTTTAATGAATACCCTGGAGAATCTGAAGGAGTGAAAGAATTTTTAGAACAAAAAGGGAGTTATTATAAAATGATCAGTGTTAAAAACTCACAACAACCTTCATTAATATTAAAAAAAATAAAGAATTGAATTTAATTAAATTTTGCGAAGATTTATATAAAATACCAAGAAGTTTAACCGGGAGAGGGGTTGTTAAAACCTTAGAGTATATTCAAGATATTATCCCAATTAAAATAAAACAAGTTAAATCAGGAACTAAAGTTTTTGATTGGACGGTTCCGCCAGAATGGAATATAAATGATGCATACATTATTGACTTGAACTCTGGGTTAAAAGTAGTTGACTTTAAATCTCATAATCTACATTTAATGAGTTATTCTGAACCCATTGATGAAGAAATGAATTATACTAAGTTGATTAATAACCTTTATTATTTAAAAGATCAACCTGACGCAATTCCTTATATCACATCATATTATTCTCGAAATTGGGGATTTTGTTTGAGTTTCAATGAATTTCAAAAATTAGATAGAAACTCAAGTTTTAAAGTTTTTATAGATTCCGAATTCAATGAAAATGGAAATTTAACTTATGGCGAGTTATTAATTAAAGGAGACGTAGAAGAAGAAATTTTTTTTTCATCTTACGTGTGTCACCCTCAAATGGCAAATAACGAACTTTCAGGTCCGTGTGTATTAACAGGGATTGCTGAATTTCTATTAAAAAAATCCAATTATTATAGCTACAGATTTGTGCTAATTCCTGAAACTATAGGCTCTATAGTTTATTTAAATGAAAATATTAATTTACTTAAAAAAAATGTAAAAGGAGGTTTTAATATTTCATGTGTAGGAGATGAAAGAGGGTGGGGGTTAATACCTTCTAGATACGGAAACAACATTTCTGATAAAATTGGAGAGTATATTTTGAATAAAAAATATCCGAATTATAAGAAATATTCATGGCTGGATAGGGGTAGTGATGAGAGACAATATTGTGCTCCGGGAGTAGATCTGCCAATTTCATCAATTACAAGAACAAAATATGGTGAATACCCAGAATATCACACATCTCTTGATAATTTTGATGTAGTTACTGATAAGGGTTTAAATGAGAGTTTATCAATTTATTTAAATTGTATAGATCTTTTTGAAAAAAACAGATTTTATCCAAAATTGAACATTAAATGTGAACCACAATTAGGTAAAAGAGGGCTTTATCCAAATATTTCTAATAAAGAGAGTATAGAAAGTGTAAATGATCTTATGAATTTTATTTCATACTGCGATGGTACAAATTCTATTTTAGAAATCTCTGAAATATGTAAAATTGATTTTAATAACAGTTATAAATATTATATTCTATTGAAAAAAAATGGATTAATAGAATGATTTAAATCTATCTATTTTAGCAGGTTTCTATCCAGAAAAATTAAATATTTACAACTCCGACTACTATGATAGTATGCATTTAACACCTAGAGGCTTAAAAAAGTTAATTCATCATTAGAGGATAAAACCACAATAAATTAACTAATTCAACTTTATTAATTAAAAGTCAACAGATATCTTTAATTAGTTGAGTATACTGATTAATAACTTGATCTGTAGTATACTTCTCATTAATAATTTTTCTCCCATTTTTACCCATTTCAATTCTCAATTCTTTGTCATTTGCTAGTTTTAAAACAGCTTCCTTAAAACTTGACACTGAATGATCTATAACAAGCAAAGCCGTATGGGTTCCTTTTAAGAAGTTAATTATGGGTGTTTGCTCTGAAGAAACTACTACTAAAGGTCTTCCTGAAGCCATTATACTATATACTTTAGAAGGAAAACCTTCATTCTCCATGCTTTTATCCATTGCAATAAAATGAAAGTCTGCGAACAAATTAATTGCAGGCATATACTTTCGATCTTGGTACGGTAAGAGTTTGATATTAGAGAGTTGATGCTTTTCTATTTGAGACTTTAAGTATTCCTTCTTTACACCTTCTCCAATAATCCAAATAGTGATGGACTCATCTCTAATCTCCTTGGCTAAATTCAAAACCAAGTCCCATTCTTGGGCAAAACCAATATTACCTGCATAAAGCATATTAATAAACCTCGGTTTACTTAAAAATTCAGCAGGCAATTTAGTTGAGGATTCTCTGACATACAGATCTGTATCCACAAAATTTGGAATGATATGTAAGCTCTTTTCCTGCTTGATTCTAGGCTTAATTATATTATAAAATTGCTTGTCAATAGTTGTAACGGCATTAGAACTGTTGTACACAAAACGCTCTAGCCTTTTTAAAAAATTAATTAAGAAAGTGTTTTTTAAATGGCCTAGATTAATGAGCAAATCTGGATAGATTTCTTGAACATTATAAATTGTTTTTGCCCCTTTTAGTTTTGCTAATAAAATGGCTAATAGTCCACTTGTGAGTGGTGGAGACGGCGTAAGAATAACATCTGGCCTTTTTAGAAAAAGACCCACAAAGAAGGACATTTTATGCCAATAAATAAACGAAAATATCCTAAGTAAAGTGCTTTTGTGCTTTTTTAGAGGTATATGGTATACTTTAATTCCATTAAAATCACTTTGATAAAACAGTCCTAAAAAACACTTTTGCAGCGGTTGTTTATTTAAAGCTCCTTCGATTAAATTAAAATGTGGGGTAGTAGTTAAAACACAAACCTCGTATCCTCTTTTTTGAAATCCTAATGCAAGATCATTATATAAATAAGCCGTAGAAACTCCGTCAGGACTAAATACTAGGGAATAAATTAAGATGCGCTTTTTTTTTACTGCTTCTGCCAAACCACCCTATTTATATATGAAGTATAGGATAAAATAATTCTAACCACCTTAGAAGAGACATTTGGCTTGCTATAGTCAGAGGCCATATTGAAATTTCTTTCGCCTCCCACTAATTGTGATTGCACCTCAGAAACGCCTCTTAAAATATTTTCTGAATCTAAGCCTACCATCATAACAGAAGCTTCTTCCATTGCTTCGGGTCTTTCATGGGCTTCTCTAATATTCAGGGCTCTAAAATTTAAAATTGAAGACTCTTCAGAAATAGTGCCACTATCAGATAATACTACAAACGCATTTTGTTGTAATGCATTATAGTCTATAAAACCTAAGGGCTCTAAAAATTGAATGAGTGGATCCGTATTAAGACTTAATTCGTTTAATTTATTTCTAGTTCTAGGGTGGGTACTCACTATAATTGGAAACTTATAATGAGAGGCTAAATGGTTTAAACTATTAATAAGGTTTTTGAAATTCTTTTCACTTGAAATATTTTCTTCTCTATGAGCGGAGACTAAAAAATAGGTTCCCTTATTTAATGATAGGTCTTCAATAACAGAACAAGAATTTATCTTATTTGAATAAAACGAAAGCACCTCAAACATTGGAGAGCCTGTTTTAATGATTCTATCTGCTGGCAAACCCTCTTTGAGTAAATATTCTCTTGCAATATCACTGTATGTTAGGTTTACATCTGCTATATGGTCTACTATTTTTCTATTAGTCTCTTCTGGCACTCTCTGGTCAAAACACCTGTTCCCAGCTTCCATATGAAAAATAGGAATCTTTCTTTTTTTGGCAGGAATAGCACATAAACAGCTATTAGTGTCTCCTAGTACTAAAAAAGCATCTGGGTTAAGCTTATCTAGTAAAGGATCAATTTTAATTAAAATATTACCTATTGTTTCGGTAGCTGTTTCTCCTGCTGCTTCTAAAAAATAATCAGGAGTCCTAATTCCTAGTTCTTTAAAGAATATTTCGTTTAAATTGTAATCATAGTTTTGACCTGTATGAATCAAAACATGGTCAATAGCTTTAGAATTATCTAATGCCGCTATTACCCTAGATAATCTAATGATTTCTGGTCTAGTGCCTACAACGGTTACTACTTTTAAAGGGACTGTACTTTTCATTTGGTGAAATTACACATTTTCAAAATAAGTGTCTGCATCTTCTGAATTATAGGGTTCATTAATCCAAAAAGCAGTAATTAAAGGAGTAGCTCCAATATTGGTAATGTTGTGCGTATACCAAATAGGCATATCTACAAAACTAGGTTTATCTCCATTTAAATAATATTCATGAACTTGATCAGCTCCTGTTTTACGTAAACAAATTTTAGCCTCACCCCCTATTACCATAAAACGCTCGATTTTTCTGGTATGAAAATGGTTGCCTCTTGTGAATCCAGGAAGAGTAGTAGAATATGAAAATTGACCACCTATTTCTGTTCTAATCAACTCAGAAAAAGATCCCCTTTCATCAATATTATTTAAAAGAAATGAAGGTCTATTTTCTTTAAAGCTTTTATATGAGCGAAATGTATTAAACATCTCTAATTCAAAAGTACTTTTTAAGGAAGGAATGGTGTTCTTATCTATATAAGAATCTTTAAACGAGTTTAGTAGATTTAATACTTCTGTTACTTTTATTTCAAGGTCAGGCCTAATTTCAAATAATGAGCCTTTTGGGTCTATAATTACTTCAAAAATTTGATCTACTAGATTTCCAACATACAACAAAAGTACATTAGCATCTTGAGTAACTTCTGGCGCTTCATCATTTAGAATTTTTGAGCAAAAAGTAGCTACAAATGAATTGTAATTGGGTTTGCAAAAAGGACCAAAAACATTTGGAATAATAAGTCCTGTGAATTTTCCCCCAAGAGAATTAATAGTATCCTCTAATAATACCCTAGATTCTTTTTTAGCTTTACCGTATATACTATCACCATTTTCCTGAGAGGAAGATGCAAACAACAAGTGGCCTTTAAAATTGGCGCTTATTAAGGCTTTTTTTAAGAAAGTGTTTAGCTTAATGTTAGCGTCATATACTTCCTCATCTGTTTCTGCCCTATTAACTCCTGCTAAATGGACAACCACATCACAGGAAGAGACAAAATTCTTTAATGAGTCTTCCTTTTCAAAAAAATATTTTTGAAAAGGGACTATAGTATAATCACTATACTTGAACTTTATGGTTTGCGTAAGATGATACCCAATAAATCCATTTTGACCTGTAATTCCAATTCTCAAATCTTATAGCTTTATGGATGGATCGTTTTTAATCTCTGGAAGTTGCAGTAATAATTCTTTCATTTGAGTAACATCTAATCTATCAGTATTATCAGAATTATATTCCCCACTTAAAACTGCTTTCTTTTTGCCTTCTGAAAAGTAAGGTGCATAGTTTAAATCTCTATTATCTGCAGTAATAGAATAATAGCCTCCTAAATCTGAAGCCTTCACCATTTCTTCTGCAGTGACCAAGGTTTCATATTTCTTTTCTCCATGTCTAATACCAATTTCTTGAATAGATACTTTAGAATTATATAATTCAATAAGCGCTTGCGCTAAAACAGAAACAGTAGCTGCAGGTGATTTTTGAACAAACAAGTCTCCTTGTTTTCCATTTTTAAAAGCGTATATAACTAATTCCACAGCATGGTCTAAAGTCATCATAAAACGTGTCATTTCTGGGTCGGTAATAGTTAGCGGTTTACCTGCTTTTAATTGCTCAATAAAAAGTGGAATTACGGAACCCCTAGAAGCCATAACGTTTCCATATCTAGTTCCGCAAAAAATAGTTTTAGAATCATCTAAATTACGAGATTTAGCCACCATTACTTTTTCCATAAGTGCCTTAGTCATTCCCATAGCATTAATTGGATACGCAGCTTTATCTGTACTCAGAATAACTACCTTTTTAACTTCAAAAGTTTCTGCTGCAGCTAGCACATTCTCAGTTCCTAAAACGTTAGTTTTAATAGCCTCTAATGGAAAAAATTCACAAGAGGGAACTTGCTTTAAGGCAGCTGCATGAAATATAAAGTCTACACCTTTAACTGCATTAGACACTGACGCGGCATCTCTGACATCTCCGATATAAAACTTAACTCTTGGATCTTTTAAAGACTTGCGAAGATCATCCTGCTTTTTCTCATCTCTTGAAAATATTCTTATTTCAGAAAACTCATTATTAGCAACTGCTTTTTTTAAAAACGCAGTTCCAAAAGAACCTGTACCTCCTGTTATTAATAGTTTTTTATTCTGAAGCATTTTTATAATTTAAATAAGATTTTTCTATAAAATCAATAGTTTTTGTTGAAGTTTCTTCCCAGTTGTACTTCTTAAGTTCCTGAATATTTAACTTATTAAGCTTTTTAAACTTTTTTAACGAATTCAATAAATTTTCTAGTGTTTCAAATATACTATTTACAGATTTAGCATTAAAATAAAAGCCTCCATCTTTTAAAAATTCAGGCATTGGTTGTTTGTTACTACAAGCAATTGGTTTTCCAGACGCCATTGATTCTAATAAAATGTTTGGCATATTTTCACAAGTAGAGGCGAAAATTATACCATCGTGATTAGAATATTTATCTGCAATCTGATCATGAGGTATCTTTAAAATATGATTAATAAATTGATTATCAGGATCTAATTGATTAATTACTTTAGTTAACCTATCTCCTGAGGGCTTATATATAACATTCCCAATTAATGTCAAAGCAACAGGATAACCTTTTTGTCTAAGTTTTGATATAGCTTCAACAACATTCCATTGATTTTTATACACATGAACAGTTGAAACATATAGAAAACGAAAAGGATTATTCATCGAATAGTCCTTAATTGATTTTAAGTGAGATTTTTGGTTTAAAAATTTAGGTGAAATTCCGTGATGAATAATTGAGGTATTCTTGTTTTCAATTTTTAATGACCTTGAAATATAATCCTTGGCATATTGGGATAAAAAAATAATTCCTTCTGCATTTTTAAAGCATTTTTTTTGTCTTTTGAAATTAAAATAAAATTTACTTTTCTCTTTAATGCTTTTAATTTCTCTCCAAAACTCACGCTCATAAAGCATCATGTTTTGAGACATTGCTATGTACGGTCTAAAATCTCCAATATAATCCCCTGTAACAGATAAAAATATATCACATTCAGATTTTAAAATTTTGTCAAATAAAAATATTTGAAAAAATATTCTATATTTTCTAGATTTATTAAGAAATGAAAAACTTTGTTTTGAAAAATTAGAGGAATTTGGAAGTTGATCTAAAACCTTTTTTGAGGCATAGATTATTATTTTATGAGTTGATTTTTGTTTTTGATAATTTTCTACAAGTTCTTTCAAATGAGTAAGCCCTCCACCGTCTACAATACTTGTTGCATCAATACCTATAGAAATAACTTTTTTCATTAATTTAGAAATAACTTAACTCTAGTCAAAATAAGAATTACCATCGACTTTAGTTTTATTTCTAATAATCCATGGTTCATACTAAAATAGATTTTCTTGAATTCAATTTCATTATAATTTTTAGAATGAAATTTATGGCTAAAATCAATGAAGAAAAGTCTAGATTGGTATTGATTTTTCTCTCTTTGACTCAAAAAATGAATAAATTGTTCAGTAGCGCTTTTAGTTGAAGGCATCATATTTTGCAATGAGAGATTATTTTCGTGAATTAAATTTTCACCTAAAATCTTTTTTAGATGTTTAAATCTATTTGTAATTGTAGCGATTTTTAACCATGTATGATAATCAACACTTCTATTTATTCCCTTTGTTTCATCAATACCACCAACTTTAATCAAAAGACTTTTCTTTGTAATAACACTTGAATTAACTATTGGATTGCCACTTAAAAGTAAGGTTTTAAGAGTATTATTTTCAATATTGTACAATACAGGAAGTCTTATTATGCTCTTTTTAAAATTAGATAGGAATTTAATTTTAACATCATGAAAAATAAAATCGTAATTTTTTAAATAACAAATGCACTCTTTTAGTTTTGTTGAACTCCACAAATCATCAGAGTCTATAAAAGCAATATAGTCTGATTTAGCTTTATTTAAACCAATATTTCTTGAATAACCAATTGACCCTTTGTTATTTACATAAAATACGTTAATCCTTTTTTCTGATTTATACTTTTTTAAAACATCCGTAGTTTCGTCAGTTGAATTATTATCAATTATTAATAATTCCCAATTTTCGTATGTTTGATTTAATATTGAATCAATTGATTTACCTATAAATTTCCCATGATTATAAGAGGGCATTACAATTGAAATAAGTGGATTTATTTTTTGTTGCATTTTCGCTTGTAAATTAATTTCACCAATTGTAATTTATTTTTTCTAATTCAATATTAATAGCCTCATCTGGATCATGTTCTAAATCTGCAATATTTAAAAGTAAATTCATTTTTTTATCTAAACCTTTAAAAGACACAAAAACATTTGGAGGGATAGTTAAACGCTTATAATTTGATTCTCCTATAATGAATTCACTAAATATTGGCTTTATTTTATTATCCCGGTTATCATATAAAACAAATTTAATTTCACCTACTGGAACAATTAAATTCATTGTCATTTTAGTATGCTTCTTCCAGCCCTTAATTTGATCATAATTTACTAATGAAAAATAAGCTTCTCCAAACCCTTTATAAGTAGATTCTGATTTTTTCAAAGCATGCAAAATATCTCCTTTAGAATTATTAATTCTTTTTAAATTTTTCAAAAATACACCTTCCATTATAAGAGTAATTTATTTTCAAAGTAATTGATCTGCTCAAGTGTAAAACTATACATGTTATCTTTTGTGTAAAATTCTGAGTACCATTCACCAACTAATCTAATAGTCTCGTAGTAGCTTAATGTTGGTTTCCAATTTAAGTAGAAAAGAGATTTATCACAATTAAGTTTCAAAAGACTCGATTCTTTAAATGAAATGTTATCAGTCACTTCATAAAAAGTATCTAATTGTTGATGCCATTTATCAGATAAATCTATAATAAGGTCTTCTACTCTTTTGTTTACATCAGCATTTGGACCAAAATTAAAGGGTTCACCATCTAAATCGGGGCTTTCATATAATTTGGATGCAAACAATAAATAGCCAGATAAAGGTTCTAAAACATGTTGCCATGGTCTAGTTGCATTTGGACTTCTTGTTTTAACTGATTTATTTTTAGACCACGATTTAATGCAATCCACAACAATCCTATCTTTAGCCCAGTCTCCACCGCCAATGACATTTCCAGCCCTACAAATTCCTAATCTTATATTTTCCTTGCTTTTTAAAAAAGATTCCCAATAACTTTTAATTATAATTTCTGCTGCAGCCTTTGACCCACTATATATATCTTTACCCCCTAAAGCGTCAGTCTCTTTGTAACCCCAGGGCCATTCAACATTATCATAAGCTTTATCACTAGTTATAAGTATTAAAGTTATTTTATTTTGATAATATCTTATTGACTCTAAAAGATTTGCTGTCCCCATAGAATTTGAAAAAAAAGTCTCTAATGGGTTAGAATAAGAAACAGATACAAGCGATTGAGCAGCTAGGTGAAAAATAAAATCTGGCTTTTCTTTCTGGATTGTAGCTTTTAATTTTTCTAAATCATTAATGTCAAATCTATAGTCAATGATTTTTTTTTCGAGATTTAAAGCATCAAACATTGATGGATTCGTAGGAATGTCTTTAGATATTCCAACAATTTTTGCTCCTAATTTTAATAGCCAAATTGTTAACCAAGAACCTTTAAATCCAGTATGTCCAGTAATTAAGACAACTTTATCTTTATATAAATTATTATACATCATTATGATTTTAGCCAATATTCATTGCCTTCTTTTGCAAGTTGATTTAAATAGTTTTTCTCCCTAATATTATCCATGCACTGCCAAAAATCATTATGCCTGAATGCATTCATTTGTCCCAGCTCAGCTATTTTTTGTAAAGCTCCAAATTCCAGATCACAATTGTCATCATCTTCTAAAAAATTAAATAGTTTCTTATTAAAAACAAAAAAACCCCCATTAATATAGCCGTCATTCATTTGAGGCTTTTCCTCAAAGCTTTCGACATTATCACCATTTAAAGAAAGTTCTCCAAACCTAGAAGGTGGTCTAACTGCGGAAACCGTAGCAATTTTTAAAGATTTCATGTGAAATTCGTATAAACTTTTAAGATTGATATTTGAAACTCCATCACCATATGTCACAAAAAAATCATCACTTTTAATAAGCTTTTCAATTTTTTTCAACCTTCCCCCTTTTAACGTTTCTTCACCAGTATCTATAAAAGAAATTTCCCAATCATTTTCTATGATTGTATTATGGAAAACTATTGGTTTTAATGGGTCCATCTTTAATGTAAAATCACTTTGATTTATTCTAGCATTGTAAAAAAAATCTTTAATAATATGTCCTTTATATCCCAGTGCTAGTATAAATTTCTTATATCCATAATTACTATAAGATTTCATTATATGCCATAAAATAGGTTTGCCTCCAATTTCCACCATTGGTTTTGGCTTTGTAATTGTTTCTTCAGACAATCTAGTGCCTTTACCACCACATAATATTACTACTTCCATATGTTAATTATTATTTCTTTCTATTGATTCAATTAGAAGAATTTGCTTTTCATTGAATTTCAAAACCGGAAGTTTTGAAATACTATTCCCCCAAATAAAATTGTTTTCCCTGTAAATTTCAATAAGATTACTCAAACTAATTATTTGTTTTCCATTATTATTAAAAATTTCCAACAAATACTTATAAACTTTTATTAATGAAAGTTTATTAGCTTCAGAAAGCTTGTTTTTGTGAAAAGAAAAAAATAGAGACTCATAATAGATGTTTAAAATATCCAATCCCCAAAGATTTAGATTTGAAAGACTATGTTCCCAATCAATAATATAACATTCTAATTCGGTGAAAATCATATTACCTATTGAAAAATCACCATGGAATCTAAAATTAGTTAGATTAGAAATTTGTAAATATTCATCTATAGCTCTGATTATAAATTTTTCATTAATTGATATTTGATTAGAAGCTTTTACTGAGAAACCTTTTATTTCAGGTATTTCAATTCTTGCAAATTTGTCACTAACATTTAAACTAAGCCTTTTAGAATATTCTTGAAAATTTGATTTTTTGGAAAAATACCAATTAAACCCCTCAAATTCATTTATTATAGATTGAATTGATTCAGTATTGTATGTAGATTTTATAAATAATTTATCAGTTTCATTATGGTGAATTATTATTTCGTTAAGCTTAGAATAGGAAATTACTTTCATTTTTTAGCTATTATTATAATTGCAGGTGCAAAAAAATCTTTTTTGAAAACTTTAAAAAGCAGTGTCTCAAAAAAGCGTTTTACTAGAAGTTTGAATTTAATTTTACCGGCTCTTCTTATAGTTGGTAATACAAATGAATTATCTAAATGGCCATATTCGAAAATTTGATCAGGAAAATGATAGTCAGGCCATGCTGAATAAACTTTCACATTTTTAAAACCAGCATTTTCAATAATTTTTTTTGTTTCGTCAAATGAATATATCCAAGTTTTATATTCTCGTTTTTTAAAGATTTTAAAATAAATTGATACTATTTTTTTTGGTAGAATTGTAGTAAATAGTGTCTGGGCATGCGGATCTTTAACGCCCAGAAAATATTTATAATCATATCGATTTTCGATAGCTAAAAAAAGTTTTCCATTATCATTTAGAGAGTTATGGATTTTATTTAAAAAATCATACTGAATATCTTTAGGTGATTTTTTATTTTTTTGGATAGACGATTTAGAAAAGAAATATTTAGTTAAATCAACTTCATTAGTTTCAGGAATCCATTCTAAAACTCCGTTAATTATTGCCACATCAAAAATTTTAGGCAACTTAATTTCTCTTAAATTAGTATTTAATAACGATACATTATTAAGGTTTTCTTTTTTAGCTCTTTTTGAAGTGAAAATAATTGATTCTTTGGTTTGATCAATGCCCAAAACTTGACCTGTTTGTTTGGCTAAAGGAATAGTTAAACCTCCCCACATACAACCTAAATCAACAACAGTTTCATTGCCTTTCAAACTTAATAGTTCAACAGCTGCTGCTCTTTGACTAGAAAAGATGACTTTATATAAATCAGGTCTTAATTTCGAAATTGTATCTTCTGGTGAAGAATTTTTAAGCTCATCAATTATTATTGAATTTTCTGATTTTGATAGATTAGACCAATAACCTTTATCATTTTTTCTATCCAAAAAAATCCCATCCTCTAAGGGTTCAAAATTATTTAGGAATTTATTTAATTGTTCTTTCATTTGAAGTTAAATTATATATATTTAATAAAGTCGATTTAAAGACTTTTTACTAAATCAGAAATTTGATTAACGATTTTTGAATTTGGCTTTGAAAAATTATAAGAAAAATTTGTAATTGCATCTTGCACTTTATTTGATCCCCACCAAAAATCAACATCATTATATATTGAGTTTAAATGAGTAGATAATGATTTAAGATTGTAATGAATAATACCAACATTATGATATTCTTCAAACGCTTCTATGGATTCTTTTTTTAGTGGTTCAATTTCCAAATCAATAAAAGCCAAAAAAGGTGAATTAATCGCGGAAAACTCTAAAATTCCAGTTGAATTATAAGTGAAAACAACAATCCTGGCTTCTCTTGATGAACTATAAATATTCTTTATAGGGTTTATAGTTCTCAATTTAAATTTTTTTTCAATAATAATTTTTTCATTCCAACCATAATCATGAGGAAAAAGTCTAACCCTAAGGTTATCCTTAAAAATTTCATATTTCAAAACTTGATTATAAAAATTATATAACTTTGTTAGATATTTAAAAAAATTAACTTGATGTGTCGGATAGCTAATATTCGATATAAATCTAGGTAACGAATTCATTACTAGATGTATTTCTTTTGCATGACTTTTTTTATTTATTTTAGATAGTTTTTTTAATACTCCAAGGGGATATATTTTTTCATGATTTTTAAATTCACCCCATGAAATGACAGCATTTGATATTAATAACTCATGTGTTTCATTAAAGAACTTATCAAAAGTCCAATAATTGGCACCATGCTGCCCAACTATTAATTTGGAGTTTCTGCTTAGTTTATCAAATAAATAAAACATCAATGTAGTATTATTATACATCATACTTGAAGTGAAAATAACCTTAGGATTATCTGGAAGATTAAGGCTCTTAAGGTGCTTAATGTTTGAGTTAAACCCCTCTAGAAAGCAATAAGGCACGAATGAATCAAAATGCCCCTTTAAATAATTTTCGAAGGGGCTTGAGGCTCCAAAAGTGTTTAGTAAATCAGAATTAATAATGCTTAATCCTTCTTTGAGAGGCTTGTTGAATTTAAAATAAACCGGAAATAATTTAAATTTAAAACTGAGCTTAATATAATTAGTATTACTTAAATATGTGTTGATAAATAAAAATTTGTTTCTCTTATTTAGGAATCCAAAAAGTTTATTGTGTAAAGAAAAAATATAATCTTTAACTTCTTGCTTTAAAATTTTTTTGTTTGTTTTTTTCTGTCCCCCTTTATTTTTAATAGAAATTACATCAAAGTTATTATTAGGGAACAAGAATCTAATAATTGATGAGTATAAGCCTAAATTCCAATTTTGGTTATTTATTGAGTCGTAAAACTCCTCTAAATCATCTGTTTTGAGACTAGTGTTTTTATTATCAACTAATAAACAATTTTCTATTTTATATTGATTAAAAGACTTTTCAATTGATGTAAATCTTTCAAATAACACCATAATGAGTGTTTTTAACCATGGACTCAACAAAACTCTATAGTTGTCAAAAGTATAATTTACATGATTTAACTTATTAAATTCAATTGTTAAAATATTCAATAATTTGTCATGTAAATTATCTAAATAAATTAAATCAGATTTATACTTATCAAACTTTACCCATCTATGGCCAATAATTCTATTTTCATTTTCATTTATGCTATTTTTAAGGCACCAATTTCCCAGCAAAAGAGGCGTTAAATCTTTTGTTTCTTTCCTATGAGAAGTAGTAAATAAATAAAACATATTTGAAATTAAAATAAGTCCACAACACCATGAAAATTTTTGATTTTCAAATGTCTGTGGATACTAAAGCCATTATTATTAAAATCGTTCAAATACTTTCCTACATAAACCCTATCACCACTTTGATCTAGATCGCTACACCAAATAAAAGTATTTTTCCAGAGAAGAGATTTATTAATATGCCAATAAATAAAAAAAGTATACGTACATAAAATTGCACTCGGTAATTTATTATAAATAGTTTCTTCAGGTATTAATCCCTTTGAAGCTTCATGAAGAGTTTTTTTAATTAAATACCAACTATAATCTAATTTCTTTTTTGCAAAAGGCTCTTTTATGTACCAGTCTTGATTATAAAAACCCGGGGAATTAATATCACTATCATAACCAAATAATGATAATAGATTAATTATATTATTATCCACAGTATTATTAATTTTATCAGTACCTAATATTAAAATATAGTCATCAAAATTGATTTTTAACTTATTTAAATCATAAGGTATCAAGGGTATTTTATCATGAATAATAAATCCTAAAGAACATTGTTTTATTTCTTCAGGGCCAATAAAGTTTTGCTTAAATAGTTTCTTTCCAAGTACTAAATCCTTACGCTGTTTCAAATTTCTAAATTTTGATTTTTAGCTTTGATTCTTTCCATTGCTGATAATCTATGCCTTGCTTAAAAGTAGCAATATGACCTTTCTCTATGTAAGAGTTTATTTTTTTGAATTCAGTGTTTAATCTATCTACTCTTCTTCCCCATCCCGTCTCATTAAACCATCCTAAATTTCTAACAGGAGCGTTAAATAATATTATATTTTCATTATTTTTTAAAACTTGATTTAGAAAAGTTAAGTACGCTCTATATTGGTGATCATGAGTAGCGATTAATATAATTTTAGTCCAATTATTTTTATTGCAAATTTTTATAACTTCAATAGCTTGCTCGTATGTGTTTCTCGAATTCGACTCATGAATTATTGCGTTTTTTGGAATACCTTCTTCTAAAATTTTTGGTAAAATTTCTTCAAAAGGGTAACTTCCATAATCGAGATCAGTTACACCTCCGCTAAAAATAATCTTATCTGAAAATCCCTTTTTATATAAATCTACTGCTTTTCTATACCTGTTGAATCCATCGCCTTCAAGTAAAATTATAGCATCTGATTTTTCAAGAACATCATTATCTACAAAAACTATAAACTTTTCTTTATCTGTTAACATAATTTAGAAATCTGACCAATAAAGAGGACTATCAGCTTTAAGATCTTTATTGGCTATTTTACCAATTAATTTATTTTTATACTTTGGAGGGATGCCTAAAGCAGGTCTTAATTCTACAATATCCTCCTTTTTTATTGAATCTCCTGAATTGACATCTTTATTAACATACAGACCTCTTCGTTGAACAAATACTGTTTCAGATTCTTCCTCAACAACAAATTTAGATGTTGAACCTAATGCAGCCTCTAATTCTCTTATATAATCAACCATTACTTTAAATTCATTTACATCCATTGAGTGAGGGTGATCAGGGCCAGCATCTTTTTTATTTAAAGTGAAGTGCTTTTCAATCACTCTTCCACCAATGGCTACAGATCCCAAAGCAACAACGGGACCAGGGGAGTGATCAGAATAACCGGTGATTACGTTAAAAGCATTTTGATAAGTTTTTAAAACATTTATATTAGCACTTTCAATTTTTGAGGGATAGTTCGTTATGCATTGTAATAATACAAGGTCTTTATTTCCAGTTTCTTTTATAACTCTTAGGGCTTCATCTATTTCAGAAAGAGTGGAATCACCTGTAGCTAAAATTATTGGCTTTCCTTTTTTAGCAATGTACTCAACCATTTCTAGCCAAGTGATCTCTCCAGATCCAATTTTAATAAAAGGCATATCAAGAGTATCACATAGATCAACAGCTTCAAAATCATAAGGAGAAGTTGAAAAATGGATGTCAATTGATTTACAATATTCAGATATTTCTTTATGCCACTCTCTAGGAAATTCAGCTGCTTTAAATACTTCATGTATTGGTTTATCCCATGAACCATGAACTCCTTTTAAGTTCATCTGACTAAACCCATTTTGCGATACAATTTTTTCAGCTTTAAAGCTTTGAAATTTCGCACAGTCAGCTCCGCAAGCTTTAGCAGCTCTAATTAACTCTTTTGCTTTGTCAATATCTCCATCGAAATTAGCGCCAATTTCTGCAATTATATAAGTTGGATAGTCAAGACCAACATTTTTATCTGCAAAAGCAATATTTTTTGAAAAAAAATTATTCATTTTAAAATTGATTTATAGTTCTATTTAATATTTCCGCTTGTCTCTTAGAATCATCTAAATTCCAGTAATTAGTCTTTAATTGAATCATTCTTGGTTGTAAAAATTCAGCATTTGGACATAATCCATTTTTGTATTTTTGGGTTACTCCTTTGTAATTTTGTACTTCTTTTAAAAATAAGGGTTCAAAATAAGATAATTTCCATGCTGCATAAAAACTATCACCCCCATTTTGAATAAATAAGTCTCTAAATCTATACCAATCGATTTCAGGTTTGTCCGTATCTAAAACCATACTAAAAGCCCAAAAAGAATTTAAACAATAAGCAGGAGTAAATTGCTGTTTTAATAAACTAGTGCCTTTAATTGCATCACTAAAATTTTGGGCAGCAATAATTCTTGGATTTATTAAATCATCTGCTCTTTCAAGTTGAGCTAAAACAACAGCTGCGCACAATTCACTCATTCTGTAGTTATATCCTAAACTTACATGTCTACTATAATTAGGGTCTTGAATATCTATTTTAGTTATTTTCCCTTTTTTTGCATCAACTCCAGCATATCCAAGACTACTGAATCTTCGGGCTTTATTAGCTAATTCATCACTTTTACATAATAGCATACCACCTTCTCCTGCTGTAAGATGTTTACTTGCTTGAAAGCTAAAGCTTGCAAAATCTCCAAACTCACCTACATATCTATCTTTATACTTACTAAAAAAAGTTTCAGCATTGTCCTCTACTAGACCAATATTATTTTCTTTGCAAATTTTTAAAATTTCATCGTACTCAGGAGATAAGCCGTAAAGGGCAACTGTTATTATTGCTTTTGTTTTTTGAGTGATATTTTTCTTAATCGAAATTGGACAAATATTGAAAGTGTTTATGTCAACATCAGCAAATATTGGAATTGCGTTTGCTTGAAGGACAGCTAAAGCAGTACTGCTCATAGTAAGTGGCGGCACTATAACTTCATCACCAAATCCAACCCCTAAAGAAACTAAAGCAGTGTGAAGCGTAGCTGTTCCATTAACGTGTCCAATTGCAAAATTTGAATTATATGCTTTAGAAAATTTTTCCTCTAATTTATTATTATATATACTGTTTTTTGATGTTTCAAATGAATTTTCTAAAACATTACTGACATACTTATGCTCGAGTTTGCTTATTCTTTCCATTATTTATAAAATTGACTTCTAGTTACATTATTATTAATTTCTTTAATATAAGGATGCTTTTCTAACAATAAAAGTAAATCATCCATTAAAAAAATATTATTCTTTTTGTATAATTTTTCATAAACTTTTCTGGCCATATTGTAATCATCTATAGTGTCAATTGTCCACCTTAAATTGGATAAATCATTAGCATTTGTAATATTTAATTTTTTAAAATTATTTTTATACATAAACTGTGTTAAATGCTCATTATCATAGGTGGAAGTGCAATTAAGAAAACTTTTTTTTAAGGTCTTGTAAGTAAAAACTTCTACATCGAGACCCTCTGGGAATGTTGGAGGAAAATTATTATAAATAAAATCTAATTTTTCATTTAAAAGTAACTCTATTGCTTTATCAATTAAAGATGGATCTTTGAAAGGGTCATCAGAAGTAATTCGGACAATTATTTCAGATTCATAATAGCTAGCACAAGAATAAAAACGAGAAAGAACATTGTTCTCATCCCCTCTAAAACAATCTATTTGATTTTTATCAGCCCAATTTTCAATAATATCATCATTTATATTAACTGTAGTAGCTACTACAATGTGATTTATAAACTTACTATGTTTAAGCCTGTCAATAACATGCCATAATAAAGGTTCGTCTCCTAATGGCAAGAAAACCTTATTTGGCAATCTTGTAGAAGAGGTTCTGGCTTGAATAATTGCTGATATTTTCATTGTAAATAAAATTATTAACTAAAAATCATAAACTCCTTTTCTTGAGTTTTTTAAAGCAGTGAAAAATTCCTCATCTATTAATTCGAAGTTTTCTTTGTAATTATTATTTGTTTTTTTGTATTTCTTATACTCAACGCTTTTTAAGTAAGTGTCATTTTTTTCAATAGTTATTGTTTCTAGTTCTATGAAATTTTGAATTGTTTCTAAAAATTTTGGATGATAGTTTTCAATATCAACGTTGACCCCTTTGCCTTTCTCATAAAAATGCCTGCCCTGCGGAGGATTAAAAGTGTAGTCATTTCCAATTAATATAGCCTTTTTGAAACCCAAAAAAACAGCCAAAGACAAAGCATGAGTAAAGCCCCCAGCAAAACAATTCATATTGTTCAATTTTGAAGGAAAATCAGCATGGGGATACTTCAGAAAATTGAAAAAAATATTTTTCCCTCTTAAAAAAAAAATATTGCTTATATGAAAGAAAAAGGTAATGCTTTGATTATTCTTAGCCATACTTTTAATAAATTTTGAAGTTGGAGTAAACAGAGGAAAAAAATTTTGTTTCCAAATAAATTTATTGAAAAATGGATAGAAAAAATATGGTTCTGTAAAAACTAAATATTTATTATTTAAATTAATAAAGTCTTTATGGAAAAGTATTTCATTTATTCCAATGACTGGTTTATCATTAAACAACTTTAAATCAAACTCTTTTATAGAGGCACCTGTACCTATTATATAGCATGTCTCATTTTTGTGTATGTCTTTAAGTTTATTAATTTTTTTTAATGTGTTATTAAAAAAAACCTTGGCTATTTTTTTTAAAATTTTATACATCATAAATGATCCTTAATTTGTCAACTTTGAAATTGTTTTGTTTGATACTTCATAAACTTCATCGCAAAATTTTAAAATTGATTTAGAATGTGAGATTATAAAGATTGTTTTATCAACCTTCAAACTTTGTATAGAATTCATTAGATTCTCCTCTGTTTTGGAATCTAACGCAGAAGTTGGTTCATCAAAAATTATAACTTGTGAATTATGATATAGCGCTCTAGCTATAGATATTCTTTGTCTTTGTCCTCCAGAAAGCATTATGCCTCTTTCGCCTACAATTGTTTGGTCTTTATTTTCAAGTGAGTTTAAAAATAGTTTCAATTGAGATTGATCAACAGCTTTTCTATATTTTATCTCATCATAACTATTACCAAAACAAATGTTATCTTTAATAGTTGCGTCTAAAAGGAATGGTGTTTGAGGAACAAAACCTAAAATTTGTAAGTCTATTAAGGTCTTAGTTGTTTCATTAGAATTAACTTCAATTTTTCCAGAAGTAGGTGTAATTAGCCCTGAAATTAAATTAACAAGTGTGCTTTTACCTTCTCCTGTTTTTCCAACAAGTCCTATAACTTGCTTTGACTTGAAATTAAGATTAATATCTTTTAATACTTCTTTGCCGTTAGAGTAGCAAAATGAAACATTTTTAAGACTTACAGTCTTAAAAGTTTCTTGGCGTTGTTTTTTAATATCACTATCATCTAGTAATCTTACTTTATTTTTCAACTCATCATAAACCACTGATAAAGAAGGATAGTTAAATTTAATCTTTTGTGAACAATAAATAATTTTATTTATTGATGGAATTATCTTAAACGATGCAGCTGCAAAAATTCCTAATGTAGTTATTATTTCATTTTTACTTACTTCAATAAATGACATAATAATCATTAATCCTAAAACAGAGACTACAGTAATGTATTCAAGATAAAGTCTAGGTAGTTGTCCAATTATATCATTTTTAGAAACGATCCCAGCTTTTTTATAAACATCTTTTGTAAATCTTTTAAAAAAGAAGTTTTCCTTTTTAAAAATTTTAATCTCTGTAATTCCTCCAAACGTTTCAGTGAGGTTTTTAATGATTTTATTATCCAGATCTTGTCTTTGAATACCCCATAGCCTTATTTTATTTTTAAAAATTAAATCAAAAACAACAGTAGAAATAAAGAAGAAAGAAAAAATTGTTAATGCAGCAATCGGTTGAATAAAAATTAAAAATGAAACAATTGCGATAAACAACAAGAACTCTAAGATCAATAATATTGTAGATTCCAATAAGGTTCTCAAAGAAGAAATTTCAGTAATTACATTTTTAATAAGATATGAGCTGTTAGTTTCAATATGAAAATTAAAATCATTAAATAAATACTTTCTAAATAATTTATTTGACAAGGAAGCAGATATTGAATTTAAAAAACTGTAGTTTTTAGTGTTTAAAAAAATCAAAAACAAGAATTTGGTAGTGTAAATTAAAAAGGTCAATAGCACTACAATTTTTGCTAAAAATTCAGAATTTAAATTTTCAATGCTTAAAAAAGTAAGAGCTGAAGTCAAAGTTGAACTCTCGCCAGTAAGAGTTATATTTAAAATTGGAAGTAAAATTCCAATACTTAAGAATTCAAATATCAAACCTAACATTAGCATGAAAGACAAAAAAATGAGATATTTTTTCTGCCTTTTGTCTAGAATGAAAGCTAATTTTTGTGTGAATTCCATTGTCTACAATTTCTTTAGCAACCAACTAGATGACTGTATTTTATCTCCAAGCCCATCAATGAGCACCACATTCATATGCTCGCAAACTGATTTCTCTGGAATAGTGTCATTATTTTGATCCCCTCCGTTTGCAAATCCAAGCTCAAACTCTTCACCATACTGCTCAGCAATCATTTTAATAGTCGCGCAAACGGTTCTATCAGAATCAATCGAAAGAATAGCCTTATCTACCGCTTTAATGTTAGAAACGATGATCATGCGCTCTTTTTCATCCTGAAACTCCTTACTTCCTTTTAACTCCCTTTGATGGTCGTTATTCACAATCACAAAAAGCTTATCTGCCATAGCCTTAGCATTATTAAAATACTCAAGGTGCCCTTTATGAATGGGGTTAAAGTATCCTGAAACGATGATGGCTTTTTGTTTTTTCAAATTAAAAAAGATTATTATTGATTTTTACTACTGCTGGTAGGTGACTACTATGATTTGACCCTTGAACTACTCATTCTTATTAAATAAAATGATTTCATCCTCGCTAAGCGAGTGACTCGCAGATAAAAAGAAAGCGACCTTTCTAGAAATGAGCTTTTCAAGCTTCTCTTCCAGATTTTGAACGTATGAAGTATTTAAATCCTGGCCTACTATAATAATTTCAATTTTACCGCTATCAATGCCTTTAGCGTAATTACCAATGAGAATGATCTGCTCGACGTCTCCCATTCGCTCTAAAACGATCTCTACGGCGTCTTCTAACCCCAGGTGTTTGAGAATTACCTTTTGCAGCACAGAGAACATTGGATGGCCTGTATTGGCTTTATATTGTATTTTATTGTTGGATTTTTCTTTTTGAAGGTAACCCGCATCATGCAGGTGATTGAGTTCTTTACGGATGGCGTTTGTAGATTCGCCCATCTCGGTGGCTAGACCATTTAAATAACCCCGATTGGCCTGTGATACAAAAAATTTGATCAACAGGCGCAATCTTGTTTTTGAGGTTATCAATTCACCTAGCACTTACTTATTATTTACTTTACTTAATTTCAAGTAATAAAAGTACTTAAAAAAATTCGAAAAACTACCTACAGATTAAATTTTTTGCCTTTTCTGCATCTGTATTCCCTTTTTTTATTGCTAATTCAAAAAGAGAACATGCATTTTTAACACTTCTAGTTGTTTCAAAAACTAGTAAACCTTTAAGATAATAAGCTTTACCTGACCTGCTATCGTAGTGATTTATTACACTATCAAATAATTTTAACGCCATATTAGTATTATTAAGCATATAATATGCATGAGCAGCATTTTCAATATAAGAAGGATCTTGAGGTATTAAACTTGAGGCTTTTAAATAATTTTCAGCACTAATATTATAATCTTTAATATCGAACTGCTTTGAAGCTAGTTTTGAAAATTTATTAGCAATATTAATTATCGAATCACCTACTAAATATCTTATTTTATATAATTTAAAGACTTCATCTTCAGGGTATAATTTGTTTGCAGTTTCAAAAATATTTTGAACAAACTCAGATTTACCTCTATTAACTTCTAAATTTGATAGTAAATAAGCATTCCAAATATTATAGGAATTCATATTAATAATATGATCATATAAACTATCAATAGAGGTAGTATCAACAATAGTAGTCAAAATAGAGAGATAAGTTACCGTATGCAATTCATTATTTGGAAGTCCCTGGTAAGCATCCTTTGCAAAGTAGAGAGAACTATCTAATTGTTTATTTGTTTTAAATCTTATTGATTTTAACGACTGTGGATACTTAATATAGGGGTTATCATAAATTGATAAATCTAAAAAACGGTTAATAATAGAATCATTGGAATAGTAATTTGCTTTTAATGATTTAATTGGTAGGGTTGTAACAGTAATATTGGGAAAATCATCATCTATCTGTTCAATAATATCTAACGAGGTGTCATAATTTTGATCTTTAAAATCAGATAAAAGATATTGTTGTAAAGAAAAGGACTTGTAAACTTTAAATGAGGAATATGAAGCTAATCCGGCAAGGAGAATAAAAAACAATAAAAATATTTTAGGGAACTTTAAAACATAAAAAGACCGATTTGAATAATTAATATAAATGAAAGTTAAAATAAATAAAAATTGGATTTGAATCAAAGGTCTTGATATAGGAAAATTAAGATTTGCGTCAATCAGATAAACGAGAACAATTAAAAAAAATCCAATCTTAATTGAGATATAATTCTTAAGAACTTGAGAGTTCAAAATCATAAAAAAAAGGAAAAAGAAAAAAAGAACATAAAAAACCAAAGAAAAAATACCAGTCTCTGCAGCTATCTGTAAAAAATCATTATGAGCATGGTAGGGAACTATGTAACCTTCGATTAAATTTTTATGAGCGTTAATACCAAAAATTTTCCAATTACCAAGTCCGACACCGCTAAATGGTTTATCAAAAAAAGAAAATAAAGCTTCTTTATAAAAATCTAAACGTGTAAGCGAGGAAGAATCAATTACAGATAAATTAGCAAGTTTTTTTCCAGTATTCAAAAGAGGATTTATTATAAAAACAGTAAAAACAAACCCTGGAATAAAAAATTTAATAAAATAAATAAAATTAGAAAGTAAACGTTTTGATTGCTGAAAAATAAAAAATAATGAGATTATAGAAAGAGATAGAAATGAAGCTCTTGAGGAAATCAAGAATAAAATAGCAATAGATAAAGATAAAACGATAAAGTTTAAAAATTTAAAGACTGGCTTAATAGAATCTCTTAAGTAAAAAAGTATAAATGGTAGCTTTAAAATAATTGAGAAAGCCTGAATATTTACGTTACTCGTAAAGCCTCTAAGATTAACTATACCATTAAGATTATAGAATAATAGGAGAGAGGAGAAAAAATATAAGCATTCAAGAAGTAAAAAAAATAAAATGCCTTTATATAATGTTGTGATATTAGTCTCAAGTGAGGTGAAAATTTGAGATAAAACAACTATGGTTAACAATAGTATTAACAAACGAGAAAATTCTATAAAAAACTCAGAAGCATTTAAAGCGTAGAAAAAAGATAAGAACGAAGTTGCTATAAATAAAAAAAAACTTAATAAGCTATAAGTAACTTTTAAATTAAAAGACTTATTAATAAAAATTAAATAATGTAAAAAGAAAAAGAAATTTAAAATGGATAGATAAAGCCACTGTGTTCCAATTGGGTCTATCGAACCAAAAGAAGGCACAAAAGGTGTTAGAATAAATAATAATAAAAATAGTTTATAGACGGATTTCATGCTATAAAAGTAAAAAAAAAAGGCCCCAAATGGGGCCTTTTAATAATTTATATAAGGAAATTAATTTCTTATAATTTGGCTGTGTTATCAACTGCAACAGCAGCTGAATTGGTAACAGCACCAACTGAATCTTTAGCTGGAATTACAATTCCTCTTGCTTCAGTAGGCCAAGCATTAGATTTGTAAGTATCAGCTGTAGAAGCAGTATAATCAAGACTTGTACCTAAAGCAATAGCTGAAGTGGTTCCTGATAAAGCAACAGTTGGGAAAGTTACACCTGTTACTCCTTTGTTTACATCAGTCAATGTTAATATAACATCTACACCTTTTAATTTATTATCAGTTGTAGCTTTAGTTGCTCCAGCTATATAAGAAATCAATGGTGTTGTTCCAGAATTTACTCCAGTATCATTAGCAACTGAAACAGTTACGGCATGATTATGAGCTCTGTTTCCTGAAAAATCAGAAACTTTTACTGTTAAAGTACCTGAAGCTGTGTCAGCATCAAGCGTATACAAAGTAGAAGCAGTACCATACTTGCTAGTCCATGCAGCAGCTAAAGCAGATGCAATACCAGTTGTAGTAGAAGCAGCACCAGCAGTAACAGTAGTAGTTACTGATTGAGATGATCCAATATTAAGAGTAATAATATCAGAAGCATCTAAACGTGTAGTTGTAGCTGTTGCACTAGAGTCTTCAAAAGTTGCAGAGTTAGTAGTAGCTTTAAAAACAATATCAAAATCTGCAACATTAGATCCTACCTGAGCATCTAAAGTTAATCCAAGATCAAGAGCTCTAGCTGCTGCAGTTTTTAACTCAGTAACTGCTAAGTCCATGTTAGAACTTAAAGCAAAAGCTGTAGCTGTATTAGCAGCATTTCTAAATAAGGCATCACCAGCTACAGTGATCTGTACGGTTTTTGATCCGTTATTATTTAAAACCCATGCTTTAGTCTGAGCAATAGCGTCAGCACCCTGAGTTACATCTGCAGCTAATAAGTCAACTAATACATACTCAGCTGGAGTTCCGGCTACGCCAGAAACTACAGAAGTAAGCTCATCAATTTTAACAGTCATACGAACGTCTGCATCTCTTTTAGTAATTACAGAGTCTAAGAATTTTTTTAGATTCTGAATTCCTGAAGTACCAGTAGTTGCGTAAGTAGCAGTTGCACCTGTTCCGGTTTGCGTCATTGTAGCTTTCAAATCATTGTTATAGATCAAAGCATTTGCTTTAGTTCCACCAGCTGAATCTAAATCAGGGAAGGATACAGCAATCAAATCAGAGTTATCTACGATTTTTAAACTGTTTAAAGCGTCAGCCTCGTTAACAGTGATAGAAGATAACTTTGTATTGTTTTGAATAGTTACAGAAGTTAGTCCAGATGCAGATGCTGCAGTAGCAGTCATTTTAATATCAGCAGTTACAACATCAGTGTTATCTAATGTGAAATCTTCAGCAATAACATCAATAGTTAAAGTAACTAAGTCAGTATCGTCATGCAAGGTAACAGAACCAAAAGTACCATCTAAAATAATAGTTTCAAGTTTTGTGTGAGTATCAGCAGATACAGACACTTCAGATGTTACTGGAGAAGAACCTGTAGAAGTTGAAGAGTTACCTATAATGTGTATTGATGAAGCTCTTGGGAACATATCTTCTAAATTAAGAAGTAAGTTTCCGCCATATGCTGTAATTTTTGGAAGTACAACTGTTGTAGCGTCAGCAAATACTGAATCAGCATTTCCTTCCCATACTGGTAAACTAACGTTATCTACTTCAACACCTGTAATTTTACCAATTTTGAAAACTGGTGCAGTTAAAGTATTAGCATTTACAGTTAAAACATTTGTAGTTGTTTTTTGAGCAACACCTGCTTCATTCACAGAGTATGTGAATTTAGAAAGATCTATAGAACCTGAATCTGCAATATTGATAGTTAAACTATGATCGTGAGCAGCTAATACTGGAGCAGAAAAAGTTGTTGCTTTTGCTGCAGTAAGAGCGAACGTACCAGCAGAAACTAACTTAGGTAAAGAAACAGTAAGAGTAGTAGCACCACCTGTTACAATAAGTGCTCCAGTTGATGTAGTGAAATTAGGTAATGAAATATCACCTCCACCTGTTTGGTTAATATTTAAACTTCCTGCACTCTTTAAGTTTGTGAAAGAAGATTTTGTAGTTGGAGTAGAAGTAGAGTTATAAACTACAGCTCCAGTAACAGTTAACATTTTAGCCATAACAGCTTGTAATGCCGTAGCATCCATATCAGCAGTTTGCGTAATAGTTACACCAGCGTTAACTACATTTAATTTGTCTCCAAGAGATGTTGCAAATTCTAATTCTGCTACAGTTGTAATAGAAACATTAGTAGAATAGAAACTACTTTGAGAAAGCAATACATCTAAATCAGCTTGAGCAGCAGCTAAACTAGTAGCAAGTGCAGTAACTTCAGCAGCAGTAGAAACTGTACCTAAAGTTGTTTGTAAAGCAGCAATAGTAGTAGATAATGCTTCTAAAGATTCAGCTAAAGCAGCAATATCAGTTGTGTTACCAGCAACAGCAGTTGCGTTTGCAGCAACAGCAGCAGTTAAAGCAACTTCAGCAGCAGCAAGCTCAGCAGTTAATGCAGTAATCTCAGCAGACGTAGA
>Ga0209199_1001007_pt1 | contig 35637 bp, 32 predicted proteins | sample COGITO_mtgs_1105_7_FD_184805 | JGI IMG/M metagenome (GOLD analysis project Ga0209199, IMG submission 184805) | Pelagic marine microbial communities from North Sea - COGITO_mtgs_110523 (SPAdes) (version 2) | ecosystem: Environmental > Aquatic > Marine > Epipelagic ...
AAAAAACCCATAATGAGCTTAATAAGCAGAAGTAATAATTTTTATGCAATAGACCAAGGATTCAGTTTATATTCGATAAGTATATAAATATGAAATTTATACATGTTTACTTCAATTGCAATTATAGGTCGACCAAATGTTGGCAAATCAACCTTATTTAATAAACTAACCAAGTCACGCAAAGCTATAGTTTCAAATTACTCTGGGTTAACCAAAGATAGAAATTATGGCTATATAACATTTGGTGATCAAAAAACATTAATTATCGATACTGGAGGAATAGCTCAGGATGAAACTATTCTTAAAGAGGACATAGCTGAGCAGGCCTGGATTGCAGCAGAGGAATCAAGCCTTATTATTTTTCTTCTCGACGGTTCTGAAAACTTAAATAAAGAAGATTTAGATATTCTTACAAGACTAAGAAAGCTTAATAAAAATTTTATTACCGTCCTTAATAAAATCGATAAAAATTCAGATTCTCTGCTTAAGGTTGACTTGCATAAGAAGGGAATTAATGATTTCTTTGAGATTAGTGCAGAGCATTCAAGAAACATAAGTGACCTTCGTACATACATTAAAGATTCACTGCCAAAAGAAAAATATGAATCACCAGAACTGCCAAAAGAAAAATATGAATCACCAGAAGGAAAAAAAATAGCTGTTCTGGGTAGGCCTAATGCAGGAAAATCTACATTTATAAATAAGTTTATAAAAGAAGATAGATTAATAGTTTCTGAGATAGCTGGAACAACAATAGATGCCATTAGCATTCCTTTCACCGTCGATGGCCAAGATTTTATTTTTATTGACACCGCAGGTATCAGAAAAGGCTATAGAAACAGTCATAAAATTGAATATTTTTCATATGTTAGAGCAATGCACTCAGTAGAGGAGTGCGACGTTGTTATTTTTATATGTGATGCGCAAGAGGGTATTGTTGATCAAGATCTTAAAATTATTAATATGATATGTGAGATGGGCAAGCCAGTCCTTATAGCATTTAATAAAATTGATTTACTTACAAAAAAACAAAAGGAAGAGATTTATGAAACAAAAAGGGCTCAATCAAATTTTGTTAATGATTTTATAAATTTAGAAATATCAGGCATCAAAGGACTTGGGTTTAAGAGACTATTTAGGGTGGCTAATGGTCTTATAGACAAAGCACAGCAAAAACATACGACCTCATCATTAAACCAAATGATGAATAAATTTATTGAGCAAAGCGCACCTCCATCTGTAAATGGAAGACTTTTAAAACTTAAGCATGTTCATTTTGCAGGCATAAATCCAACAACTCTTGTTATTCATTCAAATCAAGACAAAAAAATTCCATCAAACTATAAAAAATATCTTGAAAATTCTTTTAGATCGACTCTTGAGCTTAAAAGTATTCAATTGAGATTAATTTTTAGAAAATCAGAAAATCCATACGAATCAAAAGTAAATAAACTAACCGATAGACAAGTAAAAAAGAGACAGAGATTAATTAAGCATATTAAAAAAAATAAAAAGTAATATAATTTTTTTGATAATCTGTGAAAGAATTCTCCTGTATAATCTTGATTACACTTTAAAAATTAAATCACTATAGCTTTTCATTATGAATCAAAGACCTGTATACATTGACCTAAGAAAAATAAAGCTACCAATGTCAGCCTTCTCTTCTATTACCCATAGACTTTCCGGTATGTATATTTTTTTTATCTCCTTACCTCTTTTCGTATACCTTTTATTTATATCAACATTAAATAAAGGATCCTATGAATTAATGTATGAATCATTACAGTCTTTAACTTTCTTTACAGTTTTTGTTTTCTTTAGCTTTTCTGTTTTCTGGTATCACATTCTTACAGGCGTTAGGCATCTTTTTATGGATTTCTTCCACTTAGGCGAATCACTTAAAGGCTCTTATTACTCATCAATTTTTGTTCTTTGCCTATGGCTTGTATCGACTATTGGATTTTTTGGACATATTTATTTATGAAAGGCTCAATTATTTGGTTTGTACAAAGATATAGCTCTTTAGCCATACTCGCATATTTTTTACATATTGTTTTTTATTTGGTTGGAGCTTCAGGTTCATATTATGACTGGGTTTCTTTTATTGCATCAATTGAAATGAAAGCAATTACTTCATTAATTTCAATTCTTATAATATCTCATGCATTTATTGGGCTATGGACAGTTGGAACAGATTATCTAACAAAAAGAACACTTGGTTTCCTAAGTCCCGCTCTTTCTAAAAAAGCAGAATCAATTCAATTTCTTTATCAACTTGTATTTATCTTATGTGGATTGCTTTATTTGGGATCAATCTTATATATAATATGGAAGATATAAATGATTCATATAACTAATTATAATATTTAATAATAAAGGTCTTAAATGAGTAACAGTATTTTAACTGACAATATAAAAACAATAGAATTTGATGCTCTTATTGTTGGTGGTGGAGGCTCTGGGATGAGAGCGTCACTAGAGTTAGCTAAATCTGGACTTAAAACTGCTGTCGTTTCAAAGGTTTTCCCAACAAGATCTCATACTGTTTCTGCACAAGGTGGAATTACATGCGCCATTGCAAGTGCTGATCCAGACGATGATTGGAGGTGGCATATGTATGATACTGTTAAGGGTGCTGATTTTATAGGCGACCAAGATGCAATTGAATATTTATGCTCGGAAGGTCCTAAGGCAGTATTTGAGTTAGAGCATATGGGACTCCCATTTTCAAGATTTGAAAACGGAAGAATTTATCAAAGACCATTTGGTGGACAATCTAAAGATTTTGGTAAGGGTGGTCAAGCAGCAAGAACGTGTGCTGCAGCAGATAGAACTGGCCATGCTCTTCTTCATACCCTTTATCAAAATAATGTTAAGGAAGGAACAAACTTCCTAAATGAGTGGTTTGCTGTAGATATAGTTAAAAATAGTAAAGAAGAGGTAACAGGTGTTATAGCTTTTTCTATTGAATCTGGGGAGGTTGCTTATCTAAAAGCACAGGCGACTGTAATGGCTACTGGTGGGGCAGGAAGAATATATGCCTCTACCACAAATGCATTAATCAATACAGGCGATGGATTAGCAATGGCTCTCAGGGCTGGTTTTCCTGCACAAGATATGGAAATGTGGCAGTTTCATCCAACAGGAATTTATGGAGCAGGCTCACTAGTAACAGAAGGCTGTAGAGGTGAAGGTGGCTATCTTATAAACAAAGATGGCGAAAGATTTATGGAAAGGTATGCTCCTAATGTTAAAGACTTAGCTGGAAGAGATGTAGTTGCAAGATCTATGGTGCTTGAAATTTTAGAAGGAAGAGGTTGTGGTGAAAATGCAGATCATATATTCCTGAAATTAGACCACCTAGGCGCAGATGTTCTTAATTCAAAATTACCTGGAATATGTGAGCTTTCAAGAACCTTTGCCCATGTAGATCCAATATATGAACCAATTCCAGTTGTTCCAACTTGTCATTATATGATGGGCGGAACTCCAACGAATGTTAATGGCCAAGCTTTTAGAAGAATCAATGGTAATGATTCAATTATTTCCGGGTTATTTGCTGCTGGTGAGGCAGCATGCGTTTCTGTTCATGGCGCAAATAGACTTGGTGGTAATTCTTTGCTTGATTTGGTAGTTTTTGGAAGAGCTACTGGAATGCATATTCAAGAAGAACTGAAATCTGGTGGTGGAGTAGAATCCTCATCTAAAGGTGATATAGATGCTTCATTAGAACGCCTAAATAAATTAAATGAGTCCACCAGTGGATATGAGACTGCTTCAGTAAAAAGAGAGTTACAAGAATGCATGCAAAATTATTTTGGAGTCTTCAGAAGAGGTGACTTTATGGAAAAAGGCTTAAATGAACTTGCAGAAATAAGACATAAGGTTGATAACCTGCATCTAAAAGATAAAAGTTCTGCTTTTAATACAAGCAGAGTTGAAGCAATTGAACTTCAAAATTTATTTGAAGTTGCTGAGGCTACTGCTGTATCAGCTTTTGAAAGAAATGAAAGTAGGGGAGCCCATGCTAGAGATGATTTCCCAGACAGAGATGACGAAAATTGGTTATGTCATTCTTTTTATGACCCAATTAACAAAAAAGTTTCAAAAAGAGAGGTTAATTTTGCTCCAACAAAAGTTGATGCATTTCCACCAATAGTGAGAACCTATTAATGTTAACTAATCAATTAGAAGTAAGCATGTACAGATACAACCCTGAGCAGGATGAATTTCCGTATATGAAAAAATATAAAATAGAAAAACCTGCAAGAGACATCATGGTTCTTGACTTACTTCATTTGTTAAAAGAAGAAGATGAGTCAATCTCTTATAGAAGATCTTGTAGAGAAGGTGTTTGCGGTTCTGATGGAATGAATATAAATGGTAAGAATGGCTTGGCATGTATAACGCCTATTTCATCTGTTATGAAAAAGAATAAAATTGAATTAAGGCCTCTTCCAGGTCTTCCTGTTATTCGAGATCTTGTTGTAGATATGACGGAATTTTATGCTCAATATGAAAAGATAAAGCCTTTTTTACAAAATAATACCACAGCTCCTGAGCAAGAAAGATTACAGTCTCCTGAGGATAGAGATAAGTTAGATGGCTTATATGAATGCATTCTTTGCGCTTGTTGCTCTACAAGTTGCCCATCATTTTGGTGGAACCCTGATAAATTTGTAGGGCCAGCAGCTCTTCTTCAGGCATATAGGTTTATAGCTGATTCAAGAGATCTTGAAACCGTTGAAAGGCTGGATGCATTATCAGATCCATTCAGTGTTTACAGGTGTCATGGAATCATGAATTGTGTAAGTGTTTGTCCTAAGGGGTTAAACCCAAATAAAGCAATTGGTGAGATAAAATCAATGCTTTTAAAGTCTAAGAAGAATATAATTACATCCGATGGAACTAATTAGAAAAATTTTTTAGACAATGAACCAATCAATGGAAGAGCTTTGGAAAAGCTCTCACATATCAGCAGGCCATGCTGATTATCTTGAATCTCTTTATGAGATATATCTAACCGACCCTGAAAACTTATCAAATGAGTGGCAGGACTTCTTTAATAGTCTCCCTTCTGATTCAAGTAATTTAAGAGAAGTTTCACATCAAACAATTATCAGTGAATTTCGAAACCTGCCAAGAAACTCATCTTTGCTTAATGAGGAGATTGATGAAAGGCAGGGAAAAGTTATTCGACTAATACAAGCATACAGAAATAGAGGACACCAGGAAGCAAAATTAGATCCTTTGGGTATGATGGATAGGAAGTCTATAGAGGATTTAGATATAGAATTCCATGGCTTGTCTACAGACGACCTTGATGTTGAGTTTTATACAGATACTTTCATAACTGGATCAAAAAAAGCTAAATTAAGAGATATAGTCTCAAGTCTAAGAAGTATATATTGCGGCACTATTGGCATCGAATATAACTACATTATGGACTCTGATGAAAGAAGATGGTTTCAAAAAAAATTCGAGTCAAAATTAGAGCAATATTCATTTACTAAGGAAGAGAAATTACATATTTATGAGAGATTAAATTCTGCAGAAGGTCTTGCAAAATATCTAGCTGCAAAATACCCAGGCATGAAACGTTTTGGTATAGATGGGTGTGAATCTTTGGTCCCTTTAATAGATGCTGCAATTCAAAATTGTGGAAAGCTAGGAGCTAATCAGATATGTTTCGGAATGGCTCACAGAGGAAGGCTAAATCTTTTAGTTAATGTTTTAGGTAAAATCCCTGCAGATTTATTTTCAGCATTCGATGAGGCTGGTGAATTAGAAGGAGCAAATACCGGAGATGTTAAATATCATTTAGGCTTTTCATCTAATTTAAATACTCCAGGCGGGGAAGTGCATGTTTCTTTAAATAATAATCCGTCTCATTTAGAAATTGTAGACCCAGTTGTGCTTGGCTCTGTAAGAGCTAGGCAGGATAGGCTTGCTGATATCGAGAGAAAGAAGGTAGTCCCTATACTTCTTCATGGAGATGCATCTTTTTCAGGTCAAGGTGTTGTTATGGAGTCACTACAAATGTCTCAAACCAGAGGGTTTTATGTAGGCGGCACAATACATATTATAGTTAATAACCAAATTGGTTTCACAACTAGTAATAAAAATGATGCAAGATCAACAGACTATTCTACTGATGTAGCCAAGATGATTCAGGCTCCAGTAATTCATGTTAATGGTGATGATCCGGAGATGGTAGTAAATGCAGTTAAGATCGCTACTAAATATAGAAATCAATTCAATAAAGATATTGTTATTGATTTATTTTGCTACAGAAGGAGAGGTCATAATGAAGCAGATGATCCTTCTGCAACTCAGCCGCTAATGTATAAAACAATAGCTAAACATCCTTCTGTTTTAAATCAATATCAAGATCAATTAATAGCAGAATCACATCTCACTAAACAAGAAGCATCATTAATCAAATCAACATACAGAGACTCACTTGAAGATGGTGAAATTGTTGCAAAAAATCTTTCTTTAAAACCCAATGACTCACTTTGGTTTGACTGGAATGAGTATTTAGATGTTTTGTGGTGGCCAAAAGTAGATACATCTTTTGATAAAAATCATTTCAAAAAGCTTGGATCTGAAATTTGTGATGTGCCTTCTTCTTTTACGATAGGAAAGCAAGCATCAAAAATATTTGATGACAGAAGAAAAATGAGCGGTGGAGGGTTAGAAATTAATTGGGGTTTTGCAGAAACAATGGCATACGCAACTCTTTTATCAGAGAAGTTCCCAATTAGAATAACAGGTCAAGATGTCAGAAGAGGTACTTTTTCTCACAGGCATGCATGTGTATTTGATGCAGACAATGGCAAAGGGCACATACCCTTATCTACAATTGCTAATAATCATAATACAAGATTTGATATTTATGATTCTCTATTATCAGAAGAGGCTGTGCTTGCCTTTGAATATGGTTACTCAGCAACTTGGCCAACAGGACTAACAATTTGGGAAGCTCAATTTGGTGATTTTGTTAATGGTGCTCAGGTTGTAATTGATCAATTTATAGTCTCAGCTCAACATAAATGGGAAAGGTTGTCAGGATTAGTCATGCTATTACCTCATGGCTACGAAGGTCAAGGTCCGGAGCATAGTAGTGCTCGAATCGAACGATTTCTCCAGTTATGTGCATCAGAAAATATCCAGGTATGCGTCCCTAGTTCCCCATCTCAAATCTATCATTTGTTAAGAAGACAGGCTATAAGAAAGATGAGAACGCCTCTAATTGTGATTTCGCCAAAAAGTTTATTAAGAAATCCAAGTGCTGTTTCTACTATTGATGAGTTAACCGATGGTTCATTTAAATGTGTAATCGATGACGACGTGAAAAATAAGACAGCAGTTACCAAGGTAGTTCTTTGTTCAGGAAAAGTTTTTTATGATCTCAAAGAAAAAAGAGATAACGAAAATAAAGGTAATATTGCACTAGTTAGGATTGAACAATTGTACCCATTTCCATATGATGACCTTCAAGAAATATTATCATATTATGAAAATCTAATAGATGTTGTTTGGTGTCAAGAAGAGCCTGCGAATCAAGGTGCATGGTTTAGTCACAGACATAGAATTCAAAGAGTATTAGACAGGTTTGATACTAAAAGAGAAATAACTTTAGTCAGTAGGCCTGCAGCAGCAGCACCAGCAGTAGGTATGATGAAGTTACATTTAAAACAGCAGAGCAATCTCGTCGAAGAGGCTTTAAAATAGGTAAAATTATGGCAATTGAAATTAAATCTCCAACTTTTCCTGAATCTATTGCAGATGGAACGGTTGCGAACTGGTTAAAGCAAGAAGGAGAAAGTGTTAATCAGGATGAGGTTATAGCTGAAATCGAAACTGATAAAGTTGTTTTAGAAGTTATTGCTCCATCTGATGGATTTGTTTCAAAAATTTTAAAAGTTGAAGGAGATATAGTAAATAGCTCTGAAGTTATTGGTGAGTTTTCTGAATCAGATGCAACGAATTCATCCCAACCTAAAGTAGAAAATTTAGTTGAAAAAAATGACAAGACTTCAACAACATCAGAGCAAGAACCTCAAAAAACTACCAACAAGAATGGGCCAGCCGCAAACAAGCTTATCTCAGAAAATAATCTAGATGCTTCATCTATCAAGGCATCAGGTAAAGATAATAGAATAACTAAGGCAGATGTAGTAAATCATTTAGATGCCAAGGATCAAGCTCCTAAAATAGATCATAATTTATCTCAATCTGTATCAAATAGACCCGAAAAAAGAGTTTCCATGACTCGCTTAAGAAGCACTATTGCAAAGAGGTTGGTCAGTGTTCAACAAGAAACAGCAATGCTAACAACATTTAATGAAGTTGATATGCTGCCTATAAAAGAATTAAGAGCAAAGTATGGTCAAGAATTTGAGAAGCAGCATGATGTAAAGCTTGGCTTCATGGGCTTCTTTGTTATAGCTGCAGTTCAGGCTTTAAAAAAATCTCCAATTGTTAATGCATCTATTGATGGCGGTGATGTTGTCTATCATGGTTATCAAGATATAGGAGTTGCTGTCTCTACTGAAAGAGGCTTGGTGGTACCAATTATCAAAGATGCAGATACAAAATCATTACCTGAGTTAGAAAAATCAATACTAGAGTATTCAGAAAAAGCCAGAGACGGCAAACTTTCAATCGATGAAATGCAAGGTGGAACATTCACCATATCAAATGGGGGAGTTTTTGGCTCTTTGCTATCCACACCAATATTAAATGCTCCGCAAACGGCTATATTAGGAATGCATACCATTCAAGAAAGGCCAGTTGCAAGAAATGGTGAAGTTGTTATTAGACCAATGATGTATTTGGCTATGAGTTATGATCACAGGCTTTTGGATGGAAAAGAGGCTGTAAGATTTTTGGTTTCAATTAAAGAGCAATTAGAATCTCCTGAAAGATTGCTTTTAAATTTATAAGTAAGGAAGTTTTATGTATGACGTAATTGTAATAGGTGGCGGACCTGCTGGGTATGTTGCTGCTATAAGATCATCGCAGCTTGGCCTCTCAACCGCTTGCGTAGAGGAGTTTGTTGATGACTCTGGAAATGCAGTTTTTGGTGGAACTTGTTTGAATGTTGGTTGTATACCATCAAAAGCTTTATTAGATTCATCTCATAGGTTTTATGAAGCTGCTGGACATCTAGATACTCACGGCATAAAAATTGAAAAAGTTAAACTAGATTTAAACGTCATGATGGATAGAAAAGACAGTATTGTTAAGAAACTTACTGGAGGAATAGGCGGGCTTTTTGCAGCAAACAAAGTTACTCCAATCACTGGAAGAGGAAAAGTTATCGCTGGAAACAATGTTGAGATAACTAAATCTGATGGAACTACTGAAACCATTGCTGCTAAAAATATTATTATTGCTACCGGATCATCTCCTATAGAAATTGCTTCAGCTGAGTTTAATAATAATGTTGTAGATAGCACAGGAGCCTTAGAATTTACTGAAGTGCCAAAAACTTTAGGAGTCATAGGGGCTGGCGTAATTGGTCTAGAACTTGGAAGTGTATGGGCGAGACTTGGTTCAAAAGTAACAGTAATAGAAGCTATGGATGATTTCCTATTTATGGCTGATAAAGAAATAGCTAAAGACTGTTTAAAAGATTTTAAAAAACAAGGCCTAGATATAAAACTTGGAAGCAGATTGATTGCTTCTAAAAATCTAAAAAAATCAGTAAAAATTTCATATGAAAACTCTACAGGAACAGAGGAAATGGAATTCGATAAATTGGTCGTTGCTGTTGGTCGAAGACCAAATGTTCAGAATGTTTTTTCTGAAGATTCCGGCGTGCATCTTGATGAAAGAGGCTTTATAAGTGTTGATGATCATTGTCAGACAAGCGCTTCAAATGTTTGGGCAATTGGAGATGTTGTTAGGGGACCAATGTTGGCTCATAAAGGCAGTGAGGAGGGAGTAATGGTTGCTGAAAGGATTGCTGGTAAGCATGCTGAAATGAATTATGATTTAGTACCTTCAGTTATTTACACTCATCCAGAGATTGCATGGGTTGGGAAAAATGAAGAAGAATTAAAATCAGAAAACAGAAGTTATAAAGTAGGTAAATTTCCATTTGCTGCAAGTGGCAGAGCCTTGGCAGTTGATCAATCTACAGGTTTTGTAAAGGTAATATCTGATGCATCTACAGATACAATTCTTGGAGTGCATGTTTTTGGACCTTCTGCGGCAGAGATTGTTCAGCAAGCATTAATTTCAATGGAGTTTGGTGCAAGCTCTGAGGACTTAGGTCTAACAATATTCAGTCATCCAACAGTTTCTGAGGCTCTGCATGAAGCAGCCTTGGCAGTAAATAACCAAGCTATTCATATAGGAAATAAAAGAAAATGAATTTACACGAATTTCAGGGCAAGGCGCTGTTTGCAGAATACAATCTGCCAGTTTCAAATGGAAAAGTTATCTATGACGCTAATGATGCATTAAAAGCCTGCAGAGATATAGGTGGTTCTAAGTGGGTCGTAAAAGCTCAAGTTCATGCTGGTGGAAGAGGAAAGTCTGGAGGCGTTAAGCTTGTTGATACTCCAGATGATGCAATTGAGTTTGCAAAAAAATGGTTAGGTAAAAGGCTAGTTACATATCAAACAGATAGTAAAGGTCAGTTAGTTAATTCTATACTTATCGAAGAATGTACTGATATTGATAAAGAGCTTTATCTTAGTGCTGTTATTGATAGAGATTCTCAGCGAGTAGTGTTTATTGGATCTAGTGAAGGTGGAGTAAACATCGAAGAAGTTGCAAAAAATACGCCAGAAAAAATAATATATGAACCTATTGATCCATTATGTGGAGCACAAGGATTTCAAGCTAGAAAAATAGCAAAAGTCCTTAACTTAGATGCGGCTCAAACCAAACAATTTACACCAATGCTTAAAAACCTGATGAAGCTTTTTGTTGAAAAAGATTTAAGTCTTTTAGAGATAAACCCTCTTGTTATTACTAGCGGCGGGAGTCTGCATTGTTTAGATGCAAAAATTAATATCGATGCAAATGCTATTTATAGACAGCCTGAAATTGCAGATATGCATGATCCTTCTCAGGAAGATCCAAGAGAAGCAGAAGCTGCTAAAAATGATTTAAGTTACGTATCTCTTGATGGCAATATTGGATGCATGGTAAATGGTGCTGGATTGGCCATGGGCACGATGGACACTATCAAATACTTTGGTGGAAACCCTGCAAATTTTCTTGATGTTGGTGGAACAGCTACACAAGAAAGAGTATCTAGGGCATTTAAAATTATATTAGATGATCCAGAGGTAAAAGTTGTGTTAGTGAATATCTTTGGAGGCATAGTTAGATGCGATCTTATTGCCGAAGGAGTTATAGCAGCAATTGAAGAAGTTGGTGTTGAAATTCCAGTAGTCGTTAGATTAGAAGGAAATAATGCAGACTTAGGATCAGAAATTTTATCTCAAGCTGGTATAAAAATTCAAAGTATAAATAATCTTGGCGATGCTGCCAAAAAAGCTGTGGAACTTGCAAAATGAGTATTTTAATTAATAAAGACACGAGAGTTATTGTTCAGGGCTTCACTGGTTCGCAGGCAACTCTCCATTCAGAGCAAGCTATTGAATATGGAACTAATATTGTTGGAGGAATTACTCCAGGCAAAGGTGGGCAAACTCATTTAGGACAGCCTGTTTTTGACACAATGGAAGAAGCAAAGAAAGCAGTCAATCCAAATGCATCATTGATATTTGTCCCAGCACCTTTTTGTAAAGACTCTATCTTAGAAGCTGCTGAATCTGGAATAGAGTTAATCATATGCATAACTGAGGGAGTTCCTACTTTAGATATGTTGGATGTTAAAAAAAGGGTTGATGAGCTTGGAATTACGCTTATTGGTCCAAATTGCCCAGGTGTAATTACTCCCGGTGAAGCGAAGCTCGGTATTATGCCTGCAAGTATTCACATGCCAGGGTCTGTTGGAATTATCTCAAGGTCCGGGACGTTAACTTATGAAGCTGTTAAACAGACTACTGATCTAGGATTAGGTCAAAGCAGCTGTGTTGGAATTGGCGGAGATCCTATCCCAGGCTCTTCATTTATTGATATCTTAAAATTATTTGAAGAAGATGATCAAACGGAAGCCATAGTAATGGTTGGTGAGATTGGCGGAACTGCTGAAGAGGATGCAGCAGAATATATCAAAAATAATGTTTCTAAGCCTGTAATTTCCTATATAGCAGGTCAGACTGCTCCAGCCGGAAAAAGGATGGGCCACGCAGGAGCAATCATTGCCGGCGGAAAAGGTACTGCTGCTGATAAAATAGCCAAGCTAAAAGAGTGTGGTGTTCATATTGCTGAAAATTTAGTGGAGATTGGTGCCAAGGTAGCTGAGGTTCTAAATAAATAAATCATATTAGTAATGGAAGGCAAGGTAATAGAGGGTAAGGCTTTTTGGTGCTTCTTATATCATCCAGACATTACATCTAATCCTCAATGGTCTCTTAGATTAGTTCCATCAGAAATCGAACAACAGAGATTTAAAAAATCTGGTCATCAAATGAATATGGAAGTCCTTAATAATAAGGATTTTGGTATGTCTGTTCTTTTCAGAAGAAAAGTAAAACACATGGATGATGTTTTAGAAAAACCTCTGCTGTTTGATGCAAATAAAAAACCTTTAGAATTATTTGAAGAATTACCTAATGGCTCAAATGTCATGGTGAAATATAGCGAGTGGGAGGGCATCTCCAAGTCAGATAACCTTCTTTATAAAGGATTGGATTTAATAGCAGTTATTTTACTTGATAAAACGCCAAGCCTTTTTTAATAAATTTTTACTCTAGCAAACTTTTTAATAATCCAATTCAATCTTATGATTGATAAGAAAGAAAATATTGTTAAGCCGATAATCATCCCATACCACATTCCAGCTGCACCCATTGGCCCATTAAGGCCAATTTTTGTAAGGTAGTAGCCCATGGGCATGGCAAATATCCAATATGAGATAAAGAGTAGAATCATTGGAATAAAGGTATCCTTATAACCTCTTAAGCTTCCAAGAGCGCCCATTTGAATCCCATCTGGCAATTGAAAAATTGCTGCAAATATTAATAAACTGACAGCCAAGTCAAATACAAGTGGGTCTACGGTATAAAAACCAACGATATATTCTCTGAATATTAATATCACTATACTATTTAAAAGAGCTGTAAGCATACACATATAAATCGTCGAATATGAGGCAACCTTGGCTTGTCTTGGATTATTTTCACCAATCAAATTTCCAACTCTAGTTGCAGCTGCAAGACCAATAGATAAAGGGACCATGAAAAATAGGCTTGCAATATTGATGGCTATTGAATGACTGGCCACAATTGTTTCCCCTAATGTCCCCAATATTATTGCGGCTCCAGAAAACATACTTAGCTCAATAAAAATTCCTAAACCAATTGGGAAACCAAGCTTAAAAACTTCTCTAGTTGTTGCTACTGTTGGTGGTGAAAATTCTGAAAAAGGTTTTGTTTTTTTATATTTCTTTGATATTGCTATATAAATAAATAATGTAATCATCATCAAAAAAGAAACAATAGAAGTAGCTATACCACAACCTACACCGCCCAGCTTAGGTGCTCCCATCCAGCCATATACAAACATCAGATCAAGAGGAATGTTTATAAGCATACCTATGAAAGCTATACAAAAAACTGGAATAGTTAATGTCATACCCTCGCTGTAACATCTCAAGCAAGTAAAAATAGTAATAAATGTAAATCCAAGAGCAACAGCTTTTAGATAGCTTATTGATATGTCTGTTATATTTTTATCTATGGGTAAAAAATTTAAAATTAGATCCATATTCATAAATAAAAGACCAATAAATATCCCAAGAGCAAGAGCTATCCATAGGATTTCTCTCAGTTTTTTTCCTATTTCATGAAACTTTTTTGCTCCGTATAGTTGTGCAACTATTGGTGTGACTGAAAAAATAACACCAGAGACGAACATCCATATTGTTGTTGAAAATGCATTACCTACTGCAAGCCCAGCAAGATCACTGGAGCTAGCCCTGCCTGCAATTATTGTATCTGTAGCGCCCATAAGCATATAAGAGAGCTGTGAACCAAATATAGGAACACCAATCTTTATAAGTTGCTTGAACTCAATAATGTATTTATTTATCAATTTATTATTACACTAAATATTTTTTCGCTACTTTATCATATTAAAATAAGTTAACTAGGAGAATATAATCAGAAAAGATAATAGACCATATTGGCTAAAAAAATTAGTAATGAGGCTAACCAAGATATATGTTCATCATTTCTTGAAACCTCAATTTCTTTATTTAGGGAGAGGCGGTGCCTACTTTAAGCCTAAATACATAAAAGTCTTTGGAAATAATGTCACCATAGAAGATTACCCAACCCTTATTGGTGCAAGCGACGCAAATATCCAATTTACCTCATGGAATATTGGAGAGTGGAATGGCCAAATAAAAATTGGTAAATTTTCTCTTATCACACCAGGTGTGAGGATTATGGCAGCAGAAAGTATTGTTATCGGAGACGCATGTATGATTGCGCATGGCGCCTATATATCAGATGCAGATTGGCACGGTATATATGATAGAGCAGAGCCTGTTGGCAAATTGGTAAATTTTCTCTTATCACACCAGGTGTGAGGATTATGGCAGCAGAAAGTATTGTTATCGGAGACGCATGTATGATTGCGCATGGTGCCTATATATCAGATGCAGATTGGCACGGTATATATGATAGAGCAGAGCCTGTTGGCAAAACAAAGCCAGTCATCATCAAAGACAATGTTTGGATTGGAGATAGTGCAATTATATGCAAAGGGGTAACAATTGGAGAGAATAGTATTATTGGTGCAGGCGCTGTTGTAACTAAAGATGTTCCATCAAATTCTGTATTTGCTGGCAATCCAGCGAAATTAGTCAAAGCTCTTGATGATGTTGAATTTAATACAAGAGCAAATTTCCTAGAGGATCCAATTCAACTTGCAAAAGACTTCGATGCATTAGATAAATATACTCTCGGTAAAAATACATTTATTGGTTGGCTAATAAGTCTTATTAACCCAAACGACTCTCACTAAAAAATGAAAGTCGTTGTTGATAAAGATATAAAAAACTTTATAGATTTGGTTAATGAATTAGATGGGTTACAAGATATAAAATTTACATATGTGACGAGCGAAGAGATAGACAAACATTTATTGGTTGATGCTGATGTTCTTTTTATAAGGTCAACAACAAAGATTGATAAAAAGCTTTTAGAAAATTCGTCTGTGAAACTTATTGGTTCTGCTACTGCTGGAATTGATCATATTGATATTGATTACTTGGAATCATCTCAAATAAGATGGTTTTACTCTCCTGGATGCAATTCAAGCTCAGTTGTGCACTATGTTCTTTCATCGATTGGATACCTAAAAAAAATAAATGTTATGAATGAAGAAAGCATTATAGGTATTATTGGTTGTGGAAATGTAGGATCAAAACTTCGTTTAATTCTAAATAAGCTTAAAATTAAAAATATGATATGTGATCCTTACAAGGATTTTGACTATCTATCTTCTATGGAAGAAGTTTCTCAATGTGAGGTTATTTCCCTCCATACACCCCTAACATTTTCTGATAAATACTCTACTCATAACATGATTGATAAATATTTTTTAGCGACCTCCAAAGTAGAAACAATAATAAACACATCAAGAGGCTCGATTGTTAATGAAAAAGACTTAATAGAAGCCAGTCACATCAATTACATATCCGACGTTTGGCAAAATGAGCCATGCCCAGATACAGATAGCGTAAACAAAGCAATGATAGCAACACCTCATATAGCAGGGCATAGCTATGAAGGTAAGATTAATGGAACTATAAATTTACTCTCAACTTTTATGGAAGTTATTAATGTTAGTAAAAAAAATCTGACTAGTAACAGTAAGTTACTATCAGGTATGACGCAAAATAAACCCATCAATAATAAGCTCAAGCTAAATAATTTTATTGATTCATATGATATATTTTCTGAATCTAAGATATTTAAAGAGTTAAGCAATAAATCTGATAAGTTTATTTCAGCTGCAGATTTTATAAATATTAGAGGAATGCATAAAACTCGAAATGATATCTGTTAAAAATCTTAATTTGTTATAAAAAATACATATATATGGAGAAATGATATAGAAATGTATTATTTTTATATATATAATACATATTTAAAGTAGTCTTAAGTCAAAAAATTTACGCACTCTTGATTTTGTCACTCTATTGACACTTAAATTGAACTTAATTGGCATTTAAATTGCATATATTTTATATATACAATTAATATTAGGAAAAATCGAAATGAATTCAGCAAATGTTAATGATCGGTCTAAATCAATTGCAAAAAAATTAATCAAGAGAGTTCTAAGTACATCTATAGATAATCCGAATAATCCTGATTCATTAAGTTTTTTTCAAGCTGATACTTATAGGTTTTATTTTTTAATGAGTTTTATGTGGGAATTCTTTGAGGACAATGAAATTTCTCAAGAATATGCGATTTCACTTGTACCAAGAAAATTTGCTTCTAGGATAAAAAGGCTTCAAGTTTTAAAGCAGGCTGTTCAACTTGGCTATATTTATGAGCAATCGTCAGAGATCGATAAAAGAAGAAGGATTTATGAACCTTCTGAGATATTACTCAATGATTTTATTGCTTATGCTGAAAGTACAAATGTTGTTGTAGAAAAAAATTCTTAAAATTTATTCTTACAAAGTAATTTAGTCCTACCTATATGCATAGTTGTTCATTACAATTATCACATGGCAATAAATAAAGATAATGATTATTGGAGAAATAAGCTTTCTGAGGAAAGTTATAGGGTCACAAGGGAATCAGGGACTGAAAGTCCATTTACTGGGAAATATTGGGATTTTGATGAATCTGGTATCTATAATTGCATTTGTTGTAATGCACAATTGTTTGAATCTGATACAAAGTTTGATGCAGGCTGTGGATGGCCAAGCTTTTTTATCCCAATGGAAGAGTCCTCTATTCAAGAGGTTGATGATAGTTCTCATGGGATGTCTAGAACAGAAGTGAAGTGTAAAAACTGTGATGCGCACTTAGGCCATGTATTCAATGATGGCCCAGAGCCAACAGGCTTAAGATATTGTATAAACTCAGCTTCAATAGATTTTGATAAAAAATAAATTTAATCATGTCTTCAAGCGAAACATCATTTTTTAAATCATTTAAAAAAGTTGGTCTGTGGACAGGGCTTTCAAGAGTTTTTGGACTTATTAGGGATATATCAACTACAAGTCTGCTCGGTGCTTCTATTTTTCATGATATTTTTGTTGTAACTTTAAAAATTCCAAATCTTTTTAGAAGATTTTTTGCAGAAGGGGCATTTAATCAAGCTTTTATCCCGGTTTACAGTGATTTCCATTCTTTAAATAATGAAAAAGATACTAAAGATTTTTTAAATGCGCTTGCAGGATCTTTTCTTTCCATACTGTTTTTTATAACTATTATTGTTTTATTGATAACACCTATATTTATTCTAATTTTTGCTCCAGGTTTCTATTTTGATGATTACAAAAGAGATATAGCTGTGAATGTTTTACAAATTATGTTTCCTTATCTTGCTTTAATATCACTAGTAGCATTTGCTGGCGGCATACAAAACACTCATGAAAGATTTTCCTTACCAGCAGCAACACCAATTATATTTAATCTATGTCTAATTTTTGCAGCTGTAGTTATAGCTCCTTTATACGAAATGCCTATATATGTTTTGGCTTGGGGTGTGCTTTTAGCAGGAATAATACAGCTCTTTATTCAGCTATTTCCATTAAAAGCGATTGATAGATTACCAGTACCAAAATTTGATTTTTCAAATACTGGATCGAGAAAGGTTTTTAAATTAATGATTCCTGCAATTTTTGCAGGAGGAATAATACAAATTAATCTTTTGGTAGATACAATTTTTGCTTCTCTTTTACAAACTGGAAGCCCGACATGGCTTTATGTTTCAGATAGGTTGATACAACTTCCCATGGGTATTTTTGCTATAGCAATTGGCACAGTTTTATTGCCTACTCTTTCTAAAATAAATATTGAAAATAACTTGAATGAGTTTGCTCACCAGGTAAAAAAAGGTCAAAAGTTTGTAATTTATATTGGAATACCATCATTTATAGGCCTCTCATTATGTGCAAATGATATTTTGAGCACTATTTTTTTGAGAGGTGAGTTTTATGAAAATGATGTCTATCAATCATCTAGAAGTTTGATGGCCTTTTCTATAGGACTTCCATTTTTTATGCTTATGAAAGTTCTCACCCCAGCATTTTTTGCTAGGAAAGATACTAAGACACCTATGTATATTGCTTTACTCTCTCTTTGCTTGAATGCATCTTTAAATTATATTTTGGCGTTTGTTCTTGGTTTTGGTCATGTTGGGATAGCTATTGGCAGTTCCACATCTGCGATCATAAGTGTATTGGTAATGGAGGCTATTTTGATAAAACAAAATATTGTTCATTTGCAAAGCCCATTCAATAGATTTAATGCTTCAATTCTTGTGTCCTCATTATTTCTAATAAGTTTTCTATATGGGTTCTCTGAAATAATAAACTTTTCAACATTGAATCAACTCGAAAAAGTCTTTTATCTAACTATTGAAATTTGTTTCTCAGTAATTATTTACTTTGGGATCACTAAAATTATTAATGGCAATAGTATAAAAGGAATGCTTAATTAGTTATGTATTTAATTAGAGGTAAGCATAATTTAGATTTTTTTAAGGCTCAAGATTTTACTAAAGAACCCCTGCATGGAACCATTGGGAATTTTGATGGCATGCATTTAGGCCATCAAGCAATTCTTAGTAATATTAAAAACTCTGCTATAAAAACCAATGGCAAAACTGTAGTTTTTTTTACAGAACCTCATGCTTCAGAGTTTTTTGCTAGCATGAAATCCAATGATGAGGTTCCCCCAAGGCTCTGTCCATGGAGAGAGAAGTTTAAATTGCTTGATAATTTTGGGATTGATTTTGGATTCTTTTTAAAATTTAATAATTCCCTTAGACAAATGACCCCCGAGGAGTTTATTCAAAATATTCTTGCTCCGATGAAACTATCCTCATTAACCATCGGCGATGACTTTAGGTTTGGAGTTAATAGGCAGGGTGATTTTAATTTGCTTCATAGATGGGGCATCAATAACAATATTGAAGTTTCTAATACTGAGACTTTTAAATATTTAGATGAAAGAGTGAGTAGTACCAGAATAAGAAAGGCAGTCTCTGAGAATAACTTCGATTTAGCAAATGATCTTTTAGGAAGACGATATACTTTTTCGGGAAAGATTGTGCATGGTCAACATCTGGGAAGAACAATAGATGTTCCAACTGCTAACTTATGGCTTCCAAAGCAGAAATTACCCATATCTGGAGTATATGCAGTTCAATGTATGCTAAACGGGGCATTGCTTGATGGGATTGCAAATATGGGCATACGTCCAACAGTGGGGGGAACCATGCCAGTATTAGAGGTTCATCTCTTCAATTTCTCACAAGATATATATGCTCAAAGGTTAGAAGTAGATTTTAGGCACAAAATTCGTGAAGAAAAGAAATTTAAGAATCTAGACATGTTAAAATCACAGATTAAGAAGGATATAGCGTTAGCAAAAACACTTTTACAAAAATAATATGACAATTAACTATCGGGATACATTAAATCTTCCTCAAACAGAATTATCCATGAAGGCAGGGCTACCTAAAAAAGAGCCTGAGATTTTAGATTTTTGGAATGACATTGGACTATATGAAAAAATACGCCAACAAAATCTTAATAATAAAAAATTTATACTTCACGATGGACCTCCCTATGCAAATGGAGCTATTCACTTAGGCCATTCCGTAAATAAAATTCTTAAAGATATAACTATTAAATCTAAGACTTTGCAGGGGTTAGATGCTCCCTACGTTCCTGGTTGGGACTGTCATGGGCTACCAATTGAACTTAACGTTGAAAAAAAGCATGGAAAGAGAAGTGAGCTTGTTCAGAATAAGAAAATGTTTCAAGAGGCCTGCAAGGAATATGCTCTTACTCAAATCGAGAGTCAAAAAAAAGATTTTATTAGATTGGGTGTTCTGGGTGAGTGGGATAATCCTTACAAGAGTTTAGACTCATCCTTTGAAGCAAATGCAGTTCGTGCCTTAGGAAGAATATATGAGGCTGGGCATATAGAAAAAGGTGAAAAACCTGTTCATTGGTGCCAAGATTGTGGATCTGCTCTTGCTGAGGCAGAGGTTGAATATCAGGACAAAACCTCTAAATCTATTGACGTTGCATTTAAAGCAAATGAGCAATCCTTAAAGAAATTAAATGAAGTATTTGCAACAAATATAGTTGATGGCATTTCATTCGTAATATGGACAACAACGCCATGGACTATTCCATCTAATGTTGCGGTATGCATAAATCCTGAATTAGATTATGCGCTAATTAAACTAGATGGTGAGCATTTGGTTATTGCTGAAGCTATGATTGAGCTATGTATGGAAAGGTGGGGCACTACTTCAGAATTAGTCTCAAAAACATTAGGAAAAAATCTAGTTGATATTTCTTTGATACATCCTTTTATTGAGAGGAATTCAGAATTACTTCATGGAGACCATGTCACTACAGAAGCAGGTACAGGTTGTGTACATACAGCACCAGCACATGGCTTAGACGATTATTTTATTTGTAAAAAACATGGCATTGAAACGTTCAAAGCACTTAATAGTAAGGGTTTTTTTAAGGAAGAATTTGAATTTATTGCTGGTCTGCCAGCCTCAAAGGCCGATCCACTGGTTATTGAAAAGCTAAATGAAGTAAAAGCATTAGTTAATTGTGATGACTTTCATCACTCATACCCGCACTGTTGGAGGCACAAATCTCCACTAATTTTTACCTCAACTGCTCAATGGTTTATTTCTATGAATAAATCAGGACTATTGAATGAGGCTCTGCAAAGTATATCTGGAGTTTCATGGGAGCCATCATGGGGAGAGCAAAGGATAGAGGGGATGTTGACTGATAGGCCAGATTGGTGCATATCAAGGCAAAGAAATTGGGGAGTGCCAATAACACTAGTTGTTCATAAAGAATCAGGTGCAATTCATCCAAATCAATCAGAGCTATTTAAACAATTTGCTAATTTAATTGAAGAAAATGGTATATCTTCATGGGAATCACTAGATCTAAATGAATTCATAGATGATGGAGATTCATATATTAAGATTACAGACTCATTAGACGTTTGGTTCGACTCAGGTATTACTCATTTTGCTGTTTCTGAGCAAAGGTTTGAAGAAGGCATTGTTGCTGATTTATATCTTGAAGGCTCTGATCAACATAGAGGCTGGTTTCAATCATCACTTTTAACAAGCATTGCAATGAATGGAAGGGCTCCTTATAAAGCAGTTCTGACACATGGATTTGTGGTTGACGAAAACGGAAGAAAGCAATCCAAATCTCTTGGCAATGTAGTTTCACCTCAGAAGGTTTGGGATTCACTGGGGGCAGACATCTTAAGATTATGGGTTGCATCTGCAGATTTTAGAAGTGAGATGGTTGCATCTGATGAAATTCTAAAGAGAGTATCAGACCAATACAGAAGAATAAGAAATACTTTTAGGTTTATTTTAGGAAACTTAAATGATTTCGATGAAAGTAAGAAAATAGTATTTGAAGATCAAATTGAGTTAGATAAATGGATTGTGCTTGAGACATCTAAATTGCAAGAGGATGTTTTACAGTTATATGAGTCTTACTCATATCATAATGTTGTTCAAAAAATTCATAACTTTTGTGTGAATGAATTAGGGGGCATTTATTTAGATATAGTTAAGGACAGGCTCTATACCTGCAAAGATTCTTCTCTTGCAAGACAGTCTTGCCAAACAAGTTTGAATTATGTTTTAAATACCATGGTCAGATTAACTGCACCTATTCTATCTTTTACCTCTGAAGAAATTTGGCAGACCCACCCCTCATTAAAAGGTCAAAATGAATCTATTTTCTTATCAAAGTATTTTGAATCTAAGCAAGAAGGTGAGTGCGTAATTAGCTCATCAGACTGGGCTAGAATTTTTGAAATCAAAGACATAGTAAATCAATCTATTGAAAGATTAAGAAATGAAAATAAATTAAAAGGATCTTTGGATTCAAATGTGATTATTTCTGCAAATGAGGAAGATAAATCAATTCTCGAAAAGCTTGGGCCTGAATTACATTTTGTATTTATATCCTCCCAAGCCTCTGTTATAGATGGTGATACCCTGTCAATTCAGATCGATCAAATTTCTGATGAGAAATGTACTAGATGTTGGCATAGGGATAGCACGGTTGGTGAGAGCAAAGATCATCCTGAAATTTGTTCAAGGTGCGAAGAGAATATTGATCAGTTAGGCGAGAGTAGGTCATTTGTTTAAGAAAAGATTTTATATAACTATTTTTTTTCTATTTATTTTAGATACTTATACTAAGCAGCTTGCTCTTCAGTTTTTAGCACAAGGCATATCAAGAGACTTCCTGCCTTTTATTGATTTATATTTAACTTATAACTCTGGGGTAGCCTTTGGCTTTCTAGATCTTGGTGAAAAAAGTGTTTCTAATATTTTAACTTTCGTCGGTTTTCTCATCACTCTTTATTTATTTAAATTAATCAAAGATGAGAGTGACTATAGAAAACAATTTTCATTATCCTTTATATGTGGAGGAGCAATAGGAAATATTGCAGATAGATTTATGGATGGTTATGTAACTGATTTTCTTCATCTAAAAATTAACGATTTTTCATTTTTTGTATTTAATATTGCTGATGCATCAATAACTATTGGAGCAATATTATTAATTTATTTTGAATTCTTTAAAAAAGATCATTTGAATCATGAAGCAAATTAAACTGGCAAACCCAAGAGGTTTCTGCGCGGGTGTCGATAGAGCAATAGATATTGTGAATAAGGCCTTAGAAAAATATGGAAGTCCTGTCTATGTTAAGCATGAAGTTGTTCATAATAAATTCGTTGTTGAAGATCTTAAAAGTAGAGGTGCAATCTTTGTTGAGGAGATTGACGAGGTTCCAGATAACTCTTTAGTAATTTTTAGTGCACATGGTGTTTCACGAAAAGTTGAAGAAACAACAAAATCAAGAAAATTAGAATACTTTGATGCTACCTGTCCTCTTGTTACCAAAGTTCATATGGAAGTCATAAGAAATGCTAGGGCAAATAACGATATTATTTTAATTGGGCATGAAGGGCATCCTGAGGTTGAGGGAACTATGGGAAGGCACATTAAGAATGAATCCAGTAATATTTACTTAGTGCAGGATGAAAAAGAGGCAGAAAATATAGTAGTTGATAAGCCAGAACACTTAGCCATCGTTACCCAAACCACTTTAAGTGTAGATGATACCAAATCCATTATTGATATCTTAAAAACAAGATTCCCTAAAATTAATATCCCTAAGAAGGATGATATTTGTTATGCAACTCAAAACAGGCAAGATGCTGTTAAACAATTAGCATTAGAATCAGATTTTCTGATTGTTGTTGGTTCAAGCAATAGCTCAAATTCAAATAGACTCCAAGAACTGAGTGAGAAGTGTGGTTGCAAGTCTGTTCTAATTGATAGTTTTGAAGATCTTGACCTTAGAGAGCTTGAAGGAAGGCAAAAGATAGCTATAACAGCCGGAGCATCTGCACCTGAGTCAAGGGTTCAAGAAATAGCACTAGCTGTTAAAGATTTTACAGGCGCATCTATAAGTGAACATGGAGTTGATGAGGAGAATATTTATTTTAAACTTCCTCCCGCACTGAGATAAATGATAATTAATAATCATCTGATAGCTGATATTAAATTTTTAGAATCTCCAAACTTTAATACAAGGCCAAAAGATGTCTCAATAAATCTTTTGGTAATTCATTCCATAAGTCTTCCGCCAAAGGTATATGGCAACAACCATATAGAAAACTTCTTTTTAAATAAATTAGATCACTCCTTAGATCCTTTCTATGAAGAAATTAGAGAATTAAAAGTATCAGCACATTTATTAATAAAAAGGGATGGAGAAATTATACAGTTCGTACCTTTTAATATGAGAGCTTGGCATGCTGGGGAGTCTTCCTTTCAGGGAAAGGACAATTGTAATGATTACTCAATAGGTATTGAGCTTGAGGGTTCTGATGATGATGATTTTGAAGAGATTCAATATGATAAGCTTTGTGAAGTCACGATTGCTTTGCAAGGTGAATATAAGAATATTACAAAGGAAAATATTAAAGGTCACTCAGATGTTGCACCCGGAAGAAAAAAAGATCCAGGGCTATTTTTTAAATGGGATAGATACTTAGATAATGTATAAATTTAATAAAATGTTTGTCATGTTTTGTCTTGGTTTCGCATCTGGTCTTCCTTATATGATCATTATCAGCACATCTACTGCATGGCTTAGAGATGCAGGTGTAGAGCTTGCTTATATTGGATTTTTTGCTTGGGTAACATTTATGTATGCCTTTAAATTCTTATGGGCACCATTTGTTGATAGATTCTCTATACCTATATTAAAACAATATGGACATAGAAAGAGCTGGATTGTATTGATGCAGGTTATTATTTTTACAAATCTAATAATACTTTCTAATACTGATCCAAAAAGTGATTTGATCTTTTTTAGTCTTATTGCATTTTTGATTGCACTTGCCGGATCCATTCAAGACATCGCTATAGATGCATTTAGGATCGAGTATGCAAATATTAATGAGCAAGGGAGCTTAGCCGCAACTTACCAATTTGGTTGGAGGCTGGCTATCATTGTGGCTACATCATTTGCTTTAATATTTGCTGATACCAACGGATGGTCTTTAACTTATAAAATCATGGCTGCCACTATGATAATTGGTTTGCTTGGCTTGATAGTATCAAAGGAGGAAAAAAATTTTCAACTTGGTAAGTTAAGCTTTACTCAATCAATAAGAGATCCTTTTGTTGATTTTTTATCTAGGTTTGGATTTTTTGCATCAGCAGTTTTGTTGATGATAATTGCTACTTATAGGCTTACAGACATTGTAATGGGGCCTATGGCAACCCCTTTTTATATTGATATGGGTTTCACCCTTACAGAAATAGGGGCTGTTGTTAAAATTGTTGCATTGCTTGCATCTATATTTGGTATATCAATGGGCGCATTGCTCTTAAAAAAAATCGGCATATATAGATCTCTTATGTTGGGAGCTTTCTTGGTAATGCTTACAAATGTCTGTTTTTCATATGTTGCTATATCAGAAAAAAGTATTACTTCCTTGTCTATGATTGTTGCAATGGATAGTATTGCTGCAGGCATTGTGGGTACTGTAAATATTGCTTTTTTAACCAGCCTTGTTTCAAAAAAATATACAGGTTTTCAATATGCACTTTTAACAGGCTTTATGACGGGACCAGGTTTTGTTCTAAAAGGCTTATCAGGTCTCTGGGTCAATTACCTTCAAGGGATATATGGAGATGATTTTGGGTGGATGGGTTTCTATGTAACCACATCTCTATTGACTATGCCTGTTATTTTATTTTTATATTTTAATAGACATTTTTTAATTAAGCATGAAAACTCTATATAGAAATATTTTCTTTATATCTTTAGCTATTATTATGTGGCTTAGTGTTGTTCCAGCATCTGATATTCCAAATATTGCTGCGTTAAGTTTTTTAACTGATAAGGCTATTCATTTCCTTATATTTTTATATTTATCATCACTAGGACTTTTAAGCAGGTTCACATTATCAAATATTTATTTATTAATAGCCATTTTCAGCTTTGGGCTGATTATAGAGATAATTCATTTTTATCACCCTTATAGATATTTTGAGTTAGCTGATCTTGCTGCAAATTCATTGGGAATTCTCCTGGCATCATTTATTTTTCAAAAAAAAGATTAAATTATCTATTGATTTATATTATTTCGACCTTAACTATTGTTTAAGTTAATAAACTAACTAAAATTCATAAAATTAATTTTTATTGGGAGATAAAAAATGAAATTAAAACCTTTACATGACAAAGTTCTTGTTAAAAGAACTGAAGAGGAAGCAACCTCAGCCGGAGGTATTATTCTTTCAGGCTCTGCAAAAGAAAAGCCTTCACAGGGTGAAGTTATAGCAGTTGGACCTGGTAAAAAAACAGACTCAGGCGATGTAATGCCAGTAGGTGTTAATGTTGGTGATACTGTGATATTCGGGCAGTATGGCGGAAATGAAATAAAACTAGATGGCGAAGATTTTCTCATATTAGGTGAGAGTGATATTTTCGGCATTATTCAATAAGTAATTTAAATTAAGGGAGATATATAAATGTCAGCTAAAGATGTGAAGTTTGGAGATGGTGCAAGAAGTGAAATGCTTAATGGTGTAAACATCCTTGCAGATGCAGTAAAAGTAACATTGGGACCTAAGGGAAGAAATGTTGTACTTGATAAATCATTTGGAGCACCAACAGTAACAAAAGATGGTGTTTCAGTTGCAAAAGAAATTGAGCTTGAAAATAAGTTTGAAAATATGGGAGCGCAAATGATTAAACAAGTTGCCTCTCAAACTAATGATGAAGCAGGTGATGGAACTACAACAGCAACCGTATTAGCTCAATCAATTGTTAATGAGGGTAACAAAGCAGTAGCCGCAGGCATGAATCCTATGGATCTAAAAAGAGGTATAGACAAAGCTGTAGTGGCAGCTGTTGAGCATGTTAAAGGCTTAAGCGTACCTTGCACAGATAACAAAGCAATTGCTCAAGTTGGAACAATCTCTGCAAATGGAGATGAGGCCGTAGGTGCAATTATTGCTGAAGCAATGGAAAAAGTTGGAAAAGAGGGTGTTATTACTGTTGAAGAAGGAAGTGGTATAGAAAATGAGTTAGATGTAGTTGAAGGAATGCAATTTGATAGAGGTTACTTATCTCCTTATTTCATTACAAATCAAGATAATATGACAGTAGAGCTTGAAACCCCACTGATTCTTTTATTTGATAAAAAGATTTCTAACATTAGAGATTTATTGCCTCTTTTAGAGTCAGTAGCAAAAGCAGGAAGACCATTGTTAATCATTGCAGAAGATATTGAAGGCGAAGCATTGGCTACTTTGGTTGTTAATAACCTTAGAGGTATTGTTAAAGCTGCAGCTTGTAAGGCGCCAGGTTTTGGAGATAGAAGAAAAGCTATGTTAGAAGACATTGCTATTCTTACTGGTGGAACAGTTATCTCGGATGAAGTGGGACTTTCATTGGAAGGCGCATCTGTAGAAGATCTAGGAACGGCTAAAAGAGTTGTTTTGAATAAAGATAATGCAACTGTTATTGATGGAGCTGGTGATGAGTCGGCAATTGCGGCTAGAGTAAATCAAATTAGAGCTCAAATTGAAGAAACATCTTCTGATTATGACAAAGAAAAACTTCAAGAGAGAGTTGCAAAACTCGCAGGTGGAGTTGCAGTTATTAAAGTCGGAGCAGGTTCAGAAGTTGAGATGAAAGAGAAGAAAGCAAGAGTTGAAGATGCGCTTCATTCTACAAGAGCAGCCGTTGAAGAGGGTGTTGTTCCTGGAGGTGGATCAGCATTAATCAGATGTTTAGAATCTGTTGAGAAAGTTGTTGGTGATAATGATGATCAGAATGTTGGTGTCAATATTGCTAAGAAAGCTTTTGAAGCTCCTTTAAGACAAATTGTTTCTAATGCAGGTGAAGAGTCTTCTGTGATAGTTGCAAATGTTAAAGATGGAACAGGATCATATGGCTTTAACGCAGCTACAGGTGAATACGGAGATATGATTGAAATGGGTATTCTTGATCCAGCAAAAGTAACAAGAACAGCAATCCAAGCGGCTGGTTCAGTTGCTGGAATGATGATAACAACAGAAGCCATGGTAACTGATATACCAAAAGATGACTCGCCAATGCCAGCTATGCCTGATATGGGTGGAATGGGCGGAATGGGCGGAATGATGTAGTTCTAAATCTATATATAAAATGGGGCTTTTTGCCCCATTTTTATTAGATTTAAGGCACGTTTTAATTTAACATAAGGAATACACTTTTACGGAGCATTATGGATATCTTAACTGACCAAGCTTTTTTTAGAGCTTTTCACATTCTTTTCGGAATTACCTGGATAGGATTACTTTATTACTTTAACTTTATACAGGGCGAATATGTAAAAGTTGCTAATCCGGATGCAAAAGCAGATGTGTTTAAAAAGTTAGCCCCAAATGCATTATGGTGGTTTAGATGGGCTGCATTATTTACTTTTTTAACTGGTGTTATCTTATTACATCAAGTATCAGCAAAACTTAGTACTGAAATTATCCTTGGCTCAACAATGGGGACACTGATGATGTTAAATGTATGGGGTATTATTTGGAGAAACCAAAAAATTGTATTAGGTATGAAAGAAGGCGATGCTGCAGTTGCTGGTGCAAAAGCAGGACTTGCCTCAAGAACCAATACTTTATTTTCAGTTCCAATGCTTATGTATATGGTTTACTCAGCTCATGGCCCAGGCGCATATCTAGCAGTAGATGGCTGGACCACTTCAAGTCTTTTTTTAGGACTAGCAATAATTTTTGCTATTGAAGCTAACGCCATATGGGGAAAAATGCTACCAGTTATAACGTCAGTTAGAGCTGTAATAATTTCATCATTTGTTTTGGCTGTTGTACTTAAACTAATCACAGATCTTTTATAAATAATTAATAATTCTTAAGGAGAATTTAGATGTCTAACAAACCAACAAAAGAAGAAGCATTAAAGGCAGTGAGAACCCTTATATCTTGGGCAGGGGATGATCCAGACAGAGAAGGGCTTATTGAAACTCCTGACAGGGTTATAAGATCTTATAACGAATTCTTTAGTGGATATGAAGAAGATGCTGAAGCTGTTCTTGGGAAAACTTTTGAAGAAGTAGAGGGCTACGACGAAGTGGTTATTGTTAGAAATATTAGAGTTGAGTCTCATTGCGAACATCATATGGTACCAATAGTTGGAGTAGCTCATGTGGGTTATATACCAAATAAAAAAGTAGTTGGTATAAGCAAGCTTGCAAGAGTTGTAGATATTTATGGCAAAAGACTGCAAACTCAAGAAACCATGACAGCTTTAGTAGCCGATACTATTGATAGAGTTCTGCAGCCTAGAGGAGTTGCAGTGGTTATTGATGCTAATCATGAATGCATGTCTACAAGAGGCGTTCATAAAACAGAATCAAGTACTATTACAAGCCGAATGCTTGGTAGCTTTAGAGATAATATTGAAACAAGGGCTGAATTTATGAACTTAATTAATTCTCCAAAAGCATTTTAAATGAGCGATGGTTCGGTACTTTCTAGTATCAATCCTGCCACACCAATAATTCTAGCATCGGGCTCAGAGAGTCGAAAAATAATGCTCGAAGATGCGGGCATAAAATTTAAAACTATTACATCTGAAGTTGATGAAGATGCTTTAAAAATAAAGATCTCATCCATGCCATTTGATAAACAAGTTATAGAACTTGCTAAAGCTAAAGCTGAGGTGGTGAGCTCTAACAATCCTGGAAATATAGTGATAGGCGGAGATCAAATGTGTATTTTTGAAAACAAAGTATTTGATAAACCAGGCTCAACAGAAAAGGCTATAAGTAATTTAAAATTATTATCTGGAACAACACACTTTCAGCATAGCGGTGTTTGTATCTTTAAAGATGGCATGCCTTTATGGGAATACTCAGAAGTTGTTGAAATGAATATGCATGATTTATCTGAAGAAGAGATCATTAATTACGTAAAACTTGAAAATCCAATTCATGCAGCAGGTGCATATAAGTTTGAGTCGGTTGGATGCAACTTATTTTCAAGTGTAGATGGCTCATCATATACAATTAGAGGCATGCCATTATTACCATTACTAAATGAGCTTAGAAATTTAAAAATTATAGATCTAAATAGAATCTCAAATAATTAGAACAATGCAGCCTATTAAAATATTTAATACTCTTTCAGGTAAAAAAGAGGATTTCCATCCTTTAGATTCCAACCATATAAAAATCTATGCATGTGGGCCAACAGTCTACAATTATGCACATATAGGAAATGCCAGAATGGCAGTAGTTTTTGATACTCTTGTCAGGGTCTTAAAATTTAAATTTGATAAGGTAACCTATGTCTCTAATATTACTGACATTGATGACAAAATAATCGATGCTGCAAATGATCAAAAAGTACCTATAAATGAGATAACTGAAAAATATACCAATATTTACAATGAGGATATGGCAAAGTTATCTGTAAATATTCCTGATATTCAACCTAAAGCAACTCAATATATTTCAGAGATGATTGAGTTAATTGAAGATTTAATTAAGAAAGGGCATGCATACGAAATAGAGGGGCATGTCCTTTTTCATGTTCCTTCATATAAAAATTATGGAATGTTATCAAATAGAAATAGGGAAGAACAGGTAGCCGGAAGTAGGGTAGAGATCGCTCCATTTAAAAAAGATCCCGCTGATTTTGTTTTATGGAAGCCAAGCTCTGATGATCAGCCTGGCTGGGAATCCCCCTGGGGGTTTGGAAGGCCTGGTTGGCATACTGAGTGTTCAGCAATGTCAGAGAAAACATTGGGACTCCCTTTTGATATTCATGGTGGTGGTAGAGACTTAACCTTTCCTCATCATGAAAATGAAATAGCACAAAGTTGCTGCTCCACCGCTGATATTAATAACCCAAACTCCTATGCAAACTATTGGATGCATAATGGTTTTGTTACCATTAATGGCGAAAAGATGTCTAAATCACTTGGTAACATAATTTTGGTGAAAGACTTATCAAATGAGTATCACGGTGAGGTCATTAGACTCGCTCTAATGTCTTCGCATTACAGACAAGGCCTTGACTGGAATGAGAAAGTCATCCATCAAGCCAAAAAGCTTTTGGACAAGCTGTATAAGGTTTTATTAGATCTTGAATTAGAAGACTTAGTGGAGATACAAGATAATGAGTGGATTAATCCATTAATGGATGATCTGAATACACCAGGTTTCATAGCTAATATTAATGTTCTTGTTAAGGATTATTTATCTGCGCAAGAAGAACAAAAAAGTATTTTAAAAAGTAAGCTCATTCTTTTAGGAAGCCTTATGGGAATTTTGCAAGAAGATCCAAAATCATGGTTTGAAGTAAATGAATCAAATATAAATCTTAGTAAAGCAGAGATAGAGGGTTTAATATCAGAACGGAATGAAGCCAAGAAAACTAAAAACTATGAAAGAGCCGATATGATTAGAGATGAGCTCATGGAACAAGGAATTGAAATTATGGATAACAGCTCAGGAACATCATGGAAAGTTAAAACATGAATGAGAAAGGAGTATTAACTATTCCTGATGCTTTTAATGAGATATCAGAAACTCTGAGCACTGCAGAATCAATTCTAGATAACGCAGTTGATAATGCAAAAACACTTTTTCATACCCTGGTTCTATCTTCACATGATGAAGATAAAATAGTATCAAGAGTGGTGGTATTAAGGGAATTTAACCCTAAGGAAAGATATCTCCGGTTTCATACAGATGCCAGAGCTCCAAAAATCAAACATTTCCAAAAAAATAGTAATGCATCCATCCTTGGGTATGATCCCGCATTAAAAATTCAAATAAAGCTTCAAGGATACGTTGAAGTTCACTTAGATAATGATGTAACAAAAGCATCTTGGAACGAATCTACCACTAGGTCTAAAAAGTGTTATTCCGTTGATGGGGGGTCATCGCTAGAAATAGATAATCCTGCAGAATATGATCTAAAAGATGGAAATATTGAAGATGGGTATTTAAATTTTGCAGTACTTAAATTTAAATATACGTCCTTGGAATTTCTTTATCTGAAGAGTTCAGGACACAGAAGGGCTATTCATTCATGGGATGAAGACCTTGTCTCCTCTTGGCTAGTACCCTAAAAGCTAACCTTTTCTAATACACCTACTAAAAAAGTATTATTAATGTAATATTAATAATCATATTTTATTTAGGAGAAAAAAATTATGAATAAATTTTTATTTAGTGGCTTATTAATATTATCAACAAGTTTTGTATTTGCTGATGGTCATTCATCTGCAGAAAAAGAAGTTTTAAAAACCCTTGCTACCTATTTTGAAGCAAGAAATGCAAGTGATTGGGAAACAGTTGTTGCTCACGAAAGTAAATCAGGAACCTATGGAACAAATTCAGATGGCAGTTTCCATAAGCCTGTAGTAATGCAAACAGCTGAAGATTGGGCTTCATCAGGACAAGGCGGTTCTTTGAATGTTCATTACCCTGAAGCCATTCAATTATCAGATGATGTTGTTTATGTCAGGTTTTATTATGAAGGAATGACTGAAGTCGAAGGTAATTCAAAGCCATACAGAACAAGAGTAACTATGAACTGGGTTAAAGAGGGCACTAAATGGGTTGCCAAATCTCAACACTACTCGTCTGCTTCATACGGTGGAGTTCATGTTTCACTAGCTACTGATTTCGAGGACTAATAGTAAAAAATTGAATTAATAATTAAAACCCTCTTTATGAGGGTTTTTTTATGGCGCCCTCTGCAGGAATCGAACCTGCAACTAATCCTTAGGAGGGATCTGTTATATCCATTTAACTAAGAAGGCATTTCTTAGATATATTTTATAACATTAGCAAAGAGTTTATTAGTTATAACTAATACTGTTCAATATTTGCATATATAATGGTCAAATGAAAATCACATTACCAGATGGAAGCATAAGGGAATTAGCTGATGGCTCTTCAGGGCTTGATCTTGCATCTGATATTGGCCCAGGGCTTGCTAAAGCTGCAGTAGCAGTATTAGTTAATGGTATTCAAAAAGATCTTAGTGACCCCATAGATCAGGACTCAGAAGTATCAATAATCACAATTGATTCTGATGAAGGTCTTGAAATAATGCGACACACTCTTACTGCACAGGTCTTAGCTAGGGCAGTAAAAAATTTATACCCAGATACAAAGTTAGCAATTGGACCAACGATTGCTGATGGTTTTTATTATGATTTTGAATTTAAGAAAGCCATATCACCTGATGACTTAGCTTCAATTGAAAAAGAGATGAAAAAAATTATCTCAAACAGCTCATCTATAACAAAAACTCTTCATTCTAAATCTGATGCAATGAATATATTTAAAGGAATGAACGAGTCCTACAAAGAATCGATTATCAGCGAATCCGAACAAGATGATAATTTCCAACTTTATTATCAAGATAATAATGAGTTTGTTGATCTTTGTAGAGGCCCCCATTTACCAAGCCTTAAGCATATTGGAGCCTTTAGGCTAACCAAGCTAGCTGGAGCATATTGGAAGGGTGATTCCAAGAATAAAATGCTGACAAGGATTTATGGAACTGCATGGAAAAATGAAAAAGAATTAAATGCCTATCTTTTAAGAATCGAAGAAGCTGAAAAACGAGATCATAGAAAGCTTGGAAAAGAGATGAACCTATTTCATTTTCAAGAAGAAGCTCCAGGAATGGTTTTTTGGCATCCCAACGGATGGACAATTTATAGACTCTTAGAGAATTTTATAAGAAATAAATTAGAGCAATATAACTATCTAGAAATTAAAACTCCGCAAGTTGTTGATAGGAAATTGTGGGAAGCTTCTGGGCACTGGGATAAATATAGAGAAAATATGTTCATCACAGAAATAGATGAGGAGCATGCTAATGAAAAAAGAACGAATGCTTTAAAGCCAATGAATTGTCCTTGTCATGTTCAGATATATAACCAAGGGCTAAAATCTTACAGGGATCTCCCTTTGAGATATGCAGAATTTGGTTCATGTCATAGATATGAGGCATCAGGAACTATGCATGGTCTTATGAGGGTAAGGGGCTTCACGCAAGATGATGGTCATATCTTTTGTACAGAAGAGCAAATTGAAAAGGAAACAGAGCTTTTTATAAATTTACTATCTGATATCTATAAAGATCTCGGATTTGAAACATTCGATATTAAACTTTCAACAAGACCTGAGGTGAGAGTTGGAAGTGATGAGGTGTGGGATAAAGCTGAGGCGGCTCTAGAGGGCGCAATTACAAAATTAAATCTTCCATTTACTATTGAAGAGGGCGATGGTGCCTTTTACGGACCAAAGCTTGATTTTGTTTTGACCGATGCTATTGGAAGAGAATGGCAGTGTGGAACCTTCCAGGCTGACTTTAATTTACCTGAAAGACTTGATGCTGAATATGTCGGCGAAGATGGATCAAAACATAAGCCTGTAATGATCCATAGAGCAGTATTAGGTTCTTTTGAAAGATTTATTGGTGTCTTAATTGAAAACTACTCAGGAAGACTTCCATTTTGGCTGGCACCACTTCAAGTATCAGTAGCTACTATCATTTCTGATGTTGATGATTATGCAAAAGAAATAATCGGTTTACTAGAAGAAGCAGGTATCAGATGTCATGCAGATCTTAGAAATGAAAAAATAAGTTACAAAGTAAGAGAACATAGCTCTGCAAAAGTTCCAGTGATTATGGCGCTAGGTCAAAGAGAAAAAGATAATAGAACAGTTTCGATTAGACGAATTGGAAGCGATAAGACAGAGACTATGGATCTAAAAGAGGCTCTGAAGATTCTTTCAATTGAAAACAGCAATCCTAAGTAGATAAGTATGAGATGTTTTTCATAAAGTTATTTATATTACCAATTCGTTTTTACAGATACTTTATTTCACCCTTGACCCCACCATCTTGTAGATTTGAGCCCACTTGTTCTCAATACGCAATTAATTCTATTGAAGAGTTTGGAGTTATTAAAGGGTCAGTCATGGCACTCAAAAGAATTTCAAAATGCCATCCTTGGTATAGGGGAGATTAGTTTCATTAATTACTAATAAATAATTATAATAATTAAATATATTTAACATATATAAATACATACATAAATATAGATATATATGAATATTAATGCTATGTTTATTAGATAAATAAGTTCAATGAAGCCATTAGGGGGGTCAAATATGAACAAACTATCTAAACTTGCATTAAGTTGCAGCGTAGGTTTTCTTTTCTTTTTTTCTTTAAATGTTGTCTCGCAAGAGGTTGAAGAAGTAGTTGTTACGGCTACTAAAAAGAGGTTGAAGAAGTAGTTGTTACGGCTACTAAAAAAGCTGAATCCGTTCAAGATCTAGCTTTATCAATTCAAGCATTTACAGCTGAAGATGTTTCAGAAAATATGATTGAAAATATGAGTGACTTAGCCGAAGTTGTTCCTGGATTAATTATGGATAAAGGCATCGGATCAGGTGCTGCTTATTCCATTAGAGGTACAGGTTCATATGGTGTTGGTGCTGCGGTTGTTGGAGCTGTTGTAACAGCCTCTAATGGTCATAGTTATAACTCATCAAGTATTGCTGATATAGGCTTCTTTGATGTTGAAAGGGTTGAAGTTTTAAAAGGACCTCAAGGTACTTTATTTGGAAGAAATGCTGTTGCTGGTGTTATTAATATGATTACAGCCAGGCCAACTGCTGAAGCTG
>Ga0209199_1001024_pt1 | contig 35135 bp, 24 predicted proteins | sample COGITO_mtgs_1105_7_FD_184805 | JGI IMG/M metagenome (GOLD analysis project Ga0209199, IMG submission 184805) | Pelagic marine microbial communities from North Sea - COGITO_mtgs_110523 (SPAdes) (version 2) | ecosystem: Environmental > Aquatic > Marine > Epipelagic ...
GACATTTGTTTTCTTTTTAGTTTAAACTACTGAGCTTCAGATAATTTTTGTGGGAAATCTAATTTTATCTGATCAATCACAGCTTTTAACTTTACTTTGTTCCCAACAAAGCGTGCATCCTTATAATTCTTTTGCATTTCAACAAAGTTCATATCCTTAAACCCTTCTTTGGAACCTAATTCGTATCCACGTCTATTTCTAAGCTCATTATAAGCCGCTACCAACTCGTTTTGAACAGAGATATAAGCTGCATACGAAGTTTCACGTTCGTTTTTTAACAATATAATTGCTTTGTCTGGATTGTCTGAAGATGCTGGGTCTTTAAGCCCTTTGCAATAAGTACACGACTTATCTCCATTATTATCTAAAAACTCAACGGCCGCAGCTCTCAAGTCTTTAAGTTCCATAAGATCCTCTTCGACAAGTAATTGATCTTTTCCGTTGAGGAGAACTGTGAAAATATTCTTTTGTTTGATAACAACGTCTTCTTCAAGCTCTTCAATAGGGGGGAGTTTTCGGTTGATACCAGAATCTTTTTCAATGGTTGTTGTCACCAAGAAAAATATTAATAATAAAAAGGCGATGTCGGCCATTGAGCCGGCATTTACCTCTGGTGCGGATCGTTTAGCCATGTTATTTTACCATTTTTTTGATTCCAAATCCTAACATAATTAATCCTGCAATAAGTGCTAAGAAATAGAATAAGTACAAGCCTGCGCCTATAAGTTTAGAACCGTTTGCAGAAAGCATGTTACCGTCTTTAAGAGGCGATTCTACTCCGTTTGCAAATCCAAAATAGCAAAGCAAGGAAAGTACCACAAAAGCACCTATTCCGATAAGCGTGTTTTTGAATCCTGATGTATTTGAAACTAAATTTAGTACGGTAAATGCTAAGACTATAAGCACAGCTATCGCTAATATGGCGTAAGAAACGTACATAAACACATTTACAGTACCACTGCTTTCACCCGCTTTTATAGCCTCATCTCCTGAAGATAAAATACTTCCAAGGAAGAAGATTGAAATCAAACCGATTAAAATAGCAACAATCTTCAATATTTTTTGTAAATCCATAATTATTTGATTTATTATTGAGTTGTTATTATTTTTTGTTTTTTACCAAGATATCCATTAATGAAATAGAAGCATCTTCCATGTCATTTACTATGCTGTCAATTTTAGCAATGATATAATTATAAAAGACTTGAAGTATAATTGCTACCACTAGACCAAATACAGTAGTTAATAGGGCTACTTTAATACCCCCAGCAACAAGAGATGGCTGCATATCTCCAGCAGCTTCAATCTTATCAAATGCTTGTATCATTCCAATTACTGTTCCCATAAATCCTAACATGGGAGCCAGTGCAATAAATAAAGAAATCCAAGACACGTTTTTCTCTAACTGTCCCATTTGAACACCACCATAAGCAACGACTGCTTTTTCGGCAGACTCTAAGTCTTCGTTCGCACGGTCCAAACCTTGATAAAATATAGATGCAATAGGTCCTTTTGTGTTTCTACAAACTTCTTTAGCAGCATCTAAGCCTCCTGAAGCAAGAGCGCTCTCAACGTCTTCCGTTAGTTTTTTTGAATTCGTAGTTGAAAGGTTTAAGAAAATAATTCTTTCAATCGCAATTGCTAGTCCTAATATAAGACACAATAATACAATCCCCATGAAACCAGGGCCTCCTTCGATGAATCGTTTTTTTAGTTCTTGATGAAACCCTAAGGACTCCTCAACATCAGCTGAAGCTGCGTCGTCTTGTATTGGGATTACAACTGTAGATAAAATAGGGTTGAAGTTCGTGTTTGTAGTAGCACTAACAGACCCGAATGCCATCATAAAAGTGATAGCCAGAATTGGAAATAATCTTTTCATTGTTATATTCTTAATTTATTAAAATATTATTATTTGTTAAGGAGTTAAAGATATAAAAAAAATGTAGTTACGGAAATAAAATTGGGAAAAGTCATCAAAATATTAACATAATAAATGCATTTAAACGAATCTGACAACTATAATTGACAATAAGTCGCTCCTTTTCGTTGTATTTGCAGAGAGGAAGGGATTCGAACCCTCGATACGTTGCCGTATACACGCTTTCCAAGCGTGCGCCTTAAGCCACTCGGCCACCTCTCTAGTTTTTACTTATTAGCAGCCCAAATAAAGAGAAAATTGTTTGATTTTTAAAATTTTTGGGTGCTAATTTTAAGATATTTCACCCCGAAGGTCAGTTTCAAAAACTGTTTTAAACATTTTTCTTGGAATTTTAAGCCCCAACATATACATGAGTTTTGTGAGGGCAGACTCTGTTGTCATGTCTTTTCCAGAGATAACCCCCAACTCTTCAAGCAACTTTCCAGTGTGATACTGATTCATCTGAACACTTCCACCAGCGCATTGTGTGACATTTATTATATAGACGCCTTTAGCTAAAGCTGCTTCAATTGTTTGTAGAAACCAATCGTCTGTAGTCGCATTTCCACTGCCATACGTTTCAAGAACAACCGCTTTAAGTTTTGGAATTTCTAAAATGGACTTCAATACTGTTTCTGAAATTCCAGGGAACAGCTTCACTAATGCCACATTGGTGTCTAGCTCTTTGTGAACACACAAAGGGGCTTTTGAATAGTTTTTTAGTACTAATTCATGCTTAACATTCAAATGAACCCCCGAAGTAAGCAACGCAGGAAAGTTTAAGGAGGCAAAAGCTTCAAAGTAATCTGCATTGATTTTGGTAGTTCGGTTGCCCCTGTACAATTTATATTCAAAATACAAACCAACTTCTTTGATAACCGCTTTATTGTTATTATATAATGCAGCAATTTGTATGGCCGTTATTAGATTTTCTTTGGCATCTGTACGCAAATCTCCTATTGGCAATTGGGACCCCGTAAAGATAACTGGTTTGGACAGGTTCTCTAACATAAAGCTAAGTGCTGATGCTGAGTAGCTCATGGTATCACTTCCGTGCAATACCACAAAACCATCGTGTGTATCGTAATTATCTTCAATGATAGTGGCCATTTCTATCCAATGAGACAAGTTTATATTAGACGAGTCTATAGGGGTTTCAAAGGAAACGGTATCTATAGAACAATCTAATAAGTGTAATTCTGGAATCTTTTCTAAAAGTGAAGCAAAATCAAATGCTTGTAAAGAAGCGGTTAAAGGATCTTTAATCATCCCAATTGTACCACCGGTATAAATTAATAATATTTGAGGCTTCATTTTCTTATTTTTTAAAAATAGATTTAGAGTTTTCAGTTGTAATTAATGCAATTTCATCTGATGATACCGCATAAATTTCAGAAAGTTTTTCTAAAACATTCAATATATAGCTACTTTCATTTCGTTTGCCTCTGAAAGGCACCGGTGACAAGTAGGGAGCATCTGTTTCCAAAACAATGTGACCCAAGCTGATCTGGTTTAAAAATTGATCTATTTTACCGTTTTTAAAGGTAGCTACTCCTCCAATCCCTAACTTCATATTGTAGGATATAGCTTTTTGAGCTTGCTCTAAAGTCCCCGTAAAACAATGAAATATACCAAACAACTCAGGCCCTTTTTCTTCTTCTAAAACTTGAAACACCTCGTCAAAGGCATCTCTACAATGAATCACAATAGGCAACTTGTACTGCTTCGCCAATTGTATTTGTAGCCTAAACATCTCTTGTTGTGGCTTTAGAGTACTTTGATCCCAATAAAGGTCTATCCCAATTTCTCCAATGGCTACAAACTCACGAGAGTTTAGTTGTTCCTTGACATGAGCTAATTCTTCTAAATAATCAGCTTTAACATGACAGGGGTGCACGCCTGTCATTAAAAACATGTGGTTTGGATAGCTCGCTTCTAGGGCGTACATCGCATTTGTGTAGGAGGAATCAATGGCTGGTATAAAAAAACGTGTGACGCCTGCGGCCAAGGCACGCTCAATAACTTCAACTCTATCATCATCAAATTGCTCACTATAAAGGTGCGTATGTGTATCTGTGATTATCATAGTACAAAAGTAAGATTTTGAATAGTATATTTGTAAAAATAATTTGCTTTGAATTCATTGACACACCCTTTATCTGATTTTTTAAAAAATAAATCTTATTTTAAGATAAAGATGCATGCTATAGCGTCGAACCACTTTAAGGTTATATCAAAAATAAATGGCGTTAAAGGCGTGTTTATTTTAGATACTGGCGCCTCGTCTACTTTTGTAGATATAAAGCTAGAGGGTCTGTTTAAGCTTAAATCAGAAAGGTCTTTGATTAAAGCCAGCGGGGCTGGTCCAAACAAGTTGACGACACTACTCTCTAAATGTAATTCTATAAAAATTGGGGGTTGGAAGTGTGAAAGATTTCAGATAGCATTAATAGACTTGAGTAATGTAAATGACGCGTTTGAATCCGTAGAAGCTCCTGCAGTAGATGGAATTATTGGTGCTGATGTTTTAAAAACTGGAAATGCGATTATCGATTACGAAAAAAATTACTTGTACCTTAAGTACTAAAACAAAAAATCCCGGAAATGCGGGATTTTTTGTTTTAGTACTCTTATTTAATCTTGAACCTGAAACGTAATGGGAAGTGAATAAGGGACAATCACCGCTTTTCCTCGTTGACGACCTGGCTTCATTTTAGGCAGCATATTAATTACACGCGCTGCTTCTTTCTCAAGACGCGGATGCGGAGCTCTTGAACGAACACCTACAACATTTCCATTTTTATCGATTTTAAAAATAACACTAATTCGTAGTCTTCCTGACAAACCTAAATCACCTGCTAAATCTGTATTAAACTTTCTCTGAACAAATTTGGCGATTTTATCAGACATACATTTTCTTTTCTCGGAATTAGATCCTCTCTCGCAGCCTGGATATTCTGGTACATTTTCAATTACCGAAAACGGAACCTCGACATCTTCGTCAACCTCTTCAAGCACAATATCTTCAACTTCAATTTCTTCATCTTGTTCCGTTTCAGTTGACTCTATCACTGTTTCTTCGATTTCCTCTTCATCGTCTATGATCTCAATAACTTCTGGAGCTGCTGGGGGTGGTGGTGGGGGTGGGGGTGGCTTAATCTGATCAATCAAAGGAATTTCCTCATCAAGATCGGCGTCTAAATCTAACTGACCAATATCAATTAATGACTTGTCGTACGTTTTGTAATTAATAGTCGTGTATGTTAGAAATAGCATTAATGCTAATCCAACCGCAAAATAAATCGAGCCATTTCTACTAACGTCTGCTTTTGGGTTTTTCTTTGCTTCCATATCAGTTTTCTTTTATAATGGGTTAAAATTAATTAAAAAATTAACAAATACGTAAAGGAATACATGTTTTTAATAATAACTTCTTTTTTAATGTAAATTAATGTAGACATTGCAAGGGCTCCAATTGTATTTGCTAAAAAATCTAAGACATCTGCTGATCTATATGCAGTGACTTCATTTTGTAATAGTTCAATAATCAAGCCAAACAAAACTGAAAAAGCAAAAGCAAGAAACAGACTTCGTTTTATTTTAAAGAACTGAAAGCTCAAAAACCACATCAAACAAAATAGAGCATACAATAAAAAGTGTGCTATTTTATCATCAAAACCTGTATTTAACTTTGGCATGTCGCCAAGTTGAACTAGACTCAAAATGATGATTAAAATTGTGTAAGCTATAGTAAAACTGAAAACAATACTTTTCTTATCCACCTATCAAAGAATTATAATCGTCTGCACTTAAAAGTGAATCTAAATCTGTAGAATCCGTTACTTTTATTTTAATCATCCATCCGTCTCCATATGGATCCTCATTTACTTTTTCAGGCTCTTCTTCAAGAGACTCATTAAATTCTATAATTTCACCTGCCACTGGCATAAATAAATCTGATACTGTTTTGACTGCCTCTACAGTTCCAAAAACAGCCTCTTCATCTAGGGACTCGTCCAAGGAGTCAACTTCTACATAAACAATGTCTCCTAATTCACCTTGGGCAAAATCAGTAATACCAACAGTTAATGTATCGCCCTCAATTTTGACCCATTCATGGTCTTTAGTGTATTTTAAATGTGATGGTGTATTCATAATTGTATGATTATAATTCGTTTATTTAATTTCCAAAGTTATATCTCAAGGTAAATCCTGAGCGAATCGTTGTTTGAGGGAAGGCTGTTGATATTGCATATTCCGAAAATGCATAATCAAAGTAAAATATCGCTGTTAGGTTTTTGCTAAAAGCATAATCTGCAGCGTATCGCATACTCCATATCGTTTGACCAGCACTCACTTGATTATTATCAAGATCTAAATATCTAATAATTGTTTTGTTATTTCGCATGGAAACATCTGCTTTCATGTTTAAATCACTTTTAATAACATTTCGGGGGCCTGCTAACTTAGATCGAATTCTTAAGTCCTTGATTCGGTATCCCAAGCCAAAAATATATTCTTTGCCTTGAATTTCGGTAAGTAGGTTGTTATCAAAACTCAGAGACAAACTTCGGTCTTTTTTGACTTCGGCAGTTAACTTTATAGAGTTTTTCATCTCCATATCTATCTTGATTAGGGGGCTAAACTGCTCTACCAAATTTACATTACTGTAAAGCGTTTGCGCTTTGTAATTTCCAGACTGATCTTTCGTGTTTGGAGCTTGGATAGCATACTCTAAATTTGGATCGGCTGCTGCATAGTCTAGGTTGGTTCTAAACTGATTAATTGTATAAGAGGCATTGTAACCATGGGTTAGTGAGAATCTTTTGAAGCGTTTTTTAAACCACTTATTTCTCATGAGCCCAGTATACTTTAAAGTCCAATTTGGGATAGGGATATCTCTAAATGCGTCTAGGCTAATCTTACTTGATTTTTTTCCTGAATATGCAGCTAAAAATGAGGGCAATAAAACTGCTTGACTATTTTTTCCAAATCCTTCTGGATACCCGTCAGTATCTAATGAATACGGGTTTGAACCATAAAAGTTCTTAGCCAAACGATTGGCTATAACCAAACGATTTGTTTTAAATTCTTCAAAGGGAACCGAGCTATTCTCGTCACTTTGACTAAAGGCTGTTTTGATTAATGACGTTGATATATTGAAGTTACCAAAAGTATTTTGAATGAGTGGATTATAGACATTACTCTGGCCATCCGCGTTAGAGTCTGTAGTGTTAAAACTTTCTGCATAATTGGTAGCATACGTTTTACCACCATTTAAATCAATTTTAAGATCTGAAATAGGCTCCATATTAATCGCATAATCTATGTTTTGATTGTAGGTTTCAGTATACTGCTGATTAAATTGCGAATAGGTGGTAAGCCATCCCTTTTCGGCCGCTATTCTTCTAATGTCTCGCTGACTACCAAACGTATATCCTGCGGTTGGCTTAAGCGTCCCTAAAAATCCAGGTGTAGGAAGATAACCAGGCAAGAAAGAACTGTTACTTTCTGAATAATTAATTTGGGCTCTATCAATTCCCGTTAATAAACCAATTCCAAAATCTTTCCAATTAAACTTTTTAGATTTGGAAGATGCTTTAGGATTTGAGGTTTTATTTAAAGTTCTTGAAGGACGCTTTGAACTTCTTGATTTTTTTAAGCCCAAATAGCGATATAATTTTCGCATGTCTAATGAGGTGTTCAAATTATGCTGACTCGCATTGGATATTGAATTACCAAGATCATAAGTCTGGCCGTCAATACTGATATCTCCAAATAAATCGGACCCTTTATTCCATTGAAAATCCCCTACGTAAGAGTAGTTAGACGTTACAAAACTAAGAGCAGGGAATTTATTTAAAGGCAATTCATAATTGACGCCAAGTTGCTGTGTATGTCTGTTAGGGTCTCCAAAGTCAAAGAAACGATCCCAAACACCAAGAGTTGGATCTTGATCTCCATCCAGCTGATCATCTATAAAGTAATTCCTAACAATATTATTATTTGAAGCGGTAAAATTTAAACGAAGTCCTTCAGTAATTTCATAATTAATAGTATACTGAAAGTCAAAAGTATAATTTCTTCTGATTAGCTCGTCTACTGAAATATTACCATCCCCTAATCCAGAATCTCTAAATTTTTGGCTATTGAATTGTCTCACAAAATCTGAATTTACCGCCAGGCTTGAAGGTAATAGGTTGAGATTAAAATCTTTTATTAATTTCCAGTATTTGTTCATAAAAAGAGAGTCATTTTTCTTGAATGGCTCAATTTTAAGCGGCTTAAAACTGAAACTATAATTAGCCCCTACCCTTACATTTTGATCTAATGAGTTTTCAATTTCAAAATCTCGATGCTTCATTTCATTGTAAGAATAATTCATTGTCAGGTTTTCAACATCATAGACTCTGGGCTCGGCATCGCCTGTACGCTGTTTTCTAACCCCAATAAAATTAATGCTTTTACGCTTGGTGTAATCTTCCGATTGGGTTTTAATTCGTTCTCTATCTTCTGAAGACAACGCAGCATCCAATGTGCTTTGAAGCTTTAAATCTTTGTATTGCTGGTCGTATTCGGGCGTGATAAGCGCTTCACTTTGACCATAATTAAAAGGGATTTCTAGGCCCCATTTTTTTGGTAATAACTGCCCAATATTCATATTAGTTACAAAATCATATTGTTTCAAATCTTCGCGACTTCGCTCGTTTGGCCCTTGTTCTAAACTTCCAAAGCCTGTAGTGGTTCGCTTCGCTGTGGCATTGACATTCATGAAGTCAGCAATGTTAGAGTCCATGCTCATAATGGCAGCCCATCCCCCTTCGTTGTCCATGTCTGCAAGACGCAATTCATTGAACCACACTTCTGCACATTGGCTATTGGTGTCACTAATGTTTTTGACGCCCACCATTAAGGTTCTTATGTCTCCAAAGTTTGGATTTCCTTTTATCGCAATTCGTTGTTCTATAGCGTTTGGGTTTAAAGAGAATGGCGCAAATTCTAAAACAGGATTCTCCTGTAATTCGCCATCAATAACGTTGTAAAACGTAGGGAGGTCGTTTCCTAAACTTCCTTGGCTAATACCCAAGGCTTTTATTTTCTCTAGAAGCTCTAAGGGAATATCAATCTCGTTTTCTTCTGGCCATACTTCTGAAGGTGAAGCGTTTGTAGCGCCTGATGATTCTCTTAAAGGTATTTCAATTTGGTAGTAATTTTGTGTGAAATCATTCCCCATTCTTATAAAACCAACTAATTCCCCCTGATTAAAGTTACCGGCTTCTCCATCCTCTGCATGAATAAACATTTTTAGCTTTTTATACTGTCGCATATCCACATTAATGTTTTTAAAGACCCCTCTAGCATCCTCCCTTTCCAACTCACAAACATCCACTACTAGCGATTGTTCGTTTTGTCGAACAATGCTGTTGTTGTTGTTTAATTGCTCCCGTTCAACTCCTGGAGGGGATACATAGCCCCCATCATTTTCTTGAACGCCTATAATACCAACGCTAAAATCGGTAGGATCTGATTCTGTTGCTTGATTCGATTCTTCATCTAAAGACAATTGGTAACGACGCCAATCACTTCGTACCAAGTCTAAGGTTCCAAATCGTAATACTGTGGGTTCTGTAAATTCTTTTAAGTACATTCGCACAAATCGAATCGATCTAAAATCAGAAGGGTTAGTAGCAGCGTCACTCGTAAATTCTGACAATGGAATTCGATATTGGTACCAATTTATAATTCCTGAGGGAGCACCATTTGGTAGCGTAATATTGGAAATTGACTTTCTATCAACAATATAAGGGTTGTTTAAATTATTGAAATCTGCAGTCGAAATCCCTATTTCATACTCAAAATAGCTGTCAATCGTATTCATTGTATTATCCCTATTGATGTCCTCTACATCCGGTTGGGTGGTAGATCCGCGGTTGGTTTCTGAGAACGTATCGGGTGAGTTGCCTTCCAATCCATTGTATTTTTTGTAGCGCTCAAATATATCACCCTCAGTATTTAAGTAGTATTCATAGTTGTCATTAGCAGGATCATCAAGCGTATTAAACACTGCAAATCGTGGGTCTAGAGTAATACCATCCGGTAACAATGGAGTTTCTTCAGAATCATCATAGCCATCAATCCCAACATCCTGATTATTTCTGTCGTCTCCTTGTGATGAAAAGGCATAAATTAAGGATTGATTTTGCGGGGTTACAGCGCCCCAACTGGTGGGGTCAAAAAGACTAATATCTCCATCTTCGGGGAGCCCATTCTCGTATTGTTTTTCACCATCTTTAATGACATCTTCAGAAATGTTTCCTAAGTTTAAAACTAATTTTCCCCCAGGGTTAGACGAGCTGTCTAAAAAGGGATCCATGAGCCAAAACTCAACATATTCAACATTTGCCTGCTCAAAATCGGTAGAGGTCAATTGTCTGGATATACCGGCCCAACTATTTTGAGGCGTGTCTAAAATTCCGTCTTCAGCCCCTTGTTGGTAATTATAAGGGCCTCTTTCTGATGGGTTGTAAACTAAATCTAGGGTGTTTATAACCGTGTATTGCCCGGTTACTAAATCGACTTGTGGAAAAAGCTCGTCAATAAATATTCGTCTCGTATACAGGTTTGATATGTCATCATCTGAGATGCCGCCTGGGCGTTGTCCACTATAAAAAATTGGGTCCACTGTATACCAGTTTAAATGCGCCCTGTCAAATCCATTTTGATAGCCATTACCATCTTCTGAGCCTTGTGCGTAAACACGACCAAGTCTTTCGGGGCGGCTTGACAAAAACCAAGATTGCGGGCTTAGTAAACTAATGCCGTTTTGTGACCCTTCAAAATCATCAACATAAGAAGTGACTTCATTGTCAAAGTCCGTTCCTTTAGGGGCGCCTGGTTTTAGATACGCAAATTCACCTCTAAGCGACAAATTAGATTCGACATCGGTATCAATATTTGGTAATTTATTTGCTAAGCGCGTTAAGAACGGAACTTCTGTGGAGTAATTTCCATTAAATCCAAAAATTGTATTGTTTATTGACTCCGTGCCATAATTTGCTTTTTGTGTTATGGGACGCTCATTTAAGTTTAAAACCGTTGCACCTAAGACAAAATTTTCATTGAATTGATGCTCTACATTTACGCCTGTAAACCGCTTTGTTTGTTGCCCAAAAACAGAATTGTTTTCAACAGAAACCTGAATCGGTATGTTTGATGCTTGTAAAGAAGGATCCAAAATTTGTACGGTCCCTATTTGGTAATTTACGGTGTAATCCACCCCTTCTACAAGTACGCGTCCTCCAGCGGTTACCTTCACAGACCCTCTTGGAACATTAAACGCACCAATTGGAATGCCAGAACCTCCCGAAGATTTGTAGCGACCTCGCATCAAAAACTTGTTTTTATCACTGTCTTGAAGCGCGGCTGTTTTTGTGTTCTTGTAAAGAGACTTATAAACGTATTTTAATTGGTTTGCGTTGTATGAATCATCGCCGTTATAGTCTTCAGAACCAACCGTACGAAGGGTTTCAAATAAATAACTTCCAAATGGTTCTACTTTGGTAAATACAATTTTTCCGTTTTGGGGAACAACTGTGATTCCTGGAACAAAATCAAAAAACCCATCTCCTTTATTTTGGGGGTCATTATTAAAATTTAGTCGGTCAAAATTAAATAATCGAATTAAAGGAATTTCATTAATCGGGTCTTCACTTCCTATTGGAGTAGGAAAAGGCGTGCCACTAACTGGAGAAATAAAGTTAAGTGTAGATGTTTCGTTATAAAATATATTTAATTTAAAATCTTCTTGAGATAATTGATAGGCTCCGGTATTGTATATGTTTTTCATCATCAGATCCCATGTTGGAAGGTTAACATTGGTCACTGCACTTTTTAGCATTTTCAAAACAAGACTTTGATTGGTAACCGTTTGGTTGCCTGATGCTGTCACACCCACTTCAGTCGCATTGACCCCATCATTTCCAAACTCCCCTACCTGAAAGACTTCACCGCCTACAGTATACTGGTAAGCAACGGCTAAAACCTCATCGTTTTGTAATCGCTGATTCAAGGAAATATATCCTAATTGCGTGTCGACTGTAAACCCGTTGCCTTGAGTTAATTTTCGAGCATTTTCCAGCTTGCCATAATCAAATCCTTCATTAATACCTGGCGTTAGAAATCCTGATTGTGCGGTGGCAATATCTCGAATGGCGTTCGTAAGCTGCGAACCAGCACCTCCAATATTAGTGGGGTCAAAATCATTATTTCCATTATTTGGAAGGGCGTTAGGTCCAACATTTACAAACCCAGTTGGAACCGCGCTCAAACCCAGTCTTGAAGACTCTCCTAAATCTTGTAATGCGACTATATTTCGTGCATTTTGAATCTGGTTGGTTCGATTGGTAACCCACACCTCTACTCTTGTAATTTGGACTTGAGAATTAATAAATGGATAGTTTTCTAAAGCTTGATCATACTTGTCTCTAAAGTAATGTCCTAAGAAAAAGTGTCTATTTTCGTCATAGTCTAATCCAAAAAAATCAAATTCTTCAATAGTCCCTCCGCCTTGAGCAACTACAGAACGTGTTTCCGATTGTTGTTCTGAAAAAACAGCTGTGACTCTAGTTTTTCCAAACTGTAATTCAGTTTTTACACCAAATAAACTTTGTGCACCCGTAATGAGAGAGCTATTTAAAGGCATGCTTACATTACCTACTTCCAGTTTTTGAAGGATCGAGTCTTCACCCCCACTAACGCCATCGAGACCAGGTAAAGAAGGGTCAAACTCCAACTTAATTAAGTTTTGGAAATCAAAAGTTGACTGGGTATCGTAATTGGCATTAACTTGCAATCGAGTTCCGACTTTTCCCATTAGGCTCAAGCTGATTCTCTGATCAAAATCAAAAGTAAAATTACTTTGATTCCTTGGCGAGAATGCAGGGTTTTCTTGCTTGGTGTATATGATTCCAAGGTCCATTTCAACGGATCCTTGGGGGACTACGGATATCGTATTACTACCAAATATGGTTTCAAAAAATTTAGAGTTGACGTAAAGGTCTGGTATTAAGTTTTTCTTCGCTTCTTCTGAACCTTCTTTTTTTCCATCAAGTGCATCTACTTTTTCTTTATAATATTGCTTTAAACTTTCTTTAAGAGCTAACTCCTGAAACTCCTTTGGGGTTAGTATAACAGGATAGTTAATATTAAAATCGCCAATTGTTGAAGTATAAAAATATCGATTTGTTAATGGATCGTAAATGTATTTACTAATTATACTTGCTGGATCGGGTGTGTCCAATGCTCCAAATGAAAAAGTTGTAGAGGTAGAGTCTCTAACTGTCGGTAGTTGCTGAGCATACACCCCTGAGGTACAAACCAATAAAAAAAACACTAAAAAGAGTTTTTTAAAATAGGGATTATGATTTGATGTTTTCAAATGAATTACAGGTTTTTAAGGGCTTCTTTGATGATAAACTCCACAGTAGCATCTGGGCTAGATGAAATTACTTTTTCGACAACGCGTTCGGAATGCTTTTTCATAAAACCTAAAACTTCTAAGGCTGATAACGCTTCATCCTTGTTTGTATTGTTTTGAGACAAAGAAGATTCGTCAAGATCGTAAATTTTAAGAACTTTATCCTTGAGTTCAATAATAACGCGTTGGGCTGTTTTGAGACCAATTCCCTTAACAGATTGTATCAATGCAACATCCCCAACTGCTATTCCTTCTTTCACTTGTTTGGGTGTGAGTGAGGAGAGCATCGTTCTGGCTGTGCTTGCTCCAATTCCACTTACTGAGATAAGCAGTCTAAATATTCCGCGTTCGGAAGAACTACTAAAGCCAAAAAGAGTATGTGAGTCTTCCTTTATCTGTAAATGTGTAAAAACCTTAACCGCTTCTTGATCTGGAAGTTGAGAAAATGTGTGTAGTGAAATATTAATAAAGTACCCCACTCCATTACAATCGACAATGATATGAGTCGGCGTTTTTTCAACTAATTTACCTTGAATGTGTGTTATCATATTTTTTCACTTCCTATGAGTTTCAAATGTACTAAAATAATACAATATTTTAGGGGGAAAAAGCAAAGGTGTTATACTAGATATTTTACAAGTTTCCTTTCTGTTGTGCGTCCACAACAGCAACAGCAGTCATATTTACAATTTCATCAACGCTAGCTCCTAATTGCAAAATGTGTACTGGCTTCCGTAAGCCCATCATAATAGGGCCAATTGATTCTGCTTTATTTAATTCTTTAAGTAATTTATAGGTGATATTTGCTGATTCTAAATTTGGGAAAATAAGGGTGTTTACTTTTTTGTTAGCAAGTCTAGAAAAAGGAAAGTTAGCTTTCAGCATCTCACTGTTTAAAGCAAAATCTGTTTGCAATTCCCCATCCACTAATAATTGGGGGTGTCTTCTGTGGAGGTAAGACACTGCTTCTTTCACTTTGGTCGCTGTTTTGTCTTTAGACGATCCAAAATTAGAATATGAAATCATTGCCATAACCGGTTCTAAGCCAAACATCTTGACAACTCCAGAAGTCATCTGAGCAATTTTTATTAAATCATTTGCAGATGGGTTAATGTTAATGGCTGTATCGCTCAAAAACATAGGTCCTCGTTGCGTGATCATCACATTGGTCGTCGCTATACGTGTAGAGCCTGGTGCTAAACCAATTAAATTTAACATTGGTTTTACAACAGATCCATAATTGCTTGAATAGCCTGAAATAAGAGCATCTGCATCCCCTTCATTAACCATCATCGCTGCAAAATAGTTTCGTTCTCTCATTAGTTTTTGAGCCGCTAAGAGTGTTGTTCCTTTTCGCTGTTGTTGTTTCCAATAAATTTCAGCATACTTGTTTTTCTGAACACTGCTTTCATCTCCTTTTGGATCAATAATGAGTACTTCTTCGTCAAATTCTAACTCCTCCATAAGACGTTCAATTTCATCTCGTCTTCCAAGTAATATAGGCGTTGCAATCCCTTCTTCCAGAGCGATTTGGGCCGCTTTTAAAACATTTAACTGGTCTGCTTCAGCAAAAACGACACGCTTTGGGTTTAGCTTGGCTCGGTTAAATAAAAGTCTTACAATCTTATTGTCTGAGCCCATGCGCTCCAATAGGGTGTCTTCGTATTTTTCCCAATCAGAAATTGGAGCTAAAGCAACTCCACTTTCAATGGCTGCTTTGGCTACTGCTGGAGGAATCGCTGCAATTAATCGGGGATCAAATGGCTTAGGAATGATGTAATCCTTACCAAAGGTAAGTCGTGTTTCTCCATAGGCAATATTAACCTGCTCTGGAACGGGTTCTTTTGCCAACTCAGCCAACGCTATGACGGCTGCTTTTTTCATTTCCTCGTTAATTGTTGTCGCTCTAACATCTAAAGCACCTCTAAATATAAATGGAAAACCAAGTACGTTATTTACTTGATTGGGGGTGTCACTTCTACCGGTAGCCATAATAATATCATCTCTTGTTTTAATTGCAAGATTATATTTTATTTCAGGGTCTGGATTTGCCATAGCGAACACGATCGGATTACTAGCCATCGTTTTAAGCATTTCTGGACTTACAATATCTGAAGTGGATAATCCAATAAACACATCCGCATCAGTCATCGCTTCATCTAAGCTGTCTATTTTCCTATCGGTAGCAAACTCTGCTTTCTGGGTGGTTAGGGTATCGCGGTCATTTCTAATGACCCCTTTACTATCGAGCATTACAATGTTTTCACGCTTAGCACCAAAAGATTGGTACAAACGAGTACAAGAAATAGCTGCTGCACCCGCTCCACTTACAACGATGCGAACATCTTGAATGTTTTTTTCTGCAATTTCCAAGGCGTTTAACAAAGCGGCAGCTGATATAATAGCCGTTCCATGCTGATCATCATGCATGACGGGAATGTCTAACTCTGCTTTAAGTCGTGTTTCAATTTCAAAAGCTTCTGGAGCTTTGATATCTTCTAAATTAATGCCGCCAAAAGTGGGCGCTATATTTTTAACGGTTTGAATAAACTCTTCAACGTTTTCAGTGTTGACTTCAATATCGAACACATCTATATCTGCAAATATTTTAAAAAGCAGCCCTTTACCTTCCATAACTGGCTTGGAGGCTTCAGCGCCTATATTTCCCAACCCTAGAACAGCAGTACCATTGGTAATAACCGCCACTAAATTTCCTTTTGCAGTATATTTATAAGCATCCGATGGATTCTTTTCGATAGCCAAACAGGGGGCCGCTACTCCTGGGGAGTACGCTAATGCTAAATCTCTTTGTGAAGCGTACTTGGTCGTTGGAACTACCTGAATTTTTCCTGGTGATGGTTTTTCGTGATAAGCTAAAGCTTCTAAATCGTGTTTACTTAATCTTGGCATGTTCGTTAGTTTGACTTACAAAGTTAAACGCTAAGAGTTAATATTAAAACTTAATCGCTATTCTTTTTTAAAAACTTAAAAACGCATTAGCTTCTAAGAATCCTAAATATCCCCTAGAAACCCTCAGCTTTGTCATCACCTCTTGGGTCTGCTCCTCCTTCTAAACGACCGTCTGGCAACACCAAGATAGCATCTGTTTTGCCGATTACTTTAGAGTTACTGTGGTCTATTTTGTAGCCTAATTTTTTAAGAGAATCAAAGACAACAGTGTCAAATGAGGTCTCGAATTTGATGTTATCGGGCAACCATTGATGATGAAAACGTGGCTTTGAAACCGATTCTTGCATTGACATGTCATAGTCCAATACATTCAGAATGTTTTGTAAAACTGTGGTAATAATTGTAGAGCCTCCGGGGGAGCCTAAGACCATTTTAAGCTGACCGTTTGTCTCTACTATTGTAGGGGACATTGAGCTTAGCATTCGTTTTTGAGCTGCAATTGAATTTGCTTCAGCTCCCACCAAACCAAACATGTTTGGTGTACCCGGCTTAGCGCTAAAATCATCCATTTCATTATTTAAAAAAAACCCACCTTTGTCTACAAAAACTTTTGATCCATACGCCCCATTTAAGGTGGTAGTCACAGATACACTATTGCCAAAGGGATCTACGATTGAGTAATGCGTGGTTTCATCACTTTCGTAGCCCGAGAACGAGCCCCTAGAAAGTTCGCTTGATTTCGTTGCTTTTTTCCAATTAAAACTTTGCATTCTTTGAGAAAGATATTTTGTAGATGTTAGGCTTTCTATTGGAACAGTAATAAAATCTGGATCCCCTAAAAAATAGGATCTATCGGCATAGGATCGCCGTTCGGCTTCGGCTATAAGTTGTATATATTTCGTTGAGTTATGCTTGTATTGACCTATATCGTATGGCTCTATAGTTTTCAAGATTTGTGCTAGGCAAATCCCTCCACTAGAAGGCGGTGGCATCGATATAATTTTATGACCTTTATAAATAAAAGTTATGGGGGCTCTCCATTTCACTTCATAATTAGCTAAATCATCTTTTGTAATAATCCCTCCAATATTTTGAATGTGATTAACAATAAGGTCTGCTGTTTTGCCTTTGTAAAAACCATCTCTTCCGTGGGTCTTGATTCGCTCTAATGTTTTCGCTAATAAGGGGTTTTTGATGGTGTCGCCCGTTCGCCATTCTTGATCATAAATAATGTGTTCTTGATTCACTTTCCTAAAACTACCCTTGTGGTGGTTTAAACGCTTTGCTTGCGCTTCTGTAACAACTACTCCGTTCTTAGCTAATTGTATCGCAGGTTCTATGAGTTGTTGAATAGGCATCGATCCATATTTTTCATGTATTTCAAACAATCCTGCAATAGTCCCTGGGACCCCAATAGCTAAGGCTCCTGTTTTACTTTTGTCAGAATCCACCTTTCCTTCTTCGTCTAAATACATGTTCTTAGTTGCCAAATAGGGAGCTGTTTCTCTATAATCTAACGCGCCAGTACTACCGTCATTCATGCGAAACACCATAAAACCACCACCGCCAATATTTCCAGCTACAGGATACGAAACTAACAGTGCCAAATCGGTGGCAATCATGGCGTCAAAAGCATTCCCACCTTGTTTCATTATGTCAACGCCTATTTTTGAAGCCTCTTCCCTTGCTGAAACAACCATCGCTTTTTCGGCTATAAGGCCCTCTATTTTTTCTGGAATCGATTTATTTGATTTTTTTCTACAACCAACGAACAGGGTTATTACGACGAGTATTAATATCTTTTTTTTCATAACTCAAATAATATATATGTTTATAATGTTAAAACAATGCTATTGTGTTAATGAAATATCTTAGGTTAAAAGTCTTGGGTTTTAAAAATTTAGGTCGTAATTCATAAAACGTAACAGCACGTCAAATTATTGTTCGATTTCCTAAAATTGATCTTAAATAGTAGAAAAAAATAAATAGCAATTATTCAAGAAATTTAATGTTTCTTTTTAACCCAGAAAACTTAGTCCGCTTTACGGCTGAATGCTGAAATACTTTATTAAACGTATCATGGGTAATCTCTTCCCAATCCTGCTTAGACATCGAAAGAAGTTCCGGCTTGGGATTAAACAAAGGCTCGCTGTGTGCTTTTGAAAATCGATTCCATGGACACACATCTTGACACACATCACAACCAAACATCCAGTTATCAAATTGCCCTTTCATATCGGAGGGAATTTGCTCTTTTAGCTCAATCGTAAAATAAGAGATGCATTTACTACCGTCTACACCATACTCCGAGGTAATTGCTTCTGTTGGACAGGCATCTATACAGGCTGTACAACTACCACAATGGTCTGTAACCGCCTGGTCATAATCCAATTCTAAATCAATAATAAGTTCAGCTATAAAATAAAAAGACCCCACTTTTTGAGTCAATAAATTACTATGTTTTCCAATCCAACCGAGGCCTGACTTTTTAGCCCACGCTTTTTCTAAAATGGGAGCGGAGTCTACAAACGCACGGCCATGAACATCGCCAATATCTTCTTTAATGAATTCCAGTAATTGTTTAAGCTTATCTTTTATAACAAAGTGATAGTCCTTCCCATAGGCGTACTTGCTTATTTTTGGAGCTTCTGGATCCTGCTGTATGTCTTCAGGAAAATAATTATAGATTAAAGAAACGACACTTTTGGAATCTTCTACTAGCAATGTAGGATCAAGACGTTTATCAAAGTGGTTTTCCATGTATTGCATTTTTCCATGGCTGTTTTTTTTAAGCCACGACTCCAAACGGGGTGCTTCTTCCTCTAAAAAACCGGCCTTACTCATGCCGCAAGACAAAAAGCCGAGGCGTTTAGCTTCGGCTTTTATTCGTTTTGAATATGTTTCTTTAGTGGTCAGAATTGGTAATTAAAGTTATTTTAAAATAATCCCCCTTGAATATCGCCCTTAACACGCCCCAAATGCTTGTAGGCCAGTTCAGTAACTTCACGCCCTCTAGGGGTACGCATAATAAAACCTTGTTGAATTAGAAAAGGCTCGTAAACTTCTTCAATTGTTTCTGGGCTTTCACTCACTGCGGTTGCAATAGTAGTCACCCCAACAGGGCCTCCTTTAAACTTATCTATAATAGTTGTTAAAATTTTATTGTCCATTTCATCAAGCCCATGCGCATCAACATTCAAAGCCTTTAGTGCAAATTTGGCGATTTCAATGTCAATTTTTCCATTGCCCTTTATTTGTGCAAAATCTCTAACACGTCTTAATAATGCATTGGCAATACGAGGCGTTCCACGACTTCGGCCTGCAATTTCAATAGCAGCTTCCATACTAATAGGAACTTTTAAAATTTCTGAGCTCCGTTGGATAATTGTAGAAAGCAATTCCGTTGAATAATACTGTAAACGACTGCTAATCCCAAATCGAGCACGCATGGGAGCTGTTAAAAGTCCTGATCTTGTTGTAGCGCCAACTAGTGTAAAAGGGTTAAGGTTTATTTGAACTGTCCTGGCGTTAGGGCCAGACTCAATCATAATATCAATTTTATAGTCCTCCATCGCAGAGTATAAATACTCTTCAACTATGGGGCTAAGGCGGTGAATTTCGTCAATGAAAAGCACGTCCCTTTCTTCCAGGTTTGTAAGCAGTCCAGCAAGATCTCCTGGTTTATCCAAAACAGGTCCTGAGGTAACTTTAATACCCACGCCTAATTCGTTTGCAAGGATATGTGCCAGGGTTGTTTTTCCAAGTCCTGGAGGGCCATGAAACAGGGTGTGATCCAAAGCTTCATCTCGTTCAACTGCGGCTTCTACAAAAATCTGTAAGTTTTCAAGCACTTGGTCTTGACCTGCAAAATCATCAAATGAAAGTGGTCTTAATACCTTTTCAATATCTTGTTCCTCTGGTGAGAAATGGGCGTCGGTTGGATCCAAATTTTCATTCATATAAACAAATATAAAGAAAAAGCCTTTCTTGTTTTAAGAAAGGCTTTTAAATATAGTATTAAGTATTAACAGTCTAGTGCTGTAATTCTTGTTCCCCTTCTTTTAAAGGAGTGTTTTGTGTGACAAAATCCTCGTCATGCCCTGGCTTGCTATAATCATAAGCCCAACGGTGAACGTGAGGAATTTCTCCTGGCCAGTTACCATGCATATGCTTAACAGGGGTCGTCCATTCTAAAGTATTAGATCTCCATGGGTTTTGTTCTGCTTTCTTTCCATAAAACATACTATGGATAAAGTTCCATAAAAACACCAGTTGGAAAAGACCACCTATAAGTGCAAAAACAGTGATCAAAATTTGAACGTTTGAAGTATCATCAAATAACGGGAAGTTACTGTTTGTGTAGTATCGTCTTGGCAATCCTGCCATTCCAATAAAGTGCATTGGGAAAAAGACCCCGTAGGCACAAATCGCAGTGACCCAAAAGTGAATGTATCCTAAGTTTTTGTTTAGCATGCGCCCAAACATTTTTGGGAACCAATGATAGACACCAGCGAAAAGCCCGTAGAGTGCTGAAATTCCCATAACTAAATGGAAGTGAGCCACTACAAAGTAAGTATCGTGGACGTTAATATCTAAAGCGCTATCTCCAAGAATAATCCCTGTAAGACCACCTGTTATGAAGGTCGACACCAAACCAATTGAAAACAACATGGCCGGGTTTAACTGTAAATTCCCTTTCCATAAAGTAGTGATGTAGTTAAAAGCTTTTACTGCAGACGGTATGGCAATTAATAAGGTTGTGAACGTAAATACAGATCCTAAAAATGGATTCATTCCAGAAATAAACATATGGTGACCCCATACAATCGTTGATAAGAATGCAATCGCTAAAATAGAAGCAACCATGGCACGGTACCCAAAAATTGGTTTACGTGAATTGGTAGCAATAACTTCAGATGTAATCCCCAAGGCTGGGAGTAATACAATGTATACTTCCGGGTGGCCTAAAAACCAAAATAAGTGTTCAAATAACACGGGAGACCCACCTTGATAATGCAACACTTCTCCTTGGATAAAAATATCTGACAAAAAGAAAGACGTTCCAAAGCTACGGTCCATGATTAATAATAAGGCCGCAGATAATAATACTGGAAAAGAAACCACTCCAATAACAGCAGTGATGAAAAACGCCCATATTGTTAACGGAAGTCGTGTCATTGACATTCCTTTTGTTCTCAAATTTAGTACCGTTACAATGTAGTTTAGAGATCCTAATAATGACGAAGCAATAAAGATAGCCATTGAAACTAACCACAAAGTCATTCCTGCTCCAGAGCCGCCTTGCGCTAAGGGCAATGCGCTTAAAGGGGGGTAAATAGTCCATCCTGCAGCTGCTGGTCCTGCTTCCACAAATAAAGAAATGATCATGATCACACTAGATAAAAAGAATAACCAATAAGAGATCATATTTAGAAACCCAGAGGCCATATCTCTTGCGCCAATTTGCAATGGAATTAATAAGTTACTAAACGTTCCACTCAAACCAGCGGTAAGAACGAAAAACACCATAATGGTTCCGTGAATGGTTACTAATGCCAAATAAATATCAGCATCCATTACCCCTCCAGGGGCCCATTTGCCTAAAAGTGCTTCAAAAATTACATTGGGCTCAGTAGGCCATGCAATTTGCATACGCATTAAAAGAGACATTAAAATCCCAATCACACCCATAATAACTCCAGTAATCAAATACTGCTTGGCTATCATTTTGTGATCTTGACTAAAAATGTACTTCGTTACAAATGTTTCTTTGTGATGATGTCCATGATCGTCGTCGTGTGCATGAGTATCTACGTGTGCTGACATAAACTTATAGTGTTATTTCTTTAATTTTTTAATTTTGAACTAGGGAGTTCTTAAATAATTTTTGCTCTTTCAACCATTCGTTGTAATCTTCTTCAGATTCGACAATGATTTTCATTTGCATATTGTAATGAGATTTTCCACATATTTTATTACAAAGTAATAGGTAATCAAACTCGTAGCGGTCTAAAGGCTCTTCTCCTTTGGCTTGGAGTTTCTTACTTTTCTTAACTCTTATTCTATTAATGTTTTTTACTTTTTCATAAATGTCTGGATTCAGTCTCATTTCTTCCGTCGTCACTGTGGGTGTGAAAGAAAATTGCGTTATCATTCCTGGAACACAATTCATTTGCGCTCTAAAATGAGGCATATAAGCAGAGTGTAAAACATCTTGAGAACGCATCTTGAACAGCACAGGACGCCCTACAGGCAAGTGTAATTCGGTGGTGATGACATCATCTTGAGCATTGGGATCCGACTCATCTAACCCTAAAATATTTGCGTTTTCAAGGTTAATCAAACGAACGTTTGCTTTCCCTAACACATTGTCTTCGCCGGCATATCTTGCTTTCCAGTTAAATTGTTGTGCATAAAGCTCTACCATTAACGGATCGTCATCTTCGTCTACATTCATGATGTCTGTCCAAGTAAACAACCCATACATAATAAGACCTGCTAATACGATCACAGGAATTACTGTCCATATGAATTCTAACTTGTCATTGTCTGCATAGAACAAAGCTTTACGTCCCTTTTCTCCTTTATATTTAAAGGCAAAGTAGTGCAATAAGAACTGTGTGATGGTTTGAACTATAAAAATAACCACCATAGAAATGATCATTAAACGATCAATTTCAGGGCCATGTTCAGAGGCCGAATTTGAGGTTAGTGGTAAGTCTCCCCACAATGCAAATGAGACGATTGTGATTCCATATATGAAGCCTAAAAAGGCTAACATTAGGTACCCATGGACTCTGTTGTCATTATCATTAGCTACTTGTGAAACATCTTTGTTTACTTGCGCTAAATCAAAGATTTTGACCATTTGCCAGATTGCAATAGTGATCCCTAATAAAATTAATATTGTTAATAAGCCAGTCATCGTTATATCTTGTCTTTTTAAATTTTAATTAATAATGAAAATGTTCGCTTTCCTTGATAAAAGGATTTCCTTTTGCTAGTAATGGTGCTTTTGAAAGCGCATAAAAAACAATGAACATGAACAATCCTAAAAATAATAATATGGCACTAATTTCAGGAACCCCGATAAACCATCGGTCTCCTACAGTTGCCGGCATGATCATATTAAATACATCTATGTAATGGCCAAACAAAATCACAACACCTGCCATCACAATAAACCAAGGCACTCGCTTGTAATCGCTGTTCATTAACACTAAGAATGGAAAAATGAAGTTTAAAATGATCATTCCAAAGAATGGAAGGTTATAATCTTCTATTCTAGTTACAAAATACGTTACTTCTTCAGGGATATTTGCATACCAAATAAGCATAAATTGTGAGAACCATAAATACGTCCAGAAGACACTGATGGCAAACATAAATTTAGCTAAATCATGTAAATGACTGTCATTTACAAATTCCATTAAGCCTTTAGATTTTAAATAAATCGTAATCAATGCTATTACCGTAATTCCACTTACAAACATACTTGCAAAGACATACCATCCAAATAGCGTACTAAACCAATGTGGATCAACACTCATGATCCAATCCCAAGACATCATAGATTCTGTGTAGATATAAAACACTAGGAATCCAGCTGAGATTCTAAAGTTCTTTTTAAAGTTACTGTTGTCATTCACATCTGCTAAATCTTGGGCTAGCGAGAATTTACGTGAGAAGTAACGGTATAAACTCCATCCGGAGATAAAAATTAATCCTCTTATTGTAAACCATGTTTTATCTAACCATCCTGATTTTGCTTGAATCAATGCATCATGTGCAACAACTTCGGGATCCATCCAAATGAATATGTGATCATCGGCCCAGAAAGCGATTCCTAACACAATTAATCCGCCAGGTAAAACGTAATACGTAATAGCTTCCATCACTCTAAATAGTACTGGTGACCAGCCTGCTTGTGCAGCGTATTGTATGGCGTAAAAGGCTAACACCCCTAGTGAAATCATGAAAAAGAAAAAAGCGGCAATATATAAAGCAGCATAAGGTCTGTTATGCATTTGGTGCAAAACATGTTGTGCATGGGCATCGTCATGATGTGCGTCGTCTGCATGAACATCTTCTGCGTGAGCGTCTTCTGCGTGAGCGTCTTCTGCGTGAGCGTCTGAATCATGTGTGGAATGGATCATTGCAGCATGTGCCTCCGCGTCTGTTTGAGCGTCATGATGAGTTGCTTCTATCGATTCTTCGCTATGAGAAGCTTCTGCTCCGTGGTGCGAATTTTCTTCAGCAAGTAGTGTTTTTACATCTTCAAGTGTTAACCCATGAGATGCTACATAACTTGTTCCCCACCCTATAGCGCCAACAACGAATAGAAGGATTGAAACAATTTTAAGTCTTTTTGAAAACGTGTACATGTATATAAATGTTTTGCTTTTCTTATTTTTTTAATTCTGCTCTTAGAGTTTCAACATAGGCAGTTACTTGCCAACGTTCTTCCTCATTCAATAAATTTGCATAGGACCCCATGGCGTTTTTTCCAAAATAAATAACATGGTAAATACTACCAGTAGTGATAGCTCTATCTGCATAACTTGGAACCCCAAGAATTTTTTCTCTCATTACCAGCTTTCCTTGGCCCGCACCTTTGTTGCCGTGACAAATACCGCAATAGATGTCATACAATTCTTTTCCTCTTTTAGCATCTAATTCGGCAGAACCTATAGGCGATTTGAGTTCCGAAAGAGCGGCTGCATAACCTTCGTTTGTATTTTCATACTCGTATAATGAATGACCTCTTGAGATCGTTCCTTTCACAGGCAATAATGCTTCTTGTGAATTTGGAAAAACGTCATATTCACCATAGGCTTCATAACCCACAGGCTTATACATATTTGGAAAGTATTGATAGTTTGGACTGTTATCATTTTGACATGAGAACGCCGTCCCTAAGACCACTACTAAAACGATTATTTTTGATACACTTTTCATAGGACTAATGTGCTTCTTTATCAACAATATGAACCTCTACTGCACCTGTTTTGGTAAGCAGAGTTTCTAATTCTTTTTCATTATCATGAACGGGGATTTCCATTAAAAAGTGGTCATCTGTTGTTCTTGGATCTGGATTCTCTGCGTTTTTGAAGGGCCACATTCTACTTCTTAAATAAAACGTAATAACCATTAAGTGAGCGGCAAAAAACACCGTTAATTCAAACATGATCGGCACAAATGCTGGCATGTTTTCTAAATAACTAAAGCTTGGCTTACCTCCAATATCTTGAGGCCAATCTTCAATCATGATGAAATTCATCATGGTCGTTGCTACAATCAGTCCAACACACCCGTACAAAAAGGCTGCGATGGCGATTCGTGTAGGCTCTAAGCCCATTGCTTTGTCGAGTCCGTGTACTGGAAAAGGCGTAAATATCTCTTCGATATGGTGCTTTTCAGCCTTGACTGCTTTAACAGCTGATAATAATACATCATCATCTGTATATAATGCGTGAATAACTTTTGAAGATTCCATAGGCTACTCTTTTTTCTTTTTAGGGGTTACTGCTGGCTTTGACTTTGAATCGGTACGTTTGTCGGAACCTGTTCCTGCTAAGCTTCCACCTGCTTCTCTAATGTTTTTATAGCGTTGTCCAGACGACTTTAAAATGGTCTTGACTTCTGCTTGCGCAATCACTGGGAACGTTCTTGCGTATAGTAAAAACAATACAAAGAAGAATCCAATGGTTCCAATGAAAATTCCGATATCAACAAAGGTTGGTGAGAACATGGTCCATGATGATGGTAAGTAATCTCTGTGAAGTGAGGTCACAATAATTACGAAACGCTCAAACCACATTCCAATATTTACAACAATCGAGATAAAGAATGAGAACATAATACTTGTTCTCAGTCTTTTAAACCACATAAATTGTGGTGAAAATACATTACATGACATCATCGCCCAGTAGGCCCATGCGTAAGGTCCCGTTGCTCTGTTTAAGAAAGCATATTGTTCGTATTCAACTCCTGAGTACCAAGCAATAAATAATTCAGTTATATAAGCAACACCAACAATGGATCCCGTAATCATAATCACGATATTCATTAATTCGATATGCTGTACTGTTATATAGTCTTCAAGGTTACACACTTTACGCATGATTATTAGTAAGGTGTTTACCATTGCAAACCCTGAGAAAATAGCCCCTGCTACAAAATAAGGAGGGAAAATCGTTGTATGCCATCCCGGAATTACCGAGGTAGCAAAATCAAAGGATACAATCGTATGTACTGATAATACCAAAGGCGTTGCAAGACCTGCAAGAACCAAAGAAACTTCTTCAAACCGCTGCCAATCTTTTGCTCGTCCACTCCAACCAAAACTTAATAAAGAATAAATTTTCTTTTGGAACGGCTTTACAGCACGGTCACGAATCATTGCAAAATCAGGTAATAATCCGGTCCACCAAAATACAAGTGAAACTGATAGGTATGTAGAAATCGCAAACACATCCCACAATAATGGAGAGTTAAAGTTAACCCATAGCGATCCAAATTGATTTGGAATCGGAAGTACCCAGTAAGCTAACCAAGGTCGGCCCATGTGAATAATTGGAAACAAACCCGCTTGAATTACAGAAAAAATTGTCATGGCTTCCGCAGAACGGTTAATTGCCATACGCCATTTTTGTCTGAATAACAATAGGACTGCTGAGATTAAGGTACCCGCATGGCCAATACCAACCCACCAAACGAAATTTGTAATATCCCAAGCCCATCCAACAGTTTTGTTGAGGCCCCAAGTACCAATTCCGGTTGAGACGGTGTAAACCATACATCCTAACCCCCAGCCAAAAGCTGCAAGTGCTATAGAAAATACTACCCACCATAGTTTGTTTGCTTTTCCTTCAACGGGAGCAACCACGTCCAAGGTCACGTCATGATATGACTTGTCCCCGGTAACTAATGGTCTTCTAATAGGTGCTTCGTAATGAGACGCCATAATACTTTTATATTATTTCTTAATTATTTTATGCTTCGTTTGTGTTTCTTACTTTCACTTGGTATACCACGTTTGGTTTTGTTCCTACGTGATCTAATAAATGATAAGCACGCTCATCATCTTTAAGTTCTGTAATCGCACTTTTCTTATTGTTAATATCTCCAAACGCAATCGCGCCAGAGTCACAGGCCGATGAACACGCTGTTTTGAACTCATCTGGGTTTACTTCTCTTCCGTCACGTTTGGCGTCGAGGATTGTTTTCTGTGTCATTTGAATACACATAGAACATTTTTCCATAACCCCTCTAGAACGAACCGTCACATCTGGGTTAATTACCATACGTCCTAAATCGTTATTCATGTGGTAATCGAACTCATCGTTCTCATTATACAAGAACCAGTTAAATCGACGGACTTTATAAGGACAGTTATTTGCACAATAACGGGTTCCTACACAGCGGTTATAAGCCATGTGATTTTGCCCTTGTCGACCGTGAGAAGACGCTGCCACTGGACAAACCGTTTCACAAGGTGCATGGTTACAATGCTGACACATGATTGGTTGAAAAGCAACTTGTGGATTCTCAGATGGAATTTCCATCTCTCCAAAAGTACTTAACGAACTTCCAAGGCCTTCAATATTATCTTTAGTTGTATTATCGCCTTCAAAAGTTTCATCTGAAGAGTAGTATCTATCGATTCGAAGCCAGTGCATATCACGACTTCTACGGATTTCTTGTTTTCCTACGACTGGAACATTATTTTCTGCGTGACATGCGATGACACAAGCCCCACATCCAGTACATGAATTCAGGTCGATTGAAAGATTAAAATGGTGGCCAATAGAACGATCAAATTCATCCCATAAATCAACGTCTGGTGAATCAACTGGTGTTTCTTCATGGTTCAATGACACCATGGTCATTGGGTTCCAATCGGCAGCAGACTCCGTGTTGAAGATCTCCAAAGTAGTTTCTTTGATGATATCTCCTCTACCCATTAATGTATTATGTAACTGGACACAAGCAAATTCATGCTTTCCGTCAGTTAGCTCAACTATTGCGTTTTGAACGGTATTGAAGTTCGTATAAAAAGGATACGCGTTCACACCCGTTTGCATTTCAGCTTTAAGGCCTTTGCTGCGTCCATATCCAAATGACATTCCCATTGTACCTCTGGCTTGTCCCGGTTGAATAATTACTGGAACTTTAACTGTTACTCCGTTTACAGTTACGTTGGCATATTTACCATTCAAACCACCATTTGCATCGTGGCTATTTTGACTGAAAAAAGTACTTGTTTCAAGGTAAAACCCTAATTCTTTAGCATCAAACTCAGACACAGTTAGGTAATTATCCCAAGTTGTTCTTGTTAGTGGGTCTGGAAATTCTTGTAACCATGGGTTATTCGCTTGTTGACCATCTCCCATCCCTGTTTTAGGGTAAAGCGTTAACTCTATTCCACTAGTCGTTGTAGCAGCTAGTGCATTAGCTGCGATAGATAGGCTTGAGATTTCACTCCCATCAAAAGCGTCAGCAGTCTCTACAGTTGCAGAGGTTGTTGACGTATAAATACCATCATGAAGGGCGTCGTTCCAAGAGGCTCCATTTAAAATAGTGCTTTTCCAATAAGACTTTACAAAATCGTGGTAGGATCCTGAAGTCCCAACAAGTTCTAATAAAACGTCTTGAAATTGTTTTGTATCAAATAACGGACGAATCGTTGGCTGCATAAGTCCGTAATGTCCTTTTTTAGTTTCTATATCACCCCAAGATTCTAAGTAATGAGGCGCGGCAGCAACATACTGTGATACCGAAGCAGTCTCATCGTTTTTCATTGAGAAGGAAACTGACAATTCTGTTTGTTTTAACCCTTCTATAAATGCCGTTGCATTTGGAAGTGTATAGGCTGGATTCACGCCGGCCATTATAACGGCGCCAACGGTTCCTGCGTTCATGTCTGATACTAATTTGGCAACCGCTTTGTCATTCCCTAAACGGGTTTGAGTTGGATGAGCCGTGTCAAACGCTTTACTATTTAGCTTTTCATTGATTGCTAACACAATGTTTTGTGCATTAACATCTTGAATTCCTGTAAGTACAACAGCGTTAGAACCCGCTTTCAATAATTCTGAAGCGGCTTTATCTACGGCGGCTTGTAAGTGTGCTGGCAAATCTCCAACCACACTAGTGCCAAATAATTTTCCGTAAAGCTTTGCAAGAACTACTTTTTGTTGTGAAGGCTTGAGTGCTACACGAGTATCTGCATTAGCCCCTGAAAGAGACATGTTTGCTTCAAACTGTGTGTGACGAGACATTTTTCCGTTTTTCGGAACACGTCCCTTGGCGTAAGCAGCATCAAATCCACCACCATGCCAGTCTCCTAAGAAATCAGCTCCGATAGATACGATTGTTTGTGCTTTGGAGAAATCGTAATTTACTAACCCTCTTTTGCCATATTTATTTTGAAAAGCATCTGCTGCTGCAGATTCTGATATTGCATCATAAACCACATGGCTTACGTTTGTATATTTTTGTTTAAACTCAGAAATTAATTTAGAAGTCGATGGACTTGCAAAGGATTGTGTTAACAACACAATCGATTTGTCAGTATCTTTTAAAGACTCTAATTTTTGTGAAACTTCTGCAGTAAGTTCGCCCCAGCTAGTTGCTTGACCGTCTTTTTGTGGCCCTACAACTCTTTGGTTATCATATAAATCTAATACAGAAGCTTGAACTCTAGCATTAATTCCGCCACTTGCTTTAGCCAAACTATTAGACTCCACTTTAATTGGACGCCCTTCTCTTGTTTTAATTAAAACACTTGCAAAGTCGTATCCATTGGCAATAGCAGTCGCATAATAATTAGCAACACCAGGAATAATTTGTTCTGGTTGCACTACATAAGGAATCGATTTGATGACAGGACCCTCACAGGCTGCTAAAGAAGCGGCAGCTGTACTAAATCCAACGTATTTTAAGAAATCACGACGCGTTGTGCTTGAATCTTCCAGGGTTTCTTTGTCGCCCAGAAAATCATCTACAGGAATCTCTTGTGTAAATTCCTTTTGTTTTAGCGTCTCAACAGCAGAACTATGGTTCGGATTTAACTCCTCAACACTTTTCCAATATTTCTTGTTTGATGACATATATATAATGTTACTTGTTGATCGTTTTAATTAAATTCTAGTAATGACATTTTCCACATTCTAACCCACCCATTTGCGCGGCAGTTAGTTGCTCGACGCCGTATTTCTTGGAGAGGGCTACGTGAATTTTTTCATAATAGCCGTTATCTTGAACTTTTACATTTGTTTCTCTGTGGCAGTTGATACACCAGCCCATTGTGAGAGGTGAGAACTGATACATTACTTCCATTTCTTCAACAGGACCATGACAAGTTTGACATTCAAGTCCAGCTACTGTAACGTGTTGTGAGTGATTGAAATATGCAAAATCTGGAAGGTTGTGTATTCGCACCCATTTCACTGGCTTTGTTTTTCCTGTGTATTTTTGATCGGCATCATCCCAACCTACAGCATCATATAATTTCTTGATTTCTCCATCGTAAAACTCTTTGCTATACTCATCATTTCCTGTGCTCTCTGAAACCTCATAAATAGATTTATGACAGTTCATACAAACATTAAGCGCTGGAATCCCTGAGTGCTTACTCACACGTGCAGAGGAGTGGCAGTATTTACAGTCGATTCCGTTGTCACCCGCATGTATTTTGTGAGAGTAATGTATGGGCTGAATTGGTTGGTACCCTTGGTCAACTCCTACCTGAGACAGGTACCCGTAGACAAAGTATGCGCTTGACAGCAAAAAGAAAATTGCTGCAACCAACATTAAAAATTGGTTTTGAACAAGTGCTTTCCAAAGTGATTTTCTTTTAACCGCTTCTGCTACTTCTACATTGTTTGCAGAGGCAAAACGTCGTAATGTTTTATTTACTAAAAATAAGCCTAAAGCTAGTAATCCAAAAAGGATAGCTAGAGCACCCAAGACAATTTCTTGAGACACTCCGCCTGTACTTTCAACTGTTGCTTGAGTACCAGGAACTGGGACTGGTGGAGCTGCTTTTTCTTTTGCTGTGTAGGCTAAAATATTATCAATGTCTTCATCAGAAAATTGTGGAAAAGCAGTCATTGCTGAGCCATTATATTCTGCATAAATTTTGTTTGCATAGGCATCACCCGACTTAATCAGTGCAGCACTGTTTCTAATCCATGAGTTGAGCCAAACACGGTCTAAGCCTTCTGTTTCACTCAACCTAGTCTCGACATTACGAAGGGCTGGTCCCGTCATTTTTTTGTCTAGCTGGTGACATGCCGCACAGTTTGCATTGAATAGAGATTTTCCTTTAACAGGATCTCCTTCTTGAGCAAAAAGTGACGTGAATATAATTGTTAAAAACAAAAGCCCTGTTGATAGTAATTTCGAGGGCGCGTAAAAGTTAAATCCTTGTTTCATAGTGTTGATAGAGGTCATTTCTAAACTTTGATACGATTTCTTCACTCAAACAGATACTATTTGGCTATCAAAATCTTGCGCAAAAGTAAGATATAATGTCCATTTTTAAAATGTTAGATATGCGTAAGTTTCTAATTTATAAAGGTTCTAAATAAGCACAAGCCATCGTGTTTAAATATATTCGATTACATTTGTAAAAGTAATCGGATACTATGAAGAAAAATTGTTATAAATATTTTATTATAAGTGCCTTATTTTCAGCACCTATCTTAGCTCAAGATGGGGTGATTAGGATAAACAAAAGTGCGGAAATTGAACGTATTTTAGCGCTTAAAAAAGATCTGAATAAAGAAAAGCCTTTTATTAAAATTCAAATATACAGTGGGAATCGATTGGAAGCAAAAAACGCTTTAACAAGTTTTGAAAGTGATTTTCCAGAACAATTTGTAGAAATGAAATATGAAACACCAAACTATAAGGTTTGGGTGGGTAAGTTCAGAACTAGAATTGAAGCGGACCGGGAGCTGGTTAAAGTAAAAATACTTTTTCCTAATGCTTTTTTGTTTACCCCCTAGTTTAACAAGAACAAAAAAAAATGCGGTTAGAAATAACCGCATTTTTTTTGTTCAAAGTCTAAGTTTATTTTAATTTCTTTTTAACCTCTACTTCTTGGAACGCTTCAAGAACGTCCCCAACATGAATGTCGTTGTAGTTCTTTACTTGCATACCACAGTCGTAGCCTTTAGACACTTCTTTAGCGTCATCTTTAAATCGTTTTAAAGAGCTTAATTCACCCGTGTAAACAACAACCCCTTCTCTAATTAAACGAATTCCAGAGTTTCTGTAAATTTTACCATTGGTAACCATACACCCAGCAATCGTTCCGATTTTGGAGATTTTAAACGTTTCTCTAATTTCAGCAGATCCCGTAATTTCTTCTTTAAAAACGGGAGACAACATGCCTTCCATTGCGTCTTTAAGATCATTAATCGCATCGTAGATGATAGAGTACATTCGGATATCGATTTCTTCCTTATCGGCAATTTGTCTAGCATTCCCCATTGGGCGCACATTAAATCCAATAATAATCGCATCCGATGCTGTTGCAAGCAATACATCACTTTCTGTAATCGCACCAACTCCTTTGTGAATAATATTTACCTGAATTTCTTCAGTGGATAGCTTCTGGAATGAATCTGTCAAGGCTTCCACAGAGCCATCTACATCCCCTTTAAGGATGATGTTAAGCTCTTTAAAGTCGCCTAATGCAATACGTCTACCAATTTCATCAAGTGTAATGTGACGCTGTGTTCTAACCGATTGTTCACGCTGTAATTGGGTTCGTTTGGCTGCAATTTGCTTCGCCTCACGCTCATCTTTAAAAACGTTAAATTTATCCCCAGCTTGTGGCGCACCGTCCAATCCTAAAATAGATATTGGAGTTGAAGGCAAAGCTTCAAAGACGTCATTTCCACGTTCATCATGCATCGCTCTTACCTTACCACTGTTTTTTCCTGCGAGAACATAATCGCCAACTTTTAGGGTTCCTGCTTGAACTAATATTGTAGAAACATACCCACGTCCTTTATCTAAAAAGGCTTCAACTACCGTTCCTAAGGCTGGTTTATTAGGATTTGCTTTCAGCTCTAATAACTCAGCTTCTAGCAACACTTTTTCTAGTAATTCTTTAACACCATCCCCTTTAAGTGCAGAAACGTCATGGGATTGAATTTTTCCTCCCCAGTCTTCGACTAATAAATTCATATTCGCCAATGCTTCTTTAATTTTTTCAGGGTTTGCTGCTTGTCTATCTATTTTATTGATTGCAAAAACAATAGGGACTCCAGCTGCTTGTGCGTGGGCAATTGCTTCTTTTGTTTGAGGCATGATATCATCATCCGCTGCAATAACAATGATAGCGATATCTGTAACTTGAGCACCACGTGCACGCATCGCTGTAAAGGCTTCGTGACCTGGGGTGTCTAAGAATGCTATTTTTTGCCCTGTAGACAGAGTGACGCCGTAGGCTCCAATGTGTTGGGTAATGCCTCCAGATTCTCCTGCAATTACATTTTCTTCTCTTATATAATCAAGTAAAGATGTTTTACCATGATCAACATGCCCCATAACAGTTACAATTGGAGCACGTGTTTCTAATTGTTCATCTGTGTCAACAACTATTTCAATAGCCTCATCAATGTCAGCTGTTACAAATTCAACAGTATACCCAAACTCTTCAGCTACTATGGTTAATGTTTCAGCGTCTAGACGCTGATTCATTGTAACCATCATTCCGAGGGACATACATGCAGATATAATTTGAGTCACCGAAACATCCATCATGGTCGCTACTTCACTTGAAGTGACGAACTCTGTAACCTTAAGCACCTTGCTTTCAAGCGCTTGTTGTTCTTGATCTTTTTCTGTTTGTTCACGGTGTTGATCTCTTTTCTCTTTTCGGTACTTCGCTCCTTTTTTACCTTTGTTCGATTTCCCTTGTAATTTTTCAAGAGTCTCTCTTACCTGCTTTTGAACTTCCTCGGCTGTAGGCTCCACTTTTGGAGTTTGAGTTCTAGTTTGATTTGGACGGCTTCTGAAGTTGCTTTTGTTTGGCGAGGTGTTATTTCCTACTTTACTAATTCGACGACGCTTTTTCTTGGCATCTGCTGAATTTGCGCCTGCTGCAGGGGTTACAGGCTTCGCTTTTTTAGGTTTATTAAATTGCGTTAAATCGATAGTTTGTCCTGTAGACCTAGGCCCAGACAGTTTTTGATAATTTGTAGTTTCAACTTTTTGGTCAGCAGCTAATGGAGCTTCGTCCATACTTTCCTTTGGCTTAGCTACAGCCGCTTTAGCCGTTGGGGCTGCGGGTGTTACCGCCTGTTTTTGAGCTTCGTCCAGTTTGGTCGTAGGAGCTGGCTTGGTTACCGGAGTTGGTGCTGCCTCATCTGTAGGTTTTACAGCTGCGGCTTCTTTCACTGCTGGTGCCTCAACTGAAACCTTTGCTTGCTTAGGAGCTTCCTCTTTAACTTCTACAACTGGCTTAACTTCAGCCGCTTTGGGAGCGGGCTTTTTTGGAGCGTCCAAATCTATTTTTCCAACCTTTTTAGGGCCTTCAAGTTTCGTTTTGGCTTTAAAAACTTTTTTAGCTGCTTCTGCTTTTTGAAACTTTTCTTCAATTTCCTGTTCACGTTGGACACGTAGGGCTTCTTTTTCTTTCAGCTTTGCTTCACCTACTTCTTTTGATGCTACTTTCTTATTTGCATCTGTTTGAAATTCTCCTGCAAGAAGATTGTAGACTTCTGAGGTGATTTTAGTTGTAGGGCGTTTTTCTATTTCAACGTTTTTTGTTTCCAAAAAATCGACTGCTCTATCGAGCGAAATATT
>Ga0209199_1001028_pt1 | contig 35062 bp, 33 predicted proteins | sample COGITO_mtgs_1105_7_FD_184805 | JGI IMG/M metagenome (GOLD analysis project Ga0209199, IMG submission 184805) | Pelagic marine microbial communities from North Sea - COGITO_mtgs_110523 (SPAdes) (version 2) | ecosystem: Environmental > Aquatic > Marine > Epipelagic ...
GAAAATCGCTTTACGCGGGGCGATTCAGCCTTGAAGAGGCGCTAGAGATCGCAGCTGGTCATTGAGCGATAACCCATTTGTGGATTCAGCCGGCGTTCCTTGGGATGGGCGTTCTTTTCAGCAGAATCCCTGGGCAAAGGATGACGGAAAAACTCCAGAAGTAATCACCAAGAGCCTGGAGGCTTCGCCTTTCAGCAAAACTGCATTTATCGAGTCCCTGCGAGGGCAGCGGTTGCTGGTGCCACTGCTTGCAGAGGTTGGTGAAGTGGGCATTGGGCCGCACGGACAATTGGTTGACAAGAGCGCCGAGCTTGCAATCGTTGCTGTGGCAACCCCCGATGGCAGAACGGCAATCCCCGCCTTTACGTGTGTTGAGGCCATGAGTAAGTGGAATGCGACTGCCAGACCAGTGCCTGTGTCCATAGAGAAACTCTGCCTTGCCGCTGTTAGTGAGGGCCACGATCGCGTCGTGGTGAATCCTGGCACGGACTCGAGGGCGATTCGAAGAAATCAGTTAGCTGCTTTGGCGCAGAGCAAGGTTCTTCCAGATTTAGTGTCGGGCCCCGAAGTTGCTCACATGCTTGCTTCGGCGGTTGAGGCAATAGACGGGGTTGTCATGGCAGCAATCACCGACGGAGATCCGGAGGCTCGATTGATTGGCGAGGAATTGGTAATTGAGATTGGGCTTCGGCCTGGACTATCAAGTCAAGAGTTAGAGGCATCAGTGTCGGGCTTTGTCGAAGCATTAAAGGCAGCGGATTTTGAGTCCCTTGTTGATTCATTCAAGTTGCGACTGATAGCAGTTAGCTAACCGGACCGGTGTATTTTTCTCCTGGACCCTGACCTGGGGCATCCTTGATTACTGAAGCCTCTCTAAAGGCTAGCTGAAGTGATCTGAGGCCATCGCGCAGCGGCCTCGCGTGGTGATCTCCAATTTCTAGAGCGGCTGCGCTTACCAATCCGGCCAAAGCATTGATTAGCTTTCGGGCCTCATCGAGGTCGGCTGGTGCATCTTCAGATAGCCCGCATTGAACGGCCGCGGCGCTCATCAGGTGAACTGCAGTTGTGTTGATAACTTCGACCGCAGGCACATCCGCAATGTCTCGCGCTAAATCTTCTTGCACTTTTCCTCTTCTCAATTGTGTAATGCTCTGCTAGGCTACCTGAGGCTCTGAGCTATTGCTCAGTCAGAAGAGGATTACAATCCCACCTTTCAGCCGCCTCTTAATAGGCTGCCGGGTAAGAGAGTTGTTTTATTTCTGCACGCTAAAAACGTGGTCAAGACCAAAGCAACTTAAGGAGCAATTATCAGCGATCCTCGCATTAATGAGCGTATTCGGGTGGCACAGGTTCGTCTTGTGGGTCCAGCCGGAGAGCAAGTTGGCGTAGTAGACGTTGATCAGGCATTGAAGTTGGCTCGTGAGGCAGACCTCGACCTAGTCGAGGTTTCTCCCGGATCGAACCCACCGGTTTGCAAGATCATGGACTACGGCAAGTTCAAGTATGAAGCTGCGCAAAAAGTACGTGAGGCTCGCAAGAATCAGATCAATACAGTCTTGAAGACTGTTCGATTCGGTTTGAAAATTGATGACCATGATTATGAAACAAAGGCTTCTCAGGTTCGAAAGTTCCTGAAGGCTGGAGACAAAGTCAAGGTCATGGTCGTATTTCGTGGTCGAGAGCAATCTCGGCCTGAAATGGGAGTTAAGTTGCTGCAGAAACTTGCCGAACAAGTTACTGAATTTGGAAGCGTTGAGTCGAATCCATCAATCGATGGCCGCAGCATGGTCATGGTGATTGGTCCGCTCAAGAACAAGGCAGAGGCACGCGCCGATGCGAAAAAAGCACAGCAGAAGCCTGCTGTGGCTGAGAAGAACTAGAAGGAGAGCTCATGCCGAAGATGAAGACCCACTCGGGCGCCAAAAAGCGTTTCCGCTTTACTGGCAGCGGCAAGCTGATGAAGCAGCAGATCAATATGCGACACAACCAGGAGCACATGTCTTCTAAGCGCAAGCGTCGCCTAAACCAGGACCAGGTGGTTTCACCTGCAGATTTCAAGAAGCTTAAGAGGCAGCTAGGCCGCTAGGGCTAGCTTCAAAGGGAGTATAAGAAAATGGCAAGAATAAAAAATGCTGTCAACTCGCACAAAAAGCGCAGGGTTGCACTCGAGCGCGCCAAGGGTTACCGCGGCCAGCGATCCAGGCTTTACCGTCAGGCAAAGCAGCAGCTATTGCACTCACTGGTTTACGCCTATAACGACAGACGTAAGCGCAAGGGTGACTTCCGCAGACTCTGGATTCAGCGAATCAACGCTGGAGCTCGTCTTAATGGAATGACTTACAGCCGCTTCATCCAGGGCCTAAACCTGGCCGGCGTTGAAGTTGACCGCAGAATTCTGTCTGATATGGCAATCCATGACGCTAAGTCGTTTGCAACATTGGTTGCAACCGCGAAGGCTGCATTGCCAAAGGACGTGAACGCTCCTAGGGCAAGCTAGTGCTGGACGATCCCAGATCCAATAGGGTCAAAGGGATTGTCCGCCTAAATCAAAAAGACGCCCGGTATGAAACCGGGCTCTTTTTGCTTGAGGGGGCACAGGGCCTTAAAGAACTTGTCTCATCCCCGAAGCTCATCGAAGAGGTTCTTGTAACAATCGATGGTGCTGAGAGGCAAGCTGAGTTGATTGATTCGCTCTCCAAAAAGCGAGTCACCATAACCCAAGTTTCTGATCAGGTCATGGCTCAGATTGCCGGCACCAGGACGCCCCAGGGCATTGTTTCGGTTGTCCAACATCTTGACGTTGAACTGGAAGACCTGATGTCTGCAACGCCAAAACTCGTCGCGGTTATTGATCAAGCCAGGGATCCCGGCAACCTGGGAGCCATAATTCGAGCAGCCGACGCAGCCGGAGCCGATGGCATTATCTTGAGTGCGGATTCTGTGGATCTGTATAACCCAAAGGTCACCAGGTCAACCGCAGGAAGCATCTTCAACATTCCAATCGTGATCGATGCAGATTTAGTGGAAGCAATTTCGATGCTCAAAAAAATCGGACTGCAGGTTTTGTCGTCTAGTTCAGATGGCTCTCCGATCACGGATTTGCACCCCACTGAATTAGCGCAGCCGACAGCCTGGATTTTTGGCAACGAAGCCCATGGCGTCCGGACGGAAGTTGCATCGATTGCCGATAAAACTGTTGCTCTGCCGATATATGGAGCGGCGGAGTCATTGAATCTTGCGACAGCAGCTTCGGTTTGCCTGTATTTCACTGCGGTGGCTCAGCGCTCTAATCACTAAACTTGTTCTGGTGTCGATGAAATTATCCCCAGAAGTCGTGGCCGAAGCGCTGCAAGAATCTTTAGCTGCACTCGCTGGTATTAGCGATGCCGCAGGTCTTAGAGCGCAGAAGGCTAACATCGTCGGCGAAGCATCGCCGGTCAGCAAGCTGAACGCTCTTATCAAGACCGTTGCCAATGATGAAAAAGCCGAAGCCGGCAAGTTGGTTGGCGGAGCCAGAGCAGAAATCAATCAAGCTTTTGCGGCTAAGGAAAAAGAGTTTGAGGCAGTTGAGCGATCCGAAGCTCTTGCCGGTGAAGCAGTAGACCTCAGCGCTGCGCCCAAAGCACTGAGACTCGGTGCTAGACACCCACTCTCGCTGTTGATGGATCAAGTCAGCGATGTGTTTATCGGCATGGGTTGGGAGATTGCAGATGGCCCAGAGCTTGAGAATGAGTGGTTTAACTTTGATGCTCTGAATTTCCACCCGGATCACCCTGCACGTGCGATGCAGGACACCTTTTTTGTGGAACCGGTGGAAGATCACCTGCTGCTCCGCACTCACACTTCACCGGTTCAGGTCAGGTCACTTCTGGAAAGAGAGCTGCCGGTTTACGTACTGTGCCCGGGACGTGTTTTTAGAACTGACGAGCTTGATGCCACTCACACACCGGTCTTTCATCAGGTAGAAGGCCTTGCCATTGACAAGGGTCTGACGATGGCCGATTTACGCGGAACCCTTGAGCATTTCGCCAGGGTGATGTTCGGCGACGAGGCCAAAATCAGGTTGCGCCCAAGCTTTTTCCCGTTCACTGAGCCATCGGCCGAGCTCGACGTTTGGCACCCGGATGCCAAGGGCGGACCTAAGTGGATCGAATGGGGCGGCTGCGGAATGGTCAACCCAAATGTTTTGCTTGCCGCTGGAATTGATCCTGAGGTTTATTCAGGGTTCGCGTTCGGGATGGGCATTGAGCGCACCCTAATGTTTAGGAATGGCGTGAAGGACATGCACGACATGGTTGAGGCCGATGTCCGTTTTTCTACCCAGTTCGGTTCGGTGATTTAGATGAGAGTGCCATTGAAGTGGTTGGGTGAACTTGTTGAATTGCCGGCCGGCGCTTCCGCTGATGACGTGATGGCCGAATTGGTGAAGGTTGGACTCGAGGAAGAGGGTTCCCACGGCGGTGACATATCTGGCCCGGTTGTAGTTGGTCAGGTTTTATCTTTCGATGACCAGGCCCAGAGCAACGGCAAAACCATTAGGTGGTGCCAGGTCCAGGTTGCGCAATCCGGAGATGAGTCAGTGCGCGGAATAGTCTGCGGTGCATCTAATTTCGCCATTGGTGACAAAGTTGTGGTCAGCCTGCCGGGCGCGGTGCTTCCCGGTGGCTTCGAAATTGCAGCAAGAAAGACTTACGGTCATGTTTCAGATGGCATGATCGCCTCCAGCAAAGAGCTTGGACTCGGCGATGAGCACGCCGGAATTTTGATTCTTAGCGAAATTGGTCTTGATCCAGATATTGGACTAGACGCAATTTCTCTTCTTGGTCTGGACGACTCCGCTGCTGAGGTCAATGTCACCCCTGACCGCGGCTATTGCCTCTCAATGCGGGGGATTGCTCGTGAGTACTCGCATGCAACCGGATCGAAGTTCACAGACCCAAGTTCCAAGATCAAACTGTTATCCGGATCAGGTTTTGGTCTGAATGTTAGTGATTCGATGCCAATCCACGGCCTAGACGGCTGCAGCCAGTTTGTGCTGCTTGGTATTTCCGGAATAGATGCAAATGCCAAGGTTCCCGATTGGATGGCAACAAGGCTGAAGCTTGCCGGCATGCGCTCTATTTCGATAGTCGTTGACATCACCAACTACGTAATGCTGGAGCTTGGTCAGCCGTTGCACGCCTATGACCAGGGCAAGCTGGTAGGCGGTATTTCCGTTAGACGTGCCAATAGCGGAGAAGAGATTCAGACCCTGGATGAGAAAACCAGAAAACTTGACGCTGAAGATCTATTAATTTCAGATGAGCAGGGACCAGTTGGAATAGCGGGTGTGATGGGCGGCGCCCGCACTGAAGTTGGCCCTCAGACCACTGCGGTGCTGATTGAGGCTGCCATCTTTGACCCGATCTCAATTGCGAGAAGCGCCAGACGTCATAAGCTCCCCTCGGAAGCGTCAAAGCGCTTCGAACGCGGTGTCGATTCAGAAATCTCAGGAGCTGCAGCTTCCAGAGCAGCTGAGCTGCTGATTGAACTTGCCGGAGGTTCACTAGATGGATTAGGTGCCCAGTACCTAACAGAAAAGCTTCCTGTTTCGATTGAGATGAAGCTGAACTATCCAACTGAGCTGGTGGGTGTCCATTACCCACCCGAGCAGGTGGTCTCCACTCTCGAGCAGATTGGTTGCAAGGTTTCAGTGATTGGAGATTCGGTGAGCGTCACTGCGCCAACCTGGCGACCTGACATTATTCACAAGACTGACTTGGTTGAGGAAGTCGCGAGACTGGTTGGCTATGATGCCATTCCAGCCAGACTTCCAGTGGCACCTCCCGGTAGAGGATTGACGCCAAGGCAAAAACTGCGCAGAAGAGTGCTGTCATCTCTTACCGGTGCCGGCTTTGTTGAAGTTTTGAACTACCCATTCGCGTCCGAGGACCAGAACGCCCTGATGGGTATGCCTGATGCAGTGAAGCTTGCTAACCCAATTCAGAGTGAGGCGGCATTCATGCGCACCTCACTAATCCCAGGTCTTTTAGCCGCCGCGGCGAGAAACATTTCCAGGGCAAGCACTGATGTCGCTCTGATCGAGGAGGGCTCGGTGTTCTGGAAAACCCAAGGCTCTGCAGTTTCTTCACTACCGATGGGCAATGAACGCCCTTCTAAAGATGTGCTGGCATCGTTAAATGCTTCAATTCCAGACCAGCCCAGATTTATCTCTGGAGTGCTGGCTGGAGATTGGACCCCTCAGGGGCCGGGCCAAAAATCTATTCCGGCAGGGTTCGCCCAAGCTCTTGGAGCTGCAGAATTGGTCTTTCAGCAGGCTGGGCTGGCGCTTGAAATTGCTCAACAAGAAGTAATTGGCCTCCACCCGGGGCGAGGCGCAAAGATTATGGCCTCCGGTGTTGAAGCTGGTTTTGTTGGCGAGCTGCACCCAGACATAGCGGAAGAAACTAACCTTCCAAGGCGAGTCGGAATCTTTGAAATTAATCTCGACGTGGTTTTTGCTGCTGCTCCTGCAATCTTGATGGCTCAAGAACTTGGGTTGATGCCTGCAGCGTCTCAAGATCTATCACTGGTAGTGCCAGTTGGAGTTACGGCAGCAGAGATTAGGAAGACAATAGTTGAAGGTGCTGGAGAGCTTCTGGAGAGCGCCGTATTGGTGGATGACTATCGAGGCAAGGGTTTAGAGGCAGGCCAAAAGTCGCTGACATTTGCGCTGCTGTTTAGAGCACCGGATCGGACGCTCACCCAGGTTGAAGCCAGCGCAGCTAGGGACAGCGCCGTCCAGATGGCTAACAACAAATTTGGTGCAACACTAAGGGGCTAAATGACTATTCATGTGGCAGTAGCAGGAGCCAGCGGTTATGTAGGCGGAGAATTACTGCGCCTGATTTCCGCCCACCCAATGCTTGACCTAGGTGCGGTTACCGGACACAGTAATGTTGGCCACCGCCTGAGTGAATTTCAACCGCACATTCCTGAGTTTGCAGATCGAGTGATTGTTGACACCAGTCCCGAGAACCTTGCTGAGCACGAAGTAGTTTTTTTAGCGCTTCCTCACACTAAGAGTGCTGAGATTGCAGAGGCTCTTCCAGCTCACACGATGATCATTGATTGTGGTGCTGATTTCAGGCTTCAAGATGCGGGAGCCTGGGAAACCTACTATCAAAGTACTCATGCCGGCAGTTGGCCCTACGGAATGCCAGAACTGACCTTGGCAAGCGGGGGCAAGCTGCGGACTGAGCTCAGGGAGGTAAGAAGGCTTGCCATTCCAGGGTGCAATGTGACGGCTGTGAGCTTGGCCCTAGCGCCCGCTCTAAGTGCGGGACTTATTGAGGCCGACGACATAGTCTCGGTGCTTTCAGTCGGAACCTCCGGTGCTGGAAAAGCGAGCAACATTGACCTGCTTGCCGCAGAGGTGCTCGGATCGGCACGTGCCTATGGTGTTGGCGGCGTTCATCGGCACACTCCTGAGATTGAGCAGAATTTATCGCTGGCAGCAGGAAAGCCGGTAACGGTTTCAATGACGCCAGTATTGGTGCCAATGTCAAGGGGTATCCTGGCGGTCAATACCGCTAAGCCTTCCAGCAGATTTTCTTTGGAGTATTTGCGCGAGGTGTATGGCAATGCTTACCACGAAGAGCACTTCGTTCAGCTTTTGCCAGAGGGTCAGCTTCCCCGGACAGCCAGTGTTTTGGGGAGCAATAATGCCCAAATTTCTCTTAGCTTTGACCAACACGCCAATCGGGTTGTAGTCGTATCTGCAATTGACAACTTGGTAAAGGGCACCGCGGGAGCAGCAATCCAGAGCATGAATATCGCTCTCGGACTCACCGAACAAACTGGGCTTGACCAAAACGGGATCGCACCTTGAGTGTCTCAGAGCCAAAAGGGTTTTTGGCCTCTGGTGTCGCCTCCGGGTTGAAGTCCAACGGCAAGTTGGACATAGCGCTGGTTACCAACGGTGGACCGCTGGATTCAGTTGCAGCGGTGTTCACCGCCAATAGGTGCCTTGCGAACCCAATAATTTGGTCAAAGCAGGTAGTTGCCGGAGGACAAGCGAAGGCCGTTGTCCTGAATTCTGGCGGTGCCAACTGCTATACCGGTGCCGAAGGATTTCAAACAACGCACCTGACTGCTGAAAGAGCAGCTGACCTGCTGGGCATTGCTGCCTCAGAAGTGGTGGTTTGTTCCACTGGTCTGATCGGAGAGCAGTTGGACCGATCTAAGCTGCTGTCCGGGCTAGAAGCTGCACACACCGCTTTGAAAGCCGGGACTGGTCAGGATGCCGCTATGGCAATTATGACCACGGATACCGTGCCAAAAATGTCGGTCCGTGAGTCTGACTCGGGCTGGAAGCTGGGCGCTATCGCCAAGGGCGCCGGCATGTTGGCCCCCGGCTTAGCAACGATGCTGGTTGTTATCACCACCGATGCAGTTGTTGACTCCTCCGCTCTGAATGCAGCTCTGCGGGAAGCTTCTCGGGTGAGCTTTGACAGGTTGGACTCTGACGGCTGCATGTCAACAAATGATCAGGTCACTCTGATGGCATCTGGTGCCAGCGGGGTCATTCCAGACATTGAAGAATTTCAAGATCTGCTAATTGCCATTTGCAAGGAACTTGCCTTGAAGCTGCTGGATGATGCCGAGGGTGCAAGCCACAATATCCACATTAAAACTCTCGGGGCGGAAAGCGAGACCGATGCGGTTGAGGTTTCCAGGTCTGTAGCAAGAAATAATCTTTTCAAGGCTGCGATTTACGGCAATGACCCTAACTGGGGCAGGATTTTGGCTGCTGTTGGAACTACAAACGCCATTTTTGATCCATACGGCATTGATGTTTCAATAAATGGAGTACTCGTGTCTGCCAACGGTGAACCGGCCCTCGATAGGTCAAACGTCGATCTCAGCTCGAAGGATGTTTGGATAGAGATAGACCTCCACCAGGGCGTTCACGAGGCTACGGTTATAACAAATGATCTAACCCACGAATACGTCGAAGAGAACAGCGCATACTCAAGCTAATGATTCCAGCGACCCCTGACCAAGCACTGGCCAGAATCAAGGCAGAGACTCTAATCGAGTCTCTGGACTGGCTGCGCGAATTTCATGGACGCATCGTGGTAATCAAATTTGGCGGAAACGCAATGGTCGATGAGCAGTTACAGCTGGCTTTTGCCCAGGATATGGCTTACCTGCGGTTTGTCGGTATCAAGCCGGTTGTGGTCCACGGGGGCGGTCCACAAATAACTGCCAGGCTCGCAGAACTTGGACTCGAGAGCGAATTTCGAGCTGGCATGCGATACACCGATGACAAGACGATCTTGGTTGTCAGGGATGTCCTAAGACAGCAGATCTCAAAGGGGCTCGCAGCCCTTATCGAAGAATCGGGGGCAAAGACAATTGTGCTCTCCGGTGAAGACGACTCGCTATTTCGGGCAGTAAAAGTCAAGGGCCAGACAGCTGAGGGCGAGGTGGATCTCGGCCTAGTGGGAGAGGTAACCACTGTGAATCCCCGGGCTGTGCTCAAGGCCTTGGATCAAGGCAAGGTTCCAGTTATTTCGTCGGTTGCCCCAACCACCTCCGGTGAACTTTTGAATGTGAATGCTGATTTGGCAGCTTCGGCGCTCGCAATCGCACTCGGGGCCGACAAGCTCATGGTTTTGACCGACGTCGCAGGTCTATATGCAGATTGGCCGACACTTGACTCGCTGCTTTCTGAAATTTCAGTCGAAGAGCTAAAAGAGCTGATGCCTTCGCTGGAATCTGGCATGATTCCAAAGATGCGAGCTTGCCTCAACGCGGTTGAGGGCGGCGTGCCAAAGGCTCATATCATCGACGGCAGGCAGCCACACAGCATCCTGCTGGAGATCTTTACAAAAGCTGGGGTTGGAACCCAGGTAACAAGTTAGGTATTGGCTAATGACAAGACATTTTTTGAAGGACGACGACATCACTGCTCAAGAGCAGGCCGAGATTATCGACCGCGCCATAGCAATGAAGGCAGACAGGTTCGCTGAAAAACCATTTGCAGGTCCACAGACCGTAGCGGTTATTTTTGATAAGACTTCAACTAGAACCAGGGTGTCATTTGCCGTTGGTATAGCCGACCTCGGGGGAGTGCCGCTAATAATCGACAGCGGAGTGTCCCAGTTGGGAAAGAAGGAATCGGTGGCCGACACAGCCAAGGTGTTAGAGCGCCAGGTTGCCCAGATTGTATGGCGCACATACGCGCAGGCAGGTCTCGAAGAAATGGCAGCCAACTCTTCAGCTCCAGTGATCAACGCGTTGAGTGATATGTGGCACCCGTGCCAGTTACTGGCAGATTTAGTCACCATAAAGGAATGCTTTGGCAAAACAACTGGGCTCAGGTTGGCTTATGTCGGAGATGCCAATAACAACATGGCAAATAGCTACCTTGTAGCTTGCGCGATGGCAGGCATGAGTGTCGCTATAGCGGCACCGGAGGGGTTCCTGCCAACCGATGAGGTAGTAGCCAGGGCAAGGCAGATTTCCGCAGCCAAGGGTGGCAGCATCCTGATTACCACAGACCCCGAAGTAGCTGTTGCGAATGCAGATGTTGTTGTGACTGACACCTGGATTTCCATGGGTATGGAATCGAAAGCGGATGAGCGTAAAGCTCAGTTCAAGGGTTTTACTGTCGACGAGCATTTGATGGCTAGGGCGGCGGAAGGCGCAGTTTTCTTGCATTGCCTGCCTGCTTATCGAGGATTTGAGGTTTCAGCGGGTGTAATTGACGGACCACAGTCAAGAGTTTGGCAAGAGGCAGAGAATCGCCTCCATGCCCAGAAAGCTCTTATGGCTTGGCTGGCCGAACAAAACTAAGCTTGATAAATTGATTAGGACAGGTGTAAAAAATGGCTCAAAGTAATGATGCTCTCTGGGGCGGCAGGTTTGCCGGTGGCCCCAGCGAAGCTCTAGCCGCGCTTTCGAAGTCCACTCACTTTGACTGGAGGCTGGCCTCTTATGACCTCAAAGGAACCTCAGCTCATATAGTTGCGCTCAATGCCGCCGGCTATCTCACCGACGACGAGCACAAGTCGCTGAATACCGCTATTACTGAACTTGCAAAACGGGTTGAGGCCGGATCATTCACACCAAAGGCAACCGAGGAAGATGTGCATGCGGCCCTAGAGCGCGGCCTGATTCAAATAGCCGGTGTTCAGCTGGCTGGAAAGATTCGCGCCGGAAGGTCCAGAAATGACCAAATAGCAACTTTGATAAGAAGCTACATGCTGGATGCTGCCGATGAGATTGAACTTCAGCTTTTGAACTACCTAGATGCTTTGTGCACACAGGCTGAGGAGCATATCGGCGTGGCAATGCCAGGAAGAACTCACTTTCAGCATGCACAGCCAGTTTTGTTGTCTCATCATCTGCTTGCCCACGCCTGGCCACAGGTCAGGAACCTGCAGCGTCTTGAGGATTGGCGCAAGCGCGCCAATAAGTCTGCTTATGGCGCGGGTGCTCTTGCTGGAAACACTCTTGGTCTGGATCCAAAATTGGTGGCTGAAGCACTTGGATTAAATGGTGTTAGTGAGAACAGCATGGACGCCACAAGCAGCAGGGATTTGGTGGCGGAGTTTTCCTTTGTGCTAGCCATGATTTCAATTGACCTTTCCAGAATTAGTGAGGAAGTCATTGCCTGGGTCAGTTTCGAGTTCGGATATGCAAAGTTGGCGGATGAGTTCTCAACCGGGTCCTCGATTATGCCTCAGAAGAAAAATCCTGACATAGCCGAACTTGCTCGTGGAAAATCTGGTCGCTTGATCGGTAACCTCGCAGGGTTGCTGGCAACTCTGAAAGGACTGCCCCTCAGTTACAACAGGGACCTCCAGGAGGACAAGGAGCCTGTCTTTGATTCAGTCGACACGCTCATGGTGCTATTGCCCGCTTTCAACGGCATGATTGCCACATTGAAATTTGATCGAGAGCGACTTGAGTCGCTTGCACCCAAGGGTTTCTCGCTTGCTACCGATGTCGCCGAATGGTTGGTCAAGCAAGGTGTCACCTTCAGAGATGCCCACGAAATAACCGGAAAACTGGTTCAGTTTTGCGAAGATAAGTCACTTGAATTGGATCAGGTCGTCGATGAAGACCTGCAAAAAGTTTCTAAGCACCTAAAACCAGAAGTTCGGAAGGTTCTTGGGGTATCGGGCTCTATCGAAGCCAGAAACGGTGCCGGGGGCACTGCTACCTCGCAGGTAATCGACCAGCTGGTCTCACTTCGTAAGCTCACCAAGTCAAGGAGGAGCTAATGGCGGAAAAGACCACTCTTGAAAATCAGCAAAATGACGAGAGCTTCGCTCACATCATTGATGAGCTTCAGTGGCGAGGCCTGGTAGCTCTTTCTACGGATGAGGCGCAACTCCGAGAAGCGCTGAACAGCCCGATAACTTTCTACTGCGGATTTGACCCTACGGCGCCCAGCCTGCACCTCGGCAACCTGGTGCAGCTGCTAACAATGCGAAGGCTGCAACTGGCAGGCCATCACCCGCTGGCTCTGGTAGGCGGGGCCACAGGGCTGATTGGAGACCCGAAACCTTCGGCCGAGCGGAACTTGAACGACCATGAGACGGTTGCGAACTGGGTTGAGAAACTAGCGGATCAGAATCGTCGCTTTCTAGATTTCGAGGGCAAAAACAAGGCTCAGATGGTTAACAACCTCGATTGGACCAGTCAGTACACAGCTCTTGAATTTTTGAGGGACATCGGAAAGCACTACCGGGTTGGGAAAATGCTTTCCAAAGATGCGGTCAGTGCCAGGCTGAATTCAGATAGTGGAATTAGCTACACCGAGTTCAGTTATCAAATACTCCAGGGCTTGGACTTTCTTGAGCTCTATCGCAGGTACAACTGCGTCCTTGAAACCGGTGGTAGTGACCAGTGGGGCAACCTGACCTCAGGGGCCGATCTGGTGCACCGGGTTGAGGGCGCGAACGTGCACCTAGTCGCAACCCCGCTAATTACAAACTCTGATGGCAAGAAGTTTGGCAAGAGTGAGGGCAACGCCATTTGGCTGGATGCCGAGTTGACAAGCCCTTACGCGATGTATCAGTACTGGCTAAACGCCGACGATGCAGACGTTGTTGATCGCCTAAAGGTGTTTACATTTCTAACAAGAGCTGAAATTGCTGAATTTGAAGTTCAAGTTCGGGACGAACCGTTCAAGAGAGCAGCGCAGAAAAGACTGGCGCTCGAGGTCACAGAGCTGATCCACTCGAAACAGGAAGCTCAGGCCGCTCAGGACGCCTCTGCGGCGCTGTTTGGGGCCGGTGAACTTAAAGAATTAGACGAAAAAACTCTCAGGAGTGCTCTCAATGAATTGCCAAATATTAAATGCTCTGCAGGGGTCACTGTCGTTAGTGCGCTAGTTGAAACAGGATTAGCCGAATCTAATGGCCAGGCACGGCGCTCTATCGCGCAAGGTTCAGTAAGCGTAAACAAGCTAAAGGTCACCGATGAGAATGCCGTGATAGACCAGTATTTAGCTGGAAAAATGGCAGTTTTGTCACGTGGAAAGAAGTCTCTGGCGGGGCTGTTTTTTAGCCAATAGAAAAGTTTGTGGTTTGGATTTGACATGGTTACCAAATCGTGACTAAGCTTTCCAAAGTTGTCCAAAGTTTGGCAGATTTCTTCTAGAAAAGCCGGCTCAAGTGCGACACTTCCAAGACCTAAAAATTGGCCCTTGTGGCCAGGTGTTTTAGTGTCTAGGATTTAGGTCTTCCGACTAGGAAAACCACTGGAAATTACTGGGAAACTGGTAGTTGACAGCGGACCCGGATTCGGTAGACTTGTGAAGTTGCTCTGCGTAGGACCCGGAAGGGAAATCTCAGAAGCATCCGATCTTTGAGAACTCAACAGCGTGCACTATGTAATGCCAAAAACCTCGTCCGGAACTTGTTCCGGGGGAGATCCTTTTGGATAAAGATATAAAACAGAATTGTCAGTTGACAGTTCGAAAGCCAAATCAAATTGTTCGCCTCATTTCCGAGGCGTTCGTAGAAGCTTTGCCGATTTATCGGCGAAATTGATTTTTACGGAGAGTTTGATCCTGGCTCAGGACGAACGCTGGCGGCGTGCTTAACACATGCAAGTCGAACGATGAAGCTGGAGCTTGCTCCGGTGGATTAGTGGCGAACGGGTGAGTAACACGTGAGCAATCTGCCCTTGACTCTGGGATAACTGCGGGAAACTGTAGCTAATACCGGATACTTTCCTCGGTGGGCATCCACTGGGGAAGAAAGAATTTCGGTCAAGGATGAGCTCGCGGCCTATCAGCTAGTTGGTGAGGTAATGGCTCACCAAGGCGACGACGGGTAGCCGGCCTGAGAGGGTGACCGGCCACACTGGGACTGAGACACGGCCCAGACTCCTACGGGAGGCAGCAGTGGGGAATATTGCACAATGGACGCAAGTCTGATGCAGCAACGCCGCGTGAGGGACGAAGGCCTTCGGGTTGTAAACCTCTTTTAGCAGGGAAGAAGCGAAAGTGACGGTACCTGCAGAAAAAGCACCGGCTAACTACGTGCCAGCAGCCGCGGTAATACGTAGGGTGCAAGCGTTGTCCGGAATTATTGGGCGTAAAGAGCTCGTAGGCGGTTTGTCACGTCTGCTGTGAAATTTCGAGGCTCAACCTCGAACTTGCAGTGGGTACGGGCAGGCTAGAGTGCAGTAGGGGAGATGGGAATTCCTGGTGTAGCGGTGGAATGCGCAGATATCAGGAGGAACACCAATGGCGAAGGCACATCTCTGGGCTGTAACTGACGCTGAGGAGCGAAAGCGTGGGGAGCGAACAGGATTAGATACCCTGGTAGTCCACGCCGTAAACGGTGGGTGCTAGCTGTGGGCCACATTCCACGTGGTCCGTGACGAAGTTAACACATTAAGCACCCCGCCTGGGGAGTACGGCCGCAAGGCTAAAACTCAAAGGAATTGACGGGGGCCCGCACAAGCGGCGGAGCATGCGGATTAATTCGATGCAACGCGAAGAACCTTACCAAGGCTTGACATATACAGGAAAAGCGTAGAAATACGCTCCCCGCAAGGTCTGTATACAGGTGGTGCATGGTTGTCGTCAGCTCGTGTCGTGAGATGTTGGGTTAAGTCCCGCAACGAGCGCAACCCTCGTCCTATGTTGCCAGCACGTAATGGTGGGAACTCATGGGATACTGCCGGGGTCAACTCGGAGGAAGGTGGGGATGACGTCAAATCATCATGCCCCTTATGTCTTGGGCTTCACGCATGCTACAATGGCCGGTACAGAGGGCTGCAATACCGTAAGGTGGAGCGAATCCCAAAAAGCCGGTCTCAGTTCGGATTGAGGTCTGCAACTCGACCTCATGAAGTCGGAGTCGCTAGTAATCGTAGATCAGCAACGCTACGGTGAATACGTTCCCGGGCCTTGTACACACCGCCCGTCAAGTCACGAAAGTCGATAACACCCGAAGCCGGTGGCCTAACCGCAAGGAGGGAGCCGTCGAAGGTGGGATTGGTGATTGGGACTAAGTCGTAACAAGGTAGCCGTACCGGAAGGTGCGGCTGGATCACCTCCTTTCTAAGGAGCATCTCGAAGAACTTAGGTTCTTCAAAAAGAGAGCCATCTACAAGCAAATGTTTTGTAGCTGGTCAGCTCAGGGTGGAACATTACATGGAATTTTTGGACAATCTCCGCATCAAGTACGCCCTAGGGCCGGAAAGCTGCAGGGAAAGTCCTTTGGTTAGCACGCTGTTGGGTCCTTGGGGATCGGAAACGATTACCCAGGGGCCATTTTTGAGTTTGACTCTTCAATGGTCAGGTTCGGATTGAGTAAGGAAACTTACGAATTCGAAACCGCCCGTACTTTGAGAACTACATAGTGGACGCGAGCATCTTTAGACCTGGATTTAATCCAGGTCAACGATTTATTGCGAATTTATTCGTGATAGATCATCTTTGTGTGTCAAGTTTCAAAGAGCACACGGTGGATGCCTTGGCAATAGGAGCCGAAGAAGGACGTAGCAATCTGCGATAAGCCTCGGGGAGTTGATAAGCAAACCCTGATCCGAGGATTTCCGAATGGGGAAACCCAGCTGGACTAGATCCAGTTACTCCCGTCTGAATGTATAGGACGGGTAGAGGGAACGTGGGGAAGTGAAACATCTCAGTACCCACAGGAAGAGAAAACAACAGTGATTCCGTTAGTAGTGGCGAGCGAACGCGGAAGAGGCCAAACCAAGCATGTGTGATAGCCGGCAGGCGTTGCATGTTTGGGGTTGTGGGACTTCTCTGTAAATCTGCCGATTTACACGGGTAGGTCAATAATGTAGACGAATGGTCTTGAACGGCCAGTCACAGAGGGTGCGAACCCCGTAGTCGAAACGTTATTGCCGCTCGAGAAGTATCCCAAGTAGCACGGAACCCGTGAAATTCTGTGTGAATCTGCGAGGACCACCTCGTAAGCCTAAATACTACCTATTGACCGATAGCGGACAAGTACCGTGAGGGAAAGGTGAAAAGTACCCCGGGAGGGGAGTGAAATAGTACCTGAAACCGTGTGCTTACAATCCGTCGGAGCCAGCTTGTTCTGGTGACGGCGTGCCTTTTGAAGAATGATCCTGAGAGTTAGCGATCTGTGGCGAGCTTAACCCGAGAGGGGGAGGCGTAGCGAAAGCGAGTCTGAATAGGGCGATTCAGTCGCAGGTCCTAGACCCGAAGCGAGGTGATCTATCCATGGCCAGGTTGAAGCGACGGTAAGACGTCGTGGAGGACCGAACCCACTTCTGTTGAAAAAGGAGGGGATGAGCTGTGGATAGGGGTGAAAGGCCAATCAAACCTCGTGATAGCTGGTTCTCTCCGAAATGCATTTAGGTGCAGCGTCTTGTGTTTCTCTCTGGAGGTAGAGCTACTGGATAGCCGATGGGCCCTAAAAGGTTACTGACGTTAGCCAAACTCCGAATGCCAGAGAGTGAGAACAAGGCAGTGAGACTGCGGGGGATAAGCTTCGTAGTCGAAAGGGAAACAGCCCAGACCACCAACTAAGGCCCCCAAGCGCTTGCTAAGTGGGAAAGGATGTGGAGTTGCGAAGACAACCAGGATGTTGGCTTAGAAGCAGCCACCATTAAAAGAGTGCGTAATAGCTCACTGGTCAAGTGATTCCGCGCCGACAATATAACGGGGCTCAAGCAAGTCGCCGAAGTTGTGGAATTCGTACATTGCTAGGTCGAAAGATCCAGGCGTACGGATTGGTAGGAGAGCGTCGTGTGGCGAGCGAAGCGGCGGGGTGACCCAGCCGTGGACGCCACACGAGTGAGAATTCAGGAATGAGTAGCGAAATGCGGGTGAGAAACCCGCACCCCGAAAGACTAAGGGTTCCAGGGCCAGGCTAATCCGCCCTGGGTAAGTCGGGACCTAAGGCGAGGCCGACAGGCGTAGTCGATGGACAACGGGTTGATATTCCCGTACCGGCGAAGAACCGACCAAACTAATCCAGTAATGCTAAGTTGCTGAAGCTGTTTACTGATGCCTTCGGGCTGAGGTGAAAAGTGGAGCCAACGACCCTATTCTGGTGCGGTTAACGTATTAACAGGTGTGACGCAGGAAGGTAGCCTCCGCGGGGCGATGGTTGTCCCCGTTTAAGGATGTAGGGCGAGAGATAGGCAAATCCGTCTCTCACATAGCCTGAGATCTGATGATGAGTCCTTATGGACGAAGTGGGTGATCCTATGCTGCCAAGAAAAGCATCGACGTGAGGTTCTAGCTGCCCGTACCCCAAACCGACTCAGGTAGTCAAGTAGAGAATACTAAGGGGATCGAGAGAATCGTGGTTAAGGAACTCGGCAAAATGCCCCCGTAACTTCGGGAGAAGGGGGGCCTGAGGTGTGAAGACATTTACTGTTGGAGCACTGTATGGCCGCAGAGACCAGTGGGGAGCGACTGTTTATCAAAAACACAGGTCCGTGCGAAGTCGCAAGACGATGTATACGGACTGACGCCTGCCCGGTGCTGGAAGGTTAAGAGGATGGGTTAGCTTCGGCAAAGCTCAGAATTTAAGCCCCAGTAAACGGCGGTGGTAACTATAACCATCCTAAGGTAGCGAAATTCCTTGTCGGGTAAGTTCCGACCTGCACGAATGGCGTAACGACTCCCCAACTGTCTCAACCGCGAACTCGGCGAAATTGCACTATGAGTGAAGATGCTCATTACGCGCAGAAGGACGAAAAGACCCCGTGACCTTTACTATAGCTTGGTATTGGTGTTCGGTGCTGCATGTGTAGGATAGGTGGGAGACTATGAAGCTTGGACGCTAGTTCAGGTGGAGTCATTGTTGAAATACCACTCTTGTAGCCCTGGATATCTAACCGCGAACCGTGATCCGGTTCCGGGACAGTGCCTGGTGGGTAGTTTAACTGGGGCGGTTGCCTCCTAAAAAGTAACGGAGGCGCCCAAAGGTTCCCTCAGCCTGGTTGGTAATCAGGTGTCGAGTGTAAGTGCACAAGGGAGCTTGACTGTGAGACTGACAAGTCGAGCAGGGACGAAAGTCGGGACTAGTGATCCGGCAGTGGCTTGTGGAAGCGCTGTCGCTCAACGGATAAAAGGTACCTCGGGGATAACAGGCTGATCTTGCCCAAGAGTCCATATCGACGGCATGGTTTGGCACCTCGATGTCGGCTCGTCGCATCCTGGGGCTGTAGTTGGTCCCAAGGGTTGGGCTGTTCGCCCATTAAAGCGGCACGCGAGCTGGGTTCAGAACGTCGTGAGACAGTTCGGTCTCTATCCTCTGCGCGCGCAGGAAATTTGAGAAGACCTGACCCTAGTACGAGAGGACCGGGTTGGACAAACCTCTGGTGTGTCAGTTGTACTGCCAAGTGCACCGCTGATTAGCTACGTTTGGGAGAGATAACCGCTGAAAGCATCTAAGCGGGAAGCTTGCTTCAAGATGAGATTTCCATGACTTTATGTCGAGAGGGCCGCAGCTAGACTACTGCGTTGATAGGCGGGATGTGGAAGTGCTGAAAGGCATGGAGCTGACCCGTACTAATAGCCCGATAACTTGATACAACTTCAAAATTTGTGCTTGCGTCCACTGTGTGGTTCTCGAGGTATGGTCGAGAACCGAATATAAGCTTAAGCTTTTTCGATTCACATAACTCAATAGTGTTTCGGCGGCCATAGCGAGAGGGAAACGCCCGGTTACATTCCGAACCCGGAAGCTAAGACTCTCAGCGCCGATGGTACTGCAGGGGGGACCCTGTGGGAGAGTAGGACACCGCCGGACTTACTTTAGAAATGGCCACTCCTTATGGGGTGGCCTTTTCTATTTAAGCTTTATTTAGGAGCGAACAAGTGGAACAACGAGGAAAACGATCAAAGCCCCACGAAGAGGGCCCTATTGGTCGCGGCGAACGCACTGATAAAGAGCGCCCTGAGTGGCAAACCCGCGTCCACCGAGTGAAATCAGAGGAGAAGTCGCCGCTTATACCCTCTGCCGTAACTTCCGAAGATCTAGACTTTTCGGTTCGCGTCCAACTGAAAACCCTGACTGCTGAAAACGCCGAGATGGTAGCCAGGCACTTGGCCATGGTTTCATTGCTGATTGATGACGATCCGAAGCTAGCTCATAAGCATGCACTAGCTGCATCCAAGCGGGCGGGGAGACTTGCCGTCGTCCACGAAACTGTAGGAATTACTGCTTACGCCAGTCAGGACTACGCGCTAGCAATTAGAGAATTATTAACTCACCGAAGACTTTCCGGATCACACGATCAACTACCACTAATTGTTGACTCCGAGCGTGGCCTCGGTCGCCCAGAGCGTGCCCTCGAGGCTGTTGTTGGCATTGATCGCAGCAAGCTGTCCACCGGTGTTCGGATTAATTTAGCTATTGCACTTTCGGGGGCAAGGCTTGACCTTGGGCAAGCGACCCTTGCAGTCCAGGAGCTTGAGATTCCAGAGCTCAATCCAACAAGGGTTTTTGAGCAGTCTCCGCTGTTATTCCGAAGCTATGCCGAGTCCCTAAGGGAGACCGGAGCAGATGGTGACAAGTGGGACGAGCTGGCCCTGCGCGCTGAGAAAGCCTTGTCAGAACAGGGTGAAGAGGTGTTTGAACTCTTCGAGGAAATTTCTATCCCCACCAGCGAGGAGTTCGAGCGAACCCTTAAACCATCTGGCGACTCCAAGCGTCCAGACCGCAAGCCCTACTCTTCTGACCGCAAACCCACACCTCGCGACGGCGAGCGTAAATCCACACCTCGTGATGGTGAGCGTAAGTACACACCTCGCGACGGCGAGCGTAAATACACACCTCGCGATGGTGAGCGTAAATCCACACCTCGTGATGGTGAGCGTAAATCCACACCTCGTGATGGCTCTTCTTCAAGACCGGACAGACCAAAGCGTCCTGATTCCAAAGGGAGAGGTCCTAGAGGTGCTGGTAGATAGCTTCGACTCCGTTCTGCTTGATTTAGATGGCGTGGTCTATAAGGGCGCTGTTGCAATTCCAAACGCTGTCGATAGCATCACTAAGTTTCAGGACTCTGGAAAAATCCTCGGGTACCTCACGAATAACTCCTCCAGAAGGCCAGATACTATTGCCGAGCAGCTTGTCGGCCTCGGAATCAAAGCAGTTCCCAGTCAAATCATCGGTTCAGCAATGTCGGGGGCTTCACTGCTGGCAAGCAAGATTCCAGCTGGGTCAAAGGTGCTCGTAGTTGGAGGCGAAGGTCTCAGGCATGAGGTTTCGCTTGAAGGTTTTGAGGTCGTCGATCATGCGTCAACGCAGCCTGCAGCGGTGATCCAGGGCTTCAGTCCCGACGTTTCCTGGCGTGAACTTGCTCAGGCATCTTTTGCAATTCAGTGCGGCGCTATCTGGATTGCAACCAATCAGGATTGGACAATCCCTGTTGAGCAGGGCATTGCTCCTGGCAATGGAACATTGGTTGGAGCTGTCCATACCGCTGTCGGGATACTTCCCGAAGTAGCGGGTAAGCCACACCGCCCCATATTCGATTATGCAATCCAGAAACTCAAGGTCAAAAAGCCATTAATGGTCGGAGACCGCCTCGACACAGACATTCGAGGTGCCAATGCTGCTGGCATTGAATCGGCCGTGGTTCTGACCGGAATAGCAAATAGAAAAGAGCTGGTAGCGGCAAAGCCTGAGGACCGACCTAGCTATATTCTGGATGACCTAAGCGGGCTATTCGAGAACTACGTGGAGCCAGAAACTACCAAGCGAGGTTCGAAGTGCGGGAAGTCGGTTGTTGAACTGCTGGGAGATTCGGTTGTGTTGGTTTCTGGAAACCCCAAATCACTTGAGACCCTAAAGGCAGCATGCCACCTAATCTGGGGAAGTGGTCGGCCGATCTACGGACTCCAGGTCGAACCATCCATTTACAGCTAGGAATTGACAATGACTGCATCTGAAATCACAGCCAAGTTGGCAGAGATCGAAAAATTAACTGTTGAAGAGCAAATCTCAGCCCTGGAAGAGTTGGTCGTCCAACTAGAGAAGCAGCTGAATTGAGCGAACGACTCGACATCGAGATGGTCATCCGCACGCTAGCTAGATCCAGGTCTCAAGCCAGCGCACTCATTGCCACTGAACGTGTAACGGTCAACAGGAAAGTAGCCAAGAAGGCCTCTCAGAAAATTTCTCCTGAGGACAGGGTTGAAGTTTCGGCAGGAATTGATTTTGTCTCAAGGGCTGGGCACAAGCTGGCACATGCTCTCGAAGTGTTCAAGGTGTCTCCATCTGGTTTTTGCCTTGACGCTGGAGCGAGCACCGGTGGCTTCACGCAAGTTTTGCTGGAAAGCGGTGCTGAAAAAGTGCTTTCCGTTGACGTAGGTCACAACCAGCTTGTGGATTTCATCCGGGAAGATCCAAGGGTGATCACAATGGAGGGACAAAACCTACGTGACCTGAGCATTACTCAGGTAGACGAGGTCGCAGGTGGAGCCTCTATTGCTTTGGTAGTAGTTGACTTGAGCTTTATTTCGCTAACGCTGGTGTGCCAAAAACTAGCTGAGTTAGCGCCAGGTGCACCTCAAATTTGGCTGATAAAGCCTCAGTTTGAAGTTGGTAAGCATTCACTAAGTGCGACCGGTGTGGTGTCATCCCATGCTGAACGCCGCAGAGCGGTTGAACAAGTCTTGGATGAAGCTCGAAGAGCCGGGCTCTATTGCAAGGGCTTGACAGAATCCCCGATCAAGGGAACCAATGGCAACAGGGAGTACTTGGCTCTAATGAAACCAGAGCAATCGGAATATGGCTTTGAGGCTCAATTGGTCGAAAAACTATTTGCCCAGCATAAGTAGGGATTGATAATCAAGTCCAGCCTGTTCACAACCTCTAGATAAATCGTTTCGCTACTTACTAGTCTTGAAGCATTCGAAAGGTTATTGATGTCTAGGAATGTTCTGGTTGTCTCTTCGGCCGAGTCTGGCCTGCAGATCGAGCGAACCCTGGAGGCCTGTTCGAATTTGGAGGCGCTCGGACTAAATTGTTTGTTCGCAACCGAGGATTTTGATCGGCTTGGTATTTCAGCATCTTCGAATTCCGAATCAAAAAAGTTTTTAGACCAAGCCCTTGAAATAGTTTTAGTGCTCGGAGGCGATGGTTCGATTCTTCGTGCTGCCGAACTGAGCAGAGCGCAGGAAGCTCCTCTTATTGGCGTGAACCTAGGCCATATCGGATTCATGTCCGAAGCAGAACTAAATGAACTCGAGGTAGTGATTGCCGCTATCGACAAAAAGGCATATAAGGTCGGCCATCGCGTTGCCCTGGAAGTGCAGGTGTTTGAAGGCTCTGAAGTTGTGTTTGAAAGTTGGGCCCTCAATGAAGTGTCGGTAGAAAAAAGTGCCAGAGAGCGAATGCTCGAAGTGGTGGTGGAGGTTGATTCTCGACCGGTTTCTTCATTTGGGTGTGACGGTGTTTTGATCAGCACCCCTACCGGCTCTACCGCCTATGCATTCAGCGTCGGTGGTCCGGTTATTTGGCCCGATGTTCAGGCGATGATGCTGGTACCAATCTCGGCTCATGCGCTCTTTGCACGGCCTTTAGTGGTTGCACCGGACTCAGAGCTTGCAATTGAGGTCCTCAAGCGTTCACCTGGGGCCGGCGTGATGTGGTGTGACGGAAGACGCGCGATTGACCTTGGCCCAGGTTCAAGAATTGAAGTACGAAAGAGCAACAAGCCAGTTTCGATGGCTATTCTCAGCGATGCTCCATTTAGTGACCGGCTCGTTAAAAAGTTTGCTTTGCCGGTCACGGGTTGGCGAGGTCCGGAGAGTGCCGGGTGATAACCAGCCTTGGTATCAAGAACATCGGTGTGATTAGTTCGGCAAACCTTGAATTTGGTGCAGGCTTCACTGCCCTTACCGGTGAAACCGGTGCCGGAAAAACAATGGTCCTGACAGCCCTTGGTCTATTGCTCGGTTCTAGAGCAGATTCCTCAACCGTGAGAACTGGTAGTCAACAACTGCTGGTTGAGGGGCGAATTTCAAACTCTTCCATCGTCTTGAGTGAACGGCTGTCAGAGCTTGGGTGTGACACTTCCGAGGAGGAAATACTTATTAACCGGACTGTTAGTTCCGATGGTCGCTCGCGCGCTGCGATCGGGGGAGCTTCGGTGCCGGTCTCAGTGTTGGAAGAAATCACCAGCGAGCTAGTGACAATTCACGGGCAGTCTGATCAAACCAGGTTGCGATCGATTGCCCGCCAGCGCGAAGCCCTGGACTTATTCGGTGGAGATGCTATCAATATTGCAAAGGCTGATTATCAAACGAGCTTTCGCCGGCATCAAGAGCTTCAATCCCGAATAGCGAGGATGCAGAGCGCATCCGAGGCGGACCAACTGAGGCTGGAAAGTCTAAAGCTTAAGATCTCAGACATTGAAGCACTGGGCTCAGCCCTCGGGGAGCTTAGCGAGGTCTCAGAGCAGATTAACCGGATGTCAAACGTAGAGTCACTGCGGGCGGCAGCAACCAGTGCCCACAACACCCTGAGCAGCGAGGACGACTCAGATGCAACTGAGCTATTGTCCAAGGCCACTAAATACCTCGATGGCTCTGTTGATCCCGAGCTAAAAAAACTGGCCGGTCAACTTTCTGACATCACTTCAATGGCGAGTGAGGTTTCAGGAAACTTGGCTAGTTATCTTGCAGACCTTGATGCTGATCCAAAGGCCTTGGATCAACTCCTTGGCAGAAAAGCCGAACTGATAGCAGTTGAGCGACGCTATGGAATTGAGCTCGACGAACTAATTACCATGCTGCCGGCTCTCCAGGCCGAAGTATTGGACCTGGACTCATCTGACGAGCAAATTGAGCAGCTGGAAATGCAATTTGCTGCCCTGGAATCTCAGCTGGCAGCTCAGGCGGCCACCTTGACTAAAGTGCGTCAAGAGGCGGCAAAACTTATGTCTGAAAGAGTCTCTGAAGAGTTAGCGCAACTGGCAATGGCCTCGGCAAGACTCGAGGTGCAGATAACTCCTGCCAATAGCTTTGAGGCCGAAGGTGCCGATCGAGTCGAGTTTATGCTGGCAAGCTATGCCGGCTCGGAGGCTAGATCTCTGAGCAAGGGGGCCTCCGGTGGTGAACTTTCCAGAATCATGCTTGCCATCGAATTGGTCTTAGTCGCGGGGCAATTTCTACCAACCATGATTTTTGATGAGGTAGATGCCGGTGTCGGAGGTCAGGCAGCGGTTGAACTTGGAAGACGGCTAAAAAAACTTTCAGAGTCGACCCAGGTAATTGTTGTCACACACTTGCCGCAGGTGGCCGCCTTTGCGGACCATCAGATACGCGTGGCCAAGGATTCTTCCGGAGAGATAACCGAGTCTTCCGTCGAGTCGCTGAGTCAAGAACAGCGCCAGCATGAGCTTGCCAGAATGCTCTCCGGAAACCCAGACTCCGAGGTAGCGCTGGAGCATGCAAAAGAATTGTTGAATTCAACCAACTAATTTTTAGTGTCGCTAGTGCTCAAGTGCAATCAACTGATAGATTGAAGTTCCATGGCAGAACGCTCTGGAACCCCCCGACATATCTTTGTAACTGGGGGAGTCGCCTCCTCTCTAGGCAAGGGCCTAACGGCAGCCTCGCTTGGAAATCTCCTAAGGGCCAGAGGCGTCTCAGTGGTAATGCAGAAGCTTGACCCCTACCTCAACGTTGATCCTGGCACCATGAACCCCTTTCAGCACGGCGAAGTGTTCGTTACTGACGACGGCGCCGAGACGGATTTAGACATTGGGCACTATGAGAGATTCTTGGATATTAATCTCGATGCAGCAGCCAACGTCACAACCGGGCAGGCCTATTCGACAGTGATCGCCAAGGAGCGAAGCGGTGAGTATCTGGGTGACACCGTTCAGGTCATTCCTCACATCACCGATGAACTCAAGCGTCGGATGAGACTTCAAGCTGAAAAAGAACCGGTTCCAGATGTCATCATTACTGAAATCGGCGGCACGGTCGGTGATATCGAGTCGCAGCCGTTCATGGAGGCTGCCAGACAGGTCAAACAAGATGTCGGGCGCGACAATGTATTTTTCGTTCACGTAACCCTGGTTCCTTTTTTGAAGCCATCTGGGGAGCTAAAAACAAAGCCAACACAGCACTCCGTTGCGATGCTGAGATCCTTGGGAATCCAGCCGGATGCCATTGTTTGCCGCTCCGATAGGGAGTTGCCAGATTCGATTAAAGACAAGATCTCGCAGATGTGTGACGTGGACCGGGCTGCAGTGGTCACGGCCGCTGATGCTCCGTCGATTTATGACATCCCAGAGGTTCTAAACAATCAAGGTCTAGACAGTTACATCATCAACGCTCTAAGGCTTGATGCTAAAGAAGTTGACTGGGCTACATGGTCACCGGTTCTCGAGGCTGTCAGATCCCCAAAGCACGAGGTCAACGTCGCGCTGGTCGGGAAGTATATCGACCTTCCAGACGCTTACCTGTCCGTTACCGAGGCACTGAGGGCCGGGGGTTTTGCGGAGCTGACGAAAGTGAACATCCACTGGGTGCGCTCTGATGACTGCGAAACTGAGGCTGGGGCACTGGCCCAGCTGGGTGAAATGGACGCGATCTGTGTGCCCGGGGGATTCGGTATCAGGGGAATTGAGGGAAAGCTTGGGGCGTTGAGGTTTGCCAGGGAAAATCAAATTCCAACACTTGGTCTTTGCCTTGGGCTGCAGTGCATGGTGATTGAGTATGCCAGAAACGTAGCCGGCATAAAGGATGCAACCTCAAGTGAATTTGACCCGGCAGGTATGAATCCTGTCATCGCAACAATGGCTGAACAGGTTGACAAGCTTGCCGCTTCGGATCTGGGCGGCACGATGCGTCTGGGCCTTTATGAGGCCCAGCTAATGCCTGGATCAGTGGTTGCCAATACCTATGGGGCAAGTGTCGCTAGCGAACGTCACCGCCATCGCTACGAGGTCAATAACTCCTACCGCGACCAACTAACCAAGGCCGGGCTCATTTTCTCTGGCCTGAATCCAGAGCAAGATCTTGTCGAGTACGTGGAGCTACCTAAAGATGTTCACCCCTACTATGTGGCCACTCAAGCTCACCCTGAATTTAAGTCACGCCCAACCAAGCCCAATCCACTCTTCCACGGTCTAGTGAAGGCGGCGCTAGAGCGTCAGAAGCAGCAACGCTTATTCGACGAAAACTAACAAAATGTCGCCGCTTGAAAAATATCTCAGGCACCTAAGCGTCGAACGCGGTTTGAGCAAGAACACAATCAACGCTTATCGAACTGATCTTTTAAAGTACGAACATTATTTGGATACTCTCGGCAAAAATTTCCTTTCGGTCGGTTCCGGAGAGTTATCTGATTACGCCATTTCGATGGGAACGGAAGACCTCAAGGCCTCCAGTATTTCCCGAGCACTAGCCTCAATTAGAGGGTTGCATAAATTTATGGTCCTGGAGGATATGCGCACCGATGACCCGACGCTTAAGGTGCGTCCGCCAAAGCTTCCTTTTCGTCTTCCAAAAGCCCTTTCGCAAAAACAGGTGCTCCAGCTCTTGGCAGCCTCTGGGCCAGAGCCCGAGGATGAGATTTTTGATTTGATGCGGCTTCGAGACCGGGCAATTCTCGAAATCATGTATTCCTCGGGTGCCAGGGTCAGCGAGGTTGTTGGCCTGGACCTTGACGAGATTGACGATTCAGGTTTGGTGAGAGTGCGAGGCAAGGGATCAAAAGAACGAGTTGTTCCTCTTGGAAGTTTCGCAATGCGCTCTATTCAGGCATACCTGGTTCGCACCCGACCAATGCTGGCCGCATCGGGCGGGAGCAACGCGCTTTTTTTGAATAGTCGGGGCTCAAGGCTAAGCCGCCAGAGCATTTGGAGCATTATTCAAAAAGCGGGGAGGAACTGTGAGCTGGAAGTGTCCCCGCACTCACTCAGGCATTCATTCGCAACGCATTTGATCGAAGGAGGAGCAGACGTGCGGGTGGTTCAGGAGCTTCTTGGTCACGCCTCGGTTGCCACCACCCAGATCTACACGCTGATGACCATCGATACCCTGCGAGAGGTCTATATGAATTCTCACCCCCGCGCTCAGCGGTAGGCTATGGAAATAAGAATTTGGAGGTTCGAATGGATCTATCAAGCAAAGTTTTCCCTACTCCGGTAAAGCTCAAGAAGCACGGACCGGCCAGGATAATTGCGATGTGCAACCAGAAAGGTGGAGTGGGAAAAACCACCACCACAATAAATTTGGCTGCCTCATTGGCGGACTACGGTCGAAAAGTGCTGGTTGTTGACTTTGACCCACAGGGAGCTCTTTCGGTGAACCTAGACGCCGACTACCAGGATGCTCCAACTATCTACGACCTAATGATGGATCACAGCATGGATCCGATGTCTGTCATCCAGAAAACTTCGGTTGAAAACCTGGATGTTATTCCAGCCAACATCGATCTCTCGGCAGCCGAGATGAACCTGGTGACAGAGATGGGCCGAGAGCGTGTTCTCGAGGGCATACTGAACAAGGTCAAGAAGGACTATGACGTTATATTCATTGACTGTCAGCCTTCGCTCGGACTGCTCACGGTCAATGCCCTTACCGCCGCCCACGGTGTTTTGATTCCAATGGCAACCGAGTTCTTTGCGCTTCGCGGTGTTGCGCTCTTGGTCCAGACCGTTGACAAGGTCAAGGCCAGAACTAACCCGTCACTGGAGCTTGATGGCCTAATTCCAACAATGCATGATACCAGGACGCTGCATGCCAAGGAAGTCCTTGAAAGACTCCAGGAAGCATTCCCAGGTCAGGTGTTCGACACGGCAATCTCAAGAACAGTCAAGTTTCCCGATGCCACTGTCGCGAGAAAGCCGATTACGGATTTCGCTCCAAAGTCCGAAGCTGCCGAGGCATATCGAAGGGTCGCCAGAGAACTGGTGAAACGTGGCAGTGCAGCTTGAATCAGAGGTTGATTTTCAGCTTCACCTAGATAACTTTGAAGGACCATTTGACCTTTTGCTGAGCCTCATTGGCAAGCATGAGCTGGACATTACCCAGGTGGCGCTTGCAGAAGTTACCGACGAGTTTCTGAAGTACGTAAAGCTCCTAGACAGCAAGCAGGAGATCGAAAGCGCTTCCGAGTTCCTGGTGGTGGCCGCGACCTTGCTGGACATGAAGATCGCAAGCCTGCTGCCGCAGGGTGAAGCCGTTGATGGGGAAGACATTGCGCTTTTGGAAGCGAGGGACCTGCTGTTTGCAAGGCTATTGCAATACCGAGCCTTCAAAGAGATTGCATCCTGGTTCTCCACCGCTTTGGACCTTGAATCAAATCGGTTTGCAAGATCGGTTCGACTCGAGGAATCCTTTAGAAATTTAAGGCCAGATTTGGTTTGGACAACAGACCTAGTGGATTTTGCCAAGATTGCAGAGATTGCTTTTGTTCCAAAGGAAATTCCCGGCGTTGGCCTCACTCATCTCCATGCTCCGAGCGTGAGCATCAGGGAGCAGGTTGGAATCTTGGTTTCTAGGCTCAGAAGCTCAAACCGCCTGAGCTTTCGAGAGCTAATTTCAGGCAGCCAGGACCGGGCAGAGTTTGTTGCTAGGTTCTTAGGTGTTCTCGAGCTCTATCGAGTGGGAGCGGTTTCGATTCAACAGAGCGACCCATTTGCTGATTTCAGTGTGATTTGGGAAAACACCGGGTTCAGCGATGAAACTTTGGCTAGTTTAGGCACTGATTATGAAAACTGATTTTGAGCTTCGGGCAGCCCTTGAGGCGCTTTTGGTGGTGGCGGAAACGCCCCTAAACCTGCTAACTCTTGCTGGCGCTCTAGAGGTACCAATTGGACAGGTAAAGGCCGAACTTGACGCTTTGATTGATGACTATGACTCGGCCAACGAGGGCACTGGGCGAGGTTTTGAATTACGCGAGGTCGGTGGCGGGTGGAGGCTCTATGTTCGCCAGAGTCACGACTGGGGGGTTAGGCAGTTAGTTGCTAATGAAAATCCTTCAAAACTCAGTCATGCAGCACTTGAAACACTCTCTGTCATTGCCTATAGGCAACCGGTTTCTCGAGGGCAAGTCTCATCTATCCGTGGAGTCAACGTAGACTCAGTAGTCCGCACACTTATTTCTAGGGGCTTGGTCATAGAGCTCTACACAGACGCAGAAACTGGTGCGGCAATGTTTGGAACAACTCAGATGCTATTAGAGGTATTGGGCATCAATTCACTAGACGAGCTTCCAGCAATCAGTCCCTACCTCCCAGACCAGGATTCAATTGACTAATCAAGAAGGCATCAGGCTTCAAAAGGCGATGTCGGCAGCAGGAGTTGCCTCAAGACGAGCCTCGGAGGACCTAATTGTCAGAGGTCGAGTGAAGGTAAACGGCAAGGTCGTCACCGAACTTGGCACGCGTGTTGATCCTTTGACTGATCAAGTCGAAGTAGATCAAAAACCGGTGCAACTAGACCCTGACCGGGTCTACTTCGCATTTCATAAGCCCCGTGGCGTCGTTTCGACAATGGCCGATGAAAAAGGCAGGCCCTGCCTTGCTGACTACTTTGTTGGCATGGATCGTGTGTTTAACGTCGGACGATTGGATTCGGAGACAACCGGTCTTATTTTGATGACAAACGACGGCGAAATGGCCAATCAACTTGCTCATCCAAGTTACGAGGTGGAAAAGCAATACGTTGCAAAAGTGAAAGGCCAACTGGGTCGGGTAGAACTTCAACGCCTCAAAGATGGAGTAAAGCTAGAGGATGGCCTAGCCAAGGTGGACAGTGCGAGAATTCTGGACCAGAACGAGATTTCCACCCTTATCGAGATCGTCTTGCACTCTGGCAAGAACCGCATTGTGAGACGAATGCTGGAAGCCATTGGCCATCCAGTCACAGATTTGACTAGAAAGACCTTCGGGCCGCTGAGGCTGGGAAACACAAAGGCTGGCCACTTCCGAGAGCTTAGTAAGCTTGAGGTTGGGTCACTGATGCAGGCTGGCCAGAACAGCGAGAAGTCCAGGAGGCGTTAATGGCAACCCGTGCAATACGTGGTGCAACTCAGCTAAAGGTCGACGAGCGCAGTGATCTATTGAAGGCCACTGCAGAGCTTGTGACCAAGGTCCTTCATGAGAACTCACTCCAGGCTTCAGATCTGATCTCGGTGTGGTTTAGTGCCACTCCAGACATAACCAGTGAATTCCCAGCGGTGGCAGCAAGGGAGCTGGGTTTAGGTGATGTTCCGCTGATGTGTTGCGTTGAGATGGACGTCAAGGGGGCAATGCCCAGAATCATCCGGCTGATGATGCACGTTGAGACCAAGCTTGAGCGATCAGAGATTCAGCATGTCTACCTGAGAGGCGCTCAGGGGCTCAGAGCAGATTTGGCGCAGTGAGCGTGAACATCAAAATTGTTGGCACCGGTCTAATCGGAACCAGTATCGGGTTAGCTTTAGCCCGTAAGGGAATTACTGCGCAGTTGGCCGACCAGTCGGCGTCTAACCTGAAGTTGGCGATTGACTACGGAGCCGGTGCTGCCGCCTCCGAAGCTGTTGATGTTGTAGTCGTTTGTGTCCCGCCAGATTTGACCGCAACTGTAGTTATCCAGGAACTGGCAGCAAACCCGAATGCGATAGTGACTGACGTTGCAAGCGTTAAGTCGGCTATTCGCCATGAGGTAGATACCAGCGCGGAAGATCCTTCTCGATACATTGGAAGCCACCCGATGGCGGGCCGCGAAGCCGGTGGGCCAAAGGGTGCCAGGGCAGATTTGTTTTTTGCTAGACCTTGGGTGATAACGCCAGGTAGCGAATCTAGTCAGGAGCAAATCACTCAGCTTCGCCAGCTTGCCCTTGAGATGGATGCTTTACCGATAGTGCTGTCGCCACAAGAGCATGATGCTTCAGTCGCACTTGTTTCACACCTACCGCAGTTGATTTCCTCGGCGCTCGCGGGCAGGCTCTTGGCTGCAGAAGCCGCGGATTTGAGCCTGACCGGCCAAGGCCTGAGAGACACTACTCGAATTGCCGCCAGTGATCCTGCGATGTGGCTGCAAATACTTCAGCAAAATGCCAACCACATCGCGCCACTGCTTGCTGAGCTCAAAGCCGACATCGACGCCCTAACGGATGCTTTTCAAGACATCAATGGTGCTGGTTCTTTATCTCAAATCCACAGGTTGCTAACTGCTGGAAATGACGGTGTCGCAAAGGTTCCGGGCAAGCACGGCGGCAAATACTTGGAATACAAAACAGTGACCGCGCTGATTGATGACTCACCCGGGGCTCTAGCCTCACTTCTGACGTTCATTGGAGAAAAGGGAATCAACCTGGAAGATATCCAGCTGGAGCACTCTCCAGGAGCCCCAATCGGGCTTGTTGAACTTCAGGTGCTGCCGCAGCTAGAGGCTGATCTAATTAGTCAATTGACTGAAAATGGCTGGCGGTTGGCGTAGTGTCCAAGATTGTTGTTGCGGTGGATGGTCCTGCGGGATCTGGCAAATCGAGTGTTTCAAAGCAAGTAGCAAGGCAACTTGGTTTTGATTATCTAGACACCGGAGCCGGCTATCGAGCATTTGCGATCTACCACGAGAATAATCAGCAACTCGGGTTGGACAAAATGATCGCCGAGTATGACTACTTCATTTCCGTTGACCCTGATAATCCCCTGGTGATGGTTGAAGGCATTGACGTCACCGAGGAAATCCGATCTGAGAGAGTTTCTAAGCTTGTAAGCGCTATTGCAAGGCAAGAAATGGTTAGAAAACTGCAGTTTGACGATGCCAGAATGCGAATTGCAGCATCTACCAAGCCAGGAATAGTTGTGGAGGGTCGGGACATCACAACGGTTGTGGCTCCTGATGCAACACTTAAAGTTCTGCTAACAGCCAGCCAGAGCGTTAGGCTTGAGAGAAGAGGACTAGAAGGCGCTGAGCCTTCAGTAAATATCCTCGCTCGAGACTTATCTGACAGCCAAGTTGTTGATTTCATCACTCCGGCTAAGGGCGTCAGTCTTTTGGACACAACAGAAATGAATTTTCAGCAGAGCGTTGCCGCGCTGATAACAATGATTGAGGAGGTGAGCTAAGTGAACGAAAAAGAGAATTTAGACGATGCAAAAACAGACCTCCTAAAAGACGAACTTAGTGATTACGAATTAGAACAAGAGGACATTGATCTTCTTGACGTCGATCTGGTTGACTCGCCAGATTCCGGTTATCAAGTCGCACCACCGGTGCTGGCTATAGTGGGCCGACCAAACGTCGGCAAATCGGCATTGGTGAACAGAATCTTGGGCCGCAGAGAAGCTGTTGTTGAAGACAAGCCAGGTGTCACCAGAGACCGCGTTACCTACAAAGCAGAGTGGAACGGCAAGAACATTACCCTTGTCGATACCGGTGGCTGGGAGATCGATGCCAAGGGCATCGATGCATCGGTTGCCGCTCAGGCGGAGGTAGCGGTTGAGCTATCCGACGGCGTTTTGTTCGTGGTGGATGCAATGGTGGGACCGACAGCTTCCGATGAACGAGTAGTTCAGATGCTCCGTGCAAGCGGCAAGCCGGTAATTCTGGTTGCAAACAAGATTGATGATCTCCACTTGGAGCCTGAGGCTGCAGCTCTCTGGTCGCTGGGTCTTGGCGAACCGTTCCCGGTTTCAGCACTCCACGGCCGCGGCGTTGCCGACCTGCTAGATGCGGCAGTAAAAATGCTTCCTGAAAAGTCTGAGGTTGCAACCGATGAGTATTCGGGACCACGGCGCGTGGCGCTAATTGGCCGCCCCAACGTTGGTAAGAGCTCGCTTCTAAACAAAGCCACCGGCACTGAGCGTGCTGTCGTGAATGAGCTTGCAGGAACAACCAGAGACCCAATCGATGAGCAGGTTGAAATAGCCGGCAAGATTTGGCGATTTGTTGACACCGCTGGTATTCGAAAGAAGCTTCATAAGCAACAGGGAGCTGACTTTTACGCAGCCCTAAGAACTGCTGCAGCCCTGGAGCGCTCTGAGATTGCAGTCGTACTTTTAGATGTCACACAACCAATCAGTGAGGCGGACGTCCGGATCGTGCAGTTGGGTCTTGATTCTGGTCGCGCTCTAGTGCTTGCCTTCAATAAGTGGGATCTGCTGGATGATGACCGCAGAAACCTTCTTGAAAAAGAAATTGAGTCTGATCTTGCTCACGTTGACTGGGCTCCGAGAGTGAACCTATCGGCGCTAACCGGTAGGCACCTAGAGAAGCTGGTCCCAGCCCTTGAGCTTTCACTCGAGTCTTGGGACAAGAGGGTGCCAACCGGCAAGTTCAACGCTTTCCTTCAGGAACTGCAAGCCTCAAATCCGCACCCAATCAGAGGTGGCAAGCAGCCAAGAATTCTGTTTGGAACGCAGGCTGCAGCTAGGCCTCCAAAGTTTGTAGTCTTTTCGACCGGGTTTATTGAAGCTGGTTATCGCAGGTTCATCATTCGCAAGCTTCGTGAAGCCTATGGCTTCGAAGGATCTCCGGTTGAGCTGGGTGTCAGAGTTCGAGAGCGAAGGAAACGAGCACGCTAATGAAACCCGCGGCATCGCTGGTCAATTTGGTTAGAGGCGTCCTTATTGGGACTGCTGAGGTGATTCCTGGCGTTTCCGGCGGCACTGTTGCACTCATTGTTGGCGTCTACGAGGTCATAATCCAGGGTGTGGCAGATTTTGTTTATGGTCTAGGGCATGTGATTCGAGGCAATCGCTTAGAAGCTGTAATGAAGTTCAAGGCAATCAGGTTTGGGGTGTTGCTCCCAATTCTTTTCGGCATGGTCGTGGCCATTTTCACCGTTGCGGCTTTGATTGAGCCACTTTTGATCGAGTACCCCCAAATCACTAGAGCCACCTTCGCAGGACTGCTACTGGCCTCACTGGCCGTTCCGTTTGGGTTAGTTGCTAAGAGCTTGAAGCCGGCTCATGTGTTTGCAATTCTTGCCGGAGCTGCACTTGCCTTCTGGCTCACTTCATTGCCAACAGCGGGCCTGGCAAATCCAGCCGGCTGGCAAATAGTCCTGTTTGCAGCCATCGCAATTTGTGCTTTGGTGCTCCCAGGCGTATCCGGGTCCTTTTTCTTGCTGGCAGTCGGGCTCTACGCACCAACTATCGCAGCCGTCAATGACCGTGACTTTGGCTATCTGGCGCTGTTTGTTTTCGGGGCAGTAATTGGCCTATTCAGTTTTGCCTTGTTTATGCGCTGGCTATTGCTGAACTATCGAAGTCTGATACTCAGTCTGATGATTGGTCTGATGATTGGCTCATTGCGAGCACTGTGGCCTTGGCAGACAGAGAGTCGCGAGTTGCTTGCTCCTTCTGACGCTATGGGTCCTGTGGTTGCGGCCATAGTTGGCTTTGGAGTTGTTGCTGTGATCATTCTCGTTGAGCGCTCAATTAGTTCAAGGCAAAAGCAATAGACTCTTGCAAGTTGCATCACTGTAACGGGCTGTAGCGCAGCTTGGTAGCGCACTTGTCTGGGGGACAAGGGGTCGTGGGTTCAAATCCCGCCAGCCCGACTCACTAGAACTGCCTCACGGGTTTGAGGGTCACTCGCTGAAGTGAGAGAGAAAAGGACCTCCACTTTGTTAGG
>Ga0209199_1001030_pt1 | contig 35035 bp, 28 predicted proteins | sample COGITO_mtgs_1105_7_FD_184805 | JGI IMG/M metagenome (GOLD analysis project Ga0209199, IMG submission 184805) | Pelagic marine microbial communities from North Sea - COGITO_mtgs_110523 (SPAdes) (version 2) | ecosystem: Environmental > Aquatic > Marine > Epipelagic ...
CTTTCTCATCCAAATGCTTTGGCAAGACGTATACTTTGTTCTCGTACTGATCGCTGCGCAACCAAAGCTCTAACTGAGCCAATACTTGGTTCGTGAAGCTGTTTGACATTACGAACGACGGGTGACCGGTAGCACAACCTAAATTCACCAAACGGCCTTCTGCCAAAACGATGATTTCGTTGCCTTCTACATTGTAGAGGTCAACCTGTGGCTTAATTACCTTTTTAGTATCGCCGTAGGTCTTGTTTAACCACGCCATGTCAATCTCGTTATCGAAGTGACCGATATTACAAAGAATGGTTTTATCGTTCATCAATTTGAAGTGCTCTGCAGTGATGATGTCCTTGTTACCCGTAGCAGTAACGATGATCTGAGCGCGCGGAATAGCCGTAGCCATACGCTTCACTTCAAAACCGTCCATCGCTGCTTGCAAGGCACAAATTGGATCAATTTCTGTTACAATAACACGTGCACCTGCACCGCGCAATGAAGCCGCAGTTCCCTTACCTACATCACCGTAACCGGCAACAACAGCAACTTTACCTGCAATCATCACATCCGTTGCACGACGAATGGCATCTACTGCCGATTCTTGACAACCGTATTTATTATCGAATTTCGACTTCGTTACCGAATCGTTTACGTTGATCGCTGGAAGTACTAAAGTACCGTTGATCTCACGTTCGTACAGACGGTGCACACCAGTCGTCGTTTCTTCAGACAAGCCTTTGATGCCCGCAACCAATTCTGGGAATTCGTCAAAAACCATGTTGGTCAAATCACCACCATCGTCTAAGATCATGTTCAACGGCTGACGGTCTTCACCAAAGTGTAGCGTTTGCTCGATACACCAGTTGAATTCGTCTTCGTTCATTCCCTTCCACGCATACACTGGAATACCTGCAGCAGCAATAGCAGCAGCAGCATGGTCCTGCGTAGAGAAAATATTACAAGAAGACCAAGTCACGTCGGCTCCTAATTCTACTAGCGTCTCGATCAAAACAGCCGTCTGAATGGTCATGTGCAAACATCCTGCGACGCGTGCCCCTTTCAAAGGCTTACTAGCACCGAACTCCTCGCGGAGTGCCATAAGTCCTGGCATTTCGGCTTCAGCTAATTTGATTTCCGTGCGGCCCCAATCGGCCAATGACATATCTTTAACTTTATAAGGTACATACTGTGTAGTTGTACTCATATTCTAATCTTCTTTTATGATTACTATTAAAACATTTGATGCAAAGAGTTTCGCCCTAAGAGTTTTGGCTATTTGATTGAATAAACTGATTAGCAGAGCTAGTGGAAAAAAAAACGAAAAATAATCTACTGCTCCGTAGTGATATTTAAACTCAACCTTAATACCCTTTTGATTTTTAAAAAATCTTTCCAAAGTGTATGCATTCCCAAGATCATAAAAAGCAGGATAACCTGTTACCCCCTCTGAGCCCTTTCTGATGAGCGGAATGACTTTACGCGCAATTTTGTTTCCAACAAGCTTATTCAATAATGAAAAAGGATGATAGCCAAGAGGATAAAGATGTATCATTCTACCGCCATGGTTCAATGCTAAAAGGTTATTTTTGTAACTCGTTTTAACGTCTTTTACATGCTCCATTAAATATTTGGAGAAAATCAAATCTCCTTTTTCTGGTAATTGATCTTCAACGCTTTGACAATAAAATCCATCATAGTACTTGTCATGAACAAATTCATCATCAATATCTATCCCTACATATCTGTAGCTGTCATTTTTTTGCAGAACTGGGCGAGACACTCCTCCTAACTCCAAAATAGTTTTACTATTCATTGAGGCTTGATTTATCAAATCTTTGAAATGATTGTCAATATTAGGCTCCAGTTTTTTCAGTGGTTTGGACAGCCACTTGTTTAGTTTAATTATCATAGTTCTATTAGTTTGGTTACGATTCGTTTCGCAGTCTTTCCATCCCACAATTCTGGAATTACGCCCTTCTTCCATTCACCGGCAAAAAGCGTTTTCATCGCTGGAGCGATATTCTTCGGATCTGTCCCAATGAGTTCGTTGGTACCAACTGTGATAGTCTCTGGACGTTCGGTATTGTCGCGTAGTGTTAAGCAAGGAACTCCCATTACGGTAGTCTCTTCAGTAATTCCACCAGAATCAGTAACAACGGCAAAAGAGCGCTCTACGAGGTAGTTAAACTCTAAATAGCTCATTGGATCAACCATATGTAGTCTCTCATGCTCAATACCTAGCTCATTGAGCATTTTCTTCGTTCTAGGGTGAACTGGGAATACTAATGGCATATCCTGAGTATTATTTATTATCTCATCCATTAACTCCTTCAGTTTGGCACCCTCATCGACGTTGGCAGGGCGGTGAAGCGTCATCATGAAATATCCCTTTTCACCTAGTCCAAGCTCTTCCCATATAGATGGCTGAATAAATCTAGGTTTATTCGCAAGTAGGGTATCGATCATACAATTTCCAACAAAGAAGATTTGATCATCTCCGTAGCCACTTGAACGCAAAGTCTTGTTCGCGACCTTTGAAGTTGTGAAGAAGTAATTAGTGATTGCATCAGTAACCAAACGATTAATCTCTTCTGGCATATTCCAGTCATTAGAACGAATTCCGGCCTCTACATGCCCTACCTTGACATGAAGTTTCTGAGCAGTAATTGCACAAGCCATTGTAGAGGTGACATCACCCACAACCAAAACAAGATCAGTAGGATTATTCATCAAATACTCCTCAAAACGAATCATGATAGCACCCGTTTGTTCAGCTTGAGTCCCCCCACCTGCGCTCAGGTTTGCATCTGGCTCTGGGATATTGAGTTGTTCAAAGAAGTCACCAGACATCTTTTTATCGTAATGTTGACCTGTATGAACTAAGGAATAGTCTATGTCAACACCCTCTGCTTTCCTTCTTTTAATTTCATGAATTATTGGAGCAACCTTCATGAAATTTGGACGTGCTCCCGCAATTATAGTAATGTGTCTCATAAAATTTAATTAAAAAGCTTTTCAATAGACTCTAAGTATTTTGCAGCTAAAGCTTGACGATCAAAGTTAGCTTTAGCGTAGTTAAAGCCATTTAACCCTTGAGAGAGCAATAATTCTTTATGATTCATACAATCTCTAAGGATACTGTTGAATTCCTGAATATTCTCTGGCTCTACATAAACTCCAGCATTTGCCTTTTCAACGAGTTCCCTAGATACGCCATCAATTGCCATTAGGACCGGTACTTTACAAGACATATAATCAAAGGTTTTGTTAGAATAAACTGTCTTAAACGCGTCAACTTTCTTTAAAACACTCATACCCATTTCTGAGGCAGAGATATATTTAAAAACCTCCGATTTTGGTACAGGATCTATAAATCGGACATTTTGTAATCCTATTTCATCCCGCATTCGAATTAAATCTCTTTTACGCATGCCTTGTCCGATTAAAAGAAACAGAATATCAGTATCTTTCAATAATTCTGCTGCGTACAAAATCTGTTCAAGATGATTTGCAACACCATGTGCCCCAACATAGGATACTACAAACTTATCCTCCAAATTATGAAGCTTTCTAAATTCATCCCTATTGAAATCCTTTAAAACTTTCTCAGAAAGTGAAAAATCCGCCGCATTCGGAATGCACAAGAGTTTTGATACAGCTACTCCCTTATCCTGTTTTAACTTAACTTCAAATGCAGGCGTAAGAACGTTGATCAATCTCGATTTCGAATAAACAAATTTCTCGAATCTATAAGATAGAGAAATTAAAAATTTATTCTTTAGCACACCAGTATCGATTGCCGACTCTGGCCAAAGATCCCTGACTTCAAATACCAAAGGAGCACAATTAAGTCTAGAGATCAAATAACCACTGAAAGCAACAAATAAAGGTGGAGATGTCACTAAAACAACATCAAAATCTTTAGGCAATCGCATATATCCAAACCACAGAGAAGAAAACATAAAAGAAAAATATCCCCATAATCTTCCTAAAAAATCTCTATTGTAATTCTCAGAAACATGTGTTCGATGCACTATTACGGAGGAATGAATTTTCTTGTAGTAATATTTCCCTTTATACTCTAACCGTTTCGCATTCCCATTAGCGTGGACCATACCTGCAAGCACTTGAATTTCATGGCCTCTTTCAGACCAATTCTTACACATCTCATTCCATCTCGATCCGCCAGCATCCTCTTCTTCTAAGAAAAATTGATGTATTAACAATATTTTCATGAAATTAACTTATAATAATATCAGCTTGTATTTTATACTGCTTTGAGGATAATACCAACCACCGATTCCTAGCTTTTACACCATAATAAGAGGAATACCAGCCACACTTTTCTCTTACCAACCGAGAATTTAGATTTTTTGGAACAATTTTCACGTTAAGTCCGGGCACTTCATTTATATGCCAATTTTGTAGCATTCGTTCTTGTCCATCGTAATTTAAAACTTTATCCACCACTGTCCATTTCGGATCTAACTTACTTATCCGTACTATTCTTTCTATTATGATATCTTCTGACAACTCCCTGAACGCTTCGACTTGACCTCTAAAAAAATAAAAATTATCGTTTTCATAGGTATTAACTAAAGTGACCTTTGTCCAGTTATACCAAATAAATCTAGGCCCTCTAGTCATTTGATCATAATCTCCTAACATAACTGTATTGTGCGAGCTCGAGCCCATGAAATATTTTAAATCTTTCGAACTCGCATTGTATTTAAATGAACCTGCATCGACTAATATATTATTCCCTTTATACCAAACATCTATATGCAAATTATCGGCTTGTGATGGTCTATTATTATGACTACCACATCTAATAAATGTGAAACACTCTTTTTGTCTAAATAAATAATAACCGCCTACAGGAAATTCCACTATTCCCATTCTTTTTGCTATTGGGTCAAAACCAATTCCCTTGCCAAACTTAAGCGCCAACCAATTTGAATCTTCATTCCAAGAACCCTGCATCTCATACGCAGACTTTCCCGTTAGCATCCTGTGCAGGGCGTCTATTTGAGGCCTATAGTCACGAAAATCTGAATCATTCAATGGAAAAAACAGAGCGCCATCATTAGCACCATAATTAGGTAAATAACCGGAAAAATCATCTTGACATTGGCGTGCAAAATACAATGCCTTATAAGCTCTTTCCTTTACTTGGTCAGAAAACGGATCTTTATTAACTTCCGATATTCCTATTGCCCATGTTAATAACTGTATTAAAACACGGTGGTAATTCATACTAAATTGCAAAAAGGTACCATCCTCAAATACTTGGTATAAAATTTCTTTTTCAAACCAAATTTTACCGAATCTCTTCCATTTTGAACTGGCCTTATAAAAAGGAAATAAAGTACCCACTACATAAAGCGCTAAAGATTCCGTAATCGCATGATTATTTCTTACCGCTATTTTCGAGAAATTTATATTTCGATAAACATGAATCATTTGAAAATTTATCGAGTTCACTATTCTTTGCCATTTCTCTTCTTTATTTATTAACTTTTCTCTATAGTAGTAAAGTGCGAATATCCAATTTAGAACTCTTAAAGAAATTTCTTGACTGCATTTCCAATTGGGTCCGCAATTAACTGGATTTTTTTCAATCCAATCTATCATTTCATCAAAAACAAAGGTGCTGTGATCATTGTTATTATTATGATCATCTCGTATCAATGTATAGAGCCAAGAAAATCTCGATTTTTCCCAAACAAACTTTATGTCTCCTTGCGATTCATTAAAATCACTTATGACAGACCAATGCTTTTTATTGCAGTATTTGAATCCTGTATCTGGATTGGTAACCCAATCATAGGTAAGCCCCAAATCATATTCAATACCACTAAAAAATGTTAACTTACCGCTTCTAATGTTCGCCGCCTTTTTGGCAAGTTTCTCATTACCTACGATTTTTGTATTTATTTGCTCTATAAAATCAAAAAAAAATGGCCTAAACTCCTTTCTCCAACTTCTTGCACTAAGATATTCTTCTGTTTTACTTCGAGTTGGAAAGGATATCTTCAGCATACCAGACCTTTTCCTAACTTCAAATAATACTCTGAAAATAAAATATCTAATGCCCATATTTTTAATGAGCTGAGTTATCTGGATAAAATCTTTCAAGTTTTTATTGTTCAATTTTTACCCAATTGTTAGTTTTCAAACTTTCAATTGCTGCAAAGCTAGTTTTTGAAGTATTCACCAGCTCACCAAAATTAATTAACGGCTGCCCTCCCAACTTTACTGATTCGATCAATTTTTTAAATTGCTCTTTGTGTCCCTTATTAATTTTACCTGAAACAGAACTGAAACCATTAAAGCCAAATCCCACTAGTTTTTTAAAATTATCAAGAATTAATACTTTACCCTGTGAATAAATCTCAATTCTTTCTTTAGAATAGGCCTTATTACCGTTTGAAAAATAGTTGATAACACCTTGCGAGCCATTTTCAAATTTCAATGTAATAATCGCGTTGTCTGTGTTTTCAGATGGAGCGGTACCTAAAGCGCTCATCATAACTTCTTTTACATGGCTTTCAGTTAAATAAATCATTAAATCTATAAAATGACAAGCTTCTCCAATTATTCTTCCTCCTCCGATTTGCATATCTTGTACCCATACATTCGCAGGAATGAAGCCGGCGTTAAAAGTTGCAATGATATTCATGGGGGGAGGATTAGACCCTAAGAGCTTTTTCATTTTTTGAGTAAACGGGGAAAACCTTCTATTAAATCCGACATTTAAGCTAACAGAATTAGATGTTGATTGAAATGATTCAATCACTTTATTTAATTCTCTTACATTTAGAGCCAAAGGCTTTTCAACAAAAACATTCTTTCCAGACGCCAAAGTTTCAGTAACCATGTTGGCATGCAAATCATGTCTTGTGGTAATTATGACAAGATCAATATCATTATCATTAATGACTTTTTTATAATCTGTCGTAGAGAAATCAAAATTATATTTTTTGGCAAGGGTCTTCGATGTCAACCCCCCGGCACTTGCAATATATTTGAAGTACGCGCCAGAAACTTTCAATGAAGGTAACAATGTCATCTTAGTAAAGTTACCCGAGCCAATTATTCCAATCACTCCCTTAGATGGTTTGACCAATCTTTCATTTGAACCAACAATTGTCAATTTTTCATCGACAGTACCTGGATATACAAGGATTGAGGCAATAGATCCACCACCCATGTTACTGTAAATTTTCTGATAATCTATTAAATCAACTTTTTCGGTAATTAAAGAGCTTACGCGTAACTGATTTTGTGAAATAGCATGTAAGACAGCCTCGAAATTTCTTTTTTCTGTCCACCTAACATATCCCAATGGATAATCGAGCCCACGCAGTTCATAGTCCTCATCATATCTACCTGGTCCATATGAACATGATACCTGAAAAGAAAGTTCCTTTTCATAAAAATCAGCTCTCCGAATATCTAGTCCAATAACCCCAATTAATACAATTCTGCCTTTTTTTCTGCACATACCCGCAGCCTGACTAATTACATCATTGCTTTTAGTTGAAGCAGTTATCAAAACCGCATCGGCACCTATACCGCCGGTACAATCCTCAACAATTTTGACAACGTCGCAAGAACCTGAATCAAATGCTTTAATACCTCTGTCATTGGCTAGTTTAACCTTATGAGTGTCAAAATCAAATCCAATTACTTTACAGCCATTCGCTAAAAGTAAATCACATGTTATTAAACCAATTAAACCCAATCCAATCACTACAACCGTTTCACCAAAAGTTGGATTTACTAATCGAATCCCCTGTAAGCCGATACTCCCAATTACTGCAAATGCTCCTTCTTCATACGAAACATTAACAGGTAGAACTGCTACAAGATTTTTAGGGACACACACTATCTCAGCATGAGCACCATTGCTGGAAACTCTGTCTCCAACGCTAAATTCAGTGACTCCATCGCCAACTGCGATGACTTCTCCCGCATTACAATATCCTAATGGTAAGGGATCATCTAACTTATTTAGCACAGCTTCTAAAGTAGAAAGTACTCCTTCAGTTTTAACTTTATTCAAGACTTCTTTTACTTTATCAGGCTGTTGTTTAGCTTTAGATAAAATATTACTCTTTCCAAATTCAATCAACATTTTTTCTGTACCCAAACTAACCAAGGATCTATGAGTCTTGATAAGAACATGACCTTTCTTTACTAGCGGAACAGCCACTTCCTCTAATATGGTAGAGCCGTTCTTAATGTCTTGGATTATTTGCTTCATTTCTTACGGTATTTTGTTTTATAAAACGCTATTATTGACTCGCAAACTTTTGCTCCAATAACCTGCTCGGTACTAAATTTATATACTTGATGGGCTAATCACATTTACAAATATTTAACGTAATTACTCATCACTAAAACTTCTCATTCGGATTAATCTAGCAGGGTTGCCTCCATAAATAGAATTCGGAGGCACATTACGAGTTACAACACTACCAGCCGCAACTACAGCGCCACTTCCAACACGCACTCCATGTAACAATATTGAGCCATGACCTATCCAAGTATTCGACTCAATTATTGTTCGTTTAAATATATCTCGTCCAGTATTTCTTATTAATTCCTTTTTCAAAACTCCATCTATTTTGTGATCACCTCCAACAAAAGAAACATATGACGCAATTAAAACATCATTCTGAATACTTATGTCGCTAGCGATGTGACAATTCCTTCCAATGAAAACGTTATCTCCAATGGCGATATCATTTTTTAGCGACATTGAGAAGTTTGATCCAATCACGACGTTTTTACCGTAACGCACTTTTTCATAAGAACAATTAAACAAAACTATCACCCTAAATCGATGCCATAATTTTTTAATTATCGATAGCATAAACTATATTTTTTAAATATGATTCGATATTGTAATCATCTTGAATAATTTTCAGAGATCTTTCACCCATTTTTTGAATCAAAGATTTATCTCTTTGTAATACTCTCACTATACGGGCTATGTCTTTGCCATTCATGTTCGGATGAATAAATCCATTTTCCGCTGTAACTAAGTCCTTCTCACAACCATCTCCTATTCCCACCAAAACAGGTTTACCATAACACATTGCCTCAGAAATTACAAGACCTCCAAGCCCTGGCAGTACTACTAAATCACATGCATCAAAGTAATATTCTTTTCCTTCATTCATGTGTCCTAAAAAAGAAACATTTCTACAATTATGTTGCTCACTATATAATTCATACGTGCGTCGATATGGACCGTCACCAATAACGTAAAGCTTAATTTCAAAAGGTAAATCATAACTCAAAACGTCTAGTAATGCATCTAATCTTTTCGATTTTTCTAAGGCGCCGCAAAATAGAAGTACGATATCTGAATTCCCTCTAATTAAATTTCGCTGCATGAAATAATCACTACGCTGCATAAGGTTGTTGTGTTTTAGTATTATATCATTGGTATCCACGACATTAACAGCTCTGTTAATCTTATCCAACTTCGTACCGATTGAACGGTAGTAATCTACCCCAATTGAACTGTACGTAATTATCCTATCCGAATTTTTCTCCAACTGTTTAATCCCAAAATCCAGGAAGACTCTTTTTAAGTCGTACTGACGCTGAGATAACTTACCAAGGCTCCACCAAATAAATTTCCTCCGGAATAATTTGCAGTATATAAAACCTACTGAGGAATTGAACAAATTTGATGCACCCTCAGCAATCACAATGTCAGGAGAATGCCTCCAAAGAGTAAAAAATATTAATGGACTTATTGGCATCTTGATACCGCCGTTTCTAGAACTTAGATTAAGCCTTAATGAAATTAATTTCTTTGATTTAAACCGATAGGATTTGTTTGCTGAAACTAGCTTACTATTTTTAAAATCTGGACCATGCCAAACTTCCAAATCATAATAATCGCTTAGCTGGTCAAATATAGGAGCCCGCCAGGATTGTATTACTCTGTATAATACAACTACTTTTTTACGCTCTATTTGTGTCGGCATATTTTGCTAGATTTAAAATTACATTATGAATCTGTTCGCCATAGTTATCTGAATTAAATGTTTGTCTAACATAATCAAATGATTTATCCGCAATATTTTCCCATTCAATATCACCTAAATATATGTCATATAAAAGTTGAAATAAACTATCAACTTCTTTATTCTTGAAAAGCAGGCCATATTGATTTACTTTCAACAGCTCTCTTAAAGCAGTGCAATCAGAACCGATAACACAAACTCCTGTTAACATAGCTTCGAGCGGTAGTGATGGTAGTCCCTCAGACTTACTGGGAACAATCAGAAAATCGAACTCTCTGAGAACAGAATCAACAGCGCCATAGTCGATAGTGCCTAAGTGAATAATTGCCTCTGGATGAGCCAATCTATTAGCCCATTCATAACTAAACCCGTCTTCATAAAAAGGTCCACCTAATCCAAGAATGAACTCACCATTAGAAACTTTGTCAAATTTTTCCCAAGCTCTTAAAAGAATATCGGATCCTTTTTGCGAAACACTATCCACTGGATAATATTTTCTCCCAATATATCCTCCTAAATATAAAAATCGAAGCTTACGACCCCTTGTTTTCTGAACTACATTAGGAATATTCACATCAATACCTCGGTATACTCTTAAAGGCCTAAGGTTGGGGAAGAAACGTGTGAATCGATCCCCTAAAGAATCACTTACAGATAAAATTAAATTGACCTTATTTAAAAAATCTGACCCATCATATTCACCGCCTTCCATATTTGAAACTTCACTACCAATCAATTGAATACATATAATTCTCTTATACTGTTCACAATACTTCTGGACTATAGCAGTGTGGGATCCATAAGAAACCGAAAATATTATATCATTAGATATTATACTATTTTTAAGGAACTTCCTTATTAATAATCGATCGATTAATCCAAATAACTTATTTACTCTTTTATCCGAAACCTTTGGCATTACCACTAGTTTACGGACCTCAAATCCTTCATAGATTCGTATTCGACGCTTGAAAAAGTTATACACTGATTTAGTCTCAAACAATGTCACTTCATAATACCTTGACAAACCATTGACCGCTCGCAAATTGTAAGGACACTTCCAAGGCTGTTCCGGGGATGGAAAACCATTGGCTATATACAATAATTTAGGCTTCATCACTAGAAGTAAAGAAAAGCAAATGGTGGAGGTGGACTTGATAAAGCCTAAACAGTGATCTATGCGACAACCTAGACAGTTGAACTTTCGCATTTGGAGCCTTTAATCTAGCGAAGCGAGTATATGTGTACAAAATTTCCGAGCAGGATAATTCACTTATCATCTTATCCACGAACTCATCGCTCAACGTCGTAGTGAACCCTGATTTACCAGGTGTAATAAGACTATTCAAATTATTTTCTTCCAAATATTCCCTTAACACAGTTTTATTGTCATTCCCAGATACAGCAAATTCCATTGGACTTCTAAACGCGTATTCTACTAAGCGAAAGTCCATGAAAGGCGATCGGTTTTCGATACTATTTTTCATAGCTACTATATCTGAATAATATAACAGATTTTTAAGACCAATAAGATGCATTTTTTTTAAATACCATTTATAAATACTAAATTTCTTTTTTTCGAGAACCGTTTCAGTAAAAACTGGTAAATCGGCATCTTTAAAATTATTGATTAATAAAATTCTACTCGACAAGAAAATATGCGCAATTCTCAGAAAATGTTTGGGAAGTATAAATTTAATGAACAATGGAAATGATTTAACGAAAGACATAGGACCTACAGCTGCAATAAAATTAAGCAACTTAACAAATTGTAATTTAGTTAAGTAGGTAAGCCCAACAAACCAATAATAATGCTTATAACCGCTGAGGATTTCATCAGCTCCTTGACCATCCAAAACTACCTTAAAGCCAGAATCCCTGATTGTGCTCATTAAAAAATTAAATGGCAAAATCGCAGGAGATGAATGACCTCTTCCCAAATGATACACTAAATCCATCAAAGTCTTCCTAAATTCATCGAAAGATAAATGATCCATGGTCACTCTATTTATTGGAACACTATGATGATCAGCGATATTTTTTGCATCTAAAAATTCGCCCGAAACTATATTGTCATAAGAGAAAGTTTGTAACCCATTCAAACTATTTAATCTATCCACCAAATTAAGGATGACAGTGCTGTCAACTCCTCCACTTAAAAGTAAAGTTCGTGGAACATCTGCTTGAAGTCTTATTTTAATAGCGTCTTTCAATATACTTACGAATTGTTCTTTAGCATCACTCGAGGCTGTTCTAGCCTCTACTGGATAATCCCAATATCTATTTAAGCTATAATTTCCATTCGAACGTATTTCTAAGTAACATGCTTGATTAAACTCAAATACACCATTGAAAAAAGTACTATTATTACTATCAAAACTACCATCCAATAAGAAATCACTAACGCATTTTTGATTTGGTTGAAGCTGTATAATGGTCTTTAAAGCATGTATTTCTGATGAAAAATAAATAAAATTTTTATCTATTGACCTATGGTAAAATAGAGGCTTTTGACCAAATCTATCTCTAGCAATTGTTAACGTATCTAATTTTGAATCATGGATAGCGAGAACAAAAAAGCCGTTAAGTTTTGAAAAAGAATCCGAACCATAAAAATCAAATAAAAATAATACTACTTCCGTATCACAATTTGTTTTAAACTCATAGCCGTTTAGAATTAAATCATTCCTTAAATCTTTGTAATTAAAAATCTCTCCATTAAATGTAATCGTTAGATTTTTAAAACTCATTGGTTGATTAGCCGACTCAGAGGTATCAACGATTGATAATCTAGTGTGACCAAGGAATACATTTTTAAAAACTTTTGAATCAAAGTTATCAGGACCGCGATGGCTCATTGACTTTAAAGCATCATCATATTTTCTTTTATGATCAGTAAGTCGTTTTTTAGAATGAACGCAAAAAATTCCACACATTGCTTTTTAAATATTTCTTTTCTTACACCAACTTTTAAACATTAAGACGGACCAAATCAAAGGTGAATTGTCTTTTTGACCGGACTGATGTTGATCCCAAACTGATTTTATAATACTCTCGTTTAAAATCGATCCTGCTGCGGGTTTATATTCTAAAATTTCCAAGGCCCATGGTTTTAAACCATTCCTTAGCCAAGTCCCCAATGGTATAGCGAATCCTGTCTTCTGTTTTTTTAATTCGAGCGGTTGAATTTCATTTTCCACTATTTCTCTCAACATAAATTTACGAACACCTCCTTTGTTAAGCATTTCTGATGGTAAACTCCAACTGAATTCTACCAGATCATGATCCAAAAATGGAGCCCTCGTTTCTAGAGAATTAGTCATTGCACCTCTATCTACTTTAACCAATATTTCATTTATCAAATACGTTTGAGAATCCAAATACATTAAGGCCTTATCAATGCCTGAAGATAACAATAGATGTCCCATGTCAACATTAACAGGGAAATGATTTTTCTCTTTTGTAATAACAAGGCTATCAGAGGGCCGCCAATGAGTAACCCAATCCCAATAACCATTTAAATCATACAATAACAATGATTTGAGTTTTTCTATCTGTCTTATTTTCCCGGACAAACTCGGTCTTAATGAACTTGCCGAGGATACTGATTTCAAACCTAGCTCTAAACCATGTCCCAATATTCTTCTTAAATCTCGCGGTAGATAATGTGTTTTTCTATAACCTGCAGCAAACTGTGAGTGCCTAGGATAGCCACCGAAAAACTCATCGCCTCCATCTCCAGTCAATGCTACTTTGACTTTTCTACTCGCAAAACGCGAAATCAGAACAGTCGGTAACTGCGATGAATCTGCAAATGGCTCGTCATAAATCGAAGACAAACTTGAAACTATGTCAAATATATCTGGTTCCGAAATTCTAAAATCGTGATGATCGGTCTTAAAATGCGAAGCAATTTTCCGGGCATCTGCGAGTTCATCGTATTTAGAATCACCAAATCCCATAGAAAATGTCTGAATCTTGCTTCCTGAAAGCCTATACATTTTGGAAACAACGGCTGCAGAATCAACACCACCTGATAAGAACGCGCCTACATCCACATCTGCATTCATCATATTCCCTACTGCCGTCTCAAATTTATCATTGACTAATCTTTTCGCCTCAGAATAATCTCCCCGAAAAGAATTACGACTAGAATGCAGGAACTTCCCTTCTGAACTCCAATACTCTCGATTATCAATTTCACCTAAATCTCTAGCACTAAAAACAATAAAACTACCAGGTCTAAGCTTTTTTATCCCTTTATATATACACTTATCCCCCGGAACATAAGTGTACTTAAAAAATGCTGCAATCGCCTCATCATCTAACTCTAAATTACCTCTAAATAACGCCTCTATACCTGATAATTCCGAGGCAAAGACTATTCTATCTTCAACCTTATAGTAATACAACGGTTTTTCGCCGAATCTATCACGACATAATGTCAGCGTTTTAGCCGAATTTGACCAAAGTGCGAAGGCAAACATACCACTACATTTGCTCATAGCTTTCTCAATCCCCCAAAACTCTATCGCATTTAACAATACTTCTGTGTCCGAAGTACCTCTAAATTCCATATCCCGCGCCTCACTTAACAACAGCTTCTTAATATCAAGGTAATTATAGATTTCTCCGTTAAATACTATTGCAAGATCTCCACTCTGACTTAGCATAGGCTGGGCACCACCTTCCGATAAATCTAGTATGGACAATCGACGATGTCCTAGACCAACATTTTCTTTTGGACTTATATAAACTCCATCTTCATCAGGGCCCCGATGATAAATACTATCGTTTAAAACTTTAATATCTCCGCGCAAACTCGAATTGTTTTCAAGACACATTATTCCGACTATACCACACATACTAATTCTGCTTTTTTATCTTTATTACTTTCAATGAATTTACAAAAAGAAAGAGAAAAGGAAACAAAGAATCAAAAACGAGCACTTTTATATCCGAATTTGATACATACGACATGCTAAGTAACATCGTATAAAAAAATAAAACTTTGCCTAAGGGCCCGTTTGAATACTTGAAAACATATTCCAAATAATTTATTAAAAAACCGAAAATGAAAAGAGAAAACAATCCTGGAACTGCTAAATTATATATCGACATTGCCAAAATTCCTGGCGGCATACTAGCAATTAATAAACCTTGTAAGTTATAAGTATTGATTGCCGAGATCGAAGGCCACGAGGGAAGGTTGATACCCAATAAATTCATCGGAAGTAAATCTATAGGGAGCCCTAAATAATCCCTAAAGTAAAGTAGGCCCGACGAATTATGGAGCGCATGTATTAAACTGACGTATCCATTAGAAAATTCCTTAAACAGTGTATCTCGCATAAAGACTGTACCGTCTTTTTGTCGTACAGAATTTAGATCACTAAAATTATCGAAAAATCCTTGTGTATTACCTTGTAATAATTCCGGGAAAGCAAAAAGAAATTGCTTACCATATAAAACAAATAGTAACGCTGATAGGCTAAAAATAACATAACGAGCGATAGAAATCGAAGATACATCGCTTCTTGACCTGATATAAAAATAGAAAACAATAAGCCCAATAAACGCTCCTCTACTCGCTGATGACAAAAGAAAACAAATATAGAATACAGTAACCACCCTCATTAAAAATTTAAAACCGTGAGTTAACTTTCTTCCACTGTATCGCCTAGCTATTGAATAAAATACTAACAGTTCTAAAACAGATAATAGTCTTTTAAAAACTAGACCATTCCCGCTGACTACTTCATCAATATTTAACACTCCATATCTCAAGGCAGAGCCTAAAATTACGGAATTAAATACGCCCCCCAATGCACGCGCATACAACAAATAAGATATAATGCCAATAATAATCAGAATTATGAATGATTTTTTGGATAAGTCTATATACGCTGGATGTCTCGGCGCAGTTCCAATAAGTAATTGTGAGTAATGTCTTCCACCAAGAATAAGACAATAACCAAATATACTTATTAGTGCAATTGTCAATGAAGAATAACTATATTCATTATTGTACTTAAAAGCCCCTACCGTCGCCCATTCTGGTTTAAAATAAATAGCCACCGGCACATAGACATACAATAAAAAGTAACTAATACTAATAAATAGCATTGTATCCAAAGGACGCGTTTTAGCCCTCAGAAACTCGTATAAAACAATTATCATTCCAAGAAACAGGTGAAATGCCAAACTATAAATCATAATAGTTTATTTCAACTGTTAAATTAGAATTCAAATTATAAATATTTTGATTTATATTCTTTAAGTTGAATCATTAAATGAACACGCTCCTGCTTAGAAAACAATCCAAACCATCCAACAAAAAGGGTTGTAACAAGCAAAATGAAGTCAATATACTGTTCAAAACTATTCCCAGATATAGTCGCAAATAATCCAACAAAATTTGTCCATGTAATTAAGAATATTACAGGCTTGAAATTCCATGACATTGGTTGGATCTTTTGAGCAAAAAATGAAACTAAAAAAGTTTTAAAAATATGACCAGTTAAAACACCAAGGCCTAATCCTAAAATCCCAAGGTATGGCATTAAAATATAAGCCAATAAGAATGTTGTAACAAGTGCAATTACATGGGCATAAAGATTAAATTTTGGTCGCATGGAGATTCCGATACCGATATCAGTAATCCAGCTAACACCCTGGATACCTAATCCCATGGCTAAGGGAAACACAACTAACCACGCATCCGAATATCGATCTGAAGTTAAAAACAAAATCAATGGCTTACTCATTATTGACAGCAGGAGAGCAGTCAAACATATGAACAAAGTAAATACTTTGAGGACCCAATTATACACCTTCACCGCATTTGCCTCTTTATGGATAGCAAGTGCAAAAGGTGCCCATGCCGTATGGAACGCATTTACAACAAAGCCCATAAGCATTGCCAGTTTAGCTCCCGTTGCATAAATACCCAACGACTCAACACCTAAGATGTCTGCACTCATTGTTCGTTCCAAAGCAGGTGAAAAAGAACCAATCACAGCAATAGAGCCACTTGGTACAGCAAATAAAATCATTTCGCGTAGATATCTGAAATCTCTCGGTATTATCAGAAACTTCCGAATGTAAAACAATCCTAAACAGCCAAAAATAATAGAATTTAAAAGGTATAAAATTAAAACATGTTTAATACTTAATTCTAAAATATTAATTGCTAGTAATAGTGCACAAACCTGACAAAGGGTACTACCAATAGACATGACTAAAAACGGTACTCTTCTAAACGTCCATTTCAAAAGATTTACAGAAAAATTAATAAGCAACAAAAAGGGTATTTGTAAGACAATGACCCTAAATAATTCTGCTCCCACTGCAGACACCCCTATAACTTTCGATACGTATTCAGAAGACATCCAAAGCAATGGAAGCACTATTAGACATATTAAGAGTTGAAAAATCAAAGATTGTGAAATTAACAACATACGTGATGCCGAATCTTCATAAAGGTAAAAAAAGCGCGCAACTGCGGAGTCCTGCCCAAAAATCAAAAAAGTCACAAGAAGTGCAGCCAATGTGAAATGGTAGTCTAATACACCAAATTCTGCTACGCTGAAATGAGCTGCTAGTAAAGGAAATGTAATAAGAGACAACGCTTTATTGAACGCCGCTGCACCTCCATATATAACTGTGTCTTTAAATAAAAACTTTAATCGGTTCTTCGTGGTAATCACATTCCTAGATACGTCAGATTCATACTCCACACTAATTTTTCGATAAGAATCAATTGATTAATTCAAGCCATTTTTTTGCAATTGCAGCTCCGTTATAATTCTTGAACCACTTTTGACTTTCCTCTCCGATACGCTTCACTAAACTAGGGTTATCACAAATATCGTTAAAATGAAAATAAATATCTGATTCCTTATTAACGATCAATAATGGTGGAGGTGGGTATCCAAAGTGCTCTTCAAATTCATCGTCGCTGAAATTGAATCCTTGTAATAGCGGCTTACCAGATGCAAGAACTTCCCATCCTGTACCTCCCCAAAATGTTTTTGGTATATCTATAAACTCGCCACAAGCAACAGTAACCCTTTGAAGTAACCACATTATATTCTTTCTACTTGTTTTCTTTAACCACATTACATGGTCGGCTATATTCAATTCGCAAATTAGCCTCTTTGTATTTTCAACATCTGGGCCATATTCAAGTATTATTAATTTAGTTCTTAAATAAGGCCTAGCTTTAACAAGTTCGCTAAATCCGTGAATAACCCAATGATTATTTTTAGAATGAGCTCTATATTTTCGACATGACTCTTCTTTCCATACCAAGCTTGAGTGCATCAAAACACTAAAACTACATGCGTTTAATTCAGAAGCTATTCCCGCTAAGTCGTAATCTTCAATTTCCTTGGGTAAATTAATTTTATCATAAACCATTGGGATGGCTAAATTTCTAAACTTGAGTTTTCGTTTATCAAGTTCAACTTTAGTCACACCCAACTCGGCATTCAAAATAAAATCACATTGCCTCAATCCTTCGAGTTGTTTTAATCGTGCATACTCGAAAATGATTCGATTAAAAAAGGACTTCAGGGGAGGGCTATAAAGTCGGCATATTCCTTCAATACCCATAGCATAGGGGAAAAATATTGATACAGGTCTATTGATTCTTGATAGAATTGCTGGGGCGTAACCGCTTGTAATGATCGAATCATATGGATTAAAAAGAATGTGTAATTCATCCTTAGATAATGTGTCAATTTCTATCTCCCTACCCAAAATCTTGTAGATAAAGTTGATGAATGGGAATAATAGTATTTGTATTGTGTGAGGTAAAACATGATTAGGTCCATTGTGTATTTTGCTTTTATGGATAAATTTATCCCATTTATCAATGTTGAAAGAATCGTTTTGCGTTGTAAAATGATTCAATTTACCTACACCATCATTACTGTATAAAATTAGATGAGCATCAACACCTATATCTCGAAAATATCGCATTATTGAAAATCCGTTATTATTCATGTTTCCGAGGATAGCTACTCTCATTTTATTCTAAGCTTTATTAGTGAATACAATTCTTGATCTTTTAATTTTTCGAAAAACTATTTTATATCTGCTAGTATTATCAATAAAAGGTTACATTTTTAATACTAAACCCCTATTGACTAAGATGTACCAAATAATTATTCATATAAATCATTGATTATTCTTCAACGATTTAAGCTCTCCAATCGTCTCAACACCTATTTGCATCATATTATTACGCAATTGATCTTCAAAGATATCGAATACCTGTTGCGCACCTTCTTCTTGAAAAGAACCGATACCGTACATAAATGGCCTACCAACAAAAACAAAGTCAGCACCCGCATAAATTGCTTTCATTATGTCAAGTCCACTACGAATCCCGCTATCATAAACTAGAGGGTAATCAGGCCCCAATACCTCACGGATTTTCATAAGCTGATACAAAGGGGCAGACCCTCCATCAAATTGCCTTCCCCCGTGATTGGAAACATAAATACTATCGCAGCCAACTTGTTTCGCCTTAATTGCATCATCTGGGTGCAGTACTCCCTTGATAATCAATGGACCATTCCATTTGGATCGAATATGTTCGATATACTTCCAATCTATTACACCTCCTAGTCTATTTCCTATAAACCTTGAAACGAACTTCAGGCTATTGTTATTAACGTACGACTCAACCGTTTTTAACCTAGGAAAACCATTCAACAAAGTTGCAAGGGTCCATTTCGGATGACGTAAACCGTCAACCAAAAGTCTAAATGAGAACTTTAAAGGCATACTTAGCCCTGCGTGTCTCGATCTTTCTCTTCTACTGGGGGCAGGAATATCTATAGTAACAACAAGAGTTGAAAAGCCGTTGTCTTCGACTCTCTTAAGCAATGAATTTAGGATATCAATATCTTTTGGGGGGTAAAGCTGGAACCACTTAGATTGTGATGAAAATTCATTCTGGGAGTCAACGTCTTCTGGACTGCATGTGGCTACAGTACTTAAGCAAAAAGGTATTCCGTTTTTATCAGCAATTTTGAGTAGATGTTTTTCTGCGTTAGGCCATATAAGTCCAGTTAAACCAACTGGCGCAATTCCTATTGGACAAGAAAACGGTTGATTTAAAAAAGTAGTTTTTAAATCAACCGTTTTTTCTCCCAAGCAAAATCTTGGTATAAATTGAATGGATTCAAATTGCGACTTGTTAGAATTTAAAGCATTCTCTTTCTCCGTGCCGCTTTCAAGATACTCAAAAGCAACATTCGGAATTCTTTTTTGACATTGTTTCCTCAATGCCTCAATTGTATGATACTTATTTGCTTTAGCCATTTGATTTGAATGGATGTTCTGAAAGTCGATATTTGCATAAGGGATGAAAGTCTCCTGTGAGTCCTACTGTATTTGCATTACGGATTTTATGAACAATTTCGATTGCTTCTCTAGTATCTCCAATCCGATAACCTTGCCCTTTTAATATAGCATCGTAAGAAATTGTATGTAATTCTGTAAACCCCTGACTAAATTCAATTTCTTCTCCATCTATTGTAATCGATCGATAGGTTTTTTTTCCGTTCAACTTTTCTTTTTCTGGTATTAAATCATTATTGATACTTAAAAACCAGCGCACATTAGCTCTTTCCAAATGCATTATACCTGAGGCTCTATCATGAGTATGGAGATGCAAGGTTTGACCTTTTAAACCACCAAATATCCATGTAAGCATATCAAAAAAATGAACTCCAATATTAGTTGCTATACCACCAGACTTCTCAATGTTACCTTTCCAAGAACTGTAATACCACTTACCGCGCGACGTTAAATATGTCAAGTCAATATCATAAATCTTATCACGAGGAGCCTCTTCTACTTTCTGTTTTAAGGTTTTAATTACTTCGTGATGTCTTAACTGAAGAATAGTATAGATATTTTGACCAGTATCGTTTTCAGCATCCTTCAAAGCATCGATATTCCATGGATTTAATACTATAGGCTTCTCGCAAATTACATCTGCACTAGATCTTAAACCAAATCTTATGTGACTGTCGTGTAAATAATTGGGTGAACAAATTGAAACAAAATCAATTTTAGAATTATTTCGTTTCAAACGATCTACATGTCTATCGAAGCGTTCAAACTCCGTGAAATAATCTACATCAGGAAAATAAGAGTCAATTATACCAACTCCATCATAAGGGTCGTAAGCTGCGATTAGACTATTACCTGTATCTTTAATTGCCTTCATGTGGCGTGGAGCTATATATCCTGCAGCTCCAATTAATACAAAATCACTCATTTATTATTTTTTCCTAAAAACAGTACTTCTTGATTTTTTAGCTCATACCAATCTTGACTTTCGGAGCACTGAGCAATTCCGTCGTCATCAAAATTTAATCTTTGACCATACCTACTCATCCATCCGATTTGCCTCCCTGGATTGCCCACAACCAATGCATAAGGTTTCACATATTTCGTAATAACAGATCCAGCACCAATAAAGGCATACTCTCCAATATCATTTCCACAAACGATCGTTGAATTTGCTCCGAGTGACGCACCTCTTCCTACATGAGTTTTGGAATATCGCCCTCGTCTGTTTACAGCTGAACGAGGATTAATAACATTAGTGAATACCATTGATGGGCCCAAAAAAACATCCTGATCACACGTCACACCAGTATATATAGAAACATTATTTTGAACCTTGCAGTTATCACCTAAAACAACCTCAGGACTAATAACGACGTTTTGGCCAATGTTACAGTTCCTCCCCAATCTAGCATTAGACATTATGTGTGAGAAATGCCATATTTTGGTTCCAATACCTATTTGACATTTTGCATCTATAACTGCTGTAACATGAACGAAGTAAGTTGAATCTTTCATTAATTAAGTATTAAAAAACTTATTTACGTGGAACGCAATATATTCTAACTCATTCAATTTGAGGTGAGTATGCATTGGCAATGATAGTACTTGTTGACTCAATGAATTCGATATCGGAAATTCCAAGTTCCCATTAATAAATTGCTTGTAAGCCTTTTGTTTATGGAGAGGTAAAGGATAATATATCATGCTGGGAATTCCATTTTCAGCTAAATATTTTTTCAGGGCATCTCTTGAGCAATCAGAATGTACTTTAATTGTATACTGATGAAAAACATGAGTAGAAAATTCACTTCGCTCAGGAATGGTTATACTTGCTATGCCTGAAAGTGCCTTATCATAGAAATCTGCAGCGTTCTGTCTTGCTTTACAATAAGACTGTAAATATTTTAATTTAACATTAAGAATCGCTGCTTGCAACGTATCAAGCCTGCTGTTGACACCTACTATATCATGATAATATTTAACTTTTTGGCCGTGGTTGGAAATCATTTTTAGCTTAACTGCCAGATCTGCATCATTCGTGAAAATTGCTCCACCGTCCCCATAACAACCCAGGTTTTTACTAGGAAAAAACGAAGTTGTTCCTATATGCCCTATTGTTCCAGCTTTTAGTTTTGATCCATTAGAAAAAGTAACCTCTGCCCCAATAGCCTGCGCAGTATCTTCGACGACGTATAAATTATGAGTTCTTGCAAAATTCATAATCGCCTGCATATCTGCAGATTGGCCGTAAAGATGAACAGGGACAATAGCTTTAGTTCTATCCGTTATAAATTTAGACGCCTCATTAATGTTAATATTGAAAGTGTCGGGGAAAACATCGACTAAAATTGGTTTAAGCCCGAGAAGAGCAATCACCTCTGCTGTAGCAACATAAGTAAATGTCGGAACAATTACTTCATCACCCGCTTTTAGATCGAGTGCCATAAGCGCTAACTGCAAGGCATCCGTACCATTTGCGCAGGAAATCACATGACTTGAATTCATCCACTCTCCAAGATTGTTTTCAAACTCCTTCAAGGCCTGGCCTTGAATGAAATCTGACGAATCAAAAACTTTCTTTATAGCACGGTCAATATCAATACTAATTGATCCATATTGACGCTTTAAATCAACCATTTCAATATTCATTTAAATACTTTTATATTAAGAAATCCTCCATCATTAAAAACGCAAAAATTGCTTCTAAAAGCTTATATTCAATTATTAACAATTGTTAGTATTATTAGAAGTGAGAAATCATTAAGGTTGGAATGTAGACTTCCCCTTTTTTAGACAGGTATAAATTTAACAATATTCTCATTTTCTTCCTCCTTCCAAGGATCTAGATCCTTGGAATATCTAGTTGCGTATTGGAATGGTGCTTTGTATTTTAATGCTTTGTGTTGATGAGAAAAGTTGTAGTCGTACCTCCAACTTTTCAGCTATAATCCCCAGTTGCTCTAAATCCTCAAACCAATTCGCATCTAATCATCCGCTCTAAAGGTTCTGTTGAACCGTTCTGTGAAGCCGCTTTGAGATATACGAAGCATAGCGTCTACTTCTTTTTCTAGTTTAAATTCTCCCAGGTAAACTAATATGTCATTGTAAAGTATTTAATAAACTGTTTCTATCTGGAAAATTCACTAGCACACCCATTCCCTTGCTCTGATAGACCACCATACTACCAACTCCTAACGCCGACGCTCCGTTACCAATTGCATGTTGAAAATGTCTCAAATCCCCAGCTCCTCCATTTACTATCACAGGTATATCTATTGATTCAGAAAGTTCTTTTAACGTGCCTAAATCATAACCTTGCCAAGTACCTTCTTGATCAATAGATGTTAGCAGTAACTCTCCTGCTCCTAAAGATTCCATTTGCTTAACAAATTCAAGTAGATCTCCTTTTTGCTTTTTTGTGCCTCCGTGCGAATACATATTTATTCTGCCAAAGAAGTCTTTTTTGTAGTCTATTGAAACGATCACACTTTGTGAGCCAAAATGCTCAGCAAGCTGTGTAACCAATTCAGGCTTTTCAAATACAACTGAGTTCAAAACGATTTTTTCAAATCCCATTTTGAAAATTCTTGAGGCAGTCTCGAAATCTTTAATTCCACCTCCATAGGACAAAGGCATAAAACACTCGCTTGCTATTTGGGAAAGAATTTCAAAATTGGGTTGTTCACCTTTTTGAGTAGCTCGGATAGATAAAAAGCATAATTCGTCTACCTCCAGTTCATTAAAGATCCTTACGGTATTCACAAAATCTCCTATGTAGCCGGGCTTTTTAAATCTTACAGTTTTTACAAGGGACTCATCTAATAATTGTAAGCATGGGATAACTCTGGTCCTTAACATAAATTAAAGCTCTGCAAAGTTTTTGAACAGTTGAACACCAAACTTATGACTCTTTTCAGGATGAAATTGAGCTCCATAAATATTATCTTTTTGAATAGCACTATCGAATTCATGACCATAGCTCGTTTTCAATATGCTATTGGATTGATTATTTACTTTAACGTAGTAGCTATGAACAAAGTAAAATCTTGGTTTATCCGGACTAGCAACTAATTTGTTAATGCCATCGGTGAGTAAACTTTCTTGGCTAAAAGAAACCTCATTCCAACCCATATGGGGCACTTTAAGTCGTTCACCTTTTTCAAAAGAAAACCTATGAGTGTAAGCATCAATCCAGCCAAGGCCGAGAAGTTTGCCTTCATCACTTCCTTTAGTTAGAAGTTGCATTCCAAGACAAATGCCCAATATTGGTGTTTTCTCCTTGAGGACCTTCAACTCTAACGCATCGCGAAGCCCGCCTTCCGATATACGCTGCATCGCCTTATCAAATGCTCCAACGCCCGGTAAAAGAAGCTTTTTGGCAGACTTGATTTTATCTAGATCTGCAGTAATCTCACATTCAACCTTGATTTTCTTTACAAACATATTGTAAATAGAACCAAGGTTACCCATGCCGTAGTCTACAATTGTAATCATAACTTTTCAGATCTTATCGGAAAACAATACTTTAAATAGAAACTCATTGGAACCAAGTTAACTTTTGCTAAGAGAAAAAATAATGGTCGGAATCTTTCGAACCGTCTCTTGTATGTAGGGAAATTTTCAAAAGACCTGAGTGGCTGTGACATGTACTCATTAAAAGATTCCTCTGTTAATCCTAATCTTTTTTGAAAATATCCAACTAATCCATCCTCTAAGTGAGGGGGGTGGCTATACTCTATTAACGCTGCATGCCTATCCATACTGCCATTTCGAACACGTGCGGATAGACTATTGTTTCGCTGGTCGATTTGATATCGATTTGGTAAATAATAACTATGCATAAACGCGGACATACGATTTTCCAAATGATGCCCTCCATAGTACTCCCAACCATATTCTTTTTCAAGTATTTTTTTTGCCTCTTCTTTGGAGTACTCAATGTACCAATAAGGTCTAATTTTTCGGATTCTTTTAAAAAGAGTCCACTTCATAAATTGACCAAAAGTCATCAATGGATATGTACGCATTTTCTTCTGACCATATCTTTGGTGAATACTTTTTATATATCTGCCATCAAAATACATTGTTGACAAAGGCGAAACGCCCTCCTCAATAAACGAATGACCTTCTAATACATACTTAACACCATATTTAGCAGCAGCTAAATAATGAGTTTGAGCGAAAGCCAAGTCTGTTGAAGCATCTAACTCCGCAACGCCGGACTTGAAGAACGCATTAAAAATATCGTCACTCTCTTTATTATTAGTGACATGTGTAAATAAGTCAACATTTAACTTATTTAAAATTTTTCTAATATTTTCAGTTGCAATTGCACTGTTCCAAGTGTTGTCATAATGAACTGCTAAAGGTCTCAGTCCAAGGTTTACAGCCATATGAATCATATATGAGGAGTCTATTCCTCCACTTACCCCAATTACGCAATCATATTTCTTACCCTTTCCTGCTTTTTTTATTTCATCTACTATTTGTGAAAATTTTTGATTTCCTTTTTTCGAACCTGTGCCAAATTGACTCTTCAGTTCATCTGACATATGACAATAATTACACACACCCTCACTATCAAATACAATTCGGGGGACTCTGGTGTCGTAAATACATCTTGCGCATATTTTATAGTTTATATCGGTTGGTTGTATGATATCCCTTTTCATATATAAAAATTTATTTAAGTCGTTTTCTTATGGTCTTTATGTATTTGCTAGGACGAATACGTACACCATTAACTTCAATATCAATAAGGCTTACTTTACCTGAACCCGTTATAATATCCACTTCGCCTGTTAAATGGTTAATTGCTGATATTTGACCAGGTATTGCCAGATATCGCTCTTCGTCATTTTTAACACGTGCACGCCAAATAACCACACGATCTACATCAAAAAATGTAAATGCGCCGTCATATGGCTCGGAGGTTGCGTTTATCAGCCGTATAATGTCCTCCGAATTCAATTTCCAATCAATTCTCCCGTCCTCGGGAATTCTCGGATAGCATCGTAATGCTTTTGAAGGATTAGTAGATTGGCTCTCTATTTTAAATTGAGGGTTTTCAACTAATTTAATTATTGAATGCAAAAACATCTTTGGTATTTCCTTGTCAAACCAATCATAAATTTCACCAATTCTGGTATCAATATCGACAGTTAAATAATTCCTTGAAATTATGTCCCCAGAATCAAGCTCACCACCAACCATCTTATGGATACAAAGACCAATTTGATCTTCACCGTTAATAATTGCCCATGCTTGACAAGCATTCCCTCTGTAGCGAGGTAAGTCTCCTCCATGCGCATTTAAAATTCCCATTCGAAACTGTTCTATGATTGATTGTGGAATCACACCCGAGTAGTTCACACTAACGGCTATATCAAGCTTTTCGATTTCTGACAAAGTCCGCTTAACTTCGTCATTTTGTATATTTGCTGTTTCAATAAATCGCGCTCCTATTTCATCCGCCTTCCTTTTAAAATCCATAGACTTTATGTCATAATCTTCAGGTGCTTTTGATGTTAATACTAGCGGTACATCGTAACCGCTATGAATAAGTAATTCCAAAGTTTGAAACATCCAACGACCTCTTCCGATAACTCCGATTCGCATGATTAATAATTTATGGGTTGAATTAAATCTGAACTCTTAGCTTCAAGTAAATATTGTGCGACCTTCAGACTCGCTACTTGTAAATCTATCAATGGTTTCGGGCCTAAGTGACCTAATGTCCTTGTCATTATCATTGATCTTCCCTCCTCCCTCGGATAATATGAAATATTAAATTCGTTTAAAGAGGCCACGTCAATTTTTCCAAATAAATGAATGACTTTCAAAGATGGGTTTACTTCGAATATATCTTTGGCATTGAAAAGCTCATTGTCATTAAAGTAAACACGTTTCTCATCATAATTGCAAATAAATACCGCATCCAAAGAAGGCAATAAATCATTAAACATCACCATATCTGTTGAACGATAAACATTAGCCGCTCCAAAGTTTTGTAAGGCCTTCTCTGACTCAATTCCAAATTCATCTTCTGACCATATCAAGATATTATTCTGATACACTTCCAATCCAGACTCTAAGAGTAATTTTACACTTAAAGCCCCAACACTTGAAAAAACCTTCAACAAAGGATGGTTTTCCCATGTGCCTGCCACTTTTATTCCCATTTTTGTACAAAGATCTATATCAATATCTTCGGGTCTCAGCTCCCATTCCTCAAACATTAATGGTATTACAACATCTTTTTTTGTATACTGAAGTATTCTATTATTAATTGGTCTTAAAAAGCCGGAATTAGTAATAATATCAGCAACTTTAATGTGCTCCGAGTTCAACGCTCCGTCAAAAAATGAAATTTTCGACTCAACATGAAATTCTTTAGCGAATTGAGCAGAATCTTTTATGATTTGATTCGCATTGCCATATATTGAGTTTCTTGTCCAAGCATAAACCTTTTCTGCACCTGCTAAAGCAGGTATTATAGGAGAAAAAAGATAATTTTGACTTCCAACTTCGGTTAAGACAATCTTACCAGAAAGATTCAAATTCAACTTTTTAATTGAGTCTAAGATCAATCTATGCTCTCTTATCATTGTTTAGGCAATAGTTTGTTTGTCCAAAAAAATCCGACACCACCATTCAAAGTTCATCAGCGACCATATTAACAGTCTATGATTAAAACCTCCTTCTAAATGTTCCTTTACTACTTTTTCTATGTATGTTCTCTGAACATACTTAGTACTTAAAGTATTAGGTGAAAGAAGAAGCTCTTTTATGTAGTCAGCATTTTTACCCCTATACCAACTTTCGTCCGGTGCAGAAAATCCTTGTTTTTTTCTATTTATTATACTCTCAGGAATAAAACCTTGCATGGCTTTGCGCAAAACATTTTTACCATCGTCATATTCTCTATAAGAAAGTGTCTTTTTAATCTCGGGGGGCGAATTTTCATCAATCCTGGATATTTCTTCCTCAAGATTTCCAAGCTTATGCTTTACAGGAACTTTCATAGCAAAGTCTACCAAATCGTTATCCATAAATGGAAAGCGTTCTTCCAAGCCGTTTGCCATTGCTAGTTTGTCCCCGACCAAAAACAACCCAGGTAAAAAAGTTTTTATTTCAAAATAAAGGCTGTTGTTAATATGGTCTTCAGGCTTTTCATATTTCAAACTTTCATTAAACTTGAATACATTCTCGAAGACTCTTCTAGGTTGAGTTAAATCAATTTCACGCAAAACATCTGGCTGAAACAGCTGCTTTTTGTCCTCATCCGATACTAATCTTTGCCAAAAGTCGTAATACTGATCAAAGAATTGCTCTTGATCCATTGAGTCAAATACCTTGTAGTATCTCCATGGATATCCTCCAAAAAGCTCATCTCCTCCAGTGCCCTGTAAGCATACCTTTACAAATTTTGATGCCAGTCGAGATATGTAATAATTAGGGTATGACATTCCAACTCGCAAATCTTCCAAATGATACACAAGTCTAGGCAGAGACCACCTTATGTCGCCGGCATTCATGACTTGCTCAAAATGCTCTGTGTTGAAATGATTAGCCATAAGCTCTGCGTCACGACGTTCGTCGAAATTCGCTTCACGACCAGTTGCTTCACTCATATCAAATCCGCATGTAAATGTTGATAATCTCTCTACATGTTTCGAAGCTATTGCTGTTATAGAACCGGAGTCCATCCCTCCAGACAAATAACTACCTACGGGAACATCGGAAATCATTTGTCTTGTCACAGCACTTTCGAATAATTCTTTTGTTTTCTCTTGTGCAAAATCGAACGACATGTCCTCATCATTCTTGGTGAAATCATAGTCCCACCAAGAATCATGTTTAATGAACTCTGTCGTTTCAGTAACTTTCGCCGTGTTGGCGGGCGGAAGCATATTCACGCCTTCGAATAAAGTATGATATGAAAATAAATTTTGAAACGTAAAGTACTCGTTTAATGCGTTCAGATTGACATCAATTCTATACTCTGGATGCTCTATTATTGCTTTAATCTCACTTGCAAAACATACCGTGTTTTCGCCGATCCAATAATAAAGTGGCTTTATTCCATACCTATCTCTCGATAAATAAAGAGATTCATCGTTATGATTCCATGCACCGATAGCGAACATACCATTAAACCTTTCAAAATATTTGGTTCCATAAGCCGACAATCCCTCCGCAATCACCTCTGTATCGGTGCCCGTTACAAATTCATGACCTAAAGATTGAAGTTCTTGCTTGAGCTCTAAGTAGTTGTAAATACACCCATTAAAAACAATTGTCCATTTACCATCCTTAGATGTCATTGGTTGGTTTCCTTTCGGAGAAGTGTCTAGTATTGCCAATCTTCTGTGGGCTAGGCCTAAATGACCATTCAGATAAAGGCCTTCTCCATCTGGACCTCTGTGAGCAAGTTTATCTGACATGTTTTTCAACGTCTCACGATAAACAGGCTTTTTGTTTTTATTATATATACCTACTATTCCGCACATAACTATATCAGTGCTTGTAATGAGTTTATAATATATTCTTGGTCTTCGAACGTTAAGTCATGATACAGTGGCAATGCTAGAGCATGATCATAACACCATCGACTATTCGACATAGAGCCTACCAGTTCGATAGATTCATCATTGTTATTAAACGCATTGTGCATATGTAAGGAATAAGAGCCTATCTGCACCTCGATGCCCACTTCTCTCATAGAATGCATAATCCTGTCTCTATCCTCAATGTAAACCACATAAGACTGAAACGAATGTTGAGTATCTGGCTGCTTTTTTAAAATTTGAGGAAGTAGAATTCCTGTTGTTGAACCAATTAGTCTTTTATAATTATTGGCTAACTCAATGCGTCTTTGTAATAGATCATCTATGTGATTCATTTGACCAAGGCCAATTGCTGCTTGGATATTTGTCAGCTTATAGTTCGTCCCAATAATGTCAAACTTAATACCTTCTCTAGCCGCTTCGCCCGTCGCCATTCCAAAGTGCTTATAAGAATCCATCCAATTCGCTAACTCAGAATTGTTAGTTGCCACAATTCCTCCTTCACCTGTCGTGATAAATTTCCTTGGATGTAGTGAAAAGACCGTAATATCAGCATGATTACCAACTTTTTTGTTTTGGTATACTGCACCTATAGAACAGGCAGCATCTTCAATTATCGCTACGCCGTATTTCTTTTTAAGCCTATCAAGTTCTTCATAATCCAAAGGAGCACCGAAAAGTGAAACCGGAATTATTGCTTTCGTCTTATCAGTAATATTTGCTTCAATCTGTTGATAGTTAATTAACATATCCTCGCGATTAACATCTACTATTATCGCCTTGGCTCCAACTATTGGAACTACAGAAGCAGTTGCGGGGTATGTGTAATCGGGAACTATAACCTCATCTCCAGGGCCTATACCCAATGCTCTCAAGGCAATTTCTAAACCAGTAGTTGCACTAGTTACTGCAATTGCGTACTTACATTCTAAATAGGCTGCTATCTTTTTCTCTAGTTCTTTTGTAACGGGGCCTTCTGTTAGATAACCGCTATCCAATACATCAGAGACGCGCTGTTTAATTTCAGCAGTTATGTAAGGTTTGATTAAAGGGATTTTTCTCATTTTATTTTATTTGTCAATACCTACACTCTTCCTCCAATCAATCAGCATTTGAAGGCCTTCTCTAAGAGAATATTTGTATTTAAATTGAATTTCCTTTTCGGCTTTTTGTCTAGATCCAATTCTATTTTGAACCAACGCCCTTGAATCATCTTCCGAATAAGGAACATATTTAACTTTTAGATCTGATTCTTTTAATTCAAGAATAGTGTCGCACAATTCCTTGATAGATGTTTGAATCTCCGTACCTACGTTGTAGAAACCAATTTTTACATCAGATAATGCAGCGGAAATATTTGATCTAGCTACGTCCTCAACATAAATAAAGTCATACGCTTGACTTCCATCTCCATTTATTACCGGCTGTTCCCCCTCCTCAATTTTATTAAGCATGATTGGCACCACACCGCTATAAACAGCATGCTGATCTTGTCCAGGACCGTATACATTCATATATCTCAACCCGACAATCTCCAATCCGTATCTGTCATTAAAGGCGGTACACATTGCCTCACCTGCAATCTTAGTCGCTCCATAAAAATTTTTGTTGTTGAACGGATGTTCCTCTGTCATCGGGACTTCCAAGGCGTCCCCGTATACAGAAGCTGAGGAAGAATACACCAGCTTTTTAACTTTATGCTTTACACAGGCCTCTAGCACGTTGAATGTTCCTGCAATATTTACGTCAAATGCTGTTCTTGGAAAATCCTTACAGTGGAGTAGCCACATTGCGGCCAAATGAAATACATAATCTACACCCTCAAAAGCTTTGTCCAATACATCAGTTTCTCTAATATCACCTCCAAAAGGGAATAAAGTGACTCTTTTATCTTCTAATGAATCTTTAATGTTTTCTAATTTACCTCGAGTGAGGTTGTCGTAAATAACCACCTCTTTCACCTGATGTTTTAAAAGCTCTGCTACAACGAATCCGCCTATAAAGCCTGCCCCACCGATAACTAATACTTTACTCTTTTCTAAGGTCATTTTAAGTTTTTTAAATAATTGTAGGTTAATTCAAGACCAGAATGGATATTGTGAGTAACGCTGTACCCCAGATTAGTCTCTATTTTTCTGATACTTGCTAATGAATCTCTAACATCTCCAGGTCTTTCATCTGAATACTCGGTATGCAAATCATTTTTAGAAATTGATTTAACAATCCCAACAAGTTCGTTAAGTGTTGTTCTTTCTCCACATGCAACATTATATATTGTGTGCAAAACCGATTCATTTGAAGTAAATAAACTTAATTCATTAGCTAGCACAGCATTTTCAACATAGGTAAAATCGCGTGAGGCACTTCCATCTCCATTTATGGTAAAAGTTCTATTATTAATCGCAGCATCAATTAAAATCGGAATAACCGCAGCGTAAGGATTATCTGGATTTTGCTTTGGTCCGAAAACATTAAAATATCTTAAGCCAATCCAATGCAGTCCATAGGTCTTTCCAAAGACATCAGCAAACTGCTCTACAGAAGCTTTTGTGACAGCATACGGACTTAATGGGTTTCCAATATTTTCTTCAACCTTAGGCAAGTCTGGATGATCGCCATAAGTACTCGAGCTAAAAGCAAGTATAATTCGTTCAACTTTCTGCTGAACAGCAGCGTACATGATGTTCACAGTTCCTAAAATATTTACCGCTGTACTCTTCATTGGATTTTCAATACTTCTTGGAACTGATCCTAATGCAGCCTGATGAGATATCTTGTGAATTCCTTCACATGCTTTGAGGCATGTGTCATAATCTCTTATGTCGCCTTGGATGAATTCAAAACGAGGATGGTCAAAAAACTCCTGAATATTCTCAATGTAGCCATTGCTAAGATTATCCAAAACTCTCACCAACCCTACACGATCATCCTCCAGAAAATGTTCTACGAGGTTTGAGCCAATAAATCCGGCTCCACCCGTAATTAACAAATTGATTTTGTTATCCATTATAAACGTGCATCTACAGTATCAATATCTAGAATCCCCTTAACATCGTAAAGAATTCCCCCATCAACCAAGTGTGATCGTAATTGTTGGTCTAAGAATTCTTTATGAGCTACGGTCAAAATGACTGCATGGTATGTTTTATCCGGGTTATCAATTAGATTAAATCCAAATTCCTCTTTCACCTCATTTGAATCTGCCCATGGGTCATATACATCAACATTAACGTTGTAAGATTGAAGTTCTTCATAAACATCTACAGCACGAGTATTTCTAATGTCCGGACAGTTTTCTTTAAACGTAATTCCTAGCATCAAAACGTTCGATTCTGATACCGGAAGTGACCGTTTCATCATGAGCTTTACAACTTCTCCGGCAACATATTTACCCATATCGTCATTCAAACGACGGCCACTGAGAATTATCTCAGGGTGGTATCCTGCTTCTTGAGCTTTTTGAGCTAGATAATATGGATCCACACCAATACAGTGTCCCCCAACCAGCCCCGGTTTGAAGGGCAAGAAGTTCCATTTGGTGCCCGCGGCTTCTAGAACAGAGTGTGTATCAATATCGAGCTTATTAAAAATCTTTGCAAGCTCGTTAACGAAAGCAATATTTATATCACGTTGACTATTCTCAATAACTTTAGCGGCTTCCGCAACTTTTATTGTTGGAGCTAGATGTGTTCCGGCGGTGATTACAGACTTGTATAGGTTATCTATAACCTCTGCAGATTCAGGTGTAGATCCCGATGTTACTTTCAAAATCTTCGTTACTGTACGCTCTTTATCCCCAGGGTTGATTCGCTCCGGTGAGTAACCCACAAAAAAGTCTTCATTAAATTTCAATCCAGAAACTTGCTCTAGCACAGGAACACATTCATCTTCGGTAACCCCAGGATATACTGTGCTCTCATAGATTACGTAATCTCCTTTTTTAAGGACTTTTCCTACGCTTTCTGAAGCCTTGATAAGTGGTGTAAGTACCGGACGTTTGTTTTTATCTGTAGGAGTAGGGACCGTAACTATATAAAAGTTTGATGATTCAATATCACCAACAGCTGTGGTACAGTAAAGACCCTTTCCATTACTCTCGGTTGAGATTAAGTCTGAGACAATTACTTTCTTCAAATCTTCATCCTCTACCTCTAGAGTGCGATCATGACCTTTCATCAGTTCATCCACACGAGGGCCACTAATATCGAATCCAACGGTAGGGTACTGCTTAGCAAACTCAACGGCTAGCGGTAAGCCTACGTATCCTAATCCAATAACTGCTATTTTCTTTTCCATTTATTTATCATTTCACAGGCATGTCCTGCACTTGTTTTTCGTTGTTGTTTACTATTAAAGTTGCCTGCAACCGGGCAATCATCGTTCGCCGCTTTTTTTCCACACCAATAAACACGCTGCAGCCCGTTCTTTTGGCATGCGCTCCAAGATCTGAGACTGAACTTTTTTACCGGTGAGCTTTTCTACCTTACTGCTTAACCCTCGGATATACGTGCTGTCCAATTGTTCCCCAACTAAAAGGGTATCAATAATCTCAGATTCCACCCCGCGGGCCAAATCACCGCATACCCAGACTTGCTTAAGACCGGGTAAATTTTCTACTACGCGCTCCACCAAGGCTTCAATGCCGGAGACCTTGCGCACTATGGAGGTAATATCAGAAGTAAGGGGATGGGCCAAATTGACCTGGTAGAGCTTGCGACGGCCCTGAAGTTCAGAACTGAGTAAACCGGCCTCTTCGAGGCGGTTGAGTTCTACCCGTATGCTGTTGGTGTTTTCATCGAGCTCCTTGGAGAGTCCTTGGAGGTACCCGCTCAAATTTTGATTGAGAAAGAAGCGCAGAAGCAACTTCAAGCGGGTTTTAGAAGTAATAAGAGGTCCTAGAAGGTCCAACGTACTTTTTTGGGTTTTCACGGCTTCGCCGCTGTGAGTCCCATAGCAGATCGTCCTTAGAGGGTAGCTTTGGTTCACAGGTTCGGCTTAAGTACCTGCACCATCATGTGTTGGATAGGGCACTCGAAGCATTGGTTTGGAGTT
>Ga0209199_1001033_pt1 | contig 35005 bp, 30 predicted proteins | sample COGITO_mtgs_1105_7_FD_184805 | JGI IMG/M metagenome (GOLD analysis project Ga0209199, IMG submission 184805) | Pelagic marine microbial communities from North Sea - COGITO_mtgs_110523 (SPAdes) (version 2) | ecosystem: Environmental > Aquatic > Marine > Epipelagic ...
TAAACTGCTTAAGCTTTTGTTGATCTAAATAATTAAGAAGTTGTGTTTCTTTTTGATTAATTGAAATCTCCTTAAGTCTCTGATCTTGTTCAGCAAGTGCTTTTAATGCTTTTTGGAATGCGTTGGAGACTTCGCTCTGTTCCTTAATTCTTGAAGCTTCAAGTTGTATTGCTGTTTTTTGTTTGTAAGTAAATGTTCGGCTGCGGGTAGACTTATAGTTGTGGAGACGGTCATTGTCTATCGCCTCAAAATATAGTGAATAAGCCATATCCTCTAAAAGATTAAGGTTGTCTGGGAAAGCATAGGTGAATTCTTGAGGATTACTTTGAGTTAAAGACACTTGAAGAACAGAAATGTTATTTGGGGATTCGGTGGGAAAATAGTGGAGCCTTAAAGCCTGAACACCATAATCATCTGAAACCTGTCCGTAAAAATAAAGCCTTTCTTGTAAGGTAGAGTCCCGCTTCATTTGCAGCTGGATTAGTGGCGGTTTGTCTTTTATTAAATTAATAAAATAGTCAAGCTTCTCAAAGTTTTTAAGTTTCGAGTTGCTGGTTGTGATAGAGTATCCCATCGATCTGAAAACTTGCTGGACATGTGTAAATTTCTGATTAGACTTGTCAAAAAAGGAAAAAGAGGCACTGTTTAGGATCACAACGGTATCGGTTGACTTTGTCAGAACTTCCCACTTCAATTTTGAGCCCTCGGGAACGGTCGCGTTGCCATTGTTTTCAATTTTTCTTTGAGGCTCCTGAGTGTATTTAGGTGGGTAAACATATAGGTTTATACCAAGGACAAGAGGGGTCGGTACAACTGTAAGCTGTAAGGGGGCTGAAATAACACTTCCCGAACTTAGCTTGAAGTTAATTGATTCTTTGGGCTGGAGAAACTGATACTCGAAGACGCCTGGGCTAACTGAACTTAAAAGGTAGACAGCGTCATTATAAACAATACTTACCGCTTCAGGAACTATGGACCCTTTTGTTGTTACCTTAAGAGTGAATGAGCTGCTTTCAAGCGTAGAAAGAGATGGGTTGGCGACTACAAACTCAAAAAGTGCGGGGGGGCTATAGTTGTCTTGATAATTGACGACCCGCTTCAGACTATCTGTAAAAATATATTGTTTTCCAAGGGCAAAAAAAATAAAGAGAATAAGTAAGGGAATAAAAGCGTATTTAATATACTTAATATTAGAAGATAAGTCAACCGCTTTTTTGAACGAAATTGTCTTTAGGCTATTCGATTTTTGCTCTATGCTAGCAAGAAGGAGCTCGGTTTGAGCGGAGTGCTGTTTAAGTTGAAGGACGTTTAAGAGTTTGTCTTTTATTTCCGGAAAATGATCTCCAATAATTTTAGAAGCAAACTCAAAGTCAATCCCTTTTTGAATTTTAAATAACTTAAATAAAGGGCTTAAAATGAAACCATAAAAAATAACGGTCTCAAAGCTAATTATAAGCCAAAATAAAAGGGTTCTTTTTGAGGAATTAAGCCAAAGAAAGTGCTCAACAGTTAGAAAAAAAAGAGCAAAAAGTAACCCTACAAACAAAAACATCAGCAAACCTTTTAAAAGAGCGCTAATGTAAAACTGTCTGACGAAACGTCTTAAATTTTGTTCTATCTTTTGAAAACTATCCAATTATCATTAACTTTAAAAATAATTATATTACAATAATAATACTTATTTGTGATTGATTCGTGTTGTTGTGTTTATAAACGTCTCAGCTTTTTTAATAGAAAAACAGTAAACTAATGAATGACTTAAAATACCTGTCGGCACTTTCAATTCCGCTGTCAGCTTTTATTGCGCTCTATTTAAAAGGGGGGTGGCTCTTTTTGCCGCCTATATATGCATTTATTCTTATACCGATCGTTGAGTGCATTTTGCCCGTGAGCGCTGAAAATTTTTCTGATGAGACGAAAGAAAAACGAGCAGTGAATCGTTTCTTCGATTGGATGCTCTATGTTAATATTCCCGTTGTTTTCGTATTGTTAATTTGGGGTTTTTACATTGTTTCAACGGTTAATCTAAGCGCTATTGAGGCTGTAGGGCTGGTCGTTTCAATTGGAATGGTTCTAACCACGAACGGAATAAATGTCGCTCATGAACTGGGGCATCGTCAAGAGTCTAAAGATAGGTTCTTATCAAAAGCGCTCCTTTTGCCTTGCCTGTATATGCATTTTTACATAGAACACAACCACAGTCATCACTTAAATGCAGCCACAAAAGAAGACCCTGCCACAGCGCGCTACAATCAAACACTCTATTCGTTTTGGGTCACCTCAACGGTAAGACAATATTTTGGAGCCTGGAAGGTGCAGATGCGCTTACTAAAAAACTATAACCGCTCTTTTTTTAGCTTTTATAACGACGTCTTTTGGTATTTTATCATTCAATTTGTGTATCTACTTTGTGTCTACCTAATCTTCGGAGTTTTGGGTCTTGGTCTGGCGATAGCTGCTGGGGTAGTGTCTTTTTTGTTTTTGGAAACCGTGAACTACATAGAGCATTACGGGTTACTGCGATCAAAAAATGCCTCTGGGAGGTATGAGCGTGTTCAAAAAATTCATTCCTGGAACTCTAATCACGTAGTTGGGCGTATCATACTATATGAACTTACTCGGCATAGTGATCACCATTATAAGTCTTCAAAAAAATACCAAGTTTTAGAATCACATAAAGAAAGCCCAATTCTTCCTTTTGGCTACCCCACTTCAATGGTACTGGCAATGATACCCCCTTTGTGGTTTAGGATTATGAACAAGAGGGTTCCTGCTAATATGATTTAAATTAAAGCTTAGGTCGTTTTTCTTTGGGCAATGTGATTAGCAGTTATATCTTTGTCTTTTTAAATGAACAAAATGAACAATCCTATTCGTGTAAGATTTGCACCCAGTCCCACTGGGCCACTACACATTGGCGGCGTAAGAACCGCTCTTTTTAATTATTTATTTGCAAAAAAAAACGGCGGCACCTTTGTTTTACGTATTGAAGACACAGACCAAAATCGCTATGTAAAAGGCGCAGAAGATTATGTTGTAGATGCCCTAAACTGGTGTAACATCCCCTTTGACGAAGGTCCTGGGAAAGAGGGTGGGTTTGGCCCTTACAGACAAAGCGAGAGAAAACATATCTATAAGAAACACGTCGACCTGCTTTTGGAAAACAACAATGCTTATTATGCTTTTGACTCCGCCGAATCCTTAGATAAAGAGCGTAAAAACCACGAAGAAAGAGGAAAGACTTTTATCTACAACTGGCACAACAGGACAAAGGGGCGTTTAGTTAATTCCTTGGTTTTGTCCGAAAAGGAAGTGCAAGATAAAATAGTAAATGGAGACGACTATGTCGTACGTTTTTTAGCTCCAGAAGGAGAAACACTAGAGCTTTCAGATCTAATTCGAGGGCAAATTAAAATTGACACAAACACTCTAGACGACAAGGTGCTCTTTAAGTCGGATGGAATGCCAACGTATCACTTAGCTAATGTTGTGGATGACTATTTAATGGAGATCACTCACGTGATTCGTGGCGAAGAATGGCTACCGTCATTAGCGCTTCATGTGCTACTTTATGAAGCTTTTGGATGGGGGGCTCCTGAGTTCGCTCACTTGCCTTTAATCTTAAAGCCTACTGGAAAAGGAAAGTTAAGTAAGCGTGACGGCAATAAATTAGGGTTTCCTGTATTTCCACTAAGGTGGGAAGACCAAACAACGGGTAGCATATTAAACGGCTATAAAGAAGAGGGTTACTTCTCGGGCGCTGTTATAAACTTTTTAGCTTTCTTAGGCTGGAACCCTGGTACAGAACAGGAAATTTTTAACCTAGAGGGTTTAATAGATCGTTTCGATTTAAAAAAGGTTAATAAAGCAGGAGCTCGGTTTGACCCAGACAAGATAAAGTGGTTTAACCACCACTACATGCAAGAAACAGGTGTGGAAGCCCTGGTACCTGTTTTTGTAAATGAAAACCCACAAATTAGCTCAATAGACCCTGGTTTTATTGAGCTTGTCATAAAGCTCGTTAAAGAACGGGCGACATTTCCTTCCGATCTGTGGGGGTTAAGTCATTACTTTTTTAAAGCGCCTACAAACTATAATGAAGGTGCAGTGAAAAAAGTCTGGAAAGACCATTCAAATGAATTAATGGTACAATTAATCGACGTCCTTAGTGCTGCAGACGAATCTTCTATTGACACGCTTCAGGGTGCGGTAAAAGACTGGATTACTGAAAATGGAATAGGGTTTGGAAAGGTGATGATGCCGCTTCGAGTCGCTCTTGTGGGCGCTCTAGAGGGTGTTGATGTGTTTGATATTATGTTTTTGATTGGGAAAACAGAAGCTATAAAACGAATTCAATCACTGATTGACAGTAACTAATTATTCTAAATGTTGTGTGGGAAATTTCATTACTTTTACCATCGCATACAACGCGTTATGAAATCAGAGTAAATGAAGCATATTAGAAACTTTTGTATAATCGCACACATTGACCACGGCAAGAGCACCTTAGCAGATCGGTTATTAGATTTTACCGGAGCTGTAACAGAGCGTGAAAAACAAAGCCAATTACTTGACAGTATGGATTTGGAACGTGAGCGAGGTATTACTATAAAATCACACGCTATTCAGATGGAGTATACCTATGAAGGTCAAGAATATATCTTAAATCTAATAGACACCCCTGGACATGTCGACTTTAGCTATGAAGTGTCTCGGTCAATTGCAGCATGTGAAGGCGCTCTTTTGGTGGTTGATGCCGCTCAGAGTATACAGGCACAAACTATTTCGAACCTATATCTAGCGCTAGAGAATGATCTAGAGATAATCCCTATTTTAAATAAGGTTGATTTGCCAAGTGCAAACCCCGAAGAAGTAACAGATGATATTGTCGACCTTCTTGGGTGTGATGCTTCTGATGTCATTCCTGCTAGCGCCAAAACAGGGATTGGTATTGAGGAAATATTGGGTGCTATCATTAAGCTTATTCCCCCTCCTGGTGGATCTCCTGAAGCACCGCTTCAAGCGCTTGTGTTCGACTCTGTTTACAATTCGTTTAGAGGAGTTGAGACTTACTTTAAGGTTAAAAACGGAAGTATTAAAAAAAATCAGCAGGTACGGTTTATTGCAACAGGAAAAACCTATGGAGCTGATGAGGTTGGGACATTAAATCTTACACAAACTCCTAAAAAAGAGATTGGAACTGGGGATGTTGGTTATTTAATCACCGGAATAAAGGATGCGCGAGACGTAAAAGTTGGTGATACAATTACAGATGCTAATTTTCCTACAACCGAAGCTGTTGACGGATTTGAAGATGTTAAGCCTATGGTTTTTGCTGGAATATACCCTGTTGATACTGAGGAGTATGAAGAGCTAAGAGCTTCGATGGAAAAACTACAGCTTAATGACGCTTCTTTGGTCTTTCAAGCAGAAAGCTCTGCCGCTTTAGGTTTTGGTTTCCGTTGTGGGTTTTTAGGTATGCTGCACTTAGAGATTATTCAAGAGCGACTCGAAAGAGAATTTAATATGACGGTCATTACAACCGTACCCAATGTGTCATATCATGCGTTTACTCGTAAAAACCCAGAGGAAATTGTAACGCTAAATAACCCTTCTGATTTACCTGATCCATCAAGCCTCGAGCGTATTGAAGAGCCTTTTATTAAAGCCTCAATAATTACAAAGGCAGATTTTGTTGGAAATGTAATGTCTTTGTGTATTGAAAAACGTGGCCAAATTACGAGCCAAACCTACCTGACAACTGAGCGTGTTGAGCTAACCTTTGACATGCCGTTGGCAGAAATCGTATTTGATTTTTATGACCGATTAAAAACAGTTTCAAAGGGCTATGCTTCGTTTGACTACTCCCCTATTGGGATGCGAATCTCAAAATTAGTGCGTGTTGATATCTTATTAAACGGACAAACCGTAGATGCGCTTTCGGCGTTAATTCATATCGACAATTCTGTGACGATTGGAAGAAAAATGTGTGCGAAATTAAGAGAGCTCATTCCGCGACAACAATTTGATATTCCAATACAGGCGGCGATTGGTGCTAAAATAATTTCTAGAGAAACCGTAAAAGCGGTTCGTAAAGATGTAACCGCTAAGTGTTATGGGGGTGATATTTCAAGAAAGAGGAAGTTATTAGAAAATCAGAAAAAGGGTAAAAAACGAATGCGACAGGTTGGAAGTGTAGAAATCCCACAAGAGGCGTTTATGGCTGTTTTAAAGCTTAATGATTAATATAGCGTGGCATTTTTATATTTTTAAAGAAATTCTTATATTTCAACTTCACCCTTAAACTAACTATCGCTTGCGTGCAATTAACTTTAAAACCATCGGCATTGGAGTTACTTTTTCTCCCAATCTAGAAGCTAATATTAATGAGGCTGCTAGATTGGCTTTGTTTTTCGGAAGCAAGTTGGTTTTAATTCACGTTGGGGAGGCTTCGGAAGAAAAATTAAATAAATTTCTAGCTTTTTTAACCCCGTTTAAAGACCAAGGATTAGGTTTTGAAGTTTGTTTCAAGTCAGGAGATCCGGTAGAGGTTATTTTGTCAACAACAAATGAGAAAGAAGTGGATCTACTAATAATAGGCGCTCTTAAAAAAGAAAATTTCGTTAAATACTACCTAGGATCTATTGCTAGAAAAGTCACGCGGAAAGCGACTTGTTCTGTCTTATTGCTAATAAACCCCTCAAAAGAAAGGGTGAGCTGTAGCCATATTGTGGTGAATGGATTAAAAGACCCTAAAACTGAAGAAACAGTGGCAACGGCCTTTTTTGTCGGCCATAAATTAGGAGCCAATAAGATAACGGTGGTGGAAGAGATTAGCGATGAGGAAGTAAGTGTAAAAGTAGATGACGATAAGTCTCTTAGAAAATCGACAATTGTTAAGGAACGATTGCGCTTAAGAGAAGAGGTGCGCGTAAAAACTATATTAGGCACGATTCCTGGCGAGCTTACAAAGGACATTAAGATTAAATCTCAGCCAATTTTTGGGAAGCGAGGATACTCTATTGGGCACTATGCTCAAGTGGCGCGCGCTGACTTACTGGTGATGAACGCACCAAGAAAAATGAACTTTTGGGATCGTTTATTTCCTCATGATATTGAACATATTTTAACTGAATTACCAACGGATGTTTTAATCGTACAATGAGAACAAAAAAATCCTCACTTGGTGGCTTTGTGAAAGCGTTACCTCAAAACATGTTTTCAGGACTGGTGGTGAGTCTTATAGCGTTGCCTCTTGGTTTAGGGCTTGCTATGGCTAGCGAGGCGCCGCCAATATCCGGCGTGATCACCGCAATAGTGGGCGGGGTAATTGTTTCTATTCTTGGGGGGAGTTATGTGACTATTTCTGGTCCTGGAAATGGATTGGTTGGCGTGGTGTTAATCGCCATTACAACGCTTGGATTAACAGCAACATATGCTGCAATTATTTGCTCGGGAATCATTTTAATCATACTGGGGTTTTTAAGGCTTGGAAAATTAGCTGATTACTTTCCATCTTCAGCAATTCAGGGAATGCTTGCCGCCATAGGTCTAATTATTTTGGGAAAGCAATTTCATATAATGCTTGGCAACAAGATTGTTAAGGATAGTGGTATTGGTTATTTGTTAGAAATCCCTGACACAATAATAACGGTCTTTCAATTTAAGGATAAGGGGTTAATATATGCAGCGCTTGCGGGGGTTCTTAGTTTGGTAATTATGGTGTTTTACTCGAAACTTAGAAACAAATACTTGCAACTAATTCCAGCGCCTATGTGGATTGTGATTGTTTCTGTAGGATTTAGCTATTATTACGAGTTGATTCTTAAGTCTCCGAACCCAATCTCGTTAGATTACATGATACCTGCTATTCCTGATATTAGAACAATCGCAACAGAAATTCCTTCGCCAGACTTTAAGATGGTTGGGACACTTTCTTTCTGGTCAAGTGTAATAGCGCTCACCCTGATTGCTAGCATTGAGTCGTTATTAAGTATAAAAGCGGTAGATAAATTGGACGTAGATAAAAGGCGGTCTAATGTAAACAAAGATATTAAGGCCCTTGGTCTAGCGACTGTGGTTAGTGGTTTTTTAGGGGGCTTAAATGTGGTAACGGTAATTGCCAGAAGTTCTGTGAATGTAAACAATGGAGGGAGTAATCGATCGTCAAATATGTTTCATGCCTTGTTTCTGACAATGTTTATCCTGCTTTTTAGTTCTGAATTGACACGAATCCCATTGTCGGCATTGATGGCTATACTTGTCTACACTGGCTACAAACTAGCATCTCCTGTTATTGTTAGAAAGATTTTCACCATAGGGAAAGAGCAGTTAATCATTTTCTTTTCTACTTTACTGGTGACTTTAAAAGTTGGCTTGATTTCTGGGATTGTAGCGGGTCTAATTGCTACGTTCATAATTCATGTGGTCGTCACTAAAAGCCTTGGGCTTTTTGTAAAAAATATATTGAAGCCTAACGTGCTCATGTATAAAGAAGAAGATGGTAGTTATTTTATTAGTGTAAAACACTTTTGTAGCTTTTTAAATTTCAATACTTTAAAAACTAATTTAGAGGCAATTCCCGAAAAAAATGATGTGATTATTGATTTTTCGTTGTGTGGGTTTGTGGACCACTCTGTTATGGAAAATGTGGACGATTATCAAGAGCTATTTCATAGAAAAGGGGGCAATATAGAGGTTATTGGCCTTGATGTTTTAGGTGCTAAGTCTAAGCATCCCTTTGCCTTGAGGCGTTTGTTGCCACTTCAAAAGATTCTACCAGACAACAAAACAAAGCGTCAGAAAAACCTAAGCGTTGTTGCTGATGATTTTAACCTTTCTTACAATCCTATAAAAAAATCAAACGCTGAGTTTCTAGAAGAGTTTATCTATTTTAAAACAAAAAAAATAGAACATATCTTTAATGAGTTAAAAGAAAAAAACAAACAATACCAATCCTTTGATATTACCTTTTCTGAAGGAGAGTTTATTGCAAAAGAGGTTGTTAGAACAACAATGCTTTACATTAAAGTCTCAAAAAAAATTCCTGCATTTACTCTAGATAAAGAAGGTTTGATGGAGCGCTTTTATGCGCTCGCTGGGTATGAAGATATTGACTTTGATAGTCATGCGGATTTTTCAAATAGATTTTACTTAAGAGGAGAAAACCCAGAAGAAATAAGAGCCTTTTTTACGAATGAATTAATTAGATTTTTTGAAAGCAACCCTTACTATCATGTTGAATCGAACAAGGAAGGGGTTTTAATTTGTAACAAAGAGCGAATCGCTAGCATTAAAGAAATCAAAGGGTTGTTGGATTTTGGTATTCGACTCAGTAAGGTTATTAATAATACTTAAGATGAAGCTACACCCCGTAAATGTTGGTAATTTTAAATTAGACGGTGGGGCGATGTTTGGGGTTGTCCCAAAAGCATTATGGAATAAAACAAACCCTGCTAACGAGAAAAATTTAATTGATATTGCTTCTAGGTGTTTATTAATAGAGGACGGAAATCGATTAATTCTTATCGATACTGGTATGGGAACAAAACAAAGCGATAAATTTTTCAACCATTATTACCGTTGGGGAAGCCTCTCTGTCGATAAGTCACTCGACTCGTTAGGTTTTTGCAGAGAAGATGTAACGGATGTGTTTTTAACCCACCTACATTTTGATCACTGCGGCGGTTGTGTTAATTGGAACAATGATAGGTCTGGATATGAATTAGCTTTTAAAAACGCAAACGTTTGGAGCAATAAAGACCATTGGGACTGGGCTACCAAGCCCAATAAAAGAGAGAAAGCCTCCTTTTTAAATGAAAATATTTTACCTATTCAAGAATCTGGAAATTTAAAATTTATATCGCCCACGAGCGGAGATCTTTTGAAAAATTCTGAATTAGGTTTTGACGTGTTTTTTGCAAATGGTCATACCGAAAAACAAATGATCCCAATGATTTCTTATAAGGGAAAAACAATTTGTTTTATGGCAGACTTACTACCCACTGTGGGTCATATTCCTATTCCTTTTGTGATGGGTTATGACACAAGGCCGCTGTTGACACTAGACGAAAAAGAGCGTTTTTTAACACTTGCCGCCAATCATAATTATTATCTATTCTTGGAGCACGACGCGCATAACGAAATAATCACCGTCAAGCACACTGAAAAGGGGGTAAGACTAAACGCTGTGCACAGCTTCAACAGCATATTTTAAATCTAAAATGATATTAAAAAAAATAAACGGTTTTAGAAAACCTCTTTTTTTATTAGGATTAATCGTGATGTCCGGCTGCGGGTCTACAGCAAAGATTAACTCAGTGCCTATTGAAAATATTGACCTAATCCCGTTAAAAACCATTAAGCTTACTGAGCTTCAGAAAAGAGCATGGAGCCACCTAGACATCATCCTAGACACCGTACCTGGGATTAGTTTAGACAGGGCTTATAAAGAATTAATAAAGAAAAAAGGGGAGGTCGTAATTGTTGCGGTAATAGATTCAGGTATTGATATTGAACACGAAGATCTTGCTGGAAAGATTTGGAGCAACGCTGGAGAAATCCCTGGTAACGGAAAAGACGATGACAAAAACGGGTATATAGACGACATAAACGGCTGGAACTTCTTGGGTGAATCTAACGACGAACAACTAGAGTATGTTAGGCTGTTGGCAAGTAGAAATGCTAAAGACCCTCGGTATTTGGAGGCAAAAAAACTACACGCTGAGGAAGGCTTAAGGTGCCGGCGCCTGAGATTTCAGTATAAGAGACTTTTATCTGAACTAAAAAAGTCGAATGATGCCATGTCTTTATATCTCGGAAAAAAAGAATACTCAAACAAGGAGCTTGACAATATACGGTCAGAGAACAAAGTGCTACTAGGTCATACTGTTAGACTAAGAGAGGCGCTTAGTTTAGGTTTTGAAAGTGTGCCGGCTTTGATGGAAAGTCTGGATAGAAGCTTGCGCGATCTCAATGCGCGACTAGATTACAGTTTAAACATCTATTTTAATGGCAGAGAAGCTGTTGGAGATGATCCTGAAAATTTATCTGATGTTACCTACGGAGATAACAACATTCATGCAAAGGATGGGCGGACACACGGCACTCACGTTTCTGGGATTATAGCTGCTCAAAGAAACAATGGTGTGGGGATGAATGGCGTTGCAAATAATGTAGAAATAATGGGCTTACGCTGCGTGCCCAGGGGGGACGAGTATGACAAAGACATAGCCTTAGCTGTTTATTATGCTGTTGACAATGGAGCAAAAGTTATTAATATGAGTTTTGGAAAAGGATTTTCTCCTCACAGTAAATGGGTAAGAGATGCGATTGCCTACGCGGCTGATGGGGACGTTTTAATAGTGGCCGCGGCTGGAAACGATGCGACAGACACTGATGTAGTGAGCTACTTCCCGAATGACCAAGTTGAACTTGGAGAAGAAGTTTCAGATAATTTCATTAAGGTAGGGGCTACGGGTTCAAGCTATGGCTCATCTATTTTGGCGGAATATTCTAATTATGGTAAAAACACAGTAGACGTGTTTGCTCCAGGGTCTCAAATATACTCAACCTACCCAAAACAAACTTATGAGTATGCACAAGGAACCTCTATGGCATCACCATTAGTTGCTGGAGTAGCAGCTTTAATTTTCTCGCAGTATCCAAAATTGGGAGCTGCACAAGTGAAAGAAATACTTATGAACTCAGGTTTGGTTATTAACAAAAAAGTATCTTTAGAAAATGGCAACATCGTTCCTTTTGATAGTTTGTCCAAATCTGGAAAGCTGATAAACGCCTATAACGCTTTTATAATGGCGTCAAAAACATCTAAAAAGTAATCTCTATTATGAACACAAAAACCTACTTACTTTTCCTGTTAACCAGTTTTTTGGGGTTAAGTGCACAGAATAATTTTGAATACTGGCAACAACATGTTGATTATACAATGGATGTTACAATGGATGTGTCATCAAGCGCTTATAACGGAACACAGCAGCTTGTCTACTCCAATAATTCACCAGAAGACCTCAATGTTGTTTTTTACCACTTATATTATAATGCGTTTCAGCCTGGAAGCGAAATGGATGTTCGGTCCATTACAATCTCTGACCCCGACTCTAGGGTCGACGACCGTATTAGTAGGCTTAAGAAAGAAGACTATGGGTTTATGAATGTTTTAAGCTTAAATCAAAACAATGTCCCTGTTGATTTTAGTGTTGCGGGAACAATATTAGAGGTTCAGTTGAACGCTCCTATAAAATCTGGAGAATCAGCTGTGTTTGATATGATTTTTGAAGGACAGGTGCCGCCAGTTATTCGAAGAGCGGGTAAAAATAGTGAAGAAAATGTTGCGCTGTCAATGGCGCAATGGTACCCGAAAATGGCTGAATATGATTTTGAAGGATGGCATGCTGACCCCTACATAAGTAGGGAGTTTCATGGTGTTTGGGGCGATTTTGACATAAAGCTAACCATTGATAAAAATTACACGGTTGGCGGCACGGGCTATCTTCAAAACCCTGATGAGGTCGGTCACGGATACGGACAACAAATAAGCAACAAACAAACAAATGTCCTAACGTGGCACTTTATCGCTCCCAACGTGCATGACTTCACGTGGGCTGCCGATCCTGACTTTACCCACGACACCTTGCAGGTTCCAAGCGGACCTCTTTTACATTTTCTATACAAAACCTCTTTAAATGAAAAGTATAAGAAAAACTGGAAGGCGCTACAACCTATGGCAAGTGAAATAATCCAGCACTACAGTAATACGGTTGGAAAGTATCCTTATAAGCAATACTCAATTATTCAAGGGGGAGACGGGGGAATGGAGTATGGGATGTGCACATTAATTACGGGTGAAAGGCCATTTAAGAGCTTGGTGGGAGTAACTGCACATGAAATTGGGCACACTTGGTTTCAATTTTTACTAGCTTCGAATGAGAGTAGACACCCTTGGTTAGACGAGGGGTTTGCTGAATACACCTGCACCTTTATTGAAAATGACCTTCTAGGAAAAGAAACTAATGACCCCCTCAGGAATAGTTACAATCGCTATATTAGCCTCGCTTTGAGCGGGAAAGAGCAACCAATGAGCACGCACGCCGATCGCTACATGTACAATCGGTCTTACAGCACATCTGCTTACAGAAAAGGAGCGCTTCTATTGGCTCAATTAAAATATATTATTGGTGAAAAAGATTTCGAAGCAACGCTTAAAAGGTACTTCAAAGACTGGGCGTTCAAACACCCAACGCCAAATGATTTTATTCGTTGTGCAGAAAAAACGTCGGGGATGGAGTTAGAGTGGTTTTTAACTGATTGGACGCAAACAGTCAACACGATTGATTACGCTGTAAAAAAGGTGAGTTTGTTGGGGTCAGAAACCGAAATAACATTGGAACGGATTGGGCTTATGCCGATGCCTGTTGAGGTTGAGGTGGTTTTGAGGGATGGTAAGAAATTAAATTACTATATCCCTTTACAAATGATGCGAGGGGAAAAACCTACAGAGGGTAGTGTTCGTTTGTTGGGAGATTGGGCTTGGGCCTATCCAGTATATCGTTTTAAAATAGGGGTTGCTGGATCGGAGATTAAAACAGTAACTATAGATAATAAAAACGAAACCGCAGATGTTAATAAGGAAAACAACCAGAAAACTTTATTATAAAAATGGAGCGCTTAAAAGGTAAAAAACAAATAGAAAAGTTGTTCGTTAGCGGTCGCTCTGTGGGGGTGTTTCCTTTGCGGCTTGTTTTCCTAAAAACAGAAGAGACTAATAAGGTGGGGGTCTCGGTTAGTAAAAAAAACTTTAAAAGTGCGGTTAATAGAAATAAAATAAAACGACTACTAAGGATTGCGGTCGAAAACCACTTCCTTGACCTTTTTAATAAGTTGGAACCCAAATACTGTATGATGGTTTTATATGTGGGGAAAGAAATTCCAAAAGCAGAAGAGTTGGATACACAATTTAAGTTGATGGTCAGTCGTTTTAATAAAAAGGTTTTAGATGAAGTTTAGTCATATAAAAAAAACGGGGGTGGTTGTATTAACTGTTTTGATATTTATATCAACAACAGCTTATAGAAATGACTACTTTGAAATCGCTAAGCAAATAGAAATTTTTACTACGCTATTTAAAGAAATCAACATGAATTATGTGGACGAAACCAACCCCGCTAAGCTGATGCAGGAAGGTTTAAGGCATATGTTAGAGGGGTTAGACCCTTATACCACCTATTTAAGTGAACAGGATGTGGAGTCGGCACGAATGAACCGGGGTGCTGCCTATGTTGGAATAGGGGCTACGGTAAAAGAATCAGACAAAAAGCTGATTGTGGTTGAGGTTTTTGAAGGGCTTCCGGCGGATGAAAAAGGGATAAAGGCAGGTGACGAAATTATTAAGATAGACGGCAATGAAGTAGCTGATCTAGAAGGGGTCGCTCAGGAATTTCTAAATGGAAAAAAAAACACAAATGTCTCATTATTAATCTTAAGTAATGGGTCTATAAAAACAGTGGTAGTAACAAGGGAGGGAATTGAACCAAAAGCGGTTCCTACAGCAAAAATCTTAGCAGACGGTGTCGGTTATATTGCGTTAGACCGTTTTAGTAAAACAGCTTCTAGGGAAGTAGAGAACGCTTTAAAAGTTTTAATTATTGATGAGGCTAAGGGGGTGATTCTTGATTTGCGAAATAATCCTGGTGGGCTCCTTCAAGAGGCTGTTAAAATAGTAAACCTCTTTGTCCAAAAAGGACAGTTAGTGGTTTCCACAAAATCAAACATAGCGGCCTATAATCAAGAGTTTAGAACAACAAAACAGCCACTGAGCTTAGAAATACCTTTAGTTATTTTAATAAATGAAAAAAGCGCATCTGCAAGTGAAATTGTAGCGGGCGCATTACAGGATCTTGACCGGGCGGTGGTATTGGGAACAAGAAGTTTTGGAAAAGGTTTGGTTCAAAGACCTAAGCCGATGCCGTACGGAGGACAATTGAAAGTGACAATCTCTCGCTATTATACACCTTCAGGTCGTTGTATTCAAGCGCTGGACTATAGAAATAGAGGGGAAGATGGTAAAGCGAGTAGGTATCAAGAAATTAATTATAAAGCCTTTCAAACACAAAACGGAAGAACCGTGTTTGATGGCGGGGGGGTTTCACCTGATGTTCTTGGAGAAAAGAAAGAAAGCTCAACGTTTATTAATCGGCTTATTAAAAGCGCTGTCGTTTTTAATTATGTAAACAACTATTACCATAATAATTCTCTAGACGATATAAAAGACTTTAAGTTATCTAAAAGTGATTTTAATCAATTTAAAAAAAGATGCTATGGCAGCCAGGGTTTTTTAAAGGATGAAACTATTACGTATTTAAATGGGTTTTCTAGTATAATAAAAGACGCGGGCCTAGCTGGATTAGATGATAAATTAAAAGAGTTAAATGGTGTTCTAAATAAGTCAAAAGTTGAGTTAATGGACCACCACAAGGAGGAAATAATATATGTTTTAGAGAAAGAAATTGTAAGGAGGTTCTATTACAGGAAGGGAATGTATGAGTATTACTTGCTTAAAAATGAAGATGTAATTACAGCTCAAAGGTTATTAAATAACATAGAAGCGTACTTAAGTATATTAAAATGATATAATATTTTTATATCTTTAAAAGACAATAAGCTAAATATGAGAAGCCTTATTATTATATCATTTATGGTGGGACAACTACTTCAGTCGCAGACAAATAATGCGCATGTGGTTTACTTTGAAACGGGACAATACAATGTTCCTGATATTGAAACAAATAGACTTGTATTGTTTGTCCAAAGTTTGAAAAACATTCAAATAGAGCGTATATCTATTTATGGTTTTACAGATGATAGAGGCTCAGATAATTACAACCTTACTTTGTCCCAAAACAGAGCGAATGCTATAAAAAAAATATTTTCGGGTTTTGGAGTTGATGACAACCTTATAAGTAATGTAGATGGGAAAGGAGAGGTGTTATTGCGTGTTGTTTCATCAGATAACTTAAATATAATAAGGGGTCTTAATAGGAAAGTTGAAATTAATATAGAATACCAAAAAAAGAAAGAAATTTTTAGTAATATTAAAAAAGAAGAGATTGAGGCTTCGCTATTCTTAAGAGACGATATTTCTGTTGGGGATAAAATAACTTTAGAAAATATTCTTTTTAAAACAGGGTATAGTTCTTTAGAAAAGGAGTCAATTAATGTGTTGGAAAACATAGGTGCTTCCTTATTAAAAAGAAAAGATATTTACTTTACAATACAAGGTCATGTTTGTTGCACAGAAAACACTCGTGACGCAATCGACAAGAAAACGGGTAAAAGAAACTTATCAATGGCCCGAGCAAAATATATATATGACTACCTAATAAAAAAAGGAGTAAAAAGAAATCGCATGAAATATGTAGGGTTACGAAATAAATATCCTTTAGGAGGAGCTACTAAATATGATAGGAGGGTTGAAATAAAAATAACTTATATTTCTAAAAAAAATTAATTTATTTTCATTCCTATATGAGGTATTCCATCTTCAAGATAAGAGTTCCCGATAGCTTTGAAACCAAAACTATTATAAAAACCTTCAAGATATAGCTGAGCTGATATTTGAATTTTTTTTGTGTTAAAGTGATTTTGTATTGCAGTAATTGATTCTTTCATTATAAATGAACCGTACTTAAGATGTCTTACATTTTTATCAACCACAACCCTACCTATGCTCGCTTCTTTAAAATAATCACCTTGCTTAAATAAACGAGTGTAAGCTACTATTTTATTGTTTTTTTTTCCAATAACATGAAGAGATATTTGATCCTTTCCATCAAGATCTTGGTAAACACAGTCTTGTTCAACAATAAAAACTTCACTTCTTAACTGTAACAAACTATAGAGTTCACTAATAGTTAGCTCATTATATTTTTTAACGTAGATTTTAAGCATGGTATATTATTAATATGTACAAGAAGGTCTAATTAATAAGGAGTAATCTTATTAATTCTATTTTGATGTCTACCACCCTCAAATTCGGTTGTTAAAAAAGTATCAACCATTTCTAATACATCTTCTAGTTTAGTAAAACGCGCAGGAATACAAAGAATATTTGCGTTATTATGAAGCCTAATTAAAGAAACTATATCATTATTCCAGCATATTCCAGCTCTTATTTTAGAGTATTTATTAGCAGTCATTGCCACACCATTAGCACTACCACAAATTAGAATTCCGTACATAGATTTATTGTTTAAAATATCTTTTACTACCGGATGAACAAAATCAGGATAATCAACACTACTATCAGAATCAGTTCCGTGATTTATTATATTTATTTTTTTATTTTCTAAATGTTCTATAATATTAAATTTAAAATTTGTGCCTGCGTGATCGTTACCTATTGAAATATTCATTTTATATATCTTTAATGAGAAGTAAATTTACAAAAAAAGAAAAGTAAAACAATATAATGTTAATAGCATGTTTAATTAGTTGTTGATAATTAATGAGCGAAAATGAAAACTAAATTTTTTAAGTTCGTTTATTTTTTACAAGGGAAATTAATAAATTGTAATCCTAAAAAAGTTATCTATTTAAATTAGATAGTTGTGATTACAAATAGAATGGTTGTTAACATATAAATAATTTAATTTTATTAATTATTTATAGATATTTAAGTTGTTAACAGTAGATAATAAACTATATAATTAATTGATTTTTAATAATTTAGAAAGTTTATTAAATGTTTATAATATGTTTATAAAGTAATAAAGATAAAAATAATAAAAAACTTATATAAGGTATTAACAGACTATAATAATAACCAATAGTTTTTAAATAATTAAATAAAAAAATGATATGATTATATTAAATGTGGATAAAGTTAAAAAACACATGACTCTTCATTGAATTAAAGTGGTAGATTTGCTTAATTACATATCATAAATGAAAAGAAACAAGAATAATAAAAACACTATTAAAAATTACAGTGAAAGTATTTTAACTATTTTAAAAGAAGATAGAAATAAATCATACAATCATAAACAAATAGCTTCTAAGTTAGGAGTTAATGATGCAAGCAGTAGAAATCAAATTATAAAGAATTTACATAAACTAGCGGGTCATAAGGAAATAGAAGAGGTTGAAAGAGGTAAGTTTAAAATACTAACGTCAACCGAATATTTTACTGGAACAGTAGATATGGCGTCAAGAGGAAACGCTTATATCATAAGTAAAAATTTTGAAGAAGATATATTTATAGCATCCAATAATAGGAACAAAGCCTTACACGGTGATACTGTAGAATTATATATTTATAAACGCAAGAAAAATGGTAAACAAGAAGGAGAAATTACTCAGATTATAAAAAGATCACGATCTGAATACGTAGGAATAGTTCAAATGAACACTAAATTTGCTTTTGTTGTTCCTGATAGTAATAAAATGCCAGTAGATGTATTTGTACCATTATCTAAAACATTGAAAGCAGAAGATGGAGATAAAGTTTTAGTAACTTTAGAAGAATGGCCTGATAAAGCTGATTGTCCAAATGGAACTATCATTAAAATTTTAGGTAAACCAGGTGAGCATAATACAGAAATACATTCAATATTAGCTGAATATGGACTTCCTAACGAATTTCCTACTGAAGTAGAAAATTTTGCAAATAATATAAATACTTCAATTACAGAAGATGAAATTTTAAAGAGGAGAGACATGCGCTCTACTTTAACTTTTACTATAGATCCAAAAGATGCTAAAGATTTTGATGATGCTTTATCTTTTAAAGAACTTCCAAATGGAAACTACGAAATAGGAATTCATATTGCAGATGTGTCTCATTATCTACAAGAAGGAACTATTTTAGATGACGAAGCTTATGATCGCGCTACTTCCGTTTATTTAGTAGATAGAGTCGTCCCTATGCTTCCAGAAGTATTATCAAATGATGCGTGCTCTTTACGACCTAATGAAGAAAAATATACCTTTTCTGCAGTTTTTGAAATAAATAATAAAGCAGTTGTAGAAAATCAATGGTTTGGTAGAACTGTAACATATAGTGATGCTAGATTTGCATATGAAGAAGCACAACACATTATAGAAACAGAGTCTTGTAATATTCCTAAAGATATTTCAATTACAGATAAGCCTTACAAAACAACAACTTTAATTAAAGACTCAATAATTAAATTAAATGAGTTAGCTAAAATCATGCGTAAAAAACGAATGAGAGACGGCGCTATTTCTTTTGACAAGGTTGAGGTTAAGTTTAATCTAGATGAAACAAGCAACCCAGTAGGTGTTTTTTTTAAAACATCTAAAGATGCTAATAAACTAATTGAAGAGTTTATGTTGTTAGCTAATAAAAAGGTAGCAGAATTTATAGGAAAGCAAACTCCACAAAAAACATTTATTTATAGAACTCACGACGAACCTAATGATGTAAAACTTCAAGGTCTTCAAAGAATTGTATCTCAATTTGGTCATCAACTCAACTTTAAAAATAGAGCAACCACCATAAACTCTTTAAACACGCTTCTTAAAAATGTAAAAGGGACTAAAGAGCAAAACCTTGTAGATACTCTTACAATTCGCTGCATGAGTAAAGCTGAATACTCAACTAAAAATATTGGTCATTATGGATTAGCTTTTGATTATTATAGCCATTTTACATCCCCTATTCGAAGGTATCCAGATGTAATGGTTCATCGATTACTACAACATTATTTAGAGGGCAACAAAATCGCAAACGAAGGAGTTTTTGAAGAAAAATGTAAACATTCTTCTAATATGGAAAGTCTTGCCACTAAAGCAGAAAGAGATTCTATAAAATACATGCAGGTTAAATACATGCAAGACCAAAAAGAAGACACTTTCTTAGGAGTTATTTCAGGAGTTACAGAATGGGGTATGTATGTAGAAATAATAGAAAATAAATGTGAAGGCATGATAAGAATTAGAGATATTAAAGGAGATTTTTATAAATTTGCCCCAGAAGAATACGCCTTAATAGGAGACCGAACAAAAACAAAATATCAACTTGGCGACCAGGTAGAGGTTAGAGTCAAACAAGCAGATTTATTAAAAAAACATTTAGATTTTGTCTTATCTTAACATACACACAATGAAAAAGTTTAGTTTAATTATATTTTTATTTTTCAATTTTTTAGTTATTTCTCAAACCCCTATTAGTAAATCACTAGGAGAGTTTTCTAAACTCAAGGTTTATAACTTGATTAACGTAGAGCTTATTAAGTCTTTAGAAAATAAAATAGAGATATCTGGAAAAAACGCAAAAAACGTTTCTATTATACAAAAAAACAACACCCTTCAAATAAAAATGGTATTAAGGAAATATTTTTCAGGCGAAGACACTTTTGTAAAGCTGTATTACACAAAAATTAATACAATTGATGTTAATGAAGGAGCAACAGTTATTTCTAAAACCCCAATTAAACAGTATGAGTTGGAACTAAAAGCACAAGAAGGAGGAAAAATTACAGCTTCTTTAGATACTAAAGTTCTAACAATTAAATCAGTTACTGGAGGAAGGATTCAAGCGTATGGTGTTTCTAAATCACAAAATATTAATATAAACACAGGAGGTATATACAATGGAGAAATGTTACAATCAGAATCCTCTAAAATAAAAATAAAAGCGGGCGGAAAAGCAGATGTAAAAAGCTCAGAATTTATTGATGTTAAAATTCTTGCTGGTGGAGTTCTAACTATTTTTGGTAAAACTAACAACATAAAACAAAACAAAATTATTGGAGGAAAAATTATATATAAAGATTAACCTCTAAAATTATTTTCTTATGATTGAAGACATTCAAGCCGCAATTCCTTTAGGGTTTTTCCTAGCTTTTATGATAGGTCCTGTTTTTTTCATGTTAATAGAAACAAGCATAACCAAAGGGGTTAGAGCTGCGGTTGCATTTGATGTAGGCGTTATTATAGCCGATGTAATCTTTATAGCGATCGCCTATTTAAGTAGTTTTCAGCTTTTAGAAAACTTAAGCAATCTTCCTGGTTTATATATTTTTGGAGGAACAATCCTTTCTGTTTACGGTTTAATAATTCTTATCAAAAAGCCAAATGAAAAAGAAATAGAAAAGGAGATTAACAACACAACAAAAGCAAACTATCTACAACTTTTTGTTAAAGGGTTTTTATTAAACTTTATTAATATAGGCGTGTTGGTTTTCTGGTTAGGCATTGTTGTTGTCACCGGACCAAGCCTAGAGAATGATATCAATAGGTTCGTTGTGTTTTTTAGCGCTTTAATGATTACATACTTTTTAACAGACCTGATAAAAATAATATTAGCAAAACAACTTAAGAAAAAACTAACCCCCAAAATTATTATTAAAACAAAAAAATCTTTAGGCGTTTTATTAGTTGTTTTTGGTTTGATTCTAATTACAAAAGGCTTTCTACCTAAAGACAGCTTAAACCCCCAAACCATTATAGAAGAAATAAGAGAATAAAAAAAACCACAACTATAATGATGTGGTTTTTATAACTTGAGGCGTCTAGCGGATTCGAACCGCTGTAGAAGGTTTTGCAGACCTCTGCCTAGCCACTCGGCCAAGACGCCAAAAAGGAACGCAAATTTAAGCAAATTTAAACATTACACAAGATAAATGAAAAATATCACCAAAAACAAAATAACCCGATAAAATAATAAAGAAATTGAAACCTGCATCTATTCATTTTATTGTTAATCCTATTTCTGGAAACGGAAACAATCTAATTACCCCTAAGCTTGTTTCAGGTGTTTTTAATTTTGATGAATTTAAAATTAAAATAAAACAAACACAAAGACCCAAACACGCAAAAGAGCTCGCTCTTAAATCAATTAAAGAAGGCGCAGATGTTATTGTGGCTTGTGGAGGAGACGGCACCGTGAACGAAATCGCAAGCAGTTTAGTGGGGTCTAATGTAAAACTAGGGATCCTTCCAATGGGATCGGGTAATGGACTCGCTTCAGCCTTAAAAATACCTAAATCTATTTCAGGGGCACTTAACGTTATTAAGAACTCGAACAGTACACAAATTGACGTTGGAGAAATTAATAAACATTATTTCTTTAGCAACACCGGGATAGGTTTTGACGCAAATGTTATAAATAATTATTCAAAAACAAAGCAAAGAAGGTTAGGGTCTTACCTTAAAGCCTCTCTACTCACTTTTTTTAACAACCCCCCATCACTTTCTGTAAAAATCACCACAGAATCCAAATCTTTAAGATTAAAACCATTTTTGGTGTTTGTCTCAAACTCAAACGAAATGGGATATAATATTTCCTTAACACCAAAGGCTTCAATTCAAGACGGCATGCTGGATGCTATTATTGTTGAGCCTCTTAATAAATTAGAAATTATTTATTTCGGTTTTTTATTACTCATAAAAAGACCACAGAGCTTTAAGAAAGCACACTACTTCCTAACTAAAAACTTAGAAATCACAAATCTCGAAAAAGGAGGTGTTTTAGCGCAAATAGATGGCGAGTCTGTACAAATAAAAGCAAAGCAGATAAACATACAAATCAAGCAAGCCGCCCTTTCGGTAGTGGTGCCCTAAAACCCTATCGTGCTTCAGTAAGCACAATTGTCACCTTCTCCACATCTCCACCTATTGGAGGATTTATTTTAGAAACCGAAACAGTGGTTGAAGTGACGGATGGACAGCTTTCAAAAACCCGATCCATGATTCGTTTTGCAACCGCTTCAAGAAGTTTTGCAGGAACCCCCATCTCCTCAACAACTATTTTATTCAACGTCACATAATCTACCGTATCGATTAAGGCATCTGTCATTGAAGACTTACCAAGGCTTGCTTCCACACTTAAGTCAACCCGATAATCACTCCCAATAATAGTTTCCTCTCCCAAACAGCCGTGATACGCATAAACCCGAATGTTTTCAACCTTAATAATGCCCATTTTTTGTTTTTTTGTTGGTATAAAAATAATAATTATCGGTAAGATATATCTATAAACTTTTTATTTGATTAATTTTGCTAAGTATTTGATCAAGAAATACAAATCATTATGTCAGAGAACCAAAAACCGCTCAATTTTATTGAGCAAATAATCGAAGAGGATTTAAAAAACGGCTTGCCGAAAGACAAACTGCGTTTCAGGTTTCCGCCAGAACCCAACGGCTACCTACATATTGGGCACACAAAAGCCATTGGGATAAGTTTCGGTTTGGGAGAGCGCTATAATGCACCGGTTAATTTGCGTTTTGACGATACGAACCCCACAAAGGAAGATCAAGAGTACGTAGACGCTATCAAAGAAGATATTGCATGGCTTGGATACAAGTGGGACAAAGAACTATATTCATCAGATTACTTTGGCCAGCTATACTCTTGGGCGCTACAAATGATTAAAGACGGACGTGCTTATGTAGACTCTCAGTCCAGCGAGGTAATGGCAATCCAAAAAGGAACCCCTACGCAACCAGGAGAAGACGGCCCTTTTAGAAACAGGTCTATTGAAGAAAACCTGGCGCTTTTTAGTCAAATGAAAAGTGGAACATTTAAAGCAGGAACCCATGTCTTAAGAGCTAAAATAGATATGAAGCACGTTAATATGCTGATGAGAGATCCACTAATGTACCGAATTTTACACTCAGATCATCACAGAACAGGTTCCGATTGGTGTATATATCCAATGTATGATTGGACCCACGGAGAAAGCGACTACCTAGAACAAGTTTCACACTCCCTTTGTTCGCTGGAATTTAAACCCCATAGAGATTTATATGATTGGTTTAAAAAAAACATATTTAACTACAACAAAGAAACCCTTCCATTAAAACCCAAGCAACGAGAGTTTGCCCGTCTCAACTTAAGCTACACAATCATGAGTAAACGAAAGTTACTGAGGTTGGTGGAAGATAAATTAGTGAGCGGTTGGGATGACCCAAGAATGCCAACAATTTCTGGTTTAAGGCGTCGAGGATATACGCCGGAAGCGATTCGTAAGTTTGTAGAAACCGTAGGAGTTGCAAAGCGAGACAACATAATAGACGTATCGCTTTTAGAGTTTTGTGTTCGTGAAGATTTAAATAAAAAAGCAGCACGTATTATGGCTGTTTTAGATCCAGTAAAGCTTATAATAGAAAATTACCCTGAAGGAAAAGAGGAATGGCTGGACGCAGAAAATAATCCAGAAGATGAAACAGCAGGACTCCGTACCCTTCCATTTTCAAAAGTTCTTTACATAGAAAGAGACGACTTTAAAGAAGAAGCCAACAGTAAATACTTTAGACTTTCTTTAGGAAAAGAGGTTAGACTTAAAAACGCTTTTATTATCAAAGCAAACAGCGCTACAAAGGACTCTAATGGCTTAATTTCAGAAATACACTGTACCTATGACCCAAACAGCTTAAGCGGCAGCAAAACCCCCGAAAGTCTTCGAAAAGTAAAAGGCACACTACATTGGGTATCTAAAGCCCACGCTGTTGGGGCTGAGGTTAGAGAATACGACCGTCTATTTACTCATGAAGACCCCGACAATCAGAAAGAAGATTTTTTAACGTTTGTAAACCCCGACTCATTAAAAGTAAGGAGCGCTTTTATCGAGCCACACATTCAACAGGCAACCGTAGGGCAGCACTTCCAGTTTCAACGCATAGGATATTTTAACCTTGACAAAGAGACCACCGCTGACCACTTAGTATTCAACAAAACAGTGGGCTTAAGGGACGCGTGGGTTAAAACCACCCCCAAGAATCCTGCTAATAATCAAGCAGCACCGATCTCAAAGCGAAAGCCAATAGATGTTATTAAGCAGCTAGGGAAAAAGTACACGAACCTTCCAGAAGTCAAACAACAAAAGACTAAAGCAGAAATACAATTGCTAGCTAAAGAAGTGTCTTATGACGATTTAGAGCCTTTATTTAATACGGCCGCTAAAAAAGTAGGGACCCGAATAGCCGTATTAATTGCTTTAAAAGTTCTCATCGCAAACGGCCTAGAATTAAACACTCAAATCAATGAATTCTTATTAGCTGCAAAAGCAGATAAAACCCCCTTGCTAAGCCAAGAAGTTTAGGCTTTTTTATTACAACTTCCCCAGTTTTTTTAATCTTCTACTAACAGGACGTTTACGCCTTTTTTATTATCTACGGACACCCTAAGAATCTATAAGCCAAACAGTTCGGCACGGTAATTGATTTTACACAAAAAAAACAACAGATCAGCCCAAAATCAACCATTAAATTATTAAACCCGTCGAAACAAGCCGAAAAACGACCCCTAAACAGAAGTAGGCACTATTAAACACAAACACTTATTTAAACAAAACAATTTATTTCTTAATTCTAATCATAGGATTAACAACCATCGTTAGTTGCAGTGTCGACGACGACCCCCCTGTAGTTATAACAGACAAAACACTAACACTCAACATTAATGAGCTTGAGGATGTAGGAGAAAACTTTATTTATGAAAACTGGTTGATTGTGAGCGGCTCTCCTGTTTCCGCAGGAACGTTTTCGGTTAACACAGAAGGTGTGCTATCTAAGACTCTATTTACAATTCCCTCCACAGTTTTAGACAACGCTACCCAATATGTGCTTACAATTGAGCCGGACCAAGACACAGATCCAACCCCAAGTAAAGTTCACGTTTTGGCCGGGGATTTTATTAGCAATTCAGCCGAGGTGTCTATTGAGCACTCTGCAGCACTAGGAACAAATTTCTCCACCGCAGCAGGAAATTACATCTTAGCAACCCCTACCAATGGCATGAATACAAATGAAAAAAGTGGCGTATGGTGGCTAGACCCAACAACTGAAGGTGGGCCATCAGCAGGATTAACCCTTCCATCGCTTCCAGAAGGATGGGAGTACGAAGGCTGGGCTGTTATTGATGGAACCCCGGTTTCAACAGGCAAGTTCACCTCTGTTTCTGGAGCTGATTCCATTATGGCATTTAGCGGACCAATGGGCGGCCCTCCATTTCCTGGCGAAGACTTTTTAATTAATGCTCCGGAAGGCCTAACCTTTCCGTTAGATTTATCTGGCCAAGTAGTTGTTATTTCTGTTGAGCCTACCCCAGACACAAGCCCGAAACCATCCCCTATAAAGCCATTGGCGGGGCTAGTGCCTTTAGATGCGGCAGATCACGCTTTATTACCGATGGTAAATCAAGGCGTAAATTTAGTCACTTTTGGCTCGGTAAGTAGATAATTTATATAATTAAACTTAAATAAAACCCCCTATAAAAGTTAGTTTATAGGGGGTTTTATAGTTAAAATGTAGAGGTGTGTTAGTCTTTAATTTTCTTGGGAGCATTTTTCATAGCCTCACCAATTTGGTTACTTGCCGTAAAGCTAGCGACCATGTCATTTAGCATCGTACTCCCAGCTTGTGGAGAGTTTGGCAACAAAATAAGATTACTATTTGTTTGCTGCCCTATAGACTGAAGGGTGTCATAATGTTGCGTTACAACAATCAAAGCAGATGCTTCCTGAGAGTTGATACCCACCTTATTTAATACTTCAACAGACTCTTCAAGACCACGAGCAATTTCACGACGCTGATCTGCAATACCCTGCCCCTGAAGGCGCTTGCTTTCAGCTTCTGCCTTGGCTTTTTCAACAATTAAAATACGCGCGGCATCCCCTTCAAATTGAGCGGCAATTTTTTCTCGCTCAGAGGCGTTAATTCTATTCATAGCTTCTTTAACTTGAGAGTCAGGGTCAATGTCAGTTACTAAGGTTTTTATGATGTCGTAACCATAATCCATCATAGCTTCGTTGAGCTCTGTTTTAACCGCTATTGCAATATCATCTTTTTTTACAAACACACCATCAAGCTTCATTTTTGGGACCTCTGCCCTAACAACGTCAAAAACATAAGAAGTGATCTGATCATGTGGAAAGTCAAGCTTATAAAACGCATCGTAAACCTTAAGTTTTATGACCTTAAATTGCACCGAAACCTTGAGCTTAACAAACACGTCGTCTTTTGTTTTGGTTTCTATCAAAACGTCTAATTGTTGAATCTTTAAACTCATACGACCTGCAATGCGATCTACAAAGGGGATTTTAAAGTGAAGTCCCGACTGACGGATGCTTAAGAATTTCCCAAAACGCTCAATAATAACAGCGTTCTGTTGTTTAACCGTAAAAAGAGCGGCAAACAAGAGCAAAAAGGTGATAAAAATAATAATTATAGAAAAATAGTTCATAGGAATAATCTTTATTAAAAAAATAATTTACAATTTAAGAAATTAAGCTGTCTTAAGAAAGAGATTTTACTTTTAAATAAACGTTGGTATTCTCTGGGATTCTTGATTCGTGATTAAAATAAATTAAAGAGCCCATATACTCCGCTTCTATTAAAAAAAAGTCACCTCTGTAAAAAGCTTGTTTAGTAACTGCTTTAAGACTACTTTTTTCAACCAGAAAAACCTGATGCGCATAACAAAAAGCGTTGTTGATTATGCTGTAGTCCCCAAAAAAAGCAGCTACCAACGGGTATTTCGGATTGTTATACAGTTGCGCCGGACTCCCTTCAATTAAGACCCTATGGCTTTCAAGTACAAGTATGTTGTCGGCGTAGGGCAAAACATCTTCTTTGTCGTGCGTAGCCATCACACAGGCTATATTATTTGATTTCAAAAAGCCGAAGAACTTTTTTCGAAGACTTTGTTTTTTAAAATTATCAATATGACTAAAAGGCTCATCCAATAGAATAATTTCTGGTTTCCTTGCAATTGCCCGCGCTAATGCAACTCTTTGTTTTTGGCCTCCGCTCAAAAACTGAACTTTTGTAGTAGAAAAATCTTCTAATTCTACAACTTTTAAAAGTTCTTCAATGCGTGTTTTTTTCTTTTCAGGAAAAAAGTTTGATAAAAAGGCTCCAATATTTTCAGCGACTGAGATGTAAGGCATTAGATCAAATTCTTGCGCTACATACTTCATAAAGTCATGACCAACAACTAGCTTGTTTTTTGGACCCAATATTGATTGCCCCCCCCAAGTGATGGATCCACTAGAGACGTCCATTTTCCCGAAAATTAACTTGAGAAGTGTGCTTTTTCCGGAACCACTTCCTCCAACAATAGACAGACAGTCTCCTTTTTTTACAAAAACAGAAATCGAATTTAAAACCAACCTTTCTTTGTAACTAAACGAAACATTTGTTATTGAGAGCATTTAAAACGTTATAAAATATTAGCCACTAAATATTCGGCAATTTGAATCGCATTTGTAGCAGCTCCTTTACGTAAGTTGTCTGCAACAATCCACATATTTAAGGTGTTTGGCAGCGTTTCATCTCGCCTAATTCGACCAACAAACACATCGTCTTTTCCGTTTGCATAAATTGGCATTGGGTAGGTATTTGTATCTGTGTTGTCTTGGACAGTAACCCCAGGCGTTTGGCTTAAGAGCGCTCTAACGTCCTGAAGCTCAAAATCATTTTCAAATTGTACATTAACAGACTCTGAGTGCCCCCCAGCTGTCGGAATTCTGACCGCAGTAGCGGTAATAGCAAAGGAACGATCGTTAAGTATCTTTTGAGGCTCTTTAGCGAGCTTCATTTCCTCTTTGGTGTAACCGTTCTCTAGGAATACATCACAGTGAGGTAACGCATTTCTACCAATAGGATATGGGTAAGCCATTTCTCCTTTGATTCCTTGAATTTCGTTTTCTAATTGTTGAACGGCTTTCACTCCTGTTCCGGAAACAGATTGGTAAGTGGAAACCACAACTCGCTTCATCTTATAAGTGCTGTGCAGTGGGGAAAGCGCCATGACTAGTTGAATTGTCGAACAATTTGGATTTGCAATTATTTTATCTTCTTTAGTTAGTTCTGAAGCGTTAATTTCAGGAACAATTAACTTTTTTGTAGGATCCATTCGCCACGCAGAAGAGTTGTCAATTACAACAGTCCCAACTTCTGCAAATTTTGGCGCCCACTCCAGAGAGGTGTCCCCTCCGGCAGAAAAAATAGCAATATCAGCACGCATTTCTACCGCAGTAGCAAGACTTACAATTGAGTAGTCAACGCCCTTATACTTTATTTTTTTACCCACGCTCCTTTCAGAAGCTACAGGTATGAGCTCCGTAATTGGAAATTGACGTTCTTCAAGTAGTTTTAACATGACTGTTCCCACCATGCCTGTGGCACCAACAACTGCGATTTTCATTTTATATATCTTTGATTAGAATTGTAAAATTAATAAATTAACCGAGTTGAAAACAAGTAATACTAAAAAAGACGCGATATAAAGCGCGTCTTTATGAATCTCATTAAAAAAGACTATTTTTTTAGTAAATCTCTAATTTCTGACAACAATTGAACATCAGAAGGACCAGTGACCGCAGCCTCTTTTTTTCGTTTAAAAGAATTAACCCCTTTCACAACTAGAAACATTACAAATGCTACAATAATAAAATCAATTATATGCGTTACAAATTGGCCCCACATAATCGCCGATTCTCCCTCAATGATTCCGCCATCTCCAACAGTTCCCGGAGAGAGTATGTATTTTAATGTTTTAAGGTCAGCTTTGAAAATCAGTCCGACAACAGGAGAGATTATTCCTCCGGTAAAGCTAGAGACAACTTCTTTAAAGGCAGCTCCCATAACAAAGCCAACCGCAATGTCGATGAGGCTTCCGTTTAACGCAAATTCTTTGAATTCTTTTAACATAATTAAGTAGTTTTGGGTTATTAATGTCCATCTAAACTAGTGAAAAAAGAATAATTCAAAGGGCTACTTAACAAGTTTCCGTGTTATTCGCTGCGAGACCCCGGTAATTAGCTCATAAGAAATTGTGTCGGCCGCTTCAGCCACACCTTCAGCTGAGAACTCTGAGCCAAAGATAACGACCTCATCCCCTTCTTTACACCCTATTGTTGTTACGTCGACCATAATCATGTCCATACAAACGTTTCCGACAATAAGCGCTTTTTGTTTGTTGATGGATACCGCTCCAATCCCATGGCCGTAGTGCCTGCTAATGCCATCAGCATGCCCAATAGGAATCGTCGCAATTTTGGAAACAACCGTGCAAATGTGGCCACGGTTATAGCCAACACTTTCTCCGATTGAGACGTTGATAACCTGAGAAATGACAGATTTTAAGCTAGCAATGGGTTTTAAATTAACACTTTCTTTTTTTGAATTTCCGTAGCCGTAAAGCCCTATTCCGCAACGAACCATGTCAAAATGAGCCTCCGGATAATTTAAGACCCCAGAAGTGTTAGATAGGTGTCTAATAACAGGATAGTCGAAGCTATTAATAAATTTTTCAGAAAGCGATTTATATCGCTCTATTTGACTCTCAGTGAATTCTTTTTCATTTAAATCTTCACTTGCTGCCAAGTGAGAAAACACAGACTTTACCTTTAGGGAGGAAGCGCTAATTAACGTATTTATAGCGACACCAATGTCTTCTTGCTTAAAGCCCAGCCGATTCAATCCCGTATTAAACTTTATATGGACGGGGTAATTGGTTTCTTTACTATTCAAAGTAACTTTTTCAAATGCTTTCAACAACTTTAAGCTGTAAAGACTTGGCTCTAGCGAGTGTTCAACGGCCAATTCAAGATTTCCAAGCTGTGGGTGAAGCACCAAAATAGGCACAGTAATTCCTGCTTTTCTCAAATCAACTCCCTCACTGACATAGGCGACAGCAAAATAGTCAACCCCAATTTCCTGAAGGTAATTTGCAATAATTATGGCGTCACTTCCATAGGCAAAAGCCTTTACAACTGCCAAAAACAAAGTGTTGTTTTGAAGTTTAGATTTTAGAAAATCAAAATTATGCTTCAAAGCATTAAGGTTAATTTCTAAAGTTGTTTCGTGGACTTTAGGCATTAGATTTTTTTTTTGCCACCCCTAAATCAACAGGCTTTATTACGTCCATGCCTTTTACTTTTTCTTTTGTGATCGCCTTGTAATAAGCAGCTCGACTTAGAGGCTCGTATTCGTTTACCTCCCCTAAAAGTACGAGGGTGTCATCTTTAGATTTTCGATGACTGTATTGGGCTAAATTACCAGTATGTGTACATACTGCGTGTACTTTTGTAACGTACTCAGCGGTTGCCATCAGGTTTGGCATGGGCCCAAAGGGATTTCCTTTAAAATCCATATCAAGACCCGCAACAATAACTCGGATTCCTTTATTGGCAAGAGCATTGCACACGTTTACAATTTCATCATCAAAAAATTGTGCTTCATCGATTCCAACAACATCACATCCATCCGCCAAAAGGGGAATGTTAGAAGCCGACGGGACCGGAGTTGAACGAATTTCATTGGCGTCATGCGACACCACCATTTCATCGTCGTACCTTACGTCAATGGCTGGTTTAAAAATTTCAACCTTTTGCTTGGCAAACTGGGCTCGCCGCAAGCGACGAATCAATTCTTCTGTTTTTCCAGAAAACATCGATCCGCATATGACTTCGATCCAACCAAATTGTTCTTTAGGGTTTACTGTATTTTCGAGAAACATTTTGTAATTTTAACACCAAACGAAATTAACATTCGTTTCTATAAAGGTGGCGTAAATTAATTAAAAATCAAAAGTATAAATTTAAAAGTTATTAAAAAGCATTATTAAGTAGTTTGCGACCTCTTAAGAAAAGAATTAAATTAATCAACAGCATCAAATGAAAAAGCAATTAGAATCGGAATTAATAAGTATCGCCCACAAAATCCTTAAGCTTACCGGAAGAGAAGATCTTGGGAAAATGCAAACCGAAATAGCATTGCTTTATCAAAAGATAACGATTTTGAAGTTTATTGAAGGGCACCATGAAGGGGAACTTCCCGAGTCAGCTGAAGCAGACTCCTCTTTTTTTGAGTCACTCGAGCCTCCGCATATCACCTCCGTTACAAATGAGGTTATTGAAAAAAATGAATTAGAGATTCCTAGCGAAGCGATTGAAGAAACAACAGGGACAGCGATTGGATTGACAGAGGATAAAGCGCCACAAACTCCAGAAGAAACAAAAACGATTAAAGAAACCGAAGTCGAAGCACCTCAAATAGCTGAAGATGTTGAAGACGAAGCGACAGAACACGATCTTAGTGAGCTTTCTCCTAGCTATGCTCAACTACCAATATTTGACGCACTTGAAGAAGCGCCTCAACAAACATCCTTAAATGATCAGTTAAAGTCTCAAGGGTTTCAAATTGGACTTAACGACCGTTTGGCATTTGTAAAAAGCCTATTTGAAAACAGTAATGAAGACTATGAACGAGTTTTATCACAACTAAGCACCTTAGACTCTTACGAAGAAGTCGTTAATTTGTTAGACTCTATCATCAAACCAGACTATAATAATTGGGAAGGGCAAGAAGATGTAGAGGGTCGGTTTTTAGAGATTATAGAAAACAAATATAAGTAAGCTCAAAATTGACTAAAGTCACAAACGTATTATTTCATTACTTTTGATCATTAAACACAAATTGAAATGTCTTCAAATTTAAAATATGCTGTTTTTGGAAGCGGCAGCTGGGCAACAGCCATTATAAAAATGCTTTGCGAAAACCTCGATGAAGTGGGTTGGTACGTACGAAAACAACAAACCATTGACCATATCCTAAGCGAAGAGCACAACCCCTCTTATTTGAGTTCTGTAGAACTTCACACAAACCAATTAAAATTAGATACTGATATAAATAAGCTAGCGGCTTATGCAGATATTTTAATATTTGCAATCCCCTCTGCGTTTATGGAAATAGAATTAGCAAAATTAAATACTGACATTTCCTCTAAAATAATAGTATCTGCAGTCAAGGGGATTATTCCAGAATCAGGAATGTTAGTGGCAGAGCATTTTCATGCAAAACACGCAATTGATTTAGGTAATATCGCTGTTATCGCAGGGCCTTGCCATGCAGAAGAGGTCGCTTTAGAGCGTTTGTCTTATCTTACCATTGCCTGTACAACCCTTAGCATTGCAGAAGAGGTCGCGGATCAGTTTTCAAGCCACTACATTAGAACCAAGACACATGACGATGTCATTGGCGCGGAATATGCGGCCATGCTAAAAAATATTTATGCGATTGCGGCAGGTATCGCACATGGCTTGGGCTATGGCGATAACTTTCAAAGTGTTTTAATGAGTAATGCGACACGCGAAATGAAACGCTTTATAAAAAGCGTTCATAAAATGAAACGAAATATTAACGAGACGGTCTATTTAGGAGATTTACTTGTTACAGGCTATTCTGTTTTTTCAAGAAACAGAATGTTTGGAAATATGATAGGCAAGGGCTATACAGTGAAGTCTGCTCAGATGGAAATGAGCATGATAGCTGAAGGTTTTTACGCAACCAAAAGCGCGTTTTTAATACATCAAGAGTCTAAAAACCCCGCTAAAGTCCCTATTATAAATACGGTTTATGAAATTTTATATCTTAATAAAAACCCTAAAAAATCGTTCAAGAAATTAACAGAAAAACTTTGTTAAATTTAGGTTTTCAAAACACCCTTCAGACTCATTAAGGGAATGTCTTTTAGCGCTTGTTTATGAATTGAGTTTTTATGAAATTCAAAACGCTTTTCAAATAGGTTTTTGTTCTCAAAAAAAGACACATTAAACACATTGTTCATTGATAAAACAGCCTCTTGAATCATTTCAATTTTAGCAAAACTTTTTGCAGGAAGCGCATCAATTTTTTTCCTAAAAGTTGTAGTGATCTTATCGTTTGAATGCCCCTTTGTGACAATAATAACCATGTCTAAACAGACCGGCTTATCATTAATTATATAGGCGTTCCAGTCAAAAACCTTATAGGTTTCATTATACTCTCGCACAACGGCTATGTACACGTCTTTAACTTCGGCAATGTGAATGTCTTTTTTCAAACAAGGAATTTATAGCGCGCTTTTAAACTGCTCTAAAAAGCGAACGTTGTTTTCACTTAATAACCTTATGTCACTAATCTGGTGAAGTAGCAAAGCAATTCTGTCGATTCCCATTCCAAAAGCAAAACCAGAGTACTCTTTGGAGTCAATTCCGCAATTCTCAAGAACGTTTGGATCTACCATTCCACAGCCCATAATCTCAAGCCAGCCTGTTCCTTTTGTCATTTTGTAATCTGTTTCTGTTTCTAATCCCCAATACACATCAACTTCAGCACTTGGCTCTGTAAATGGAAAATAAGAGGGTCTCAGACGAATTTTTGATTTACCAAAAAGTTCAGTTGTGAAATATTGAAGCGTTTGCTTGAGGTCGGCAAAACTTACGTTTTTGTCTATGTATAACCCTTCTACTTGATGAAAAAAGCAATGAGAACGCGCTGAAATAGCTTCGTTTCTATACACTCTTCCAGGAGAGATGGTCCGAATAGGAGGCTGGTTGTTTTCCATGTATCGAACTTGAACAGAGCTTGTGTGTGTGCGCAATAAAATGTCTGGATCTGTTTGTATAAAAAACGTATCCTGCATGTCTCTAGCCGGGTGATGTTCAGGCAAATTTAAAGCTGTAAAATTATGCCAATCATCTTCAATTTCTGGACCTTCACTCACGTTAAATCCAATTCTAGAAAAGATATCAATGATTTGGTTTTTGACCAAAGAAATTGGGTGCCGAGCTCCTATTTCAAAAGGTTCACCAGGACGAGATAGATCACCAAAAACAGCGCTGTCATTAGTACTATTTGATAAGGATTGCTTTAATTCGCTGACTTTGTCCTGAGCCGTAGTCTTTAATTTGTTAATGGCCTGTCCAAAATCCTTTTTTTGTTCATTTGGCACCTCTTTGAAGCTTGCAAACAAGTCTGTCAAGAGGCCTTTTTTCCCAAGAAACTTAATCCTAAAAGCTTCAACTTCTTCCAAAGATTGTGTATTGAAGGCTTCAGCTTCTTCTATAAGTTTATGGATGTGTTCTATCATGATAAAGTAAAATAAAAACCAAATTTAAGAAAAGTTAACTAATAAATTCTGCCTCAAGAAAATAGTTTACAATTGCATCCTTCATAAGGACACTTTGCTCACCAGC